>Ga0247727_10004985_pt1 | contig 27462 bp, 23 predicted proteins | sample WisWelCaveWW1625_FD_202498 | JGI IMG/M metagenome (GOLD analysis project Ga0247727, IMG submission 202498) | Biofilm microbial communities from Wishing Well Cave, Virginia, United States - WW16-25 | ecosystem: Environmental > Aquatic > Deep subsurface > Groundwater > Cave microbial mat | place...
TTCGGCACGTATGTCGAAGTGAAGCCGTATTCGCGCCTCGCGTGGACCAATGAGGAAGGTGGCGAGGGCGGGCCTGTCACCACGGTGACCTTCGAGGAAAAGGGCGGCAAGACGCTGGTGGTCCTGCTCGAGAGCTATCCTTCGAAGGAAGCGCTCGACGCTGCCGGCACCGGAGCAGCCGATGCAATGGGCGAGACGTTCGATCAGCTGGACGAGCTTCTCGTCGCCCTGGGTGAGAGCTCGGGACAGTAACAGAGACGTGGATCTCGCGGTCGGTCGTCCGATAGTGGGGTTCGCGGTGGTCCGCACGGTCGCGGCGAAGTGGACCGGATCAACCGGCGCGACTCAGGGGTTCTATTCCGTGCAGCGCCGCCCGCCGGGTCTGTCGTGGGCCGGTGCCGGCCGAGGGCCTGAGCACCCCGCGTGTTTCAACCCGGTAACGACCTCGGGGCCTGACCTCGCTGGTGCTTGCAAGGCTCGTGGCTTCGGTATATCTTCGGGGCCCCAATTCCTCACCTTGGGCCCGCGTCGCCGCGGGCCTGCAAGGAGACGTTGATGCACCTCGCCGAGACGTTCATCCGCCGGCCGGTTCTCTCGTCCATGGTCAGCCTCGGCCTCGTGCTGGTGGGCGCCATCGGGTACACGCGGCTGCCGGTGCGCGAATTCCCGGATGCGGACGCGCCCATCGTGTCGGTCACGGTGATCCTGCCGGGCGCCAGCCCGCAGGTCATCGAGTCGGCCGTCACGGACGTGCTCGAGGAGGAGCTGTCGAGCCTCGAGGGTCTGCGCACGATGACCAGCTCGAGCCAGGAGCAGATCAGCACGATCACCCTGGAGTTCACGCTGGACCGCGAGATCGAAGCGGCCGCGCAGGACGTGCGCGACAAGGTGTCGCGGGTGCGCGGGCTGCTGCCGGAGGACATCGAGGAGCCGGTGGTCGCGAAGGAGGACGCCGACGCTTTCCCGATCATGTTCCTCGCGCTGACGTCGCAGAGCTATGGGCTGATGGAGCTTTCCGACATCGCCGACCGGGCCCTCAAGCCGCGGCTGCAGACCATTCCGGGCGTTTCGGGCGCGCCCATCTACGGCGAGCGGCGGTTCGCGATGCGGGTGTGGCTCTCGCCGAGCGAGCTGGCGGCGCGCCACCTCACGGCCGCGGATGTCGAGCAGGCCATCCGGAGCCGCAGCGTCGAGATCCCCGCGGGGCGGATCGAGTCGGAGCGCCGGGAATTCTCGGTGCGCTACCTGGGCGAGATGCGCACGCCGGGCGAGTTCGCGGACCTGACCGTGTCGAACACCGGCGGCCGGCTGGTCAAGCTCGGGGACGTGGCGCGGGTCGAGCCCGGGCCCGAGGACGAACGGTCGGTGGTGCGGTTCTCCCAGCAGCCCGGCGTCTTCATCGGCGTGCTGCGGCAGTCGAAGGCGAACGTGGTCGAGGTGGCGCAGGCCGTGCACGCCCAATTGCCGGCGATCCAGCGCGCCCTCCCGCCCGGCGTCGAGCTCCACATGGCGTTCGACGGCTCGCAGTTCGTGCAGCTGTCGATCAAGGAGGCGAAGGAGACGCTGGTGATGACCGCCGTGCTGGTGATCCTCATCATCTTCGTGTTCCTCGGTACCATGCGTGCGACGGTGATTCCGGCGCTGGCGATCCCCGTGTCCATCGTCGCGACGTTCGCGGTGCTGTCGGCGCTCAACTACTCCATCAACTCGCTGACCCTGCTCGGCCTGATCCTGGCAATCGGTATCGTGGTGGACGACGCGATCATCGTGCTGGAGAACGCCTACCGGCACCAGGAGGAGCTGAAGAAGGATCCCGAGACGGCCGCGATCGACGGCACGAAGGAGATCACGACGGCGGTCATCGCGACGACCATCGCCCTGCTCGCGGTGTTCTCGCCGCTGCTGTTCCTGACCGGCGCCACCGGCCGCCTCTTCAACGAGTTCGGCGTGGCGGTGGGCGGCTCGGTGCTCGTGTCGGGCATCGTCGCGCTCACGCTGACGCCGATGATCTCGGCCAAGCTCCTCCGGGTCACCCATCGGGAGTCGTGGTTCCATCGTCTGGTGACCGTGGTTCTGAACGCCATCACGGCGCTGTACGGGCGAACGCTGGGGCGCGCCCTGAAGCATCCGTTCCTGGTGATCGGGGGTGGCGCCGGCCTCACCGCGGCGGCGGTGGCATTGTTCATGTCGTTGGAGCGGGAGTTCGTGCCGCCGGACGATCGGGGGTTCTTCTTCGTCTACGTCATCGCGCCCGAGGGAGCGACGGTGGCCTACACCGACGAGTACCTCCGCCAGGTCGAGGCGACGCTGCACCGGACCGACGGCGTACGGTCCTCCTTCGCCGTCGTCGGCTTCGGCGGCCCGCCCAGCTCGGGGTTCGCGGGCGGCATTCTGGAGGACACCGACCGGCGCAGCCGCACGGCGCAGGAGATCATCGGCGAGGTCCAGCCCCAGCTCTTCTTCGGCGTGCCGGGCGTGTTCGCGTTCGCCTTCAACCCGCCCGCGTTCGGGGGGTTCCAGCCGCCGGTACAGTTCGTGGTGAAGCACCGGGACTTCGAGGCGCTGGTCGCGGGCATGGACGCGCTGCTGGGACGGGCGCGCGGGATTCCCGGCCTGCTGAACGTGGACACGGACCTGCGCGTCACCAAGCCCGAGCTGGTGGTGACGCTGGACCGCAACCGCGCGGAGGACCTCGGGGTGCCCGCACGCGACATCGCCTTGACGCTCCAGACCCTGCTGGGTGGGCGCGACGTGTCGCGGTTCACGTCGGACAACAAGCTGTACGACGTGATCCTGCGCCTCGATCCCGCCGAGCGCGCCACGCCGTCGGACATCAGCGGCCTGGAGGTGCGGGGCCGGGGCGGCAACCTGGTGCCGCTCGACGCCGTGGTCCGGACCGAGGAGCGCGTCGGGCCGCGGCAGCTGAACCACCACAACCGGGTACGATCGTTCACCCTGCAGGCCAGCCTTGCGCCGGGCTTCACGCTGGGGCAGGCGCTCGACTCGCTGAACGCGGCCGCGGCGGCGGTGTTGCCGCCCGGCAGCACGGTGGACCTGGCCGGCGAGTCGCGCGAGCTCGAGGAGAGCGGCAGCGCGCTGTACTTCGCCTTCGTGCTCGCGCTCGTCTTCGTGTTCATGGTGCTGGCGGCGCAGTTCGAGTCGCTGTTGCACCCGTTCACCGTGCTGCTGGCCGTGCCGCTCGGCGTCACGGGCGCGCTCGGGGCGCTGTGGCTCGCGGGCTCGACGCTCAACGTGTACAGCCAGGTCGGCATGATCCTGCTGATCGGCCTGGTGACGAAGAACTCGATCCTTCTGGTGACCTACGCCAACGATCTCCGGGCCCGGGGCCGCGACGCGATGGCGGCGATGGCTGAGGCCGGGCGCATCCGGCTGCGTCCCATTCTCATGACGTCGGTCTCGACGATCTTCGGGGCGTTGCCGATCGCGCTCGGCCTGGGCGCGGGCGCCGGCAGCCGGCGGCCGCTGGGCTACGTGATCGTCGGCGGCATCGTCGTATCCACGCTGATCACCCTGTACCTGGTGCCGTCGGTGTTTGTGGTGCTCGAGCGGCTGCGGCGCCACCGCGCGCCGGCGACCGTTCCGGCCGGTGGCGCCGGCCCCCTGGATTTCGAGCCGGCCGTGGCGGGACACGCGGCCGGGTCGCTGGAGGTGTCGTGATGACGGGTTTGCGATGGACCTGGGCCGCCCTGCTGGCGCTGGCGATCGGTTCTGCGGTTCCGTTGCGCCTGACGGCGCAGGCAGGCGGTGGCGCGCCGGTCGTCACGCTGGCCGAGGCTCGTCGGCGGGCGGCAGCGGTGGACCCGGCCGCGGTGGCCGCGCGGGCAGAGCTCGCCACGGCGGGATGGGAGCGCCGGTCCGCGCTGGCGGACCTGTTCACGCCGAACCTCACGGCGTCGACCAACTACACGCGGTACAACGACGTGTTCTTCAGCTTCACGGGCGCCCCCAGCGCCACCGTGTCCACGGCGGCGCTGGAGGCGCGGTACACGCTACTCGGAGCGGGGAAGCTATCCGAGCTGCGCCGCGCCCGCGCCTCGGTGGCGAGCGCGGAGGCGAGCGAAGCCGCGTCCCGGTTCCGGACGGCGCTCGCGACCGACGCCGCCTACTACGCCGTGCTGGCCGAAGGCGAGCTGTCGCGGGTCGCGGCCGACCGGCTGCGGCGGGCCACCGAGCAGCTGGGCGTCTCGCGGGTGCGGGTCCAGGCGGGCGAGGCGATCGCGACCGACTCGCTGCAGCTGGTGCTCGAGGTCACGCGAGCGCGGCACGGCGTCCTGCGGCGCGACTCGGCCCTGATGGTCGCGCGCCTCCGGCTCGGCCGGCAGATCGGGAGCACGGGTCCGGCTGATGCGGCGGCGCTCGACACGGCGCCGCCGCGGCCGCTGCCGCTCAGCTTGGAGGATGCGGCGGGCGAGCTGCGCACGCGCGGTCCGGAGCTGGAAGCGGCGCGGGCGGTCGAGCGGCGCGCGTCGGCGGCCCTGTGGACGCAACGGGAAGAGTACCTTCCGGATGTGACCCTGAGCGCGGTGACGGCCGCTTACGACAGCGAGTTCTTCCCGTCGTTCCTGAAGCGCAACTCGCTTGCGATCACGGTCTCGCTGCCGATCTGGGATGGTGGGCGCCGGGAGCTCTCGCTGGCGCGGGCGTCGGCGCAGCGCGACATCGCGCGGGCGCAGCGCGAAGAGCAGGAGCGCGCCACGGCCGAGCAGATGGCGCAGGTGTACAACGGGTATCGCACCGCCAGCGCGGGCATCGAGCTGGCGCAGATCGCGGTGGCCGCTTCGGCCGAGACGTACCGGGTGCAGGGGGCGCGGTACCGCGAGGGCGCGACCACGATTCTCGACCTCCTCGAGGCGCAGGTGGCTCTCGGAGAGGCCGAAGCGGCGCTGGTGCAGTCGCGCTACGCGGCGCGGCTGGCACTCGCACAAATCGAGGCGCTGCTGGGCCGGCGCCTGTTCGATGGACAGAACTGACCGCACCCGCGACGGCGGGCATTCACGAGACGAGGCGAGAGAGAGAATCGTATGACGGATTCCATGACCGACCTGGACGAGGCCCCCCGGCCGAGGCGACGCGGGGTCGTCGTCGCCGTGCTGGTGACGGTGATCCTGGTGGTGGCGGCGCTTGGCGGCCGGCGCTTCGGGTTGTTCGGCAGCAGCGGGCCCGAGGGTGGCGGCGGCCAGGGGGGCCCGGGCATGGGGCAGATGCCGCCGATGCCGGTGGATGTGGACACCGCGCGGCAGGGAAGCGTGGTGGACGCGGTGCGCGCGTCCGGTCGGATCGAGGCCGTGTCGGCCGTGGACCTGCGGCCCGACGAGCAGGGGCGCATCACCGAGTTGATGTTCGAGGAGGGCCAGACCGTCGCCGCGGGCACGCCCCTGGTCCGCATCGACGACGCCATGCTGCGGGCCCAGGCCGAGCGCGCGAGCGCCGACCGCGACCTGGCCCGCCAGCAGCTCGAGCGCGTGCGCCGGCTGCGGGCCGACAACGCGGCCTCGGCGGCCGACCTCGAACGGGTTGAGGCGGCGGCCCGGAGCGCCGACGCCGCGCTGGCGGTGCTCGCACTCCAAATCGAGCGCAGCACCGTGCGCGCGCCGTTCGCCGGCGTCGTGGGCCAGCGGTTCGTGAGCGCGGGCGACTACGTCACCACCAGCACCCGGCTGCTCACGCTGCAGACCACCAACCCGCAGCGCGCGGTCATCGAGGTGCCCGAGCGGTACGCGGCCGATCTGCGGCGCGGACAGTCCGTGGAGTTCACGGTCGCCGCGCACCCGGGGCGCACCTTCCGCGCCCTGGTCGAGTTCATCGACCCGGTGGTCCAGTCGGAGAGCCGGACGATCGTGGTGAAGGCACGCGCCCCCAACCCGGGCAACCGGCTGAAGGCCGGCATGTTCATCGAGGCCCGGCTCGCCACCGCCACGCGTCCGGGCGCCGTCATCGTGCCGGAAGACGCCGTGCAGCCGCTCCGGACCGCGAACATCGTGTGGGCCGTGGTGGACGGGAAGGCGAGCCGACGCGTCGTGCAGCTCGGCACCCGTTCGGCCGGCGTCGTGGAAGTCGTGAGCGGGGTCCGCGCCGGGGAGCTCGTCGTCGTCGGGGGACTCGAGCGGATGCAGGAGGGCGCGCCGGTCGCGCCGCGGCCGCGCACCGCCGCGCCGAGCGACAGCGCCTCAAGTGGGCTACGGCCTCGGTGACAACTGCCAGCGCCCGTGGACCGTCATCATGACCGGCACCGATGGCCGCGTGATCACCGTGCCCGTCGTGGCCTCGCCCGTCCCTCGCACGATGACGGCTTCGATTCCATACGATCGGCCGCTGAACTCGGACTCCGTGCTCAACGACAACACCCGGCCCAGTTGCCCTCCGCTGGCGGCCGCGATGGCCTCGGCCTGCCGGCGCGCGCGCTGGGTGGCCTCGCGCAGCGCCGCTTCCTGAGCTGCGCCGGGGTCCGTCGCCAGGAATCGGACGTCCGAGATGTCGGTGATGTTGCGTGCGAGCGCTGTGTCGATTACCGCTCCGACCTTGCTCATGTCGCGAATGCGGACCTCGATCGTCTCGCGAGCCCGGTACGTCGTGTCGAACACCGTGTCGCACCCCCGGTTGTCGGCCCGTGGTTGGCACCGCTGGCTGGGGTGGATTTCGAGGCGCCCGTTCCACCAGCCCCAGTGGCTGCCCGTCACGACGGAGTCCCGGGGAATCCCGATGCTCAGCAAGGCCCGTCGCAAGCTGTCCGCACGCATCGCCAGGCGGGCGCCAGCCGCGCCCGGCGTGGTCCCGTCCGCGGCAAACCGCAGGGTCACGGTCGCGAGATCGGGCGGCACGCTGCGCTGGGCGGACGCGGCGGTTCGCACCTCGGCGGTGTCGAGCCGCAGTGTCTGCGCGTTCGCCGCGGTCACCGTCGCGAGTAGCAACATCCACGCGGGGAGGGAACGACGAGAGCCGAACATGGGTTACCTCCTGGTCCGGAGGCGCGAGTGCCGCCCCGAAAGGAGTACCTCGGCGGCGGTTAGGAAGTCACATCAACGGGTTGCTTTTCGTGCCCGACCTCGACCCAGCGTGACCAGTCGCTCCTGCATGCCCATCAGCCGGTAGCTGCGGCGTAACCAGGCCTGCACCTCGGCGTCGAGCTGCTCGGGCTCGGTGATGCGCAGGCGGTGCGCCCACCAGCCCGGAACGATTTCGTACACCTTCGCGAATCGCCGCGACCGGACCGGCTTGGGCAGCGCGAAGGTGCAGGTCATGCCCCGCTCGGAGAGGGCCGTGATGCCGGCGAAGCGGACACGGCCGAGGAAAGCGATACGCGTCTTCGCCGGGCCGACGTGGTATTCGCCGCAGGCCGCGATCATCGCCTCGAAGCGCTCGAACAGGGCGCGTGCGCGGGAGCCCATGCGGCGCTTCCAGTCGTCGAGCGTGGCGCGCCCGCAGGAGTGCCACAGGTTCCTGCTGACCAGCTTCGCGCCGCACCTGGGGCAGGTCCACAGGGGGCGGGCGCCCTCAGCCATGCGCCCGCAGGATCTCCGTCATCCGCGCCAGATGGTGGTCGTCGTGCTCGGCGACGAAAAAGCAGAGATCCGTGATGTTCATCGGCTGTTGCAGACGCGGGTGCAGGGCGGTGCGCCCAAGCATCGATTCGGGGACCGCCTCCAGGCGTCCGACGAACGCCATGCGCGCCGCGCGGAAGCCCTGGAGTACCGGCGCGAGCGGCCGGGCGTTGTAGTCGGCTTCGTGGGTCTTCCGGTTGGTGAGGTCGGCGGCCTGGAGTTCCGTCGCACCGGCCAGGAGCTCGCCGAGCCGGGTCGCCCACAACGGCTCGACGTCCAGCATGTGGCCGACGTTCTCCTGGATGGACCACTTGTCGTCGAGCCGGCGCACGAGCTTGGCCGGCGGGACGCCCTCGAGCCGTTCCTCGTAGCGCGCGGGCGAGCCGCGGAGGCGCTCGAGGATGTCTGGGAAGGCTTCGGGGGGCAGGCCGAGATCGAACTTGCGATTGAACCAGATGCGGCGAGTCATGTCCTGAGCCTCTTATAGTCCGCCAAACCCGAGCGCGTCAACGCGGCCGACCAGGGGGTGCGGGGGCGGGATCGCGCGCGAGGGGTCCGGTCAGGCGATACCCGCCTCCCGTCGCGCTCAGCCCCTCGAGCAACCACACCGGCCGATCCGGGAACGCGGCCAGCAGGCGCCGCCGCGTGTCCTCATCGCGCTCCCACGCGTAGATGGGCGCGTCGGCACTGAGGTCCACCGGATTGTAAGCCGCGGCGCCGGCGAAATCGGGGTGCTGGCGGCCCCGCACCAGCACGAGACTCCGGCCGAACCCGTGCTCCGCGGCGAGCGCCCGCACGTCCGGCCGCATGCCACGATAGTGATGGTACTTGTCGGCCGCGCGCCACGGCACAAACACCGACAGCGCCGCGAGCGACAGGCCGACCGTCGCGATGGCGACGCGGCCTGCCCGGGCGCCGCTGTCCCAACCGCCGGCCGCGTTGTCGAGGCCGCGCGCCGCGAGCGCCAGCGCGGGCACGATAATGAGGTACCAGTACCGCGCCCCGAAGTCGGGCCCGCCCGAGAACCAGTAGAACGCATGCACGCCCACCACCGCCCCGATCGCGCCGAGCATCAGGCCGGCCCCTCGGCGGCGGAGGGGGGGCCCGGCGAGCAGCAGCAGGAGCGCCACCATCGAGCCACACGCCCAGCCGAGCAGCTCGACGTTGGTGACGGTGACGTTGAGGTTCGTGTTCACGACCACGTCGAGCGGGCCGTGACCCGGGAACGGGTCGAACCCCCACCCCAGGCCGCGGCTGGCGCCGAAGCCCAGGTCGTTGACGTGCGGGCCGTACACCCGATCGGTGTAGAGCGTGATAGGGAAGTACCCGGCGCGGCCCGTCAGCGCCTGGTTGTACCAAAGCTGAATGGCGCCGACCGCGACCGTGGTAGCGGTGAGCACGGCCGCGGGAGCGAATCGCAGCAGCGGCGCGCGCCCCCGCGCGCCCAGCGACCACGCGCCCAGCAGCAGTGCCCACACAAGCCCCTCGAGCGGGCGGACCAGACTCAGCAGCCCGAGGGAGATCCCGCCTAACACGGCCCAGCCGAGCCCGCGCCCCGCCCGCAGCCGGACCACGCCGAGCGCCGCGCCCAGCGCGCAGGCCAGGGCCGCTTCGTGGCCCAGCAGGCTCATGGACACGAACAGATGCCACGGCGATGCGCTCATCAACAGCACAGTCACGCGCGCGGTGCGCCGGTCCATCACTTCCGCCACGACCGCGTGCGCCAGCAGCACGCTGAGGCCGCCGAGCACCGGGTTGACGAGCCACGGTGCGCCGAGCTTGACGCCGATCGCGAGCACCGCGGGCCAGCCCGGCGGCACTGGTGAGAACCAGCGGGTGGCCTCCATCACCATCAGGTCGAGATCGAACGCGTCGGGTACCGGCGGCGCTTGCATCCACAGCATGCCGGCCGCGAAGTACTTGGCGTGCAGCAGGTAGACGACTTCGTCCGGGACGTGCGGGTGCCGCTGGTACGAAAACACGACCAGCAAGCTCGACACGACCACGGTCCATGCCGCGCCGGCGACCGCGACCTTGTCGAAGAACCGGACCGGGCCGTCGCGGTCGCTCCCGAGGAGGCCGGCGACTCGGCGGCCCAGGCCCTCGGCCGCCGGCTCGGCGAGCGAGAGTCCGGCGAGCACGGCCGCGCCCAGGTGCGCCAGCTGCAGGAGCGTCGCGAGGATCAGCTCGACCGCGTACTCGGCCGGCGCGCGCGACACGGTCGCGCTGGTGAGCGCGAGGGCCGCCGCGGCCACGGGCAGCCGCCACCCCGGCAGCGCGGTCCGGAGCATCCCGCGGACGCGCGGCCACTCCCGCCCGAGGCCGACCGCCACGGCGAGCACTTCGATCAGCAGGACGACGGGAGCCCAACGGGCGGCCGACGTCGCCATCGCCGCGGGCGACAGCAGGTGCTGGTAGTGGACGCTCGGGCCGGCGCTGGTGAGCTGGAGCGTCGCCGCCTGGCCGAGGGTGAGCAGCGCCAGCCACAGCGCCGCGTTCCGCGAGGCCCGTCTCGTCACCGGGTCGCGTCCACGAACCGCGCGGTGCGCCGCACGCCGTTCGCGATCCCCGTGTCCGGAACCCAGTCGAGCAGCCCGCGCAGCCGTGCGATGTTCACAGGATCGTGCTGCTGTTCCTCGGTCCGCGTGGGGAGGGCGCCGAAATCCAGGCGCGCCGGCACGATGCCCAGCACCTCGGCAGCGGACTCGACGAAGGTCCGGACGCTCGAGAGCCTGCCGGTGGAGAGATTCACCACGCCGCCCTCGCCGGCGTGCGCGCCGAGCCGGAGCAGGCCATCCGCCACGTCCTCGACGTACGTGAAGTCGCGCAGCTGCTCCCCGGCCGACAACGGGATGGACGCGTCGGCGGGCCGGGCGGCGAGCAGCGTCGGCAGCAGGCGGTAGGCGGGTTCGCCGGGTCCGTACACCGTGAACAGGCGCGCCGTGGTGGCGCGCAGCTCCGCGTGATACGCGGCCTCGCGCAGCGCGATCGTGCCGGCGAGCTTGGTGCGCCCGTAGAGCGTGGTGGGCGTGGCGGGACCGTCCTCGGAAAGATCGCCTCCCGTCGTGCCGTACTCGAGCGCGCTGCCCGCGTGCACGATGTGCTGCCCGGGCCACCGATCGTCGCGATGCCGCGTCATCGCGTCCGCCAAGCTCGCCGGAAGCCGCGTATTGAGAGCCTGCGCCGCCGCTTCCTCCCGCTCGGCGGGATTCACCCCGTAGCCGGCCAGGTTGAACACGATGGCCGGCTGCACCTCGGCGAGAAACCAGTCGGACCACCGATCGTCCGAGAGATCGAACCACGCCACGGGGGCGCGCACCTCCCAGCGATCGAAGATCGGCGTGGCGGCGGCGGGGTCCCGCACCACCAGCCGCAGGTCCGCGCCGGCCTCGGCCAGCGCCCGCGCGACCCACCGGCCGATGAAGCCGCTCGCGCCCAGCACCAGGACACGAACGCCGCGATAGGGCGAGTCGCTCACGCGGCCGGTGCCTTGGGCTTGACGGCGGTGGCCATCAGCATCGGGCCGATGAGGAAGAGCAAGTGCCGGGTCACAGGCAGCCGCCGAGCCCATTCGTAGGCCGCGACGGCGGCGCGGAGCAGGGGACCGAGCGCGCGCCGCTGCTCGGCGGGCACGGCGGGCAGATCGTACCGCCGGCGCTCGAACCCCGCCCGGTGCAGCAGCCCGCCCAGCTCGACGCGCGACAGCAGGTTGCGCAGCGGCGGCAAGGCGCCGCGGCGACCCGCCCAGCGCGCCAGCCAGCTCTGCGGCCACCAGCCGCCCGCCGGAACGCCAAGGTGCGGATCCGGTCCGAGGCTCCAGCGATTCGGCGTCGTCAGACAGATGCGCCCGCCGGGCCGGAGCACGCGGAACGCTTCCGTAGCCGCGAGGTTCTGATCGCGGGTCACCTCGATCGTGCTCTCCGACGCGACGACGTCGAAGCTCGCCTCGCGAAACGGGAGGGCTTCCGCGTTCGCACAGACGAGCGGCGTCCGCACGCCCCGCTCGTCGAGCCGGCGCCGGCACACGATCAGCCATCGGAACGCCACGTCCAGCCCCACCACGGTCCCGCGGCGGGCCGCCGCGAGGAGCAGCGGCCCGGTACCGCAGCCGACCTCGAGCAGCTTGCTCCCCTCGACCGGCGCACCGCCGGCAAGCCGCTCCCACGCCGCGAGGGTGGACGCCGCGCGGGCCGCGCCCCGGTCGAGACCGGCGAGGAACAGCTCGGCCTGCCGCTTGAGCACCGTATCGGTGATGCGATAGTAGAAGTCCACCATGCCGCGCCAGTCGCGCGCGCCGGATTCATCGAGCAGCCGCCGCCCCTTGGCGCGGTCGGCCTCCATTGCGATGTACGGATCGGGATGCAGGCGCAGGTCCGGGATGTCGAACTCCACCGGGTACTGCCGCTCGCAGGAGGCGCAGGCGAGCTGGTGCACGGGCACCCGGGATTCACGCAGCTGGCCGCGGCAGTGCGGGCAGCACAGGCCGAGGTCGAGCAGCTCGCCGACGCTCATCGCGCGACGATGGCGACCACGCCGCGCGCGGGAATCCTGACGACCATCGCCTCGCCCGCCGCGAGGGTCGTGTCGGTAGCCGCCGTGCCGGCGTCTTGGGCCGTCACGAAGGTGGCGCCGTAGCGTCCCGGCGGCAGGCCGATCACGCGCGCCGTGAGCCGGCGCGCCGCATTGATCACGATGACCGCGGCGCCACCGGGGTTGAGGAACGCCACCGGCCGCGCCGCGCCGTCCTCGCTCGTCGCGCCCACGCGCCGCGCGCCGAGCCGGACGTTGCGGTAGTACGGCTTGAGGAACCGCGTGCGCGACGCTTCGCGGATCACTGGCCGCCGCGGGTCGCTGACGTCGATGAGGTAGAGCAACCCACCCCGGTCGCGCGGCTGCGGATACGCGAGCGCGAACTGCTGCCACGCCGAGACGCCGGCCACCGTGAGGTCCTCGTACAAGTCCTCGTAGCCGCTCCCGATGTGCTCGAGCATGGCCGTCGCCGTGCCGGAGGCGCGAGCGCGCTCGGCGATCGCGCGCAGGTTGCCGGTGGTTACGAAGCGATACCGGTGGTAGGCGATCTCCGCGATCGCCTGCGCGGCGCCGGGAGCGCGCGCGATCCGGTCGTACCAGGACGCGACGCGGCCGGCGACCATCGTGGACGGTGCGATGAAACGGGTCGGAAACCCCGCCTCGCGCAGCCGGCGCGCGGCCGCCGCTATCGCGCGTCCCAGGGCGTCCGGGTTCCAGCGGCCGGTGTTGTCCGGCTCGAGCACGGCTTCCCACGTGTCGGGCACCAGCCCCCAGCGACCCCGCAGGTGCGTCAAGACGGCGATCACGAACTCGGCGTACTCCTCGGCGTCGAGGTGGTCGTACCGCGCGGTGCCCGGACACTGGTCCATGAACGCGATGTACGTGACGTTGAGGAACAGCCTCTCGCCGCGGGCCTCGATGCGCCGCCGGATCGGGAGCACGACCTTCTGCACGGTCGAGTCGAGCTCGGTGAAGCGGAAGCCCGCCGGCGCGATCACGCGGGGGTCGTCGTTGTCGTTCACCGTTTCGTACCGGGCGCAGCGGCGCGCGTCGCCGGTCAGCGTGCCGGCGCGGCCTTCCACCCAGTAGTCGCGGGTGTGTTCCGAGCCGCTCCGGACCTCGAGCCGCAGCCGGTTCAGGCCGAGGTCGTTCACGGCGAGGTCGAACAGGGTGTCCGCGAAGACCGTGAACGTCGGCTCTTCGTGGCCGGCCTGGGCCACCGCCTCCCATCCGGTCATCGTCTGGAACTGCGCCGTGGTGTCCACCGTGATCGTCGCGGTCCGCGCGGCGGCCGCGCAGCCGGCGAGCGCGACGGTGGCTGCGGCCGCGAGGGGGAGGGCAAGGGGGGGGGAACTCACCGCTTGCCCGGGACGGCGGTGGCGCGCAACGCGCGCAGCGTGTCGGCGAGCGCGCGCGCGAGGCCGAGACCCGGCTCCGCGCCGGCCAGGTTCGTCTGCTCCCAGGGGTCGGCGTCGAGGTCGAACAACGTCAGCGTGTCGCCGGCGGCGATGAGATGGTGGCGCCCCCGTACCAGCGAGCGCAGATCGGCGTGCGTCACCGGGTACCAGTCCGCCCCCGCGTTCGCCAAGTGGTCGATCTCAGCGAGCGCCGGCTCGCCCCCGGGGCTGTCGCCGGGGGGGGGGGGGGCGCGCCAGAACCGGGGGAGCGCGGCGCCGGGCAGGGCCCAGTCCCGCGCACCGACCAGGTCGCCGATCGTGGCGGGGATGTCGCGCAGCGAGGCGACCGCGCTCACGCGGAGGCCGGCCGGTACGCGGCCCGGCATCACGACGATCAGCGGTACGTGGAGCGACGGCCAGAACACGCTGTTGCCGTGGCCGAACACGCGGTCGTGCTCGCCGAATTCCTCGCCGTGGTCGGAGGCGATAATCACGAGCGTGTTGGCCAGCCGCCCGCGCCGCGCCAGCTCGGCCAGCAGCTCCCCGGTGTCGTGGTCCTGCTCGGCGATGGCGCCGTCGTAGGCGTCACGCTGCCGCGCCGCACGGTCGGCGGGCAGCTGCCACTTGTCGAGCAGGGCCTCGGCGCGCACGGCGCGCCGCTCGGCGCGGCCGCCACCCGGGGGGGGGGGCCAGCCGAACATGGTATCGAACGGCGCGCGCGGCAGGTACGGCTCGTGGGCGTCGAACAAGTTCACGAACGCGAAGAACGGGCGGGTCGTGTCCGCGTCCACCCAGCGGAGCAGCCGCTCCGCCAGCTCCGGGGCACGCTTGCGGCCCAGCACATCGTAGTAACCGAGCCAGGGTCGCAGGCCGTCGATGCCGAACAGCCACTCCAGCAGCGCGGAGCTGCGCACCAGCTCGCCGACGCTGACCGGCGTGTCCTCGAACCGCGCGAACCCGCGCGCCAGCCCGAACTCGCGCGTCACGAAGATCCAGTTCGCCGAGAATCCTCCCGTGCGCCACCCGCGCGCGGCGAGCGCGCCGGCCAGCGTGGGCGTGGTGCCGTCGAGCGGCACCTCCCACGACGCGGTGAGCTCGTGGGGCCAACGGCCCGTGAAGAAGCTCGCGTGGGAGGTGAGCGTGTACGACGCCGGCGCGACTGCGCGGTCGAACGTCACGCCATGGGCAGCGAGCGAGTCCAGCCGCGGCGTGGTCCGTCGCCCGTACCCGTGCCGGCTGACGCTTGGCGCGCGCACCGTGTCCCAGATCAGCAGCAGCACGTTGGGCGCATCGCGCGGCGCCGGCGGCAGCGCGGCCAGCGCCCGGCGCTCGGCGAGCCCTTGGGGAACGTGGACGGCGGCGGCCAGGATCACCACCAGCACGACCAGCGCCGGGAGCGTGCGGGCCAGCAGGCGAAGCGCCGAGGCTTCGCGCGCCGCCGCGACGCGCCCCACCTGCAACGCCAGACCCGCCGCGAGGATCGCGACGGCCCACCAATGGATCCACGGCTGCATGAGGAGGATGCCGAACCCGGCCACGAACGCGAGCACCGTGGCGGCGCCGCGCGTTTCGGCGGCGCGCGGCCAGGCGAGCGAGACGAGACCGAGCAGAAGGGCGACCACGGCCAGCACGAGCACATCGGCCAGCGGCGCCATCCACACGATGGCCGGGCCGTGACGCACGAAGCGGTGCAGGGCGAATTTCTGGACCGCGTGCAACAGCGCCTCGGTCAATCCCGCCGCGAGGCCGCCCCACGTGACCAGGAGGGCGAGGCGGCCGGCCCGCGTCACGAGATGTAGCCCAGGCCGCTCAGTCGCTGCCGGATGATCTCCTCGCGGTCCGGCGCGAGGTCCACGTGGCCGCCGGGGGAGGGCGCCGTCTTGCCCGACACCAGCGAGCGGCCCTGGAAGCTCTCGGGGATCTCGTAGCCGCCCAGCTCCATCAGCGTCGGCGCGATGTCGAGCAGCCGCGCGCCGGAGATCTCGCCCGAAAGCGGATTGTTCGCCGCCGAGAGGATGAAGGCGCCGAGCTGCGCGTGGTTGCAATCGTCGGGTCCGGTGTCGTTCTCGCGCACGTGGAGCGTGCCGGGCCCGTATCCCACACCGCCGATGGACCGCCACGCCAGCGCGCCGAAGTGCACGATCAGGTCGGGCGCGACGTTCTTCACTTCCCGGTACACCTCTTCGGGCTTGAAGACGAGCGTGCCGAGCGGCTTGCCGTCGGGGCCCGCCGTCGCCTCGAGCTTCGCCTTGAGCTCGTCGCGGAACCGCACCACGTCGCCCCGGGGGATCGCGCCCGTGGGCTCGCGACCCTCCACGTTGAGGAACACGCGGGCGTAGTAGCCGCCCTCGCTCCACACCTTCGTTTTGGCCCAGTTCACCTTGAGCTTGCCGAAGGGCGTGACCGTCTTCGGATACTCGTCGAGGACGAGCAGGCCTTCCTTCACCAGCCACTCGTTCACGCAGAAGCCGCCGTCGAGCGGCCGCGCGCCGTGGTCGGAAACCACGAGCACGATCGTGTCCTCGGGAATCAGCTCGAGGACCTTGCCGATCTCCTCGTCGAGGTGGCGGTAGAAGTCCCGGATCACCGTCTGGTACGGATTGCCCGGTACGTGGTCCACGTGGCTCGGGTCGCAATAGCTCCAGAACCCGTGATGCACGCGATCGAGCGCGATGTTCACGAAGTGGAAGTAGTCCCATTCCGCGTGCTGGAGGTAATGCCGGATCACCGTGAACTGCTTCCGCGACAGCTCGAAGATCTGCTCCTTGAGCCAGTCCTTCTTGTCGGTCCGGAAGCCTTTCACGTCCACGGGATACTCGCCGACGAGCCCCTTGATCTCGTCCTTGATGTGCGCCGGGTGCGTGTACTCGTCGGTGTTCGAGTCGGGCGTGATGAAGCACCCCACGCAGATGCCGTTGACCTTGCGCGGCGGGAAGCTCGGCGGCACGCCGATCAGGACGCTCTTCTTGCCCTCCATCGCGAGGTAATCCCAGATCGCGGTCGTGCGGATCGACTTCGCGTTCACGATCTGGAGTTTTTCGTAGGAGTGGTCGCCGCGGTTGCGGAACCCGTAGACGCCCAGCGAGCCCGGGTCCTGGCTGGTGCTCATGCACATCCAGGCGGGGATCGTGATGGGCGGCACCACGCTCTCGAGCTTGCCGTAGCAGCCCATGTCCATCAGGCGGCGGATGTTGGCCAGCTCTTCGTAGCCGAAGAGCAGCTCGGGCGCCGCACAATCCAGCCCAATGACGAGGATCCTCACGTCGGAAACGCTCCTGTCGGGAACGCGCGCATGGAAGTGCACTCAATCTACAGCGGCCGTCAGGCACCTCAAGAAACGTGCCCCGTGTTGCGTCGGAGCAACGCGGGCGTAACATACGGCCGGACCCCACGTTGAGGTGATGGTCTTGGCGAAGCTGCGTGCCGCGCGGGTCATCCTGGCCCTGGCGGCGACAGTGCTGCTGCTGGAGCTGGCGGCGGTCATCCGCCCGCCCCCGACGGTGTCGGAGCGCTACCAGGCCTCGCGCCGCGCGGCGGCACGCCGGGCGGGGCTCCCGGTCGACCCCCGGACGCGGCGCGAGGTGGTCACCGCGCTCCGGAGCGGCGGGGGGCGTGCGTTCCCCGTGGTGGCCGCCGCGCCGCTCCGCGAGTACGGGGCGCGCACCGGTCAGCGCCTGGTCCCGGTGAGCGGGCCCTCGAACGCGATGATGGTCTTGTGCGCCGAGCAAGGCCCCTGGGTCGTGTTCCGCAGCGACTCGCAGGGATTCCGGAACCCGGCCGATCTGTGGAATCCCGGCGCCGTCCCGCTCGTCGCCGTGGGCGATTCCTACGTCGAGGGCGTGTGCGCGAAGGACGATGAGACGCTGGTCGCGGGACTGCGCCGAGGCGTGCCCGGCGCCGTCGGTCTCGCGCTGTCGGGGGCGGGGCCGCTTGTCGAGCTGGCGATCGTGCGCGAGTACGGGGCGCTGCTCCGGCCGCGCCTCGTGCTCTGGTTCTACTATGAAGAGAACGACCTGATGAATCTCGAGGGTGAGATGCGCTCTCCGGTGCTGCGGCGCTACCTCGATCCGGACGGGTCGCAGAATCTGGCCGCGCGCCGCGCGGAGGTGGACCGATTCGTCGAGGCGGCGGTGACGGCCGTCGAGGACTCCCTGCGCACGGCCGCGAGCGAGCGCGGGTCGTGGCGGCGTTTCGCGATGGACGTCGCCCGGCTCGGCCACGTGCGCCGCTGGATCGGCACCGTGCGGGACGCGCGCCGGGTTGCGCCATGTTGTGATCTGGCCACGCTCCACCAGGCGCTCGCGCGGGCCGACACCACGGTGCGCTCGTGGGGCGGCCGCCTGGTCTTCGTGTACGTGCCGACGCTGCAGGGGTTCACGCGGCCGCCGGAGCGCCGGCGGCCCGAGGTCGCGGCGCGGGATGACGTCCTGGCGGTGGCGCGCGGGTCGGGTCTGGTGGTGATCGATCTCAAGCCGGCGCTGGCCGCCCTGGGAGATCCGCGCGACGTCTACGTGTTCGAGGGCGGACACATGACGCCGCTGGGCTACGCCGCAGCCGCGCGGATCGTGCTCGACAGCCTGCGCGCGCGGGGCTTCATGGCGGGCGCCGCGCCGCGGTGACGCGCTAGACGAGGAGGCTGGCCCCCTCGTGCTCCGCGCCGGCCGGCACGCCGAGCGCGGCGAGGATCGTCGGGGCCAGGTCGAGCAGCCGGGCGCCGTCCGTCCGGAACGGCCGGTTCATGAACAGGACCCCCGGCACCAGCAAGGGATCGATGATGTGGTCGCCGCCCCATTTCTTCACGTTGTCTTCGACGAGTCCCGCCCCCCCCCGCCCCCCGCCCCCGGGCACGCCGCCCAGCGCGGTCCCCCACGAGACGCGGTAGCCGGCGGCGAACCGCACCACGAGGTCGGGCGATTCCGCCGCGAAGGGGCCACGATACACCTGCTCGCGCGTGGCCACGCCCCGCACCGCGACCGCGCCGCGCGCCTCGTCGCGCAGGCCGGTGAGGGCGCCGGCGATCGTGGCCGCGAGCGGCGCCGCCTCGTCCGGGCGCACGATGCCGTGGGCCTCACGACCCGCCACGTTGAGGTACATCGAGCCCAGGCCCAGCGCGTAGGCGCGGGTGCGGCTCCAGTCCACCTCGCGCAGGAACTCGCCCGCGCCCTCGCCGGGCTCGACGCCGGCCTTCAGCGCGAGATACCCGTTCGCGTGCAGCCAGCTGTTGAGGTGCACCCCGCGCTGGAAGCTCGAGAAGCCGTGATCGCTCAGCACGATGACCAGGGTGCGCTCGTCGGCTCGCTCGAGCACCCGCCCCACGACCGCGTCGCAGACGCGGTAGTGCTCCTCGACGGCGCGGGCCAGCTCGCCCCCGGGGGGGGGGGGGGGGGGCCGGGCGGGTGGGGGGGTGCGCCGGCTCGCGGAACCGCCATAACATGTGCTGGAGCCGGTCCGGCGTGTCGAACAGGCAGAACAGGAGGCCGTCCGTCAGGCGGTCGAGCTCGTGGTGCAGCATCGCCTCGCGCTCGCGCATCACCTGGTCGCACTGGTCGAGGTAGGCGCGCTCGTCGAACCGGCCGTTGTTGAGGCCGCCGTGGTCCTCGACCATGCCCGTGGTGTAAAACGTGCCGACCGCGCGCTGCAGCTCGGCGGCATAGTCCCACGGATGGCTGATCGGAAACAGCGGCGCGCCGGGATCGAAATTGACCGGCGACGCGTACAGCTCGAGCTGGGGCTCGAGCGCCACGAGATGGAACCGCACCATGGCGGCGGCGGACTGGAGCATGCCGAGCTTGAACTTCACCTTCAGCCACTCGCTCCAGCGGCCGAGGCGCACGTCGAGCGCCTTCGGGTCGCCTTCGCTCCGGATCGTCACCCTGCCCGCCGCGCGGTTCACGTCCACGGTGAGCGGCAGCGTCGCGTCGCCGCCTTTCGGATTCCGAGGCCCGATGAGGTGCGTCGTGATCCGATCGCCCGCGTCCACCTGGACGACGGTCTCGCTCTCTTCGGGCCGGACGCCGGGGCGAGACGTGAAGAAGGTCGACGTCCCGAGGCCGCCGCGGGCGTCCGGCACGCCCATGCCGCTCAACAGCCGCCCCTTGAGGTCGTCGGGCGGGTAGGTGCACGGGCAGCGGATCACCGCCGACGGCACGCCCGCGCGCGACAGGTGCTGCCAGACGGGCGTCCCGCGCCGGAGGTTCACCGCCTGCGGCGGCAGGAACCGGCTCTTCTGCTCGTAGCGGTTGAGCGCCAGGTCCGGCAGGTAGGTCGCGGGGTCGCGCCGGATGAAATCGAAGATGCCGTGGCCACCCGGGTTCACACCGGTCGCGAACGTGGACCACGCCACGGGTGTCTGTGCCGGCGTCGTGGTGGCGACGCGGCCGTAGCCGCCCTGCGCGCGCAGGCGCGCGAGCGCGGGCAGCTCGCCGGCCGCGAGCATGGTATCCACAATCGTCGGCTCAAGTCCGTCGAGACCGACGACGATCACGTTGTCGAAGGGACGCACCGGCGAGCGGTCGCCGGGGGGCTCAGCGCTTGCCGAACAGGCCGGCGATCTTCTGGCCGACCATACGCATGAAGCCGACCGTCCGGCGCCAGAACATCAGCAGGAAGCCCACGATCGCCGCCACCGCCGACGCGAAGGGCAGCAGGACGTCGGGGCCCACATAGAGAAGGAAGGGGATCAGTGTGACGTGGTCGAACATGATGCCTGGGCCCTCGGTGGCGGAACACCTAAGCTAACGATGGAGCAAACGGCGTGCCAAGTCAGGCCGGTTTCGCGCGACGCGATTAGATTGGGCGCCCATGACCGCCCCGCGGGGATTCGCCACGCGCGCCCAGGTCGCGCTGCTCCTGGTGGTGTTCCTGGCGTTGGCCGCCGGCGCCTTCGATCTGGCGGGCCTCGCGGCCAAGAAATGGATCATCGGGCGGTGGATCGGCGTGAGCCCGCAGGTGGTGTGGCTCGCGCCCATCAGCTACGTCCTGGTGTTCGCGGTCGTCGCGGTGCTGTGGCTGGTGGCCGGCGGGTTGGTACCGGTGCTGGGGAGTGCCGGCCTGCTCGCGTTCGGTCTCGCCGTGCTGGGGACGGCGGGCACGACCTTCATCTTCCATCCGCAGATCCACAAGGCCGCCGGACTGCTGCTGTCGTTCGGCGTCGGCGTTCGACTCTTCAGCTTCGCGCGGCACCGGCCCGACGCGCTGCTTCGGTTCTCGCAGCGCGCGATCCCGGGGCTCGCGGTGGTGTTCCTGCTGCTCGGTGTGGGCGTGAACGTGCGGGGCTGGCTCAACGGGCGCCGCGCCGAACGCGCCCTGCCGGCGGCGCCCGCGGGCGCCCCCAACATCCTCCTCCTGATCATGGACACGGCGCGCTCGCTCAGCATGAGCGCGTTCGGCTACGACCGCCCGACGTCGCCCGCGGTCGAGCGTCTAGCCGCGCGCGGCGTGCGGTTCGACCGGGCGTTCGCGCCCGCGCCGTGGACGAACCCGTCCCACGCGAGCTTCTTCACCGGCCGCCCCGCCCACGAGCTGGCGGCCGACTGGTGGGTCCCCATGGACGACCGCGACTCCACGCTCGCCGAAGTGCTGCGCGTGCGTGGGTGGCGCTCCGCCGCGTTCGTCGGCAACACCGCGATGGCCCACGGGGAATCCGGCCTGGGGCGCGGGTTCGAGCCCTACGACTACCATCACTTCTCGCTCGAGGGGATCCTGAACGCCAGCAGCCTCGTGCGCTTCCTCGGCGACAGCCGCCCGCTGCGCCGCCTGGTCGCGGACTGGCGTCTGCTCGGCCGCCGCTCGGGCGAGCGGGTCAACGCGGAGTTCCTGGCGTGGCTCGGCGACCACCGCGACCGCCCCTTTTTCGTGTTCCTCAACAACTTCGACGCCCACACGCCGTACACGCCGCCCGAGCCGTTCCGGAGCCGGTTCGCGGGTGATGTCCGCGTCCCGGGACTCCTCACGCGCATCCGGAACCGCGGCGAGCCGATGAAGCAGGCCGATTTCCATCCGGCCGACTCTGCCGACATCCGCCAGCTGTACGACGCGTCCGTCGCGTACGCTGACGACGGCGTGGGCCGACTGCTGCATGCGCTCGACAACCTCGGCGTGCTGGCCAACACCATCGTGGTCCTGGTGTCCGACCACGGTGAGGAGTTCTACGAGCACCGTGCCTGGGAGCACTCCCAGACGGTGTATCACGCGGCGTTGCGGGTGCCGCTGATCGTGTCGTGGCCGGGGCACGTCCCGGAAGGCCGGGTCGTCACGGAGCCGGTCGAAACCCGCCGCATCGCCGCCACGATCCTGGATCTGGTCGGGGCGGGCACACCGCTGCCGGGTTCCTCCCTCGCGGCCTCCTGGGACGGGGGCGCCGCCGGGGACACGGCGGTCAGCTCGCGCACGCCGCTGGCCAGCCGGGCCCGGCCGGGCGACGCGCCGCGGGAGTGGTCGCTGGTGGCGGGGGACTACCACTACATCATGCGGCTGGACCGTCGCGCCGAGCTGTACGACTACGTGCGCGACCCTTACGAACAGCGTGACCTGGCGGGCGACCCGGCGATGCGGGAGGTGCTGGAGGCGTTCGCGCGCCGGCTGGCGGCGGTCAGCCGCTGACGCCGGCGCCGGCGCCCGCCGCCAGCGGGCGGTCGCGCAGCGCGGCCGCGGTGGCCGCGTCCAGCACCACGCGGCGGCCGGTCGCGGCGGACTCGTAGGCCCCGGCCAGCACCAGCAGTCCATCGAGCGCGTCCTCGGCCGAGGCCGGGGGCGCCGCGTCGGCCCGGAACGCGTCGAGCGTGCGGCCCAGCAGCGCGCGCGTCGCCGCCATGGCGGGCTGCTTCGGATTCACCGCCAGCTGCGTGCGGGTGTGCCCCCGCTCGCTCCAGGCCAGCCCGGCGGCGCCGAGCTCGAGCCGGAGGTGCGGACGCTTCGAGCGCAGCAGGCCCGCGGTGAGGCGCGCGCGGCCGCCGAACGAGGCCCGCAGCGAGGCCTCCCGGCAGTCGGCCCGGACCTCGAAGTACTGGGTATCGCCGGGGCAGAGCCGGTTCTGGACGATCTGGGCGAGGCGCCCGTGCGAGAACTCGAGCGTCACGAGCGCGACGGCGTCGGTCGGCTCCACCCGCGCGCCGCAGGACGACACGGTCGCGCTCACCGCGCGGGGCCGCTCGCCGAACAGCGCCAGGACGTAGTCCACCAGGTGCAGGCCGGCCTCGAACAGCACGCCCGCGAGCAGTGCGCCGCGCCAGCCCGGCTCCTTCCACGGCGGCAGGTCCATGTTCTGCCACGCCTGCACGAACACCAGGTCGCCGGTGCCGGCCCGGCCCACGGCGTCCCGGACCGCGCGGAAGATCGGCATCTCCCGGAACTCGTGATTGAGCGCCAGGCGCCGGCCGGCCTGCGCGGCGGCGCGCGCGATCCGCTCGCCTTCGGCGACGCTCGGCGCGAACGGCTTCTCGCAAATGACGTCCACGCCGGCTCCGAAGGCCTGTTCGCAGACGGCGGCGTGGCTGGTCGGCGGCGTGGCGACCACGACGACCGCGGGGCGTGCCTCACGGAGCATGGCGCCAACATCGCCGAACACGGGCACCCGGAACCGGTCAGCGGCGCGGGCGCGGCGGGCGTCGTCGAGATCGACCGCGCCCACGAGGCGGGCCTGCGGCAGGCCCGCGAGGGCCGGCAGGTGCAGATCGAAGCCCGCGTTGCCGAGTCCGACGACCGCGACCGGAACGGGCCCGGTCACCGCCCGGGCCGGAGCAGGTAGTTGTAGACCGTGCCGATCAGCCGTCCGAACGCGTAGCCGACCACGAACGCGTACACGAAGCCGACGAGGCTGCCGAGGAACGTCACGCGGTAGCCGGGGAAGTAGACGGCCAGCAGGGAGAGGTGCTGCCCCACGCGGAGCCCGCCCTTGAGGACCAGGATGTTCGTCGCGATGAACAGGCCGAAGCCGAGCAGCAGCCCCATCGCGATGCCCCAGGCCCGCGCGTTGAGCGTCGCGATCGCGCGGCGGAGTTCGGGTTCGTTGGCGGTCATGGGGGATCCCGTCAGATGTGGTCGAGGAAGTCGCGGCTGGCGGCGAGCTCGGCGCGGGTGCGCGTGAGCCACAGCGAGGCCGCGAGGACGAGGTTGCGGCAGAAGGCGATGAACCACCCCGCCACGAAGCCCGCCACGAAGCCCCAGGCGAAGCCGACGAACGCGCCGCTCCAGCTCACGGTGTAGCCGTAGAAGTACTCGCGCAGGATGTCGAGCTGGAGTCCGGGGTCGGGCCGGCGCACCAGGTAGATCGCGGTGAGGGCGAAGACCAGCACGCCGCTCGCGATACCCACCGCCATCCCGAACGCCCGCTTGTGGATGGGGAGGAAGGCGAGCTGCAGCTCGGCCGGAAGCTCGGACTGGGGTGGGGGTGGGGGTGGGCCGCTCATTTCGACCTCCGCCGCCGTTCGGGCGGCAGCTCCCACAGGCTCTGGTCGGACCGCCGCGGCGGCGGCGGCCAGGTGTCGATCCCGATCTGCGCGTGCGCGGAGACCGCGGCGGGCGGAATGGGCTCGCCGAACAGGACGTGCACGAACCAGCCGACCACCACGGACACGGCGTTGCTCGCGTAGTAGCCGAGGTGCATGGGCATGACCGCGAGCATGAACGCGGGCCCGCGGGCGCGCGCCAGGAAGAAGTAGAACGGCACGTTGGAGAGGATGATGACGGCCGCCACCAGCGCGGCGGCCACCAGCGGCCGGGCGCTCCTGAGCACGAGCGCGAGCACCGGCGTCGCCAGCGCGAGGCCCGCCAGCGCGGTGAGAACCTTCTCGCGCGAGCGGACATTGAGGGCGCGGGCGTCCGCCGGGTCGCCTTCCTGCAGCATCAGCCACATCCACGGCACGCCGCGGTGCCGGAGGTCGGCCTCGAACGTGCTCCGGAAGGTCCACCGCTTGAGGTGGGTGCCCTGGATCGCGCCGTCGAGCGCGAGGCGGTAGCCGCTGCGGTGCAGGCGCCGCCCCAGCTCGATGTCCTCGATCTGCGGGCGGTTGTAATGCCACTCGTCGAACATCCCGACCTCGCGGAACACCGACCGCTTGATGGCGCCCAGCCCGGCCCAGAACGTGACCGCCTCGCCGACGCCCTGCTGGTGCACGTAATGGTGCAGCAGGTTGCGGTACTGCGACACGAGCCCGGGCGCCGCGGGTTTGTCGTCGTAGGAGCCGAACAACGCGTCGAGGTCGTGCTCGTCCGCGAACCGCAGCGCGATGCGCCGCAACGCGTCGGGGTGCACGACGACGTCGGCGTCCACGAACACCAGGATGTCGCCGCGCGCCACCTCCGAGCCGCGGTTGCGCGCGAACGCCGGCCCGTGGGCCTTGCCCGGCAGGCGCACTACCGTGTCGCAGTACTCGGCCGCCACCAGCGACGTTTCGTCCGTGCTGGCGTCGTCCACCAGCATCAGCTCGAACCGGTCGCGCGGCAGATCGCTCGCCGTCAGGCCCTCGAGGCACTGCCGCAGCGTCGACAGCCCGTTGCGAGCGGGCACGATCACGGTCAGCAGCGGGACGCTCATGCGGACCTCGTCCCGGTGCGGAGGGCGGCGCGAAGCCGGCGCAGCCCGGCGCGGAACGCGAGCCAGCGGCGGAATCCGGACGAGCCCCACCGCTCGAGCCGCCCGGGCTCACGCAGGTAGAAGGTGTCGAGCCGCGGCAGCGCGTGCGGCCGCTCGGTGCCGTCGAGCGCCCGGAGCTCGGTCGTCACCGCGAGCCGGAACGCGCCGGCCACGGCGGCTTCGACCCGGCCGTCGGTCGCGCCGTACGGGTAGGCGAACGCGTCGGGCCGCCGGCCGGTGTTCGCGGCGATGTCGTCGGCGGAGCCCGTCATCTGCTCGGCCAGCGCGCCGTCGGCCAACGCCGTCAGGTCGGGATGGGTACGGCTGTGCGCCCCCAGCGTCACGCCCTGCTCGGCGAGCGCGCCGAGCGCGTCCCAGTCCAGCAGCGGCAGGGTCGGAATCCCGGGGGCGTCGCGGCCGCCCCACGCGTTGGTCCCACCGGCGTGGCCGCTCACCACGAACAGCGTGGCGGCCCAGCCGTGCTCGTGCAGCGGCGGCCACGCGGCGTCCCGGAAGTTGGCGAAGCCGTCGTCGAAGGTGAGAGCGACGGCGTCGTCGTCCCCCCCCCCTCCCTCCCCCCCCCGGGGATCCCGGGCGATCTCGGCGAGCGGGACCACGCGGACGCGGCCCTTCGCAAGCCAGTCTACGTGGCGGCGGAACGCGCCCGCGTCCAGCGAGATCGCCGACCCCGAGGGGTCCACCGAGTGGTACGTCAGGATCGCCCGCATCGTCCGTGCGTCAGTCGGCCGCGTGGAGCAGGCGCTGCTCCGCCACGACGTCCGTGATGATCGTCTCGAGCGGCGTGTCCGGCCGGTAGCCGATGGTCCGTGCCAGCTTGCCCACGTCGGGCACGCGCCGCTGCATGTCCTCGAATCCCGCCCCGTACGCCTCGTCGTAGGGCACGTGCACGATCGACGAGCGGCTGTCCGCCGCCTCCCGCACCATTTCGGCGAGCCGGTTGATCGTCACTTCCCGGTCGTTGCCGACGTTGAACACCTGCCCGACGGCCGCGGGCGTCTGCAGCAGCTTGCCGATGGCCGTCACGGCGTCCTTCACGTGACCGAAGCACCGCGACTGCTCGCCGGTCCCGAACACCGTGATCGGTTCGCCCCGCACCGCCTGCGCCGCGAAGTTCGGCAGCACCATGCCGTAGCGGCCGGTCTGGCGTGGCCCCACCGTGTTGAACAGGCGCACCACGATCACCGGCACCTTCTTCTCGCGGTGGTACGCGAGCGCGAGCCACTCGTCGAGCGCCTTGGAGCAGGCGTACGCCCACCGCGAGTGGATCGTCGCGCCCATTGTGAGGTCGTCGTCCTCGGCGTAGGGGACCTTGGCGCCCTTGCCGTATACCTCGCTGGTGGAGGCGATGACGACGAGCTTCTGCTTGCGCGCCACGGCGTGGAGCACGACCTCGGTGCCGTGCACGTTGGTCTCGATGGTCCGCGTCGGCTGTTCGACGATCAGCCGGACCCCCACCGCGGCGGCGAGGTGGACCGTGACATCGCACCGGTCCACGCACTCGGCGACCAGCGGCGCGTCGATCACGGAGCCGACCCGGTAGTCGAAGCCCTTGCGCCCGACCAGGGGGTCGATGTTGGCCATCTGTCCCGTCGAGAGGTCGTCCAGGGCCAGCACCTGGTGCCCCTCGCCGAGCAGGCGCTCGGCCAGGTGCGACCCGATGAAGCCCGCGCCACCCGTGATGAACACCTTCACGCCGCAACCTCCGCCGTCAGGGCTTCGGCCACGCGCCGGTCGCCTTTGCGCTCGGCGGCCCGCCGCACCACCTCCAGGAACCTGGGCACCACCGCGCTTTCCGACCAGGTGGTCTGGAACGCCGCGAAGCCGGCGCGCGCGAACCGGTCGCGCCGGCCCGGGTCGTCGAGCAGGCGGTGCAACGCCGCCTCCAGCTCGTCCGCCGTGGTGAACAGCTCGCCGCCGCCGGCGTGCTCGAGGATCTCCGGGAACGGCCCGATGCGCCGCGCCAGCACCGGCGTCGCCTGCCGGAACGCCTCGATGATGATGATGCCGAACGTCTCGAAGCACACCGAGGGCACCACCAGGGCCAGCGCGTGGCGGTAGTAACGCGACAACTCCGCCGGGCTGACCCGCCCGAGGAACTTCACCCGCGGGTTGCCCGCCGCCAGGGCGCGCAACGTCGCCGCGTACTCGCCGTCGCCCGCGATCAGCAGGTCGGCGCGGTCGAACCGCGCGAACAGCGGGATCACGTCGTCGAGCCCCTTGATCTTCTCGAGCCGCCCGACGAACAGCGCGTACGGTCGCTCGTGCGGGCTCGCGTCCGGCCGCCCCCCCCCCCCCCCCCCCCCCCGGGGGGGCGCCCCCCCCCCCCCCCCCGGCCCCCCCCCCCCCCCCCCCCGCCCCAAAACCCCCCCCCCCCCCCCCGCCC
>Ga0247727_10004986_pt1 | contig 27461 bp, 28 predicted proteins | sample WisWelCaveWW1625_FD_202498 | JGI IMG/M metagenome (GOLD analysis project Ga0247727, IMG submission 202498) | Biofilm microbial communities from Wishing Well Cave, Virginia, United States - WW16-25 | ecosystem: Environmental > Aquatic > Deep subsurface > Groundwater > Cave microbial mat | place...
GCGAACCGGGCCGACCTGTTCAGCCTCGTCGAGTCGGGGCAGATCACCGAAGTCGGGCAGGCGCCAGCGCCGGTCACGGCCGAGGACATCGAGCAGATCGTCGAAGCGAAGGTCGAAGCGAAGGTCGAAGCGAAGGTCGGCGCCGTTCGCACCGCGCAGGCGACCGAAGTGAAGATCGCCGCACGCACCGGGCTGCCGGACAGCGTGAAGGCGCGCATCCGGGCGCGGGTCGCCGGGCAGTCGCTCGATGAGAGCGCGCTCGACGCCGCGATCAAGGACGAGGTGGACTACGCGGCTGGCCTCGCCCCGGCGATCATCCGCGAGTCCGGTGGGTCCATCGTGCCCGGCAAGTCCGAGCAGGAACGGATCGTCGAGACGATCTACGGCGGCCTGAAGGACGACAACAAGTTCTCGATCAAGTCGATGTACGTCGATCTGACCGGGGACCGCGCCTTCAGCGGCAAGCTCGCCGAGGGTGGCCGACTCACCGAGTCGATCACGACCTCGACCTTCGCCGAGATCATGGCCGACTCCGTGACGCGGCGGATGCTCGACTACTACGCGATGCCGGGCCTCGACTCGTGGCGCCAGATCGCGAGCGTCGGTCGGGTGACGGACTTCCGCACCCAGCGGCGCATCCGGTACGGTGGCTACGGGAACCTGCCCGCGGTCGCGCAGGGCGCGGCCTACGCCGCGCTCACCTCGCCGGGTGACGAGGAAGCGACGTTCAGCGCCTCGAAGCGGGGCGGCACCGAAGACTTGACGATGGAGACCATCGTCAACGACGACCTCGGCGCCCTGCGCGACATCCCGCGGCGGCTCGGCCGGGCGGCGGCGCAGACGCTGCACGAGTTCGTGTGGGACTTCCTCGCGACGAACGGGGCGATCTACGATGCCGTGGCGCTGTTCCATGCGACCCACGGCGGCAACCTCGCCACGACGGCGCTCGACGCGACATCGCTGAAGGCGGCACGTCTCGTCATGCGGAAGCAGACGGACATGAGCAACAGCAAGCGGCTCGGGATCAACCCGCGCTTCCTCGTCGTGCCGTCGGACCTCGAAGGTGTCGCCTACGAGCTGACGGCCACCGATCGCGAAGTTGCCAGCGCGAACAACACACTGAACTTCGTGCGCACGTTCGGACTGGGGATCATCGTCGTCGAGTATCTAACCGATACGAACAACTGGTTCCTCGTCGCCAGCCCGGCGGATGTCCCGACGATCGAGGTGGGCTTCCTGAACGGGCAGGAAAGCCCCGAGCTGTTCCTTCAGGACCAGCCGACGGTGGGCAACGTGTTCAGCAACGACAAGCTGACGTACAAGGTCCGGCACATCTACGGCGGGGCTGTGCTCGACTTCCGTGGCTTCACTGGGAACATCGTCGTCTAGCTGAAGTAAGGGGAGCCCGGACGTACCCCGAGACGTCCGGGCTCTCACCCCCGGGAGGTTAGGAGCGCACGATGCCGAAGACGAACTTCCCTGACGGGATCACCGTCGAAGGGGCGAAGGGGCCAACCGTCGGAGTGGCCGACGGCTACAAGATCGCCCGTGGCGAGGTCGCACTCGACGGCGCAAACCCGACGCCCGTGGCGACCGGGCTCACGACCGTCGTCGCCTTCTCGGCGACCCTGAAGGGCACCGCGGCTCCCGGCGACAGCACGAGTGTCCTGACAGCCGACATCAGCGGCGCGACCGTCAATGTCTACGCATGGAAGCACACGACCGGCGGCGCGTCAGGCAACCCGACGCTCATCGCGAGCACGGGCACCGAGAGCTTCTACTGGACCGCAATCGGGACTTAGCGGTGGGACTTCTGCCGAACGTGAACCGCTGCTCGACCTGCGGTCGGATCGTCGTCGAGTACGGCCGCAGGCCGTGCCCTCGGGATGGGTCGCTGGCACGCACGTTCACGCGCAACGTGAAAGAGCCCATCCGGCTAAAGGATCGCGTCACTTGATTGTGAGAGGACGGAACGCATGAACCTGATCCGCTCCGCGCGCTCGCGTCCCCGCACGACCATCGAGTCGCTGCCGGACGGCGCGATCCTGTCGATCCTCCGCGGGCGCCGGGTCGAGCAGCGGCTTCGGCTCGGGCCGAACGAGGTTCACGGCCTCGTCATCCATGCCGACGGCTCCTATGAAGACCTCGGGATTAGTCACAATCTGCTCACGAACTCCGGCCGCGACCTCGTGGCCGAAGCCCTCGGTAAGACCGGCTTCGGCGTCACCGGCACGATCGCCACGGCCAGTTCTGCCACCTCGCTCACCGCGACCGGCACGCCCTTCACGGCGGACCAGTTCAAAGGCTGGATCGTCATCGCGGAGGAGAGCACGAACGCGCCGGTCTTCGGGAACATCGGCTCGAACACGACGTCGGTCCTAACGATCGACGCATGGCGGACGGGCGACGACACGGCGGGCACGACCCCGGCGGCGACTGCGAACTACCTGATCGTCCCGAACCTTCGGCCGCGCTACATGGCGCTCACCGAGAACGCGGCCGCCGCGGCGGCGACCGATACCGTGCTGACCGGCGAAATCACGACCGGCGGCGCGAACCGCCAGCTCGCAACGTGGGCGCACACTGGCGGCACGGCGACCCTGACGCTCGTGAAGTCGTATTCGATCACGGCGAGCTTCCCGGCCATTCACAAGATGGGCCTGTTCACGGCCTCGACCCTGACGGCCGCGGGCGTCATGGTCTTCGAGTCGGTCCTGAATGCCGACGCGAACGTGGTCTCCGGCGATACGCTTCAGGTCACCGATACGATCACCCTGAGCTAAGCCGAGGCCGCCTGAATGGCAGCCGCCTTCGTCGCTGAACGCGGGTCGGTCCAGAACAAGACCGCTGAGGCGACAACGACCTTTACCACGACGGCGGCCATTCCGTCGGGGGCAAAGGCGGTCCTGCTCGTCACGCATGACGGGATCGACAGCGACGGCACAGTCTCCGGTGGGCCGAACTCATGGGCCTCCGTCTCGACATCTTCGAGCACCGAAGTAGAGACACGCATCTACTACTCGGACCTGACGTCGCAGATGGCCTCGGGCACGACAATCACGATCACGTGGCCGAGCGGTCAGCCAGCGGCCAAGGCCGCCCTCCTGATCGAGATCAGCGGCGCGGAGACGGGGGCCGGGAATAACCTCGCGACGGGCATCAACCTCGCGACGGCGGCCCTGACGCTCTCTAGCCTCGGGACCGACCGGCCCGACATTCCGACGGACGGCATCGGCATCGTCGTCTATGGGGCCGAGGGTCCGTCCGGTGACACCTTCACCTTCGACGACGCGAACTGGACTGAGCTGACGAACGTCGGCACCTCCGGTGGCGCAGCCGCCTCGAACGTCACCCTCAAAGCCGCATGGCGAACGGTAGCCGGGACCGATCTCAACTGCGCCGGGACGGCGAGTGCCTCCCGGGACTGGCAGGCACGTGGAGCGACGTGGGACGCGGGCGGGACGCTCGTCGTCCGCACAGTCACCGACGGCGTGACCATCGCGGACTCCCTTGCTCGACAGGGGACATTCCTGCGCGCGATTTCCGACGCGCTCGCTCAGGCCGACATCGCGTCCCGGACGGGGACGTTCCTGCGCGCGCCGACGGACGTGCTGACACTGGCGGACTCGCCAGCCCGGGTCCTTACGGTCATCCGTTCGACGGCCGACGCGCTCGCGCAGTCGGACGCGGCGGTCAGGGTCGGGACGTTCCTGCGGACCGTGGCCGATGCGCTCACTCAGGCCGATACGGCCGTCCGTAGCGGGACGTTCCTGCGGACGACCGCCGATGCGCTGGGCCTCAGCGACGTCGCCACGGCGTCAAAGGTTGTGGTGCGGACCGTCGTGGATGCCGTTGGCCTCAGCGACGTCGCGACACGGAGCGGGACGTTCCTGCGAACAACCGTCGATGCCCTCGTGCAGTCTGATATCGCGACCCGCAGCGCGACGTTCGTCCGCACCACGATCGATGCGCTCGCGCAATCAGACGTGGCAGTTCGTAGCGGAACTTTCCTGCGAACAACCGTCGATGCGCTCGCGCAGGTTGACGTCGCGGAGGCCATCAAGCTCGTCGTCCGTTCGGTCACTGATGGCCTGACACTGGCGGACTCGCCGACGCGCCTCCTGACGCTGGCCCGCACAACGGCTGACGCCCTCGGCCTCGGGGACGTTGCGACCCGGGCCGTGACCTTCGTTCGGTCGGCGATCGAGGGCTTGACGCTGGCCGATGTTGCGACGGCGACGAAGGTCCTCGTCCGATCGGTTGCCGACGCTATCGGGCTGGCGGACCTTGCCGCGAGGACCGGGACCTTCCTGCGGACAGCGGCGGATGGGCTTACTCTGTCAGATGTCACGAGTACGGTCAGAAATCTCGTCAGGGACGCGGCGGATGCCATCGGGCTCTCTGACACGGCGAGCCGCGTCGTCAGCCTGCTCCGTTCGACGGCGGATGCCGTCGGGCTCTCTGACGTCGCGACGAAGGCCGTCACCCTTGTTCGTTCCGTTGCCGATGGGCTCGGCCTGTCGGATGCCCCTGCCCGGGTGCTGATCCTCGCCCGCAATGCGGTCGATGCCGTTGGCCTCGCGGACCTTGCCAGCCGGACGGTGACCCTGCTCCGGTCCGTGGCGCAAACCCTCGGGCTGGCCGATGTCGTCGCCGCGATCGTGCAGCTCGGCGGCCGGACCCGGGGCTCCACAACCTCGCGCTCAGGCGGTACGATCGCAGGGCGCGACCGCGGCTCGACGTCATCGAGGTAGGTCATGGGCTCATACACCGAAACGAACGTCATCGAGCAGGTGTGGACGTTGCTCCGCGACTACGGCACGGATGCGACCCAGCAGCTCCTGACCGACACGGAGATCGTGCGGCTCCTCCGAACGGCCGAACGCATCTATTCGAACGTCCGGCCGCGAACGATCTACGAAGACGTGGCCGGGAACGGCACCTCGTTCATCGCCCTGCCCGCGACGTGGGAGGACGGCTTCTCGACGCTCGTCCTCGTCGAGTCGCCGGTCGATAAAGTGCCCGAGGAAACGATCGACCCGCGCTATGTCAAGATCGGCTACAGCCTGACCGAAGTTCCGCGGCTCGTCTTCGACAATGCGCCCGGCGCGACGGAGACGGTGCGGATCGGCTTCACCGTCCGGCGTTTCTACCATGCCTCGACGGCGGCCAGCACGACGGTTCTCGACTCCGACCACTTTGCCGTCTGCGACCTCACCGCCTCGATCGCAGCCGACTCGATCGCCGGAAAGTACGCGCGCTCGTCCGAACCCGTCATCGGGTCGGATGTCGCAGGCTTTCGTTCGCGTGTGCAGGAGTGGCAGTCGATCGCGAAGCGGCTCCGCGAACGCTGGGAGGCCGCGCTCGGGATCGGCTCTGACTCATCCCCGACCGCCCCGGCGTCGGCGTGGGCGAACTGGGACAGCCGTGCTGGCTGGGGCGGCCTCCACCTGACGCATGATCGGCGGGTCCGGTGAGCGACGACCTGCGAGTGAGCGTCACGCTTGGCAGCCTACCTGCCGAGCTGGCGGACTCGCCGAGGACGCTCACCCGGGCGGTGCAGTATGCGGCCGTGCTGGCGGGCACGAACTATCTCTGGCGCAAGCTCGCGAGCAATACCCCGAAGGGCGCCACCGGGAAGGCCCGCCAGTCCGTCCACGGCGACGTCTCGAAAGGTCTCACGATCGAAGGCTTCGTCGGCTATGCCGAACCGGCATCGGGCTACATCATCTTCCCGCAGGAGGGGACGCGACCTCACTGGCCGCCGATCGCTCCACTCGCCTACTGGGCGCAACGCAAGTTCGGCTTGTCGGCCGACAACGCTCGGCGGGTCGGTTACCTCATCGCCCGGAAGATCAGCCGGGCGGGCGTGAAACGGCAGGATTTCGTGGGTAAGACGGCGCGCGAGGAACGTGAGCGCACCCAGCGGATCATGGCCGCCGCCGCCGGCCGGGCGGCGCGTGACTACCGGGCTGGCCGATGAGTGGGATCGGCGACACCGCGGCGGTCATCAAGACAACGATCCTGACCGTCGCGAACGTCGGCGTCGTGTTCGACTATCAACCCTATCCGGCGGCCGAGTGGGACAAGTTCATCGCGACGTTCACCTCGACGATCGGCGGAGTGCCACGTCTTCGGGCGTTCACCGTGCAATATCTCGGCGAGCGCCGGGTCCCGCGCACGATCGGCGGCACGAGCGGGGCAATCCAGACACGGGAGATCGACTGGCTCGTGCGCGCCCACTGGGGGCTCGACGATCCGACGACGGACCTTGCCTTCCGGGACAAGCTCGAAGAAGTGTGCGACGCAATCGATAGGGAACGCGGGCTGAATGGGGTCGCGGGAGCGACCGATCACGATCCCGTAGACGTCTCGCTTCCTGAGCGCGGAGCGCCTATCCTATTGGGCGATATCGTGTGCCACTACGCGGAGATCACCTTCACGAGCTACCACGAACAGAGTCTGAACCTGAGCTGAGGAGAGAGGGCATCATGGTGAAGGCGAAGGCGACGGACGTCGAGGTCGTCGAGGTTCACTACATCGGAGACGGGCGGGAGTACGTGATCGGGGTTCCGGCTGCTGGGGCCGTCGCAGTCGATCGCGAGCGCGCAGACGCGCTCATCGCAACTGGGCTGTACGCGGAAGGCGCGGAGCCCGCGACGGAAACCGCAGGAGGTGAGCAGTGAGCCAGCCCGTCCAGATCGGACGCGAAACGACGCACGGGACCGTCGCGGGCACGTTCTACTCAGCGCCGGTCAACTTCGATGCCCATCCGGTCATCGCGAACACCATCCCCGACGAGCAGCGGGGGGTGCAGGACATCCACTACACGATCATCCCCGGCCGGAAGCACGAGGCGTGGTCGGTCTCGGACTCGATGGTCTACCACGACTCGATCGGCTTCTGGCTGGGCTCGGCGCTGGGGCTGGGGGCCAGCACGCTCGTCGAGGCGGGCGTCTACGACAGCGTGTTCAAGTTTCTCGACGATCCGACGTCGGTCTCGCTGAAGTGGACCCAGCCGCGGCGGGTCGTGCAGGCGTACCAGTCGTTGTGGTGCGTCGTCGATCGACTCACCCTCAGCTTCGATGCGAGCGGGCAGCTCATGGTCTCGGCCGAGGGTGTCGGCATGGCCGAGACCGAAGTCGGAGCCTTGACGTTCACCTTCACGACGACGGTCCCGCATACCGCATGGGAGGGCACCGTTACCCTCGGCGGCGGGGCGTTCGCCCGGCTCGTCAAGGGCACCGTCACGATGATGCGGAACCGCAACCCGTTCCCGACGATCAACAACAGCACGGACCCGGTGGACTTCTCGATCGGCAACCGCTCGGTGGAGTTCGACCTGACGGCGGACTTCAACTCGAAGACGGAGTACGACCGCTACAAGAGCGGGGCGACGACTGCGCTGACGATCGTGTGGGAGGATGCGGACGTGCTGATCGGGGCGACGGCGAAGCCGCGCTGCACGGTCAAGCTCGGCACGATCGGCTATACCGAGTCGGAGATCGACAGCGCGACCGACTTCCCCGGCGTCGCGCTCCGGGGCAAGGCGATCTACAACGCGGCCGACGCGAGCCTCGCGGTGGTCACGATCAGGAGCACGAGGCAGTATCAGACGGCCTAGCGTCTGACTCGGGGAGGTGGACATGAGCGGATCGTTCCGCACGCCCGCGCTGCGGGAGAAGGAAGACTCGGGGCTGCTCGAAGGCCCACCACTTGCCGAGGGCGAGTGGATTAGGTACTGGGCCGTCATGCCGCATGGGTTGACAGCCCGGGTGACGAGCGAGGCGACTGTCGCCGATGTCAGTCGCGCCGGACGAGTCTCGGCGAGTTTCGACCCCGGGCGAGCAGCGATGGCCCGGTACGTCTTCGGGATCATCGACTGGTGGATGCTCGACGAGACCGGGGCCGAGGTCCCGTGGAGCCGCGATGATGGGGCGCGGCTGCTCGAAGGACTGAGCCCCGAAGTGTTCGCGGCCCTCGGGCGCCTGATCGATGGACAGCGCCCGGCCCCGCCGCTCGGGAGTCTCAGCGTCCCGGGCGACGAGAGGAGCGAGACCGTGGGGGAAGCCTTCGGCGGGCGCTTCACTCGATCATCTCCGGCCGCGCGGCGCCCGCCGCGGAACTCTCGCCGCTCGGCGAGCCGGACTGGGTAAGCGACCTCGCGCTGTCGGAAGCCTACGGCTGGACGTGGCAGGAGGTTCAGGACACTCCCGAGTGGGTCATCGAACGCGCTAGACTGTGGCAGTCGGTGCTGGCCGCATGGCAGGAGCGGCAAAGGCAGGCGTCGTCGGGGCGTCGCCCACGCTGAGAGGATAAGTGCGTGGCCCGTCGCGAACAGGTCGGGATCGACGTCACCGCGAACGCCGAACAGGCGGTTCGGGAGATCAACCGTGCTGGCGGTGCGATCCGCGGTATCGGCGGCTCCTCCGTGCAGGCCAAGCAGGACGTCGGCGGGCTGGGAGGCGGCATCCGCTCACTCGCGACTGGCGCGATCATGGGCGTCGGGATGCAGGCATTCAATGCCTTCGCCGGGATGGCTGGCGGTCTCACTGGCGCCGTCATCGGCATGAACTCAACGTTGGAGAAGTCCGAGATCCAATTCGAGACGCTGTTCAAAGACGCCGACCGGGCGAAGGAGCACGTCGCAAACCTGTTCGAGTTCGCTAAGAAGACGCCGTTCGAGACTGGGCCGATCATTCAGGCGAGCCGGACCCTTCAGACATTCGGTGGCGACGCCCTGAACACGATGGCGAACCTGACGATGATGGGCGACGCTGCCGCCGGCGCGTCGGTGGACATCAATGAGGTCTCGTTCTGGGTCGGCCGCGCCTATGCCGCCATTCAGGGCGGCCAGCCGTTCGGCGAGGCACGGATGCGCCTTCAGGAGCTGGCCCTGCTGTCCCCGCAGGCGGCGCAGAAGATGGAGCAGCTTCAGAAGGCCGGGGCCTCGACCGCAGAGGTATGGCAAGTCCTTCAGGGCGAACTCGGCCGATTTACCGGCGCGATGGAGAAGCAGGCCGATACGTGGGAAGGTCTGACGTCCACGCTCAGCGACACCCTTAAGCTGTTCCTCGCTCGCGTCCTGAAGCCCGTATTCGATGCCATGAAGGCCGGGCTGCGCGGCGTCATCCAGCTCGTGACGAACCTGAGCGATGCGCCGTGGGACGAAATCCTGCGCGTTCTCGTCGGGCTCGGGACCGTCGTCACGATCTTCGTCCTGCCGCCGATGATCGCCTGGGCAGCGGCCACGATCGCGGCGACGTGGCCGATCCTCGCGCTCGTGGCGGCCGTCGGAGTCCTCTGGACGGCGGTCTCCGGCCTGTTCGGCATGGGGCCGCTCGAAGCCCTCATCGAAACCTTGTCGTTCATCGGCGAGAAGGTCATGCAGCTCGTCGGCTTTATCGCTACCGTGGCGCAGGCCGTCGGCGACTTCCTCGACCCGACCGGGGCCGCCTTGCGGAAGGCGGCCGAGGAAGCTGAGGCCGAAAGCGCCCGTCTTCAGGCGGCCGAGGATGCGATGGCTTCAGCAGCCGCCTTCAAGGCGCAGGAACGCGCGGATCAGATCGGGGCCGTGGCCGAGGAAATCCCTGAAGCCTTCGCGGACGCTCGCGAGGACGCCGTGGAGGAAGTCCGTCGAACGATGGTCGATGTCGCTGCCGAGATCGCGCGAGGTCGAAAGGGGGTTGTCGATGCGATGAGCGGGTTGATCAGCGGCACCTACGATCCGCTGATCCTCGCGGGCAAGATCGCTGCCACGCAGGCCGAGCTGAGCAGCGCCGATCTTGCGAAGAAGCTGCGATCGAAGGACCCTGAGATCAGGCTGGCCGCGGAGCAGCGGCGCCTCGGACTCCTGAAGGAGCTGGCGGAATACAACGTCGAGGCCGGGCAGTATGGCGATGACGCGGCCTACTCGGCGTTCCTGAAGTCACAACTGTTCGGTCAGCAGATGGCCGCCGGTCTCGCGTCAACCGATGATGTCCGCCGCTCGGCGGCGCAGGCGGCGGTGCAGATCATCATCGACGAGCTGGCGAAACAGCCTGAGAAGTACCGAACATGGGGTGAACGGACGGGCAGCGCATGGGTCGACGGGATGATCGCGAAGATGCAAGGGCGCTACTCGGAGTTCTACAATCAGGTCCACCGCTACGGGCTCCTCCTGCACGCCGAGTCGCCGCCCGGGCCCGAGTCCCCGCTGCATGAGATCGACAAGTGGGGCGAGCGCACGGGTGGAGCGTGGGTGCAGGGCCTGATCGACTCGCTCTCGACGCTCCGCCCGATCTTCAGGGCGTCGCTCAGTGATGCCGGGACGCCGCTTCAGGCTCGTTCGTTCGATCAACCCTTCGTCCCGCCAGCCTCGATCGGGCCGAGTATCACGATCATCCAGAACTTCGGCCCGTCGTCGGTCCGCTCGCGCGAGGACATCCGGGACATCGCGAACGAGACCGCCCTGCGCGCCCGTCTCCTCGGATCAACCGCCTCGTCCCGGGCGGTTGGGGCGCTGACATAGGGTGGGCGTCGGCCAGCTCCTAATCAATGCCATCGACCGCACGTCGATGGTCCACGAAGATGCGTTCGAGGCCGAGTTTCAGGCGAACCGGCTGAACGGTGTCCTGACCGCTCTCCTGAAGGACGACGCGGCGTTGACAGGCGGGACGCCGATCATCTTCCGCGAGCAGGACGAGGTTCTGTTGAACGACGGCGGGACCCGGGTATGGGGCGGCCGTCTCGCGGTCGCCGAGCCACGCCTCATGGGCAAGTCGATCCTGTGGAACATGCGCGCCCAGTCGTTCGATGTCCTGCTCGATCAGCGGGTCATCGAGTCGGGCGTGCGCACGGGTGCGCGAACCGATGCCTCGGACGTGCAGTTTATCGCTGGTTTCCACACCGAGCTTGAGTCGGCGACCTTCGTCTCCACCCTGAAGGCCACCGGGCTGCCGGATATGGACTACTCGGGCATGACGCTCCGCAAGGCCCTAGAGCGGTTGATGCAGGAGGTCACCGGGGCGATCTACTGGGTGGACGAGAACAAGAAGGTCCACTGGACCGATCCCCAGTCAGCGCAGAAGGTCACGAACACCGGCTGGGACAGCGGCGCCTCGACTGGCTGGGGACTTGATGGCTCGGCGGTCGTAACGGCGGATGCCGGACCGGGAGGTACGGGCGACTACGCCCTAATCACGACCGGCAACGCCGCCGGACGCCATGAGTCCACGCAAACGGTCACGGGGATCGTCGGGAACCGGCGCTACCTGTTCTACGCGGACCTATGGAGCAGCGTGTCGGCCAGCGCGACCGTCAGGCTCGACTGGCAGAACGCCGGCTCCGTATCGCAGCGGATCGACGTGATCACCTCATCCGGGGCGACCTCGACGTGGGCGCGGAACAAGGCCGTCTACTCAGCCCCGGCATCGGCGACGAAGGTCATCGTCATGCTCGGCGGGATCAACAACTTCACCGGAACAGTCCGCCATGACAACGAGAATCTGGTCGAGGAGACGGCCGCCTTCGGGATCGACACGGCGCAGATCGCAGGCACCTTCGCACCGCGCGACTGGCGCGAACCGCGGGACGCCGCGACGCCGATCAACCGTGTCCTTATCCGTGGTGCCGGGATCAGCGGTTGGCGCGAGCACGCCGCGTCGATCAGCTACTTCGGCGGCAAGAAGTTCGAGGGCGTGCTGGACGATCTCCGGGTCACGACAGCGGACGGGATCGACAGTCGGGCCGCCTACGTCTTCCGCAAGTTCGCCTTCCCGGCCCGCCACGGCAGCTACTGGACGGATCAGACGACCCTGAAGGCCGGGACGTGGCAGATCGTCTCGATCAGCCCACTCAATCACCTGACGATCGAATACATCGCGACCCTGAAGATCAAGTTCAGGGGCGCGAACACGATGCGTTACGACGTCACCTATGGGGACCCGCAGGAGGACATCGCGAGCATGATCGCGGCGCAGGGTGCCGTGATCGCCGATGGGACAGGCGAGGTGAACGTCCCTGACAACCCATCGGCCGACGCAATCGCCCCGGCTGTTCCGACCGGGCTGTCGGTGACGTCGGCGACAAAGCTGCAACCCGACGCGACACTGGCGCCCTATCTGCTCGCTTCATGGACTGCGGTCGCCGATGCGGACCTCGACGCTTACGAGCTTCAGATTGACCGCGGTCTCGCTGGTCAAGTGACGTTCACCTCGTCGGCCTCGGGCGCCGCGGGGTCGCTTCCGGCAGGCGACTATGCCGTACAGGTCACCGGCAACGGACTGATCTCAGGCGAGACGGCAACGGCCGTTCCGCCGCAAGTGGTCACGGTGGCAGCGGGCCAGCGACTGTTCGTGAACATCACGGCGAAGGTCGGCTGCGTCTCGTACCGGGCCTACGCCTCGATCCTGACCGGCAGTGAGCAGCAGCCGAAGGCGACGGCGCAGACGGCGATCACGACGACGGGTTCAGATGTCGAGATCACCGCCGCCGGAACCGGAGCGATCCCGCCCGTCTCATCCACGGCACTCGCCTTCCTGAACCCGACGAGCGTCCGCGGCCGGGCCGTGTCGTTCTACACCGACGACGCGATCGGCGGGCTGTTCTACGGCGCGCGAGTCCGGGCGATCGACAAGGCCGGGAACCTGTCGGCTTTCACGTCTGTCGTGACGGTGACGGCCGGGGCGGATACGACAGCTCCGACGATCCCGACCGGATTGACTGCAATCGCTGGCTTCCGGCTCGTGGGACTCGCGTGGGGCGCCGTCGGCGACAGCGACCTCTCGACGTACGAGGTGCGCTGGTCGGCCGATGATGGGACGGGGCAACCCGACGAGCAGTGGACGAAACGGGTGGCACTCGCCAACATCGCGGTCATCTCCGGGCTCGATCCCGGATCGGATGCGGCCCCGGCCGTCCGGTACTATTTCGAAGCCCGCTCGATCGACCGCTCGGGAAACACGCGGACGAGCATCGCTGACGCGACGGCCATCGAGGCGGCATCGAACCCCGAAGCTGGCTGGTCGAACTCGGCCGCGGCGGTATCCGGTGGCCTCTCGACAACACTCGCCGCCGCCGCATCGGCCGGGGCGACGAACATCAAGGTCACTTCGGTCACCGGGGCCGCTGTCGGCGATCGGCTACGCATCCACGGTGGTCCACCGACAGAGTTCCGCACGATCACCGTCGTCGGCACGGCCGGGGCCGGTGGGACCGGACTCGATCTCGACGTCGCTCTCGCAATCGCGCACACGAATGGGGCGCTGGTCGTCGAAGTCGCCGACGACTGGGTGACGGCGATCCCGACGCGGATCGGGCAGGCCGACATCGCAGCGAACACGGTCACCACGAACATGATCTCCACCGTCGGGCTCGACGCATCGGTGGTCCGCTCAGGGACTGTCGAAGTCGGGGGGCGGGCGAACACCCCGGACTTCCTGCTCGTCTATGACACCTCGGGCAACGAAATCGGACGCTGGGATGCGAACGGTCTCGTCGTCGTGGACGCGACGACGCCGACCTACCCCGCCCGTGCCCTCCGGTTCTCGGCGGGCACGCTCGCCTTCTCAGCGGATTACAACCCGGCGACAGGCAGCGGGACGTGGACCACGGCGATCAACGCCGACGGCATCGACTCGACGCGGATTACGTTCGGCGCTGCCTTCGGTGGGCACAACATGATCCCGAACTCGGGCTTCGAGCTGTCGTCTTTCTCGACGACGCTGGTCTTCAAATGGGACACGACAGCCGAATGGGACGCCACGATCGGCACGACCGTCAACGCGGACGGCGTGGCGAACCTCCTTCAGCTCGTGGCCTTCACCTACTGACATGGCGACGCGGAACCTCTCGATCTCGAAGGACACGCTGCTCGCGCTGACGGGTTCGACGAACCTCGGCGGCGGGAACGACGACCACCTTCCCGTCGGCTATTACTCAACGTACCGTTTCCGGGCGGCGCTGAAGTTCACTCTCGACTGGACCGGCGTCGTGCAGATCACGAGCGCCCTGCTCTACCTGAAGACGACGAGCGTCTTCCATACGACCTTCGGCTCGGACCCCGATGTCTACATCGAACGGATCACGGGCGCGAACTTCACCGAGAACAGCGGGCGCTCGTCCGGCGATTCCCCGGCTGGCGGCGGTTGGAACGGCAACGTCTCGGACTACGCCGACGTCGTATCGACGAGCACAAACCGGGTCACGTGGGACGTCTCGCCGCTGACGCAGGACACGTGGGTCACGGTGGACGTCTCGCCGCTGCTCGAAGACTGGGCTCCGACGACTGTCAAGAAGCGCGATGGCAGCCCGGGCGCAAACCTGTCGAACTACGGGATGCTGCTGAAGCCCGTCGTCGAGGCAGATGGCACCGAGAGCATCGAGTTCTATTCACGGAAGTCTGCCTATGACCCGTACATCGTCCTGACCTACTCGACGAACTCCGCGCCGAGCGCGCCGACGAACGTCAAGCTCGATGCGAAGGCGTCCGGTTCGGACCTCGTTGGCTCGGACAACAACTACACCCTGTCGTTCACCGGCAACGATCCCGATGCCGGAGATGTGCTTCAGAAGTACGACTATCAGATCGACACGACGTCGAATAACCTCGTCGAACCTGACTGGGCAGCCCTGACGGCGGACGTCGCGAACGCGACCGCCGGTATCACCGGCCAGTCGGTCTCGACGACGATCACCCACACGCTGACCCGTGGTCAGTGGTATGCGATGCGGGTTCGCACCTACGACGACGACCTCGCGGTGGGGCCATGGTCCACGACCTACTGGTTCAGGATCAACAGCCTGCCGACGATCGGCACGAAGACGCCCGGGGCATCGGCGCTCGCCTACATTCACAACCTCGCAACCGACCTCGTGACATGGACCTCGGCCGGTTCGCACGCGAAGGCGCGCGTGCAGTTCGTTTACAACGACGCGGGGGGGCAATCCTCGTCGGCTTACAGGGTGAAGCTCTACAACGACAACGTTGGCGCGAAGGGCACCGAGCTGTGGGACTCGACGAAGACCTCGAAGGTCGCCACGCCGGGCACGACGATCACCGTCGATACGGCGCAGGCGCTCGTTCTCGGGACGCAATACTGGTGGGCTGTTGAGGTGTGGGACTCGCTCGATGAGTCTTCGGGTGCCGTGGACTCGGCCGCGGCTACCCAGTTCAAGGTCCGCTGGGGCCAGACGATCTACGAGCAGAACCCCGGAGCCGGAACGAGCGCATGGCAGTTCAGCAATGCGACACCGACGAACGGCTATGCGGGATTCCTGTTCCGGTCGGCGACGGGGGCCGCGGGCGCTGGGGCCGGGGCATGGAAGACCACGATCGGCGCGGTCACGGTCTCCGCCTGGGTGAACTTCCTCGTGCGGCTTGCGCCGAACGTGGCCGGGACGAACGTCACGCTCGCGAACATGACCTACACCTACATCGGTTCCGCGACGACCCCCGACCGCTGGGCGACAACGGGCGGGCCAACGATCGCGCTCGATCCATCCGTCCGGCGCTTCGGTTCCCAGTCGCTGCTCGTCACAACGGCCGCCGCGACGTGCAAGGTCTACCCGTATACGAACGCGACGACCGACATGGTGGTCGTGCAGCCCAGCGTGCAATACAGCCTATCCGCGTTCGTAAAGACGGACGGCGTAATCGCCACCGGGATCAGGCTCGCTCTCTACGATGCAGACGGGGTAGCGATCCTAACCGATGGGCTAACGGGGGCCGCGATCGTCTCAGCAACGACGACCGACACCTCGTCCTATACGGATGGCTGGCAGCGCCTCTCAGTGACCTTTATCTGCCCCGCCGAGACGGCGGCCCGACCGGCGATCGAATACCTCGGCACGACGGCCTCGCAGCGGTTCTGGATCGACGCGGTGCAGATGGAAGTCGGGCCGGTCGTGTCGCCGTGGAAGCCCGGCTTCGTCGGCGATGCGCTGACGATCGACTCGAACGGGCTTCAGGTCGATGCGTTCGCAGGCGGCATCTTCCGCTTGCGAGGCTCGGGTGGCGCGACACGAGACACCGTGGAGCTGGCGGGCCGGGGGCTCCTGTTCGGCGGCGCGACAGCCAAACAGCAGATATATGCCGAGACATACGCCAGCAAGGAAACACTGATCGTCCACGATGCGGCAGCCGGGATCGGTGGTGCGATCCTGCTGACTGCGGTCGGAGGCTCCACGGTGGCTGCGCAGGGCCGGTACGGGATCAGGGTGACCGGGGACACCGGCTATCGAGTGCGACTGACGAACAGCGTCAATGATTCCGACGCCTCGCCCGGGATCGTGCTGGGCTCCGGTGCTGTCGATGACGCCCGCATCTTCCGCTCGACGGCCGCTGGCTCTGTGTTCGTAGACGCGGCAGGATCAGCCAACGATACGACCTTCCGGGTGCAGGGAACCGCCGGGCAGCGGGCGTTCTCGGGTGTTCTCATCGTGGGCGACGCCGCCTCGCGGATCGGGATGTACGGTGATGCGACGAAAGTCGGGATCGAGATGGGGCCGGGGAGTGCGGCCCGAGACGTCCATTTCTACCGGATGGCGGACAAGCAGGTCAGGCTCGACACAGATGGCGCCGCGACAGGGCTCGAACGCATCCACCTGCAAGGCCGGACGAGTCTCGGGACGCTCATCTCACCGACGGCTCTCACGGCGAACGCGAACGATTGGAACCCGACCGGGCTCGCGACTGCCTCGATCATCCGGGCGACCTCGGACGCGACGGTTCGGACGATCACCGGGATCATCGCCGGGAACGCCGGGGACCTTCTCATCCTGACGAACGCGAACGCCTCGACGGCGATCACGCTCGCCCACGAGTCGGCGTCGAGTGCCGCTGCCAACCGTTTCTTCTGCCCGGGAAACGTGGACGTCTCGTTGACGTCGCGCTCGACAGTCTGGCTCATCTACGACAACGCCTCGTCTCGGTGGCGGGTGAGCGGGTAGTGCAAGGCGCCCGTGAACCTCTGACGGAAACCCGTCAGAGGTTCCGTTTACCGGGAAAGAAACAGGGGAGCGCCGGATGGCACTCCCCCGGAGTCGACATAACCGCGGGATTCCCCCTGCATCCACGCAAGGCTAACCCGCCGGTGGGCTGCAGTCATGCCATCATGCCGTCACGCCACCGGGTTGTCAACCACGATATCCACACCAAACCACTACCGGTGAGCGGGTAGGCTTGACGTGTGGCTGACCGGCTCGTCACAATGCCAGCCATGACACCCGAGGGGTTCCTGCTCGCGTTCAGCCTCGGCTTCATGTGCGGGCTCGTCGCAGCGATCGTCATACCGGCGGCCGTGGCGGTGATTGACGCTTTCGAACGACGCTATCTTGTTCGTCGCCGTGGCAGGTGATGGACACGACTTCCGCATTGCGCGGATCGGGGCATCGCTCGCGCTCATCGGCGTCGTCGTATTTCTGCTCATCGCCGATGCCCTTATGGCGGCATACGAGGCCGACGCGGTAATCGTGACGAGCGTGCTCGGCGCCGCCGCTGCCCTGCTCGGCGTCGAGATCATCGGCTTCCTGACCCGGCGCAACGGGCATTAGGGGACGAAGGGAGATCGGGGCTCATGGGTTACGAACCGCTGTTCCGCAAGCAGTTGACGGGGACGCCGTGCGGCCACGCGAACTGCAACATGGCTGCCGCCGCCCACCTCGCGGACCGGGCGACACTCGGGCTCATCCGTAAGACACCCGACCAGATGCGGACGCTCTCGGGCACCGCTGCGAACTGCCTTGACGCGAACCAGCTCAACGACGGCACGAGTCAGGCCGACGCCCTCCGTGCGCTGGCGAAGTGCGGCCTCGTGCCGACGCAGTACGACCGGACGGACGGCTTCGACGCCTCGGAGTTCCGGGCGGCCATCCAGAGCGGCCGCGGCGCGATCGTCGCGGGCGATTACGACCGGGTGCCGGTCGGCCTGCGTGGCGACCGTGAGTTTCTGAACTTCCACGGCATCTTCGCGAACGAGTGGCGCGCGTCGGTGGTCATCCCGCCGCGCTACGAGTTCAAGGGCTATACCGGGCCCGCATACCGAACGTGGGACAGCCTCAACGACGGGCGCATCGACAATCCAAGTCGCAAAGTCGCGCCGAAGGGACCGATATGGTGGCCCGCGCCGGTCATGCACGCCTTCGCCGAGGCGATGGCGACCGGCAGCGGCAACTTCCTCGCTATCGTCGCCGACCTCGGCAGCGCGACGGTGCGGGTGTCCACCGGGAAGGCGAACGTCCGCGACGTCGCGGCCCTCACCGGGGCGATTATCGCGACCCGGTTCTCGGGCGCGAAGCTCGAAGCCTCGCCGCTGCCGGACATCGGCGGCGCCGCCGGTTCCGGCGATACCCGCTGGTTCCGCGTGTGGCTGCCCGAGCTAGCGCGAGTCGGGTTCATGCACGCGAGCGTCATCACGGTGACAGGAGGGTAGAACGTGAACATCCTCGAACGCCTGCGGCGAGAGCCCGCCGTCGTTATCGGCGCGGTCGCAGCCGTCATCATCGCCGCGGTTCAGACTTCGGGCGGGCAGAACCTGCTCGACGGGTCCGTTGTTGACTGGATCACGACGGCGCTGAACCCCGACCCGGCGGCGTTGGGCTGGGCACTCCCGCTCATCCTCGGCCTCGTTGTTCGGTTCATCCGGCCACCGAAGCCATGAAGATCGACAACATTCGGGCGTTCTTTACCTACATCATCGCCATCCTCGTGCTCGTGGGCGGGTTCTACGCGCTCGTCCTATACGAGTTCGCGCTGGACGATCTCGTGAAGGGCGCGATCATCGGTTTCATGTCGGCCTCGATCTCGTTCGTATTCGGGCAGGAGATCGCGAAGGCAACGGCGACGGCGACGACGAAGGCGCTTTACACACCCCCACCGAGTCAGAACGGCCCTAACGGGCAACCGCCAGCAGGAGGGTAGGAGTCATGCCGAAGGGCGGAGCATCCATCGCCGCACCGTACGGGCTCAGGTTCGGCGACTCGTTCAGCGTCATCTTCAGCCCGGCGGCCGGGCCGGACAAGGACTACTGGGCGCGGGCCGACTGCTACGCGGATGACACGACCATCGGCCAGCCGCCCGGGTCCGCCATCTACGCGCAGTACGTCCATCTCGAAGCGGGCATCCAGCAGGGACCGTTCGTGCTCGGCCCGACGCCATCGTGGCAAGGCGGTGGAGCGTCGTGCGCAGTCCGGCTCATCGCGTACAACGGCAAGACCGGGACCTTCTCGAAGCCCTACGCGACGGATGACTTCACGGTAGGTCCATGACGAACCTGCTGGATATCGGCACCGCCTACGGTGTCTCGCCAGCAGCTTCTGTCGAAGACGAGACGGGTGGCGCCTCAGCGAGACGTCTGATCTCATCGGGATCGTGGCGCCACGACCCATCCCGTTTCAGGAGAACGCGCAGGCCGTCGTGCTCACAGGTCGGGTAATCGCGCCACAGGTCTCTCCCGGGGATCGGCCTGATCCGATGGTCGTCTCGGTAACGGCGGATCGAAGCGGTCATCGCCCGACTCCCGCGGCTACGAGGACATGGGCTGCGAAATAGGCCGTCGCAGCCCACAGGAACCCGTAGACCAAAGCCCGTTCGATCCGGCGCATCTCGATCACCTCCGCCGCCTTCAGAGCAGGCCCAGCGCCCACTCGTCATATACCTCACCCAGCTCACCCGGGTCAGCGAGCGCCGCATCGGCGACGAGCGCGTGCAGCATCGCCAGTTCGGCCGTCGTGTACGGCTCCTGCCCGGCGATGTAGTGGTAGACCCCGAACCCAGCGACCGGCTCGGCCGGGAGATCGTGCGCATCCGAGCGCAGATCGAAGTCTTCTTCCATCACAGGGTCGCCTCGACGAAGATGAAGTCGGCACCGAAATCGACCGCCCGTGCCCCATCGGGCTCGTCGTCCCATGCGCGGACCGAACCGTAGGCACCCGGGGACCGGGAGCCGACGATCGCGCCCGAGGCATCGACGTAAGCGGTGATCGGGTACTTCAAGTCGGACATGCCGTCGAAGCCCGAGGCGCTGAACGGCCCCACGACCGCGTAGACCGCGCCGCGCGTCGGGGCTCCGGGCCGGTAGATCGGCGTCACGCGGCCACGATAGCCGCATGTTCCGCACTCGACGCCCCCACTCGGGTCGATCGTCATCCCGGCGGGGCAGTGGCACACAACGGGCGCGTAGCCGGTGATCCCGTCGTAACGCACTCGGATCGAGGCGCCGCCCGTGTAGACGGACGAGCGGACGCTGAACTTCGTACCCGGGAAGCTCCGGGCGAGCGCGGCCCGGATCAGCCGGGCCGTATCTGCGCAGCTTAGATATTCGGTCATTTCACCTCTCACCATGCCACCGACGGAACCCGGGCGGGGTCCGGGATCGCCGCGTCCGGGACGACGGGGTCCCTGTAGGTCAGCAGCCCGTGGCCGCGGCCCGTCACGACGTCGGCGATATAGGTATCGCCCATGTCGGAACCCCCGCCCGTGTAGGGGGACTTCACGGCGCAGAACCAGCGGGCGTACCGTTTGTACGGGTCGGCGCTGTACGCCTTCAGCACGCGCCACTCCCAGCCGGTCAGGTTCCGGTAGATCAGGTAGGGGTTGTCAGTCGGGCGAGTCTTGCCCAGCGGGTTCGTCACGTTCGTCCACCTCCGTTTCGCGGGCCGGGCCCTCCGGCCTCCATGACAAGAATACGTCATCCGACAGAGTCTGTCAAGCGAACCCCCGCCAGCCATCGACAACGCCGAAGGTACAACGGCGACACACTCGCCCGAAGACGACCAACTCGGCCGCAGGTTCCTCGAACGTAGTCAGATCGTGCCCGACCATCCGGCAGATCAGCCGCCGGAGTCGCATGAACCGTCTCATCGGAGCATCCACGCCGGGACGTCGGCGATCGGGAGATCATCCTCGCTCACCGCGTCGGAGATGGCGAGCCCGATCGCGTACATCGGACGGTGGTCGCCGAAGAAGCTCACCCGCGCCCCGTCGTCGAGCCGCGCCCCGTAGCCGGTCTCGACCGTTGACATCGGCGGGATCGTCACGCCATCCACTCGCACCTTCACGGTGTCGTTGTCGTCGTAGATCATCCCGTTCACCCTCCGTCGATCCTTTCCCGGGCCTCTGTTCCCGGTGCATCACGAGTATGCGCCCAGCGGATTAGTCTGTCAAGTGACAAGGGGCGGCAAGCTTGAACGCCTGTGCATTGTCAAGCGTAAATGCCACGCTAAGAGTCAGTTTGCGTACCGGCGAGGCGCTCCGGCCCTCGGCTGCGACTACTCGCTCGATGAGCTTCGTCACCCATGCTGGGGGTCGGGCCTCTCGGTAGAGTCGTTCACCTCCGTCTGAGCCGGGGAATGCCCGGGCACCACAAGTATCTCATGCCTGTCAAGCTGTCAGTTGACGGGGCTTGACAGGGCTGCTACCTTGCCTTTGTTACCCGACAAACCGTCGGGCTCGGGATGCGGAGGTGAGCGATGGCGATCGACATCAACGAACAGATCGCGGAGCGGCAGATCGCGCGCGACATGAAAGAGGGCAGCAACGCGGGCTTCCGCGATGCCGACTCGATCCGGGCGTCGAGCGATCGGACGCTTCCGTGGTGGGTCGGTACGGGCGCTGGCGGGCAGGGCAACCTTGTGTTGCGTCCCGGTCTCGCGACCGTCGAGGAAGCTCTGACTGACGGCGGGCTCGACTTCGACGTGGCGCTCCGGCCGGTGCTCACGATGGGCGCAGGCGGTCGCCTGACAAAGATCGACACGCACTCGGCCGTCGTTCGACTCGACACCGGGGCCGTACTCGGGATCGTCGGCCGGAAGTACCGGGCGATCCAGTTCCGTGACGGGCTGGGCGAGTTCGGCAAGGCGATCCTCGCGACCGATGGGGCCGCGATCGAGACGGCTGGCACGATGTACGGCGGTAGGGTTGGCATCCTCTCGTTCGAGCTGGACGCGCTGAAGGGAGTCAAGGTCGCGGGCGAGAAGGCCGAGGGTGAGATCAGGACCTACCTGCTGCTCTCGACATCGCATGACGGTTCGATGGCTTTGCAGGCATCGATCACGCCGGTCCGCTGGGTTTGCAAGAACACGCTGAACTTCGCACTCCGCGGCGCCCGCTCCACGTTCAAGGTCCGCCATTCCGGCGGAGTCGCGGACAAGTACGTCGAGGCCCGCCGGGTACTCGGGATCACGATCGACTACCTCGATCGGTTCGAGGCCGTCGCGAACCTGCTCGCCGCTCGGGCGGTGCCCGATGCGGCCGTATTCGATGTTATGAAGAACGTCTGGCCGGTGCCGGAAGCCCTCTCACCGGGCTGGCAGGAGCGCCACTCTGCGAGGCTGGCGACGGACCTCTATTTCACCTCCGACACACTCAGCGGTATCCGCGGGACGGCGTGGGGCGTGCTGAACGCCGTCGCTGAGTTCGTGGACCACGAGCTGCCGTACAAAGGCCGTCAGAGCGATCAGGCGGACGTGCGGGCCTCGGCGATCCTGTGGGGCCGCGGCGTCCGGGCGAAGGACCGCGCGCTCGCGGTGCTTCAGGAGCTGTAGCTCGGGGGAGGCCCCCGGCTTTGACAGATGACCTGTCACGGTCGGGGGCCAGCCTCACCGTCGGAGGTGAACGCATGACGATTGACGCCCAGTGGCATGAGGACCGGAAGACCGGCATCGGTGGCTCGGACGCCCCGGCCGTCATGGGTCTCTCGCGCTTCGGCCGGGGGCCGATGAGTGTGTGGCTTGACAAGGTTGGGATGACCGACCCGAAGGAACCGACCCTCCGCCAGTGGATCGGTCTGCGGCTCGAAACGATGATCCGCGAGATGGCCGAGGTGCGGCTCGGGCTGAAGTTCCGACGGCGCTACGGCCTGATCCGCTCGTCCGAGTACCCATGGATGATCGGCAACGTGGATTTCGTGGGACTCGAAGTGAAGACGTCCTACGGCGCCGAAGGCTGGGCCGACGACGGTCAGATGATCGCCTCGGACTCGGACCTCGACGTGATCCCGATCGACTATCTGCTTCAGGTCCAGCATTACCTCATCGTCACTGGCTGGAAGCGGTTGTTCGTGGCGGTGCTCATCGGGCATGACGACTTTCGCACCTACGAGGTGCATCCCATGCCCGGGCTGGCTGCGCGCATCATCGAGGCCGAGCGCGAGTTCTGGCATGTCTTCGTCGTGCCGGGCGTGCCGCCGCCGGTCGATGACACCGAGGCGTCGAAGGCATGGCTCCGCCAGAAATACCCGCGCGTCATGGGCGAGCTGCGCGCGGCGACACCCGAGGAAACGCTGTTGCTTGACCAGCTCGGCCTCGCCGGGCTGAACGCGAAGCAGGCAGGCTCACAGTACGAGACCCTTCAGGCCCGCCTGAAGGCGGCGATCGGCGATGATCTCGGCATCCGCGCGGCGGGCGTCACGGCGACATGGCCGATCGTCGAGCGCAAGGCCGAGCTGAACTGGGAAGCGATCGCCCGGGCGTACCGGGCGATCATCGAGGGCGCGCCGATGGCCGATCTCGATGCTATCGTCTCGTTGCACACGAGCACGCCGGAGACATACCGACGGCTCAACGTCTCTCGGAGGTGAACGTCATGGCTCGACAGGCAACCCCACCGGCAGCGGCGGTCATCCAGCCGCGGGCCGATCCAGCGAAGCAGTACGCGGCAATCGCCGACGCGATCCAGCGTGAGAACGACAAGCTCGGGCGCTCGCTCGCGGCTTCCCACGTCCCGGCCGAGCGGTTCTTCGCCGTCGTCGATCAGGCGCTCCGACGGTCCCCGGCGCTGCTCTCCTGCACGCCCGCCTCGATCGTGCGGGCCCTGCTCGATGCGGCCGAACTCGGGCTGGTCCCGTCGGGCCTGCTCGGCTCGGCGTACCTCGTGCCGTATCGGAATAAGCGCAGCGGACGGCTAGAGGCCCAGTTGATCCCGGGATACCGTGGCCTCATCGACCTCGCGCGGCGATCCGGGGAACTGCGGCAGATCGAAGCCCGCGTCGTGCGTGAGCGCGACGACTTCGACATCGTGTTCGGGACCGATGGCAAGGTCCTCCATCGACCATTCATCAACCGGGGCGAGCGCGAGCCGATCCTCGACACGCAGACGGGCCTGCCCCGGCTCGATCCGGTGACAGGTGGTCCTGAGACGAAGCTCGCCGACGCCGGGTCCTTCGTCGGCGTCTACTGCATCGCGCGGCTCGCGCACGGTGCGGAGCACGTCGAGTGGATGTCATGGACTGAGGTGGAGGCCGTTCGGCGTCGATCGAAGGCGGCCGACGATGGGCCATGGGTCACCGACCCCGCGGAGATGGCAAAGAAGACCATCACCCGGCGGACGGTGAAGTACCTCCCACTGGCGATCGATTCGCCGGTCATCCGGGCCCTCGAACTCGAAGATCGGGCCGAGGCCGAGGCCGAGGAACGCCGGGCGACGTCTGCGCCCGCCAGAAACGCCCTACACGCCGCGCTCGGGCTCGTTGCGCTGTCTGAGGGCACCGCCGCGGCTGACGCGGCGCCTAGCCCCGAATCTGACGGGCAGGCGGCCTGCGGCGAGGCGGCCCCGGATGGCTCCGGGGCCTGCGCGAAGGTCGGGGGTCACGACGGGCCCCACGCGAACGACGAGGCCGTCTGGCCGGTGGGCGGCGATGCAGCCGGGGAATGACGTCTATCTCGGCAATCGCCGGGCAACCGTCGTGCGCGTCCAGCGGACGCCAACACCCTCGGGTGGGAGCGTCCGCATGGCCCTGATCCGCTTCCCGCGGGGGAGTGAGCGGTGGGTGATGGAAGGGGACCTCTATGAGACAGCGACCGCGCCGCGACGGAGTGACTTCGGAGACGAGACGTTCCGTCTTCGCTCGTGACGGGGGCTGTGTCGCACTGAAGATCGACCCGGACGCCGGGCCCTGCGCGGATCGCTGGGGCAACGAGCATCGCTGGGCTGTCCTCGCCGACCTGACCTTCGATCACGTCAAGGACGAGCCGGGGATGGGGTTCCGCTCGGAGATCAATCCAGCAACCGGGTTCCGCACCTCCGATCCGGGTCATCTCGTGACGCTCTGCGGGCGCCACCACCTGACGTCAGGCTGGGCGACGTCGCATCGGCCCGAGCTGCGGGCGTATCTTCTGAGCTGAATGTTGAATGAGGATGATCTCCTGCGCGCCTATGGAGTGGCGGCCGTGATCGCCGAGACGGTTTCCACTGTTCCGGTGGATAGCCTGTGGACAACGCCCCGGCTTCCCCAGCCCTGCGAGGCTGGCTGCCCCACGCTGACGCTGGCCGATCAGTGTCATTACCATCGCGGGACCCGCCGGGAGGCGATGACCAGCTCCCGCCTGTGGGAGTTGATCGTCGAGGGATACGCCTTCCTCGCTGTGCTAGGATGGGCGCCGACGGTCGCGGCGCGAGCGTCGAGGGCAGCGGGTGACGGGCCGAGGGACCACAAGCTCTCGGCCCTCCCCGCGAAGCCTGACCCGGCTGGGTCGTCTTGTGGAGGACGGAACGATGCCTAGGTCGTACCTCCGGGTCCTGCCCGAGCTGTACGAACGACGCCTATTCGGCTCGGAGCGACACCGGCCGAACTCCATCCCGCAGACGCTCGCGTTTGTCGGCGTCCTCTGCTTCGCCGAGCAACAGTCGCCGCGCGGTAGGTTCAAGAGCCGCGCCGTACTCGAAGCGCTGCTGGCCGGGCCGAAGGGGGCGGGCCGTCCGCTCATGCGTGAGGTTGGCTTTCTCATCGAACAGGGGGACCTCGTATCGCAGCCCGATGGCTCGCTGTACGTCGAGGGCTGGGATGAGCTTCAGGAGGGTAACTGGCAGGTGGCCGAACGCATGGCGCGTTACCGTGCCCGCAAGGGGGAGGTTACGGCCAGAGTTACACCGGCCGTTACGGTGCCCGTTACGACCGATGCCTCGCGCGTAGGTAGCAGAAAGGCAAATAAGCGTAAGGGCATAGGGGGCAACGGCGTTACGCCGACCCCCCGACAACTGACTCATCTGTGGCTCTCCGACCACGGGGCTGCCACCCCAGTCGGCTGGGTGAACACCACGCTGAACGAACTGGTCAAGGTCTACGGCCACGAGGCGGTCATCGCGGCGTGGGAACGATCCGGCATCGGCAGGGGGACCTCGAAGCAGTACATTCAGTACGCCGAGCAGGGCCTCGCGGCAAGCCCACGCTCGAAACTGTCGGGCCACACTCGCACCGCACAGGAAGGTCAGGATGCTTTCGACCGCTGATCTCAGGCCAGAGGTTGTCCTGCCGGTTCGGTTCAGGGACCGGACGCTGGACACATTCGAAGGCTCGCCGACGGCCGCCGCCGCCGCCCGTAGGCTTGCGACCGGCCAGATCACGAACCTCGTGCTCTCCGGGCCGACGGGTGTCGGCAAGACGCACCTGGCGGCCGGGATCGCGAGGCTGTGGTGGGAGAGGGAATGGCAGCAGTTCGAGCGGAAACGTGGCGCCGAACGGCTGGAACGGGACGCAGAGATTGCCGCCCTCGTGCCGTGGGAACGGATCAGGTGGCGGGTGCGGCAGCCCGAAGCCCCGGTATGGGTGAACGTCGCCGAGGCGATGAGCAACCTGCGAAGCGAGATCGGAGGGGACGAACGCCCGGCCGAGGAAAGCCTCCGCCGTCTCCGTGATCACGGCTCGCTGGTCGTGCTCGACGACCTCGGCCGAGAGAAGGTCAGCGACTGGACGAGCGAAGTCGTGTACGTCCTCGTCAACTGCCGGTACGAGTCGATGGTGCCGACGGTCGTGACGACGAACCTGACGGGCGCAGAGCTGGCGGCCTCGTCGTACTGGCCGGTGATTTCGCGGCTGGCGGAAGGTGGCGGACTAATTCGCATCGAGGCCGCGGACCGACGCTTGCGACGGGCTTGACGGGTTGTGGTAGGGTGAAAGAAGCGGAAACGCGCTACGTGGCCTGAAGTCTCGGATAGCACAGGGCACGGGAGGAATAGCGACTCGCGCGATGATCCGGCCTGCCGGGGAGCGTGGAGGCGCCGTTCACCTCCGGGCAGCGTCCGAGAACCGCTAGCGGAGGTGGACGTGGAACCGACCTACTACTGCACAGGCTGCGGGAAGCCGCGCCCCCTCGTGGCGGGATACCTGCCGATCGACGAACGCTACCCGCTCGTCCAGTGTGGGCGGGTAAAGCGCCCGGCCCTGACGGACCTGAAGGCGGCGCGCCGGGTGATCCGGGAACGCCGCAAGCGGCGCAAGCTGCTCCGCGCCGCTCTCCGCCCCCAAACCGGAGGACCTCAATGCCCAGTGAAGCCGCCGCTCCTTTAGACGAGGCGTGGGCGTTTGCCGAGTCACAACTGCTGAACGGCTGGCGGTTGGAGTCTCTACGGCGGCGGTACGCGGGCTCTCGGTGGATTGCCAGCGCAGTCGAAGGCGGCATCGGCCAACAGGGCCGCGCTAATGGCACCGTGCCGAACATGACCGGCACCGGACCCTCGCCAGCCGCCGCGCTCATCGACCTCGGGAACA
>Ga0247727_10004987_pt1 | contig 27450 bp, 24 predicted proteins | sample WisWelCaveWW1625_FD_202498 | JGI IMG/M metagenome (GOLD analysis project Ga0247727, IMG submission 202498) | Biofilm microbial communities from Wishing Well Cave, Virginia, United States - WW16-25 | ecosystem: Environmental > Aquatic > Deep subsurface > Groundwater > Cave microbial mat | place...
CTTCCGCGACGCGACCACCCGGTCGATGAGCCCGTAGGCCTTGGCCTCGTCGGCCGAGAGCCAGAAGTCCCGGTTGGTGTCCTCCTCGATCTTCGCGCGCTTCTGCCCCGTCTCCTCGGTGAGGAGTTCGTTGAGGCGCGTCCGGGTCTTGAGGATCTCCCGCGCGGTGATGGCGATGTCCGAGGCGTACCCGGAGGCGCCCGTGGAGGGCTGGTGAAGGAGGATGCGGGTGTTGGGGAGCGAGAAGCGGCTCCCGCGCGGGGCGCCCAGCAGGACGATGTTCGCCGCGCTCGCCGCCAGGCCGACGCAGATCGCCCGCACGGGGCAGGTGACGAAGCGCATGGCGTCGTAGATGGCGAAGCCGTCGTCCACGGAGCCGCCCGGGGAGTTGATGAGGAGGGTGACGGGGGCGTCGGCGTCCTCCGCCTCCAGCACGAGCAGGCAGGACACAACCCGCCGGGCGGACCGGGGCGTGATGGGCTCGAACAGCGCCACGGTGCGGCTGCGGAGCATCCGCTCCTCGAGCCCGCGGGGGCCCTTCCTCGCGCCGCCCTCCTTCTCCTCCTCTTCCTCGTCGTCGCCGCGCGGCAGGCCGTCGGCCATGGAGTCCTCCTGGGGTCCGTCACCGGAAGGCGGCATTGTACGGATCTTCCGGCGAACTCCCACGCCGCCGTGAGGGGGTCCGGTCCCCGCGAGGACCTTTCCCCTTGACCGACCTACCGACGCGGGTATAAGAGGCCGGGAGGAGCGATGTTGCAGGCGCGCGGCCGGATCGGCCCCCGAGGAGACGCCACGCCCTCCCCCCGTTCCCGGATGGAGCTCGTGCTGCGGGTCACCGCCGGCCCCTTCGAGGGCCGCGAGCGGCCGATCCCCCGGGACCGCCCCTTCACCCTGGGGCGCAGCGAGGAGGCCGACTTCGAGATCGTGGACACGAAGATCTCCCGGATCCACTGCCGCGTGGAGCTCCGCGACGGGGAGTGGGTCCTGGAGGACCTCTCCTCCCGCAACGGGACCTGGGTGGGCGAGAGGCGCGTGAAGAGGCACGTCCTCGCCGACGGCGACGTCTTCCTCCTGGGCCGGACCACGGCGGTGAAGGCGATCCTGAAGGAGGGCCGGGCGGTCCCCGGGAAGGCGCGCGTCGTCTTCCCCCACTCCTCCCGCGAGCCGGAGCCGGCCCCGATCCCGGCCCCCGAGACGCTCCCGCCGCTGGAGGGCGCGCTCGCCGGCCTCCTCGGAACGAACCTCGGGGAGTTCCGGGTCCTCGACCAGGTGCCGCCGCTGGGCCACGCGGCCTTCTTCCGGGCGCTCCAGCCGAGCCTGAACCGCCACGTCATGGTGGAGGTCTTCACCGACGAGGAGATGGCGCGGGCCGGGGGCGCCGAGGCGCTCCAGGCGAGCGTCCGCCAGGCGGGGCGCCTGGTCCACCCGGGCATCCTCCAGATCTACGACTACGGCTCGGCGCGCGGCTTCACCTACGTCACGATGGAGTTCTTCCAGGGCCGCAACCTCGGGAGGGTCCTCGCGGAGAAGGGGTTCGTCCCCATCGGGCAGGCGCTCTCCCTCGCGCGCGCCCTGTGCGAGGCCCTGGCGGCCGCCCTCGACGCCGGGGTCCCCGTGGGGACGGTCTCCCCCTCCGACGTCTGGGTGACGGCGGACTTCGCGCCCAAGGTCAAGTTCCTCCGCGAGCCCGGGTCCCCGCCGCCGCCCCCGGCGCACTTCTCCTACCAGGCCCCGGAGGTGCTGGCGGGGGGCGACGCGGCCGCCCCGCGTGCCGCCGTGTACACGGCGGGGGCGATCCTCTACCACATGCTCGCGGCCACGCCGCCGCTGTCGGGCGGCTCGCGGGAGGAGATCGCGCGGCGGGCGCGCCACGACACCCCGACGCCGCTGCGCCGGGTGAACATCAAGGTGACGGCCCTGCTCGCCCGGATCGTGGAGCAGGCGCTCGCCAAGGACCCCCGGGCCCGCCCCGACGGCCTCCGGGAGTTCGCGCGCGACCTCCAGCGGTCCACGACGCCCTCGCTGTAGCGGCCGCCCCACCCCTGTCGTTTCGCCCGCCGGCCCCGGGCCTTCCGTAGAATGGCGGCCCTCCCCCATGGCGAACCCCCGACCCGACGAGCCGGACCGCGACGAGGCCTTCCTCGGGGACCTGGTCCGCCGCGGCTGGGCGACCGAGGGCCAGCTGGTGGAGGCCCGCCGCCTCATGGCCGCCGCCCACGAGCTCGGCCAGCCGACCTCCTACGACGACATCCTCCTCCACAAGGGATTCGTGAGCGCGGACCGGATCACGACGGCCCGGCGCGAGGTCGCCGCGAGCCACGGAAAGGCGCTCCGCATCGGGAAGTACGAGATCCTGGAGAGGCTCGGCGAGGGCGGGGCCGGGATCGTCTACCGCGCCTACCAGACGACGCTGGGCCGCGAGGTGGCGCTGAAGGTCCTCTCCCGCAAGCGGGAGGCGGACGAGGAGTACCTCGACCGCTTCCTGCGCGAGGCCAAGGTCGCCGTCACGCTCAACCACGTGAACGTCGTGCGCGGCCTCGACTTCGGCAAGGCGGACGGCTACCACTACTTCGCCATGGAGCTGGTGGAGGGGGAGTCCCTCATGGCGGTTGTCCGCCGCGAGGGGCGGCTCCAGGAGCGCAAGGCCCTGGACATCGCCCTCCAGATGGTCCGGGCCCTGGAGCACGCGCAGACATTCCAGATCGTCCACCGCGACATCAAGCCCGAGAACATCCTCCTCACGCGGTCGGGCACCGCGAAGCTGGCCGACCTCGGCCTCGCCCGGCCCCGGCTGGAGGGGGTGGCGGCCGAGGGGGCGAAGCACGCCATGGGCACGGCCCTCTACGCCGCGCCGGAGCAGATCCGAAGGGACGCCTCGCACGACTTCCGGGCCGACATCTACTCGCTCGGCGCCACGATCTTCCACGCGCTCACCGGCACCCCGCCCTTCACGGGGCAGACCGCGGGCGAGATCGTCAAGGGCCACCTCTCCTCGCCGGTCCCCAACCCGCGCGAGAGGGTCATGGACATCTCGCAGGGCGCCGCCGCCGTCGTGATGAAGATGCTCGCCAAGGACCCGGCCGAGCGCTACCTGTCGCTCGAGGCGCTCGACCAGGACCTGGACTCGGTCCTCGACGGGCGGCCTCCCGTGAACACGATCACGCTCGGCCGCAAGGCGGCCCCGCTCTCCGCGGAGTCCGCGGCGGAGCTCGCCGCCCGGCGCACGACCGTCGCGGCGCGGGGCTCCCGCAGGGGCCTCCTGCTCGTGTCGGTCCTCTTCGTCGGGATCTCCGCCGTGGCGGCCTGGGCCCTCCTCCGCCCCCCGGAGCAGGCCCCCGCACCGTCCCCCGGCCCGGCCCCCGCGCCCCTCGCCCCTCCGGACGGGGGGATGGGCGCGGTCCTCCAGGAGCGCGAGAACGAGGCCGCCGCGGCGCTCCGGGCCGCGGAGGAGCTGGCGAAGGCCCGCGGCGAGTCCTCCCCGGAGGCGGCCGCGAAGTACCTCGAGGTGGCGAATGCCTTCGGGGGCACTTCCGCGGGCCGCGTGGCGCAGTCGAACTTCGAAAGGCTCGAGAAGTCCCGGAGGGAGAGGATCGCCGCGTCGCTCCGGAAGCGGGAGCAGGACCATGCCAGCGCGCTGGCGGCGGGACGGCTGGGCGCGGCGCTGGCGGCCTGGGACGGCCTCGACGGGGAGGAGGCCTCGGGCGGGGGGAAGGAGGGGGCCGAGGCCGCGCGGGGGGCCGTGGAGAGGGAGGCCGATGCCCGCGTCGCCGGGGCCCGGGCGCTGGCGGAGAGGGTCGTCCGCGGGGAGGACGCCGCCGAGCCCGGGGCCCGGGCGGCCCTGAAGGCCCTGGCGGGGCTCGGCCTCGCGAGGACCGACGAGGCGGCAGCCGCGGCGCTCCGGGACCTGGAGGCGGCCGTGGGCGCCCGTCGCCGGGCGCTCGCCGCCGCCGAGGAGGCCTGGCCCGCCGCCTGCGCCGACGCGCTCCAGGCCGCGACGCGGGGGGCGCGGGAGGGGGCGGCGGTCCTCGACGCCCGGGCCGCGGTCCTGGAGCCGATCCGCGGCCGGGTGGAGGCTCTCCGCGAGGCGCTGGGCGAGATCGGGACCTTCCTGGACTCCGTCCGGACGGGTTTCGCGCGGAGCGCCGCGGCGGGGGAGACGGTGCGCCTGCGCGTCCCGGGACGGCCCGGCGGGGTCGTGGCCGGGCGCGCCGCCGCGGCCCGGGCGGACTCCCTCGAGGTCCAGCGCGGGCCCGCGCTGGACGCGATCCCCCTGGCGGAGGTGGAACCCGGCGACCTCGCGGCGCTCGCCTGGAAGGTGCTCGGGGCCGGGACGGAGCGGGACCACGCCGCGGCCTGCGCCTTCCTCCTCTCGCGCGGCGCCTTCACGCTCGCCGAGGGGGAGGTCCGGGCGCTCGAGGTCCTGGGCGCGAAGGAGTCCGCCGCGCGGGCCTCGGCGCTCCTGGAGGCCGCGCGGTCCGCGGGCCGGGCCCGGGCCGACGCCGCGGTCCGCGAGGCGGACCTGTTCCGCCTCCAGAAGCGCCTGCCCGAGGCCCGGGCCTCGCTGGAACGGGCCGCGGCGCTGTGCGATGGCTACGCGCTCCCCCTCTGGAGGCTCGGGGACCTCCTCCTGGAGTCCTCCCGCGACCCGGCCGAGGCGCTGCGGCCGCTGGAGGCGGCGGCGGCGCTCGGCCCCGCGGAGCCCGAGGCCTGGTACGCCATCGCCGAGGGGCGCCGCCGGGCGGGGAAGGTCGAGGAGGCGGTCGCGGCCTTCGAGAGGTTCCTGGCGACCGCCCCGCCCGACGCCGCGAAGCGGGAGCCCGCCAGGAGGGCGCTCGATGCGCTCCGCGCGGCGGCCGCCACCGCGGGCCTCAAGCAGGTGCGGGAGGACGCGGCCCGGGCCTTCCGCAGGGACGCCTTCGCCGAGGCGGAGGAGGGCTGGCGGAAGGTGCTCGTGGCCGCCCCGGACGACACGGAGGCGATGTACTTCCTCGGGAAGTCGCTCGTGGGGCTCGACCGGAAGGTGGAGGCCTACTCCTGGCTCCGGAGGTTCCTCAACGCGGACCGCCGCGGCGGGTCGCGCGTGGAGGACGCCCGCAAGGTCGTGAAGGAGTACGAGCAGAGGTTCGGGGACTCCCCCGCCGCCGCCCGCAAGTCCTCGGAGGGGAGCAACCTCGTCAACACGGGCAAGTGGAAGGAGGCCGTCGACGCCTTCACCGCGTCGCTCGACCTCGCCCCGCTCCGCCCGGAGACCTGGGCCGAGAGGGCGCGGGCGCTGCTGGCCGGCTTCCGGATGGAGGGGCGCCGCGACCTCGCCCAGCAGGCGCTGCGGGACGCGGAGACCTCCGTCCTCATCAACGAGAAGCTCGGGCGGGGCTGGTCCATCCTCTGCATCGTCGCCTTCGACCTCGGGGACTACGCCCGCGCGGCGGACGCCGGGGCGAAGGGGGTCGCCCTGGACCCCTCCTACGCGCAGGTGTACGAGTTCCGGGCCCGGGCCTGCTGCCGGGTCGGACGCTTCGCCGAAGCGGAGCAGGCCGCCACCGAGGGCATCGCGAAGGAGCCGCGGGCCGTGCTGTTCCTCGCGCGGGCCGAGGCCCGCTGCGGGCTGGGGAACCTCAAGGGCGCCCGCGCCGACCTCGACGTCTCGGTCCGGGACTACGAGCTCCTCCCCGTCGAGAGGACCTACCGCGGCGAGGTCCTGGGGAAGGTGCTCAAGGCGGAGAAGGGCTCGGAGTGAGCCGGCGCCTGAGGTTCGTGATCTTCGACTACGGGAACACCCTCGTCCCCTACGGGCGGGAGGAGGCGGGGGAGCTGGACCGGGTCCTCGCCGACGCTCTCGCCCGCTGGTTCCCGGGGACCGACCCGGAGGCGCTGCGGCCGTCGGTGGGCCGCGTGAAGGAGGGCCTGCTCCGCGGAGCGGCCGCGTCGGGACGCGAGGTGACCAACGCGGAGTTCGTCGGGGCGCTCGCCCGCGCGGCGGGGGGCGACGGCGTCCCCCCGGGGATGGAGGAGGACCTCGAGCGGCGCGCCGGGGAGGCCTTCCTGCGCAGCTTGAGACTCCCCCCCGGGGTTGTCCCCCTCCTGGATAGTCTCTCCCGCCGGTGGACGCTGGGCCTGCTCAGCAACTTCTACCTCCCCGCGCCCCTCCACCGGTCGCTGGAGGACTTCGGCATCCGCCGCCGCCTCGCCGCCGCCGTCGTCTCGGGGGAGATCGGCCGCGTGAAGCCCCACCCCGAGGCCTTCCGCGCTCTGCTGCGCCCGCTCGGGGCGGCGCCGGAGGAGTGCGTCTTCGTCGGCGACAACCTCCGCGCCGACGTGGCGGGGGCCGCGGCGCTGGGGATGCGCACCGTCCACACGAGGGAGTGGCTCGCCGGCGCGCTGCTCCTGGACGCGGAGGAGGCCGACGCCGGGGTGCGGCCCGACCGGGTCGTCGATCGCCTCGCGGACCTGCCCGCAGCGCTGGAATCGCTGGATCCCGCGTGAAGGGGCTCTTCCCCGATCCCGAGGAGGAGCCGGCGAAGCCCCCTCCCCCCGCGAATCCCCCGGCACGACGGACGGGGGGCGGGAAGCGCCTCTTCCTCGTGGACGGGACGGCGCTCGCCTACCGCTCCTTCCACGCGCTCTCCCGGTCGCGGCTCGCGGACCGCGCGGGCCGCCCCACGGGGGCGATCTACGGGTTCGTCAGCTCGCTGCTGCGCCTCCTCCGGGAGGAGGAGCCGGACCTCCTGGCCGTCGCCTTCGATCCGCCGGGCCCGACCTTCCGCCACGAGCGCTACCCCGACTACAAGGCGACGCGCCAGAAGATGCCCGACGACCTCGTCGAGCAGATGCCGCGGGTGCGGGAGGTGGTCCGCGCGCTCGGCCACCCCGTGCTGGAGGTGCCGGGCTGGGAGGCGGACGACGTGCTGGCGACCGTGGCCCGGCGCGCCGCGGAGGGGGGCCTGCGCGTCTTCCTCGTCACCGGGGACAAGGACCTCTTCCAGTGCGTGGACGGGCGGGTGTCCGTCTACAACCTCTCCGCCCGGGGAGGCGAGACCGAGGTGCTGGACCCCGCGGGGGTGGAGGAGAAGTTCGGCGTCCCCCCGGAGCGGGTGCCGGACGTGCTCGCGCTCATGGGCGACGCCTCGGACAACGTGCCCGGCGTGCCGGGGATAGGTCCCAAGACGGCGGTGGAGCTCGTGCGCCGCTTCGGACCCCTCGAGGAGGTGCTCTCCCGGGCCGGAGAAGTGGAGAAGGAGAAGGTGCGGGAGGCGCTCCGGCGCGACGCGGCGCAGGCCCGGCTCTCCTACGATCTCGTGAAGATCCCCTGCGACGCCCCCGTCGCCCTCGACCTCGGGGAGGCCGCCGTCGTCCCCCCGGACCCGGCCCTCGTGGGCCCGCTCTTCGAGGACCTCGGCTTCCGCCGCTTCCTCGCGGAGCTCCCGGGCCGCGCCGTCTCGGGGGAGGAGGGGCGGGACTACCGGGTCGTCCGGACGCCCGCGGACCTGGACGCGCTCCTCGCGGAGCTGCGCGGCGCCGCGATCTTCGCCGTGGACTCGGAGACCACGGGGACCGACCCGCTCGCCTGCGTCCCGGTCGGCCTCTCCTTCGCGACCCGCCCCCTCGCCGCCTGGTACGTCCCGCTGAACCTGGAGCCGGCGATCTTCGGCGGTTCGCCGGGGAGCGACGCTCCCCGCGTGCTCGAGGCGCTCCGCCCCCTGCTCGAGGACCCCACCCGCCCCAAGGTCGGGCAGAACGCCAAGTACGACATGCTCGTGCTCCGCCGCGCCGGGGTGCGCCCCTCCGGCCTCGCGCACGACACCATGGTCTGCTCCTTCCTCGTGGACCCGCGGGAACGGACGCACAACCTGGACGACCTCGCGCTCCGCCACCTGCGCCTTCGGAAGATCCCGACCACCGACCTCATCGGGAAGGGGAAGGGCCAGGTCACCATGGACCGGGTCTCGGTGGACCGGGTGGCCGAGTACGCCTGCGAGGACGCCGACGCGACGCTGCGGCTCCTGCGCGTGCTGGAGCCCCGGCTCGCGGAGGCCGGGGTCGAGCGGCTCTACCGCGAAGTGGAGATGCCGCTCCTCCCCGTGCTGGCCGACATGGAGGAGCGGGGTATACGGGTGGACGCCGCGGCCCTGGAGCGCATGGCCGCGGACCTCGAGGCCCGGGAGCAGGCGCTCGCGGCGGAGATCCGGTCGCTGGCGGGCGAGGAGTTCAACGTCAACTCCACGCAGCAGCTGGGGGCCATCCTCTACGAGAGGATGAAGGTGCAGGGGAAGGCGCGGGCCCGGCGCACGAAGACCGGGTGGCGGACCGACGTGGAGACGCTGGAGGAGTTCGCCGAGCACCCCATCGTCCGGAAGGTGCTCGAGTACCGCTCCTGCGCGAAGCTCCGCTCCACCTACCTCGAGCCTCTCCCGCGCCTCGTGAACCCCCGCACGGGGCGGCTCCACACCTCCTTCAGCCAGATCGGCGCCGTCACGGGGCGGCTCTCCTCCTCGGACCCCAACCTCCAGAACATCCCGGTGCGGACCGAGGACGGGAAGGCGATCCGGCGCGCCTTCGTCCCGGGGGAGGAGGGCTGGCGGCTCGTCTCCGCGGACTACAGCCAGATCGAGCTGCGGGTGCTCGCGCACCTCGCCGAGGACCCGGGGTTCCTCGAGGCCTTCCGCTCGGGCGAGGACATCCACCGCGCCACGGCGGCGCGGATCTTCGGGGTCCTCCCGGCGGAGGTGACGCCGGAGCTGCGCGGCCGGGCGAAGGCCATCAACTTCGGGGTCATCTACGGGATGGGGGAGCAGCGCCTGGCGCGGGAGACCGGGATCACGCCGAAGGAGGCGCGGGAGTTCATCGAGGCCTACTTCCGCACCTACCCGCGGGTCCGGGCCTTCCACGAGGAGCGGATCCAGCACGCGCTCCGGGAGGGCTGGGTGGAGACGCTCTTCGGGCGGCGGCGTTGGATCCGGGATGAGCTACTCTCCCCCATGGGCGGCGTCGCGGCCAACGCGCGGAACAACGCCATCAACACGCCGGTCCAGGGGACCGCGGCGGACATCGTGAAGAAGGCCATGGTGGCGGTGCACGCCCGGCTGCGGACCTCGGGGCTCGACGCGCATCTCCTCCTCCAGGTGCACGACGAGCTCGTGCTGGAGTGCCCGGCGGGGCGGGTGGAGGCGCTCCGCGCGCTGCTGAAGGAGGAGATGGAGGGGGTGGTCTCGCTACGGGTTCCGCTGGTGGTCGAGGTGGGCGCCGGGGAGAACTGGCTCGAGGCCCACTGACCGTACAATGGAGCCCATGAGGAAGCGCCGCGCCCGGATCCGGCGGAAGAAGGGCCTGCTGGTCGGGGTCCGCGTCGACAAGGGGGACGGGCACACCCGCGTCTCGCGGGGCGACGACTTCGTCGCGCTCGGCGGGACGAAGGATGGGCACGAGCACCTCCGGGAGACCGTGGCGGAGATCAGCGACGAGGTGAAGCGCCGCGGGCGGGCCATGGGCGAGGTGAAGCACGAGGAGCTGAAGGAGATCGTCGCCCGCGCCGTGGACAAGGTGGGGCCGGCGCCGTAGTCAGGCCGGCCAGGGGTAGTCCCCCTCGAAAACCTCCACCGTCGGCCCGGTCTTGAAGACGGGCTTCCCCTTCCCTCCCCACTCGATGAGGAGGTCGCCGCCGCGGAGGTGGACGGTCACGGGGGACTTCAGGCGCTCGGTGACGACCCCCGCCACGCAGACCGCCGACGCCCCGGTCCCGCAGGCGAGGGTCTCGCCGCTCCCGCGCTCCCAGGTGCGCTGGCGGACCTCCTGCGGGCCGAGGACCTGGACGAACTCGGCGTTCACGCGGTGCGGGAAGAGATGGTGGCCTTCGACCGCGGGCCCGACCTCCTCCACGGGGAAGGCGTCCACGTCCCCTTCGACGAAGACGACGAAGTGGGGGTTCCCCATGGAGACAGCCGTGCCGACCAGCTCCCGGCCTGCGGCCTTCACCCGGCAGTCGAGGGCCATCCCCTGCGGCCCCTCCATGGGGAGGTCGCCGCGGTTGAGGCTCGGCATCCCCATGTCCACCGTGACGCGGGCGACCTTCCCGCCTTCGAGGTGCAGGCGCCCGGTCCTCATCCCCCCGTCGGTGTGCACGCGGATCTCCGGCTTCGCGATCCCCATCCGGTCGTGGGCGTGCTTGCAGAGCCCGCGGAAGCCGTTGCCGCACATCTGCGCCCGGGAGCCGTCGGCGTTGTACATCGTCATACCGACATCGGCTCCCGAGCCTGCCGGGGCGTCCGTGATCAGGATGAGCCCGTCGGACCCGACCCCGAGCCGCCGGTCGGAGATCCGCCGCGCGCACTCCTCGGGGTCGCGGAGCGCCTTCCCCCCCGTGAGGTCCACGAAGAGGTAGTCGTTCCCGCAGCCCTGGTACTTGGTGAAGCGCATGGGGGCATCCTACCCGGTCAGCCGGAGGCGAGCCCCGCGAGGTCGACCCTCTGCCTCGGCGTCGGCACCTCGGCGCCGTGGAAACCCCGGGCCGCGAGGTATCCCCGGAGCGCCTCGCACCGGTTGGCGTCCCCGTGGACGAGGAAGACCCGTCGCGGACGCCCCAGCGTCCCGAGGTAGTCCGCGATCCCGCCCCGGTCGGCGTGGGCGCTGAGCCCGTTCACCTTCGCCACCTCGCAGCGGACCTCGCGCTCCTCGCCGAAGACGCGCACCGGCGTCACCCCCTCGAGGATGCGGCGCCCGAGCGTGTGCTCCGCCTGGTAGCCCACGAACAGCACCGTGTTGCGCGGGTCCCCGAGCCCGTGGCGGAGGTGGTGGAGGACGCGCCCGGCCTCGCACATCCCGGAGGTCGCGAGGATGACGGCGGGCCCCGCGAGGTCGTTCAGGCGCCGCGATTCCTCCGCCGAGGAGAGGTATGAGGTGCGCGATCCGGCGAAAACCTTCCCGTGCTCGGCGATGAACTCCTGCGCCTCCGCGTCGAAGAGGTCCCGGTGGGCCGCGAAGACCCGCGTTGCCTCCACCGCGAGCGGCGAGTCCACGAAGATGGGCACCTCCCCGAGCCGCCCGGCAGCCCGGAGCCGGTGGAGGTGGTAGATGACGGCCTGCGCGCGGCCCACGGCGAAGCAGGGGACGATGACCTTCCCGCCGCGCCGCACGGTGCGGTCCACGACCTCCAGCAGCCTCCGCTCCGTGTCCTCCGGGGGTTCGTGGTCGCGGTCCCCGTAGGTGGATTCGCAGAGGACCGCATCGGCCGGCCCGGCGGGCTCCGGGTCGCGGATGAGGGGGAGGCCCTTGCGGCCGAGGTCGCCGGTGAACACCAGCCGCGTCGTCCCCTCCTTCTCCCGCACCGTGAGGTGCACCACGGCGGAACCCAGGATGTGGCCCGCGTCGGCCAGGCGGGCCGTCGTCCCGGGGACCGGCTCCCACTCCTCCCCGTAGCGGTGGGAGCGGAACTGGCGGACCGCGCGGACCGCGTCCTCCCCGGAGTAGAGGGGCTCCACGGGCTTCCCGTTCCCGTGCCGCTTCCGGTTGAGGAACTCGGCGTCCTTCTCCTGGATGGCGGCGGAGTCGCGCAGCATGAGGTCGGCGAGGTCCGCTGTCGCGTCGGTGAGGTGGATGGCGCCGCGCCAGCCCCCCTTCACCAGCGTCGGGAGCGCCCCGCTGTGGTCGATGTGGGCGTGGGATAGGATCACGGCGCCGGCCTTCCTCGCCGGACCGGGGAGGAACCGGTTGCGGTGGTTGCTCTCCTCGCGCGGTCCCTGGAACATCCCGCACTCGAGCAGGATGGACCCGCCCTCGGTCTCGACGAGGTGCATGGAGCCGGTGACCGTCCGGACGCCGCCGAGGAAGCGGACCCTCACCGGGCGCCGACCTTGAGCGCGTTCTTGAAGTGCATCTTGGCGACGCGGGCCAGCAGCGCGGGGCCGCCCTTCGCCAGCACCCGGCGCGCCGCCGCGTCCGCCGGTGGCCCGGCACCCTTGGCGAGCGGGACGCCGATCTCGTCCCCGAGCCTCCGGAGCCCCGCGAGGAAGGCGTCCCGCGCGAGCACCGAGGCCGCCGCCACCGCCGGGTGGTCCTCGGCCCGGGGCCTCTCCTCCAGCGGCAGCGCCGCGGCCCGGGGCCCCAGCGCTCGCCGCAGCGTCGTGCCCGTCGCGAAGCGGTCCACCACCACCGCCGCGGCGCCGGAGGCGTCGGGGCGGGCGAGCAGCTCCTCCAGCGCCTTACCGTGGGCCCAGGCGAGCAGGCGGTTCAGGTTCCCGCCCATCTCCGATCGGAGCGCGTCGTAGCGCGGCGGCCCGACGGAGACGACCGCGTGGGGGAGCGTCGTCCGGACGAGGTCGGCCACGGCGGCCGCCTCGCGATCCCCCATGGACTTCGAGTCGCGGACCCCGTACTCGGCCAGCAGCGCCTCCTGCCCCGGACGCACGAGCGCCGCCGCGACGACGAGCGGCCCCAGGAAGTCCCCCTTCCCCGCCTCGTCGCTCCCGGCCGTGGGGACCTTCACGGCGCGCCCGAGGATCGCCGGCCGCGGGGCCGTCCCGAGGATCTCCTCCGCCGCCAGGGCCGCGTCCTTCCCCTGGAGGACGAGCTTTCCCGAAGCGTACATCACCGCCCGCACCGTCGGGAGCCGCGCCGCCCAGGCGGCGTGCTCGGGGGGCCTCGCGTCGAACCGCCAGCCCATGTCCTCCATGGCGGCGCGCACTGCGTCGGCGCGGGCGGGGTCGAGGCTCTCGGTGACGGTGGTGGGTCCTTCCACGGGCCGGACCATATCAGAACAGCGTGCCCTGCGCCCCCCGCGGCGGCGGGACCGCGGCGGCGTCGGCGGCGAGGAGGGGGAACTCCCGCAGGAGGTCCGGCGGCACGGGCACCGGGCGGCCCAGCAGCCGCGCCATCAGCATGAAGGAGTTGGCGGGGCCCTGCCCGCGGAAGTGGTTGTTGGTGACGACGAAGGTCGCCGGGGCCTCCGCCGCGATGCGCCGCACGCGCGCGGCGACGGCGTCGATCTCCGGGGCGGAATAGAGGTAGTCGTAGCGCCGGTCGCGCCCCGCCCTGGGGTCGAACCAGGCCGCGGCGTTGCGGCCGTGGAGGCGGACGTAGCCGAGGGTGCCCGGGGCCCCGGCGCGAGGGGGGAGGTTCGAGGGCGCCTGCGGCATGTCCACCGACGCTATCCCGGCGCCGAGCGCCCCGAGGAAGGCCTCGGCCTCGGGCGTCCCGAAGGAGGCGTGGCGGACCTCCACGACGAGCGGGAGGGTCCGGAAGAACTCGCAGAGCCGCCCGAGACGCCTCCGCGCCCCCGGCCCGTCGCGGAAGGACCAGGGGAACTGGAGCAGCAGCGCGGCGAGGCGGCCCGATTCGGTGAGCGGCCGGAGCGCGTCGAGGAAGGCCCGCGCCTCCGCGGGGCCGCCCTCCGCGTCCTCCCCGTGGGTGAAGGCCTGGTGGACCTTGGCCGTGAAGACGAAGCCGGGGACGGGGTCCGTGCGCCGGACCCAGCCCTCCACGGTCTTCGCCGTCGGCACCCGGTAGAAGGTGCTGTTCACCTCGAGGATGTCGAGGAAGCCCGCGAGGTAGCGCAGCTCGTCGAAGCCCCGCGGCCGGGGGTCGGGGTAGACGCGCCCCTTCCAGTCCGCGTAGGACCAGCCCGCGGTCCCCACCCGAACGGTACCCGACCCGGGATTACGGGATTCGTTCATCGGTCTTGCGGGCCGCGAGCCGCTCGGCCCGCTCCTGCGCCGCCGCCATGGCCCTCTCGAAGCGCAGGCGCCACTCCTCCAGCGCCCCTCCCTCGATGCCCGGCGGCGGGTGCAGGGGTTCCCCCTCGACGACGGCCACCGTCGTGAAGGGCTTCGGGATCCGGAAGGCGTCCCAGGACCCCAGCGTCCACGCGCCGCGCGTCGCGGCCCCGATGGGCACGAGCGGGACGCAGGCCCGAGAGGCGGCGAACACGGCGCCGGGCTGGGCGACCTCGCGGGGCCCCCGTGGGCCGTCCGGGGTGATCCCGGCCGGCCTCCCCTCCCGGAGGACCTCCACCATCTCGTGGAGCGCCGTCGCGCCGCCCCGTGTCGTGGATCCGCGGACCGTCGTGAAGCCGAGGCGCTCGACGACCCGCGCGATGGCCTCCCCGTCCGCGTGGCGGGAGATCATCACCGCCGCGCCGCTCCCGCGGAGCACCGCCGCGCCCAGCAGCAGCCTCCCGTGCCAGATCCCGTAGACCCGGGCCCCGCCCTCCCGGACCCGCTCGCGGAGATCGGGGGGATCCAGCCGCACCCGCCAGGTCGCGGCCAGCGCCCGCACCAGGGCCGGGCCGAGGAGGCGGGCGAGGAAGGGGCCGACGCGGTGGGAGAGCTTCCTCGATCCCATCGCGGCGGATTGTAGGTCCGCGGGGGCGGGCGGCGGCAGACTGGCCGGATGCGCGTCGTCCTCTACGGGAAGCCCGGCTGCGGTCTCTGCGACCTCGCGGAGTCGCGGATCCGGCTCCTCCTCGCGCGCCGCCCCCTCGACCTCGCCAAGGTGAACATCCTCGAGGACGCGGCCGCGGAGGCGCGCTACCGGGACACCATCCCGGCGGTCGAGGTGGACGGGGTGCTCGTGAGCGAGGGCCGCTTCGACGAGAAGGCCGTTGCCCTGGCCCTCGGCGTCAGGGCTTGAGCAGCGCCCCGACCTTCCTCGCGACCGCCTCCTCGTCGAAACCGCTCGAGGAGAGGGCGATCCGCCCCGCCCTGTCCAGGACCACGGTCCAGGGGAGGCCGCCGCGGGCGAGGAGGTCGTAGGCCCTGCGCTTCGGATCCACGGCGAGGCGGACGGTGATCCCGCCGTCCTTCGCGGCCTTCCGCGCCTTCTCGGCGCCGCAGTCCCGGAGCACGCCCAGCGTCTCGGCGCCCGCGGCGGCGACCTTCCCCTTGGGGTCCCCGAGGCGCTTGAGCGCCTCCATCGATTCCGGGGACCAGTCCCCCGCGAAGACGAGCACGGCGACCTTCCCCCGGGCCGAGGCCGCTGTCCAGGAGCCGCCCGCGGCGAGCTCGAGCGGGAGGTCCTTCACCTCGTCGCCCTCGGAGAGTCGCTTCCGCTCCTCCTTCTTCGGGGGATCCCCGCCCTTCCTCCCGCCCTTCCCGCCGTCCTGCGCGGCGGCGGGGAGTCCCCCGGCCGCGGCCATGGCGACGGCGAGGAGGAGGGCGGCGATCCGGTTCACGGGGCCGATCCTACCGGCGGCTCCTCCGCCCGGGTCATCCCGAAGGCCTCGATGAGGAGCCCGTGGCGCAGCCCGCGCGTCGTGATGGCCGTCTCCCGGGCGTCGAGGATCTTCATGGCCGTGGCGAGGATGACCGCGCCCGGCACGATGGTGTCCACGCGCTCCGGGTCCATGCCCGGCACCCGGGCCCGCTCCTCGCGCGTCATGGACCAGAGGCGGTTGAGCAGCCCGAGCACGTCCGCCATCCCCATGCGGGTCCCCTCGATCCTCCGGTGGTCGAAGGCGCGCGCGCCCTTGAGGACCGCCGCCAGCGTCGTGCCGGTGCCCCCGGAGGTGACGAGCCGGTCCCTCGGGTGGGCCGCGAGGCCCGCGCCGACGAGCGCCTCGGCCGCCTTCCGCGAGAAGGAGGGGGGGTCCACCGCTCCCGGCGTCTCCTGGAGCGCGGAGGCGCCGAGCGCCACGGTCATGGCCTGGATGACGCCGCGGGTCGTGGCGCGGACGTACTCGGTGCTCCCCCCGCCCACGTCCAGCAGGGCGGTCGGCCGCGAGGGGTACCGCCCCCCCGTTACGCCGAGCCAGGCCAGGCGCGCCTCCCGCTCCCCGGTCAGCACCTCGACCCGCGTCCCGAGCACCTCGGCGGCCCGGGCGAGGAAGACCTCCGCGTTCCGCGCCGCCCGGAGCACCTCCGTCCCCGCGGCGAGCACCCGCGCCGCTTCGTGGGCCCGCGCTTCGATGCGCAGCTCCCGCAGGCAGTCGAGCGTGCGGACCACCGCCGCCTCGGACAGCATCCCCCCGGACCGGGTGAGCCCTTGGCCCAGCCGGCAGACCCTCACGGAATCGTGGACCGGCGCCAGCCGGCCGCCGGGCCCGCGGCCCGCCACGGTGAGGAGCACGGAGTTCGTCCCGATGTCGAAGGCGGCGAGCCGCGCCCCGGCAGGGATGGCCGATTTCGGCATGGGCGGACCATCCTAAGGCGGCCCCCGGGAGGGGAAACCACCGTTTCTGCTATACTCCGGGCGATGTCCCTCCTTCCCTCCCCGGAGCCTCCCGCGTGCCGCTGAAAGAGGAGGACAGGGCCCACCTGGAGCGCCTGCTGGACCTCGGGGACCGCCTGAACCGGCTCCAGCGCGCCATCGACGACGAGATGTCCGGGCGGCGCCCCGAGGGCTCGATCCGCGAGCGCATGCGGCGGGCCGTGGAGCAGGCGACCGAGGACGGGATCCTCGATGCGCCGCTCCCGGGCTCGCTCGGGCGGCTGGAGCGCCGCCGCCGCTTCTCCCGCGAGGAGGTGCTGGCGCTCCTGCTCCTCCTCTCGCGCCGCATCCAGTGGGGCGAGGAGGGGCTGAGCGGGCGGGAGGTCCTCGAGGTCGTCTTCGACACCTCCTACGGGATCCTCGATGGCGCGGACCTGCTGGACGAGGGCGCGCCGCTGCGGGCCGCGGGGGCCGTGGCGCCCGTGGAGGGGGCCGACGCGACCGACGTGCTCGACCAGTGGTTCGTCCTGACCGAGCGCGTCTACGGACTCGTCCGCTCCGAGGTCCGCCGCGGCCCGCGCCGCCGCGGCCCGCGCCGGGAGCCCGTCCGCCCCTACCGCGACCACCGCGACCACCTCATGGACCTCGCGCGCCTCACCGGCCTCTACCAGCGCCGGGCCCAGCGGCTCTACGGCCCGCCGCCCGAGGGCGAGGAGGGCCGGAGCCCCTTCGAGACGCTGGAGCGCCTCGCCGAGCGGATACGGGAGACCGAGGATCGGGTCCGCCGGCGGCTCTCGGCCACCGAATCGAGCGCCGGCTTCCCGATCCTGCGGCTCGCGAGGGAGCACGGCCTCGGGGCGGACGAGGTCCACGCGCTCGCCATCCTGCTCTTCCAGGAGGTCTACACGGGATCCTCCTACCTGCCGGTGGTGGACATCGTGAAGTCCATCGCGGCGCTCGAGGAGGAGCTCATCGAGAAGCGGGCGCTCTTCCGCAAGGAGGCCCCGCTCGTGAAGTCCGGGCTCGTGGTCGTCGAGGAGGAGCCGCTCGAACGCGAGTTCTCCGCCGAGGCTTACCTGCCCTCCTGGGTGGTGGACGAGCTGCTGGGCGCGTCGGGCCGGGCCGGGATCACCCCCGAGGCGCGGCGCGACTTCGCCTCCTACCTCGCGCAGCTGAAGGACTCCGGCCAGTTCTTCCGCGACCTCGGCGAGCCCGAGGGCGAGGAGGGGCGCGCCGCCCGGGGGAAGCCGTCGCGGCGGGGCCGCGGCCGGGGCGGGCGGGGAAGGCCGCGGTAGACCGGCTACCGCAGGTCGAGGACGATCTCCTCGTCGTTGACGCCGTCGACCTCCCGGACCTCGTCGATCCCCGTGCCCCGGATCCGGAACCGCCCGGGACCGAGGCCGCCGAGCGTGAACTCGCGGGCGCCGTAGGACTGGACGGCACGGGTGTAGCGGGGCGGATCCACGCGGGTGGCAGAGAGGTTCACCTGCGGCACGTCGGCCCTCTCCTTCACGAGGACGCGGAATCGCAGGCGGCTTCCCCTCTCCAGGCGCACCGTCCCGAGGTCGGTCGTCCCCTCGCCGAGCGCCACCCCGCGGAGGATCGCCGGGGCGAAGCCCTCCGGCCCGTCCACGGGGAAGTCCACGAGGAGGGTCCAGGTGCCCGGCGCGAATCCGCCGAAGGCCAGGCGGTCCCCTTCCAGCACGGCCGGGCGCTCCTCCGCGGGCTCCCCGACGGGCTCTCCCCGGAACAGCAGGACGCGCTCGCCGTGGGGACCCCAGAAGGGCAGTTTCGGCTCCGTGTCGAGCCGCATCGTGGCCAGGGTCCCCGGCTCCAGCCGCAGGACGAGGCCCTCCTGCGGACCGGTCACCACGGCGGTCCCGGCCTCCGCGGCGGGGACGAGGAGCGGGTGGGTCGGCAGGAGGGTCACCGGGCGGTCCCCGGGGACGCGGACCTTGAAGGCGCCGGCCGCCTGCTGCGGCCCTCGATCCGGCCCGAAGACCCATTCGGTCTGCGGGAGTTCGGAGACCGGAACCAGCCCTTCGCCCAGCAAGACGACGCCGGCGCGCGAGAGGTCGGCACCGTCCGGTCCGACGACCCTCCCTTGTACCCAGCCCGAGCGGGAGAGGTCCATGGCCCCCGCGGAGGCCTGCTCTCCCGGTCTTATTTCCACGGGCTCGGATGCCATCCCCGTCGCGGCGTCCACGATGCGGTATCGCCCCTGGTGCAGGGGCTCGGCGCGCGCCGTCCCGTCCGGTCCGAGGCGGGCTTCCCCCGACCCCATGAATCCGAATTCCGTGCCCTCCGCTGCTTCCCATGCTCCGCGGGAAGGGGCCCAGCGCTGCACGCAGAGGCGGCACGGGCCGTCCGTAGGCGGCCGGACCGGGACGGAGAGCGCGCCGGGACTCCGCAGCGCGAGGTCGACCTCGACGGTTCCCTCCGGAGGGAGCGCGTCCAGGACGGCCGGGACGGTGAGATAGGGGTGGGAGAACAGGGAGACCTCCACCGTCAGGTCCTTCGGATCCGGCGGGTACTCGAACCGGATCTCCCCCTTCGCGGGATCCTCGGCGGGCTGGAGGATGCCGATCCCGTTCACGCTGACGTGGAGCCGGGGCGGAAGCCGGCGTTCGCCGTCCACGGTGACGCGGGCGAGGAAGGTGCGCCTCGGGCGGACGACGACCTCGACCTGCACGTCGCCCTTCGAGATGTTCAGCTTCTCCACGAGTCGTCCACCCCAAGGGCTCGAGGCGTTCGGGAGGAGGAACAAGTCCGCGGTCGCCACTTGAGAAGGGACGGAGAAGGCGATGCGGCCGGCGGCGTCGGTGGCCCCGATCGCTGTGACGGGATTGACGTTTCGGATCACGAACGCGGAGCCCTCCGCGGGGACGCCGTCGGGACGGCGGGCGAGGACCTCCACGCGGCACGGCACCTGGAAGGAGACGGGCCCCGGAGGGGGCTTCCCCGGGTCCTCGGGTGCGGCCGAGAGCGCGGCGAAGGAGCCGTCCGGGGCCTCCGCGAGGGCGTGGAGGTGGCCCGCCCCGGCTCCCGACACGACGAGGACGTCGCCTTCCATCTTCGCGGGGCCCCGCGGCGCCGGATTCCGTTCTCCGGGGAACGGGCGGAGGGCGATGTCCGCGCCGTCCGGCGGGATCGGCGCCTTGCCCGGGCCGGTGGTCACGGGGAAGCGGAGCGTGCGGGGGCCCTGCATCTCGATCCGCGCCTCCGTCACCCGGGGCTGCACGGTCGTCACCGGGTGGAACCCCGCGGTGTCGAACCCGGGGGCCCGGGCGTCCGCGAGGTAGAGGACGTCGTCCGGGCATGTGCCCTCGACCCGCGTGCGGCCCTCGGCGTCCGTGGGAGCCACGGGCGGGAGGGGTCCGGCGTCCATGGCCGAGGTGCGGCCGGGGATGCTGCGCTGGAACCGGACCCGGAACGTGGCGCCGGGAAGCGGCCTCCCCGAGGACCTCTCGACGACGAGCACCTCGACCGTGCGCGCCGGCGCCAGGGTCACGTCCACGGGCTGGGCGAGCCCGGCCTCCAGGACGACCTCCACGCGGCCGGCGCGGAGCGGGGAGGCGGCCCGCGCTCGCACGGCATAGCCGCCTCCCGGGAGTGATTCGAACCTCGCGACCCCGTCCGCGCCCGCCGTCGCCTCGAGGATCCACCCGGCATCGTTCCCGAGGGCGAACCTCGCTCCGGGCACCGGGGAACCGGCATCCAGGGCCCTCACTGCGAGGGCGTGCGCCATCCCGACGACGAGAGTGCCTGAATCGAAGGCACCGGGGCTCGCGTCGTCCAGCGAGATCGTCCGCATCGCCGCCCGACCATCGGCGGCCCGGGCCCGCAGGCACGCGTCCCAGAAGGTCCCGGATGCGGGCCGGACGGCGCCCTCGATCCGGAACCGCCCGTCGGCGGAGGTCATGGCGTAGAGGACGGGAGAGCCGAGCCGCTCGACGGTCACGGAGGTTCCCGGAACGGGGAAGCGCCGTTCGTCCACCACCCGGCCCACGATGGACACCGCATCAGTTCGCAGGCGTGGAACCCCGGCCGACGTTCCGGACGGGGGATCCCGGGGTGATTCCGGCGAAGCCGCGGGGGGGCGCGAACCCGGAGCGATGTCGGGGGCTGAACTCTCCGGAGCCTGCCGCAGGAAAAGGCACGCGGCCGCAGCGACGAGGGCCACCGAGGCGCCGAGAGGGATGCCCTTCCGCATGTTGGAATCCAGCGTAGCACGGAGACGCCGAGCCTCAGGGACTCGCGATCTCCACGCCGCGGTCCCCGAACCGGAGGAAGTCGTCGGAGTCGAGCGTGAGGAGCCGGTCCGCGCCCGAGGCCGCCGCGCACGCGAGGATCTCGAAGTCGTGGATCCCTCCGCCGGACACGCCCGCCGCGACGGCGCCTTCGAGGAGCCTCCACCCGTCGGGGGGCGCCGTTCCGACGAGGTCCACGCGCGCGCCCAGGTCCTTCTTCAGGAGTTCCAGCACGACCGCCGGCCGCAGCCGCCGGCCCGGGGGAAGCCGGGTCAGCACGGAGTAGGACTGCGCGAGCACGGTCAGCGGCAGGAGGAGGCGGTCGCCGCGGTCCCGGCAATGCGCGATCGCCCGGCGGGAGGCCTCGTGGTCGCCGTGCCACGGGAGCAGGGCGGCGACAATCACGCTCGTGTCGAGCGCGGTGCTGCTCACCGGACCCGCCGATCCCTCAGGTCGCGGATGAGCCGCCGGACCTCCCCCCGCGACAGCGGCGGCAGGGGTTCAAGGGGCTCGGCGACGTGAAATCCGCCGCGCTCCACGATCCGCACCTCCAGGTACCCCGGCTCGATCTCGATCCGCCCGTCGCGGACCCGGATCCGGAGGGGAGCCCCGGGGCGGAGCCCGACCTCCTCGCGAATGGGCTTCGGGACGACCAGCCGCCCCGAGCGGTCCATGGTCACCGTCATGGCATCATCGATGGCATCGCTCATGCCATGAATGATACCATGCGGAGGGACGACAGGGAGGGAGCGGAACCGGATGGCGAATCCCCGTCCCTACACCTACTTCTCGAAGAACCGCGCGTGCAGCGCCCGGACGGCGCGGCTGACGGAGCGCTCGGGGACGAGCAGGGACACGTTCACGTTGGAGGCCGCGAAGGAGAGCATGCGGAGCTTCACCTTCGCGTCGCGCAGCGCCTCGAAGATGCCCGCCAGCGCCCCCTTCCCGTCGCGGAGCCCCTCGCCCACGCAGGAGACGATGGCCTGGTTCTTCTCGACCTCGACCTCGGCGAACTCCTGCAACTCCTCCAGCGCGGGCCCGAGGTCCTTCCGGGTGTCGGTCGTGAGCGAGACCGTGACCTCGGAGGTGGCCACCATGTCGATGACGACCTCGTGGCGGCCGAAGACTTCGAAGAGGCGGGCCATGAAGCCCGGCTGCATGAGCATCCGCGAGGAGGTGACGGAGATGAGCGAGATGTGGGAGCGGTAGGCGATGGACTTCACGGCCTCCCGCGAGGCGGGCGCCCGGTCGAGGATGACGGTGCCCGGGCGCTCCGGGCGGTAGGTGTTGAGCACGCGAACGGGGATCCTCGCCTTCACCGCCGGGACCATGGTCGCCGGGTGGACGACCTTGGCCCCGTAGTAGGCAAGCTCGCTCGCCTCCTCGAAGGAGAGGACCTCCAGCGAGCGGGCCCGGGGGCAGAGCTTCGGGTCCGCCGACATGATCCCGTCCACGTCGGTCCAGATCTGGATCTCCTCGGCCCCGACCGCCCGCCCGACGATGGCGGCCGAGAAGTCGGACCCCCCGCGCCCCAGCGTCGTGATGTTCCCCCGGGCGTCCTTCCCGATGAACCCGGTGACCACGGGGATGCCCCGGACCGCGGCGAGGCTCTTCCCGAGGCCCCCGTAGCAGGTCTCCAGCGGGCTCGCGGCGCCGAACCGCCCGTCGGTGACGAGCCCAAGGTCGTAGGCGTCGCAGGGCTTGGCCTCGATCCCCTCGGCGACGAAGGCGGCCGCCACCACGCGCGCCGAGAGCCGCTCGCCGAAGGACATGATGCAGTCGAGGGACCGCGGGGTCAGCTCCCCCACGAGCGTGATGCCCTTGAGCAGCGAGCGGAGATCGTCCGTTTCCTCCTTCACGAGGTCCGGGGAGAGGCCCAGGTCCTCCAGCACCCTTCGGTGGCGGTCCTGGACCTCCTGGACGCCGGTCGCCCCCTTGAGCGCCCGGTGGGCGAGGTCGATGAGGAGGTTGGTGATGCCCGCGAGCGCCGAGACGACGACCACGGGCTTGCGGTCGTAGCGCTCCCGGACCAGGCGCACGGCGGTCCGGATGCGGACCGCGTCGGCAACGCTCGTGCCGCCGAACTTCATGACGATCATGGGCGGCATCTTACAATGGGCCCGGAGCGGGCGGACCGAAGCCCGCCCCTGGGGAGGCCGGCATGGCCGAGGCGACGCGCGACGCGCTGATCCACGACTGGAACGCGGCCGGGACCTTCGACCGGCCGTCCCACCGGCTGGAGTTCGACGACGAGACGCTCCGGGACGGGCTCCAGTCGCCGTCGGTGTTCACGCCCACCATCGGGCAGAAGATCGAGATCCTCCACGAGATCGCCGCGCTGGGCATCGACGCGGCCAACCTGGGGCTCCCCGGGGCCGGGCCCCACGCGGTGCGGGACGTGACGGCGCTGGCGAAGGAGATCGCCGCGGGCCGGGTGAAGATCGACGCCAACTGCGCCGCCCGCACGCTCGAGGCCGACATCGCGCCCATCGCCGACATCTCGCAGGAGACGGGCGTGGACATCGAGACGGCCATCTTCCTGGGATCCTCGCCCATCCGGCAGCTGGTCGAGGAGTGGGACATCCGGAAGCTGCTGCAGCTCACCGTGGACGCCTGCGAGTTCTGCAACAGGCACGGGCTGCGCATCATGTACGTCACCGAGGACACGACCCGCACGCCGCCGGAGGTCGTGAAGCAGCTCTACACGGCCGCCATCGAGCACGGGGCGAAGCGCATCGTGGTCTGCGACACGGTCGGCCACTCCGACCCGCGCGGGGCGCGGAACCTCATCCGGTTCGTGAAGAAGGAGGTCGTGAAGGACCACCCCGTGAAGGTGGACTGGCACGGGCACCGGGACCGGGGGCTGGACGTCTGGAACGCGCTCTCGGCCTACGAGGCGGGGGCCGACCGCATCCACGGCGCGGGCATCGGCATCGGCGAGCGGGCCGGGAACGCCCCCATGGAGCACCTGCTCGTGAACGCGAAGCTCATGGGCTACATCGACAACGACCTCCACGCGCTTCCGCGGTACTGCCGGAAGGTCTCCGCGTACGTGAAGGTCCCGATCCCGAGCAACTACCCGGTGGTGGGGAAGGACGCCTTCGAGACGGCCACGGGGGTCCACGCGGCGGCGGTGGCGAAGGCCATGCGCAAGGGCGACGCCTACCTCGCCAACCGCGTCTACTCGGGGGTCCCCGCGGACGAGTTCGGCCTCGAGCAGGTCATCCGCGTCGGCCCCATGAGCGGGAAGTCCAACGCGCAGGCCTGGCTCGAGAAGCACGGGCTCCCCGTCGACGAGACCTCCGTCCAGCGGCTCTTCGATGCGGGGAAGAAGAGCGACCACGTGCTCACCGACGAGGAAGCGCGGTTGGCGGTGTCGTAGACATGGGGAAGGGGAGGGTCCTCGGGACCGCGGTGCTGGCCATCGCGGGAGCGGCCTGCGTCACGATGGGCGTCGTGATCGCGATTCTCGCCGGCGTCATCTCGGCAATCGGTTCCGCACTCGGCGGCTCGAAGGATTACTCCCTCTGGATCGCCGCGGGAATCTTCATTGCCGTCGGGCTCTGGGTCCTCGGCATGGCGCTGTTCCGGAGCGATCGGAAGCAGGAAGGGCCCGAGGGGCCCAATCACCGGGAACCGCGCCGATAAGGAGCCCCCGGCGCTCCGCTGCCTCTACTTGCCGGCGTTCCCGGCGCCGGTCGCCTCCGGCGCCGCCTCCGGGTGCGCCGCCCTCCAGATGCGGGAGAGCACGCAGTTGGGGCACTTGTGGAAGTTCTCGTCCTGGCGCCTGGCGCAGATGTCCCGGGAGATGAGGTGGGAGATGAGGGCCGGCTCCTCCGTGGGGCGCGTCGGGCACAGGATGTAGTAGTCTTCCATCCCCCCGATCCTACCGAGGGACCGGGACCGGGTTCAATCCCGTCCTGCCGCCTCTTCCGCGGCCCGGAGCGCCTTCAGGGACTCCCGGACCGCGTCCACCGCCCGGTAGGAGTCCCGGGAGAGTTCGACGCCACAGAGGCCGCCGTAACCTGAGTGCGAGATTGCGCTTACGACACTGCGCAGATCCAGATCCCCCTTCCCGAAGGGCAGGTGTTCGTGGACTCCCCGCTTCATGTCGTCGAGCTGGACATTGACCATCTCGGAGGCTTGGTCCGTGACCGCCGTGGCCGGGTCGCCTCCCTCCTCGCAAAGGACATGGCCGACGTCCAGGGTGAGGCCGAGCCGGGGGTGGGGCATCCGCGTTCTTAGTTCCCGCCACCCCGCGAGGTCGGCGATGAACATCCCCGGTTCGGGCTCGAAGCCGACCTTCACCCCGGCCTTCTCAGCCTCCTGGCAGACGGTCTCGAGCCCCGAGACCAGGCGGCGCAGGTTCTCCTCCGGCGGCGTGCCCGGGTCCCCCGCCCCCGACCAGGTGGAGACCACCGGGGCGCCCAGGTCCGCGGCGATCTCGATGGACCGGCGCAGGAAGTCCCGCCGCACCTCCGCCCCCTCCGCCGAGAGAAGCGTCGGCCAGTGCTTTCGGGCCGGGTCGAGGATGTACCGGGCCCCCGTCTCCACGACGCAGGCGAGCCACCGGCGCTCGAGGTGCCGGCGCACCTTCGCGATGTCCGACGGGGTCGAGCGGTAGGGGTCGAGGTGGTGGACGTCCAGCGTGAGCCCCACCCCGTCGTAGCCCTCGTCGGCCAGGAGATCGATCGCCTCCTCGAGCCGGTGGTGGGCGAGGCCGTTGGTGTTGTAGGCGTACCTCAGGCGCCCCACGGGGCTCACCGCGCCGCGACGGGCATCGCCCGGAGCGCCCGCTGGACGACGAGCAGCCGCTTCGCCCCCCGCGACAGCGCCTCCTTGAGCGCGTCCTCCACCCTCGCCGCGGACCCGAGCCCCATGGCCTGGAGGTCCGCCGGGGGGATGGAGGAGCCGACGACCACGATCTTCCGCGTGGCGAGGACCTTCGCCGTCATGTAGGCCCTCTGCTCCCCCGCGAGGAAGGTCCGGCCCTTGTCCGCGAGGAGCGCCGCCGGGCCGCGCCGGAGCGCCTCGGCGAAGCGCTGCTCTCCCATCCCCCGCCCCACCCCCTCGGGGCAGGGCGCGGGGAGGATGATGGTCCCGCCGGGCTTCACGGCCTCCAGCGGCCCGTAGAGCAGGTTCGAGGCGGCGCGCGTCGCCTGGTAGAGGTTCGCGTCCTTGGGGGCGCCGATCCCGGCCAGGGCCACGTCGGCCGCGTTCTTCACGGGGAGCGCGAAGGCGTCCTTCGCCCGGAGCGCGAGGAGGCGGTGGACCACGCCCGGGTCCCCGGCGCCGGCCGCCACGACGCCGCCCCGGGGCCCCAGCACGAGATTGAGCGCGAACTTGAGCCCCGCCCGGCGCGCGTTCTCCTTCACCACCTCGAGGAAGGGGTTCCCGTCCACGAGCCCGGGGCGGCAGCGGGGCGAGTCGAGGAACCGGGGCGCGTGGGTCCAGGCGATGGTCTCCTCGCCCGCGCAGCCGATTCCCACGGTCTTCCAGCCGCCGGAGTAGCCCGCGTACTGGTGGGGTTCGACGATGCCGATGGACATCACGAACTTCGCCGCCGCGACCATCTCGGACATCCGAAGCGGCGCGCCCCCGGGCGCGGTCCCGAGGTCCCGGATGGCCCCGCGGGCGTCGTGCTCGGCGAGGCCCACGCCGCGGCTCGCGGAGGGGCCGAGCGCCGCCTCCCGCTCGGCCGGGGTGAGCGCCCGGTGGAGCCCCCGGGCGACCAGCACCGTGACGGCGCGGGCCGGGACCTTCGCCTTCTCCAGCGCGTCCAGGATCAGGGGGAGGACGGCGGCCGTCGGGGACCCCCGGGTCGCGTCGGGGACGACGATCACGGCGTCGGCGGCGCCCCGGGCCTTCGACTCCAGGGGGGCCGACCCCGAGGGGAAGGAGAGGGCCTTGCGCGCCGCCGCGGCCGGGTCCTCCTCAGAGAGGTAGGGCTCGGTCGGGAACTCCACCTCGAGGCCCGCCGGGACGTCGATGCCCAGGGTCCCGCCGCCGAACGGGACCTCGATCCTCACTTCTCTACGTGCACCTTGGGGAGTTGGGCGAGCTCCTTCTGCCAGGCGGAGAGACGGGCCACGTAGCCCTGCATGTGGGCCTCCTGCCGGTCCGGAGAGAACTTGTCGTAGTCCTCCAGCGCCTCGCTCACGATGCCGATGGCGAGGTGGCACTCGTCCTTGGCCTTCACCCAGGCGCCGTTCGCCCCCTCGTTGTCCCCCTTCTCCTTGAGGGCCCAGCCCTCCTTCGACTTCGACTTGAAGAGCGCGACGTGGGGTTCGGCCTTCTTGAAGAGCCCGTCCACCCAGGCCCTCTCCTCGGGGGTGAGGGGCCTGGGGGGGATCTTCGCGGGGGGCAGGGGCTTGGGCGGCGGCTCCGGCTCCTTCGGCGGCGGGAGGGGGGCCAGGGCCTTGGGTTTCTCCGGCTCCTTCTTCCTCCCCCCGAACACGAGGAGGGCGAGCCCCGCCACGGCCAGAACGCCGAGGATGCCCACCGCCAGGACGGCCGGAGGAGGGCCGGAGGAGCGGCGGGAGGACGACCGTCCTCCGCGGCGGGATTCCTCGGAGTCCTCCCCCTCGCGGGTGCGGCGGCTCCGGGAGCCGGGACGGGCCATGGATCCTCCGGTGGGGCGGCGGGGCGGGGCGATTGTACCCAAGCCCCCGGCGGCGTCCCGTTTCACCCGGGGGGAGGCTCAGGGCGCCCGGCGGAGGACGGCCGCGTAGCCCCCGTCCCGCCGCCCGGGGACGGGGAGGAGGAGTTCCTCCTCGACGATGGAGTGCTCCGGCCGCTTCCGGATGGCCCGGCGCACGGTGTCGGGCCCTTCCTCGGGCTCGAGCGAGCAGACTGAGTGGACCGCGGTCCCGCCGGGGCGGAGGCGATCCAGGGCGGCCTCGAGGAGGCGGCGGCCGAGGGCGGCGAGCGCCTCGAGGTCCTGGGGCTGGACCCGGTGGCGGGCCTCGACGCGGCGAGCGAGGACCCCGGTGTTGGAGCAGGGCGCGTCCACGAGCACGCGGTCGAAGGGCCCCGACGGGAGGACGCCGTCGGCGAGCGCGTCCCCCTC
>Ga0247727_10004988_pt1 | contig 27448 bp, 21 predicted proteins | sample WisWelCaveWW1625_FD_202498 | JGI IMG/M metagenome (GOLD analysis project Ga0247727, IMG submission 202498) | Biofilm microbial communities from Wishing Well Cave, Virginia, United States - WW16-25 | ecosystem: Environmental > Aquatic > Deep subsurface > Groundwater > Cave microbial mat | place...
CCTTTCTTCTTGCCGTTATCCTCGATGATCTTCGCGGTGGCAAGGAGCAGGTCCAGTTCCTGGATGCGCCCTTCCACAAACGCCTGCTCATTTTTGGCGGCTTCATATTCGGCGTTTTCGATCAATTCCCCGCCTTCCATGGCTTCATGCAAGCGGTTGGCGACTTCCTGCCGTTTGGCAGTGCGAAGGTAATCCAATTCGTCTTGAAGTTTTTGAAAACCTTCTTTGGTTAAAAAGTTGTTAGGCATCTTTATTTCCTGCTAAAAGAATTTTGTCCCGCGAGGCGGGACAAAGCGAGGGAGAGCCGATAAGATTGGTTGTTTCCCGAAAAGCGGGCATACTATATCACGGTTTTTCGCCCAATACAAGTAACTTGTAACCCGCTTAACCGAATTGCAACAAACGGATTCCCTGCCTTTCAGACCAGTATTTTCGGATGGATTCCTCTGCTTTTTGGGGAGTGTCAAACTGGTCGCCCAGCACGGGCAATTGGGACTTGTAAGCAAGGACCGCCTCAACCCAACGCTCGAAGCCTGCTTCTGTTATCCTGTGAGTTGACTCTTTCATCCCGCTCGCTTCCTTATTTTTCTGTGAGGCGAGCGGGATCATCCCAGCCGATTTCGCCTCCAGTTCGTGGGGCTTGTAAAACCAATACGGAATGTCAATGTCATAACGGAGGGGTTTGCCTAAAAGTTCCGCGGCTTGCCGCACAAGGACGTGGTCCACGTGTGAACCAAGCCCCAGTTGGCAGACCAGCACGTCGTCGGGTAAGAGGCGGGCGGAGATCGCTTCCGCAATTTGGGCAGGGTAGCCCTCATCCGCTTCTTTGGGATGGGCAGAAATTTCAGAGTACAGCCAATCCCCATTTTTATCGCGGCGATAAATACAATCCAGAAAATCAAAGTGGACGGTTTTCGCGCCTACGATCCCCGCGGCTTTTTTATCCTCCTCGCGCCGCGCACGAAATGTTTCTTCTGCCGATGAAAAACCCCACATCGAGTGGAGCAATTGCGCGAACGGAGAGTTTTCGCCTGCCGACGGAATGCCGCACATGAACGTCCAGATTTCAACAGGGATTCCCGCCTGGGTTTGCTCGTAGATCAAGCCACCCGCGGAGAGCACGGCATCGTCAAGGTGGGGGGAAAGGTAAATCCAGCGCATAGGTCAATTTAACCACAATTCCTCTCAATATACCCTGAGCGCTAGCGAAGGGTCTCTACCCTGAAAACAAAAGACTCTTCGGTCGCAACAATCGCTCCCTCAGAGTGACATGGCGATTTTGATTTTAAGATGCGAGTGCAATAGAATCAATCGGGCTGTTCAGGTAAACTTTGAACCGAGGCAACCATGCAGGAACAGGAAAGACGCAAACAACCACGCAAGAATCTGATGTCCTATTCGCAGGTCTTCGATTTATACGAAGGCAGGCTGATCGGCTATCTCGGCGACTTGAATCTTTTGGGAGCCATGGTGATCGGCGACCAGCCCATGAAGCTCGATATAAAATTAACAGTTTCGATTCAACTGCCCGAACTGCCAAACGTCACCGCCACCCGTATGGCTCTGCCCGTGCGCATTGCCTGGTGCCAGGAAGACCTCAGCCCCGAATATTTCAACATCGGGCTGGAATTCGAACTCACCACCGATGAGCAGAAAAACATCATCGAAGCAGTGATGGAAAATTACGAATTCCGCCGCGAAGCGCCAAACTACCCGCCCCACCCAACGGAATTAAGTTAAAGCGGTTAGCACAGACATCCAGACTTCGGAGTTTTTCAAAAACTCCGAAGTCTTTTTACAGGGCGATGAGTCCCAGCCAGAGCGCATGAGTTGCTCCCTGCGCCGTCCTGGGCGCAGGATGTCGCGAGAAACGCCGCCGAGGCTTGTACTGAGCTTGTCGAAGTGACGGCGGCTTGAGCGTATTTAGGGTCCGAAAAAATATAAGTTCCCTCACCTCCGTACGAAATCATGTCGTTGCGAGGGCGTTCTTTGCCCGAAGCAATCTCCGTGTCGAGTGGAGATTGCTCACCTGCACTTGCGCCAGGTGCAAGTGTCGTCGGGAAGAGCAAAAGCCCTCGCCATTTGAGGCTCCTCGCAACGACATCGTGGGAAGTTATTTATTTACAGACCCTTAGTTGAAGTTCATACGATCACGCCTTCGACTTCTTTACCGAGTATTCGCTATTAATACTTTCCCGCAGGAAATGCTTGATCAACGATTGATACGGAACATCGCGTTCGTTTGCCAGTTGCCGCAGTTCAGCAATCATTGACTCAGGCAGGCGCAACGAAATGGATCGCAGGGTGGGTTTCAGGTTCGGGAAGACCGCGCGTTGAGCCTTCTTCCAATCAATCAGTTTGCTGGAATCGTGTTCAGCCCAAAACTTGCGCTCATCACTTTCGCTCTTGAATTTAGGGAGTTGTTTGCTCATCGAAAATTTTCCTTTCTCGCCTGCTCATATCGCGTGCCAATGCCGAGGAAGATGACGAGGCTTGCCTTGAGCATGGTCGAAGGGTGAGGAAATAGAGTTTGAGGTTCATGTCGCTCCCATGCTCCAGCGGGATCTGCGATCCCGCTGATTTATACCAGGAATTCCATCACATCATCAATTGGAATAACACAAGGCTTCCCGGTAAAATAAAATCCCGCAGTTGACCATAAATATTCTTCGGGCGTGGCCGCGAGTTTCCATTGCGGCTGGCATGGATTGTGATGGATGTAATCCATCTTTTGTTGCAGAAACTCTTGCGAATACACGTCGCGGGCGTCGTAGTCATCCTCCCAGACTTTGTATTCCTGCTTTACTTTCTCTCCTTCCTTCTTCAGAACCCCCAGAACTTTCGAGTTCCCCTCTGCCTGAAACTGACGGTAAATCTGTCGCGCCGTAAATTTCTTGAAATCACGCATCACATCAGAAAGAGGATGCTCTTCACTGAAATAAGCAATGATGTGAATGTGATTGGGCATAACAACAAAAACGAATAATTTGATTTTGCGTGTTGTTCGTAAATGATGGAAACTGTCAACAATGATCCGCTTGATGACATCACGGCGAAATAGGTGTACGTGCTTTACTGCTGTGGTAGTTACGAAATATAGATAATCGGGATTGAAGTTTGGTTTGACAGGCATATTATTCTATCTATGCTCCCGCAGGGTCCATCATCTCATGCTCAAGCAGGGTCTGTGACCCTGCGACGTCAACTTGCAAACACGGCGGTCACAGACCGCCTTGGAGCGATGACGGAAAATTCGGTGTCTCAACCATTGGATTTTAGCCTATAATTGAAAAACTTCGTTTTCAAACAGCTAGACCAACACAGGCGGAGCCGATATGACAACAGAAGATCCGATCAATCTCGAGATTGAAGTTCAGGCAACGGATGCAACCGATGCGGATATCTTTGATATGGCGGGGAATCTCTATGCGGAAATCAAGGATAGCCAGGTCGAATCGGTTGATCGTGTCAGGTTAGAGTCCGCCCCTGCTGGAACCAAGATGGGGGATCCTGTAACACTCGCGGCGCTGGCAGTTGCCGTATTGCCTACTGCTATACCAAGCCTGATTGCTCTGGTACAAGCCTGGGTCATGCGCGGGCAGGGACGCACTGTGAAATTTAAGTACGGCGGCATCGAATACGAAGGCTCACGGGAGGACCTGGAAAAACTTCTTGAGAAGATAGAAAAAGGAAAGGGGAAAAAGAAAAAATGAGCGGAAAGTTCGCCCTCATCATCGGTAATACGGAATACACCGACCCTGGTCTCGCTCAACTCACCGCGCCCGGCAAGGACACGGAAGATTTTGCGCGCGTGCTTAAAGATCGGGAAATCGGCGCATTTGACGATGTCAATATCTTATTGAATCAACCAGAGTCTGTTGTTCGCGGGGTAATTGATGAGTTCTTCGATCAGAAGAAGCCCGATGATTTACTTGTTTTGTATTTTTCAGGTCACGGTGTGCGCGATGAACTTGGCGCGCTATTTCTGGCTGTTAAAAACACGATACGTTCCCGCTTAAGATCTACAGCCGTTAAATCGGATTACATCCGCGAAGTAATGGATCAAAGCCGCTCGAAGCGGCAGGTTTTGATTCTGGATTGTTGCATGAGCGGTGCGTTCTCACAAGGGACGAAAGCCGCCACAGGTGTAAGCATCGGAACCGCCTCTGCATTTGAAGGAGGCTATGGTCGCATCATATTGACCGCCAGCGACTCGACTCAATTCGCCTGGGAGGGCGATAAGGTCATTGGGAACACTAATAATTCACTGTTCACCCATTATCTTGTGGAGGGACTCGAAGGCGAAGCGGATTTGGATGGCGATGGTCGAATTACGGTTGACGAATTATATGATTATGCCTATGAGAAGGTAAAACTTGCCACACCAAAGCAGACGCCGTCAAAATTTTCTAGTAAACAACAGGGAGAGATCGTCTTGCGGCAAAACATGCCGATGGAAGAGATCAAGTCTGTGCCACTGCCTCAGGCATTGCTTGATTCGATTGAAAACCCGTTTTCAGATGTGCGCATGGGAGCCGTGCAACAGTTGATCAAGTTGTTGAAAGGTAAAAATCTTGGGCTGGCGCGGTCCGCGAGGGAGGCGTTGGAACAAATTGCTGAAAAGGATGACAGCCGTCAGGTCATCCATGCGGCGAGGCAGGCATTGGAATCCGCGCGGCAGACGGAGGAGGCGGAGAAGCCGACACAAAGCGAAGAACCCGAGAAAATTACAAGAGAAGCGCAGCGCATAATCCACGAACGAGCGGCGGAGTCGGAACGATTGGAGAAAGAAAAAGCCGAACGATTCGCCGCGCAGAAGATTGATGCCAGAGAAGAACTTTCGAAACCCGTAATGGAAAAAACAACTGCATCTATCCCGAATCAGCAGGCTGTCTTATGGATCACGTTGGGATGGATGATCAGCGGGTTATTCGCTGGTTATCTTTGGAGCGAGTTTGATGATGCCAGAGGGGAGGTAATTGCAGGAATCATTGGCGGAGGAGGCGGGGGGTTCATCACTGCGTTCATCCTGCGATCTGAAAAGATTTTATCTGATCAAATATCCATGTTTCGAATCGTACTTGCCTGGGCAATTGGAGGGGCAATCGGCTGGTTAATTGGATGGGGTTTCCTCTCTGAGGCAAGCGGAGCAGGAATCGGGATCGCAATTTTTGCATTAATTGGGTTGGCCACCACCCTAGGCATGGACTATGTTCGCTCCAACTGGTTAAGTATCGCCAGCCTGACAGCGACATGGTGGTTTGGTGGAGCAATCGGCTGGTCTATCTCGAAGGGATTGATTGATAAGCTAGGCGCCGATCCTGCGACCAGTTGGGCAATCGGTACCGCCATCGGTTGGAGCATCGCTGGTTTTATTTTGGGAAGACAGTTATTGAACAATAAAAGCGAGAAGAAAAAATGAGCGGAAAGTTCGCCCTCATCATCGGCAACACGGAATACACCGACCCGGGTCTGGCGCAACTGACCGCGCCGGGCAAGGACGCGGAAGATTTCGCGCGTGTGCTCAAAGATGTAGAGATCGGCGCGTTCGATCAAGTCAACATATTATTGAACCAGTCATCAGCCACCGTGAACGAAGTGATTGATGAATTCTTCGACCAGAAGAAACCCGATGATTTGCTGGTTTTGTACTTCTCGGGTCATGGAGTGCGGGATGAACTTGGAGCGTTGTATCTGGCGGTCAAGAACACAATTCGTTCTCGGCTAAGATCCACAGCAATCAAATCGGATTACATCCGCGATGCAATGGATCAGAGCCGCTCGAAGCGACAAGTCTTGATTCTGGATTGTTGCAACAGCGGCGCGTTCTCACAAGGGACGAAAGCCGCGACAGGCGTAAGTATCGGCACTGCCTCCGCTTTCGAAGGCGGATATGGTCGCATCATCCTGACAGCCAGCGATTCGACTCAATTCGCCTGGGAGGGCGATAAAGTGATCGGCGAAACTGATAATTCGCTTTTCACTCACTATTTAGTGGAAGGCTTGGAAGGCGAGGCGGATCAAGACGGCGATGGCCGCATTACAGTGGATGAGTTGTACGACTACGCTTATGAAAAAGTAAGGTTCGCTACTCCAAAACAAACCCCATCGAAGTTTTCAAGCAAACAACAAGGAGAGATCGTTTTGCGTCAAACGACGCGCATAGAAGATATTAAGCCTGTGTCTTTGTCTGACGAATTGATTGAAGCCACCGAGGACTCACGTACATTTGTACGCGAAGGAACGGTACAACAACTGGAAAAACTGCTCAAGGGTAAAAATCTTGGGTTGGCGCGCTCAGCCAGACAAGCATTGGAACGAATGGAAAGAGAGGATGATAGCCGCCGCGTATCTCAAGCAGCCACACAAGCATTGGAGACCACTCGCCAAGCAGAGCAATTAGAACTTCAAAAAATCGAACAGGATCGTTTGGCGGCTGAAAGAATCGAGGTTGAACACATAACTAAAGAGGAGACTGAACGATCATTAGACAATCAGAAAGCCAATCAAGAGGCCGAGCGATTATTGACAGAGCAAAAGGCAGAAGAGGAGCGAAAAGTAAGGGAAGAAGATGATAAATTGAAACGCGCTAAAGCTGCAAGATTGAAAAGGAAACGCGAAGCCACGGAATTATCCACACGCAAAGAAACTGAGGGAGAAGGGAATGCTCGTCAAACGGTAAAACTGCAAGAAGGATTATCCAATGATGCCCAAACGGCACTCCTTGTTACGGTAGGGTTCATTGTTTTTGCCATTATTCTATTGATAATATTGAACTCTTAGTAATATTCCACTTAATAACCCTGCCTACACTACAATATTAAGCGGAACTGCAATAGGCTGGGGAATAGGTGACTATATTATAGGTTGGCAGTTATCAAATGAAAAAAACTAGTAGAGAATGAGCGGTAAATTCGCCCTTATCATCGGCAACATGGAATACACCGATCCCGGTCTGGCGCAACTCACTGCGCCCGGCAGGGACGCGGAGGATTTCGCGCGCGTGCTCAAAGATCAGGAGATCGGCGCGTTTGATAGTGTCAATATTTTATTGAATCAGTCATCAGCCACCGTGAACGAAGTGATTGATGAATTTTTCGACCAAAAGAAACCCGATGATTTGCTGGTTTTGTACTTCTCAGGTCACGGTGTGCGCGATGAACTCGGCGCGCTATTTCTGGCGGTCAAAAACACAATTCGTTCCCGCTTAAGATCAACGGCGGTGAAATCAGACTACATTCGCGAAGTGATGGATCAATCTCGCTCGAAGCGGCAAGTATTGATTCTCGATTGCTGTAACAGCGGCGCGTTCTCGCAAGGTACAAAAGCCGCGATAGGTGTCAGCATCGGAACTGCCACTGCATTTGAAGGAGGGTACGGTCGCATCATTTTGACTGCCAGCGATTCGACTCAATTTGCATGGGAAGGCGATAAGGTCATCGGGGAAACGGATAACTCGTTGTTCACACATTATCTCGTGGAAGGACTCGAAGGCGAAGCAGATCGCGACGGCGATGGGCGGATTACAGTAGATGAGTTATATGACTACGCTTATGAAAAAGTAAGGCTTGCCACTCCAAAACAAACGCCATCAAAGTTTTCAAGTAAACAACAGGGAGAAATCGTTCTGCGCCACAACATGCGCGTTGAAGATATCAAGCCTGTGCCTTTGCCCCACGAACTACTGGATGAAATTGAAGATACTCGTCCCTATGTGCGTGAGGCGGCAGTGCAGAAATTGGAAAGACTTCTCAAGGGCAAAAACATTGGGATGACGCGTTCAGCCGCGGAGGCGCTTGAGAAAATCTCCAACGACGAAAACACCACCCGTCGTGTTGCACAAGCGGCGATGCAGGCACTAGAGTCGGTTCGCCAGGCGGAGCAATTGGCAGTGCAGAAGACAGAGGAAGAACGGAAAGCGAGGGAGGAAGCAGAACGTATCGCGATCCTGAAAGCCGAAGAGCAGCGGTTGGCACGCGAAAAGCATGAGGAAGAACGAATAGCCAAAGAAGAAGCAGAGAAATTAGCACGCGCGAAAGCCGAGCGCGATGCAGCTAGATTAAAGGCGGAACTTGAAGCAATAGAAGAGGCTCAAAGATTAGCCGCACAGAAAGCTGAAGAGGAACGCAGTAAACGTGAAAAAGCCAATGCCGAACGCAAAGCGAAGGAAAAAGCACAACGATTTGCATCACAGAAAACCGAACAAGAGAAAATGGAGCAGAGCAGAAAAGGAAAAGCTGAAAGCGAATTCGCAAGAATTCCTGTTGAAAAAACAATTGAAAAGGAGTACGAAGCAGACTTTCACGTTATAGATGAAAGACCCAAAATGCCAGAATACTGGAAAGCGATTGGGTTGCAACTATTCGGGTTTGGTTTATTTTATCTTGATAAAAACTCCTGGCGAAAGTGGGTTTATCTTGTTAGCCTCCCACTTGCTATACTGATGGTAATTATTGCGATCAGCCTGAGTCCTCAACTAAGTGGTACTGGTGTGAGGTTACTGGGAATTAGTTTGGGAATTTCCACGGACTCATTCCTTGGGGGGTGCTTTATATTTTTTGTAGGAGTATACATTATAGGATTTATTGATGTTCTGATAACTTGCGTTGTACAGCGACGCAACATCAAGATGATGAGCAAATAATCCGATACTTGTTTTGTGTTGCCTCTAAGTTCCGGCTCCAGTTTCAGATTGGTTTTTTAGTTTTCACTTTTTTCATAGACTTCCTGCTAACAGACTTTTTCAAGACGGATTTCTTCGCTTTCTTGACCGCTGACTTCTTCGGAGTAGATTTCGTCTTCGGCTCGGTAATCTTTTTCAGATTTACAACCTTTGTTGTGTCTTTTTTCGGTATCTTCGCGGGTTTCTTCCCCACCGCCTTCTTGCGCGGTTTCTTCACCTTTACTTCTTCATCCTTCATCCCTAATCCTTCATCCTTTCCCCCAAACATCTCATCCCACTTCGCTTGCATGGACTCCACACCCGCGCCATTCAACGCGCTATTCACTATTCCCCAAGTACCATCATCCACAAATCGCCAATCCATGAAGACGTGGTGTTGGTAGGCGTGCAGTTCAACATACAATCCCTTTTGCCAGAGTTCTTCACACGAGCGGATGTAATCCAGGTGAGTGACATAATCTTTGAAGATGACATAACCTTCAAACGGCATGCTTAAGCCTTCGGCTAGAGATTTCTGTTTCAGGTCGCCTGTGGATTTATCCACAGGACTGCTTCGCTTGTCGAGATAGGCGGCGGAGGTTTTGATCCAGCCTTTGGTATCAGCGAAGCGGTTGTGATAGAGGACGAGTCCGCGCTGGTCATTGTGAACGTTTGAATAGGCAAAGACATTTTCATCCACGATGCCGCTCGCGGTGAAAAGGTCGTAGAGGAAGAACTGCTCTACACTCGCGAATAGCGCTCGGCGGTGAAGGATCGGGAAGATTTTCCAATCGTGACCTGCGACGAGTCCTTCGTCAGGTTGTTCATCCATTTTCGGCTTGCGGAACTCCATCCCATATTTTTCGCGGAAGCCTTCCACTTGTCCGTGACCGAACATCGGCAAGCCAGGCAATGTTGATAACACAGTTGTAATCCCAAAATATTTATCGCCATTTCCAAACTGTTCGATGGCAGTTTTCTCATCGGGGTTGCTCATGAAGTTAACATATCGCTTGAGAATTTGCGGATCGAACTCCAAGGTATTCTTTATCGCCATGCGATATTTGGCGTTATCTTCATCGCGCAGCATATGCATGAACGCCGAGTTGTAGACTCGATGCATACCGAGCGTGCGGACGAAATATCCCTCGAGCAACCAGAACGCTTCAGCGAGAAGCAACGTATCCGGGACCTCCGCCGCAACGCGGTCTACGACCTCGCGCCAGAACTCCTCTGGGATCGCCGCGTCAAATTCAGACCGGGTCATGCCGTGCTCAGACCGGGACGGGATCGCGCCGCCCGCGCCAGGTTCAGGGAACCATAAGCGCTGGACGTGTTTCTTCGCAAGAGTCATCGCCGCATCGAAACGAATGACCGGGAAGTTGCGCGCCACGTGCAAAATGGTTTGAATAACAGCTTCGCGTACTTGAGCTTGAGAATAATCTAATTGCGCGGTATCGTTCCACGGGAAGGATGTGCCATCATTACCATGATAAACATAACGGATAGCACCTGTGTGATGATCGCGGCGTTGAAAAACAACTGATGCGTCGGTCTTATCGTAGTAATGATCTTCGAGATAAATGCCCACGCGAATATCATCGGATAGATTTTCAGATTTGAATGAATAAGAGGGATATGGTGGATGTGGAAGCGACAGGAACCAATCAGGATGTTCGATCACCCATTGCGAGTCAATGCCCATGTGGTTGGGAACCATATCTGCGGAGAGACGCACACCGCGTTGCCATGCACGTGAACGCAGATTCTCCAATGCAGACCACCCTCCCAAATCTTCGGCAATGTCATAAGAATGAAGCGAATACGCCGAAGCAACCGCATCCGCATCGCCCATGCGTTGTTTGATTTTCTCGCTTGCACGTGAGCGTTCCCATAAACCGATCAACCATAAACCTGTGAAGCCTCTGTCGCGTAATAAGTCAAGTTCTTCGTCGGGGATTTGATCCAATGTTTTGATCCAACGTTGATACTTGCGTGAGAGTTGTTCGAGCCAGACGTAGGAATTCTTCGCAATGAGAATTAAGCGCGGCATCCACTCTTTATCGGGGCTGTATCGTTCGTACTCTTGATATTCACCGCCAGAATATGTTGCGAGGGGAATATCTGCTTTGAAATCGCCATGCGCAAGTTGGTGGTGGATGACTTCTTCGCGCAAATAGTCCATGCCGCGCAAGAGACGCGCGACGAACGTCTCGCCAAGGATGTGTCCCCATTTATTGAGAATGAATTGCAACTGCCCTTCGAGCGAATTAGGAGAGGCTTCAGCAGGCGCGCGCAGGAGTTCAAATAAAGATTCGGACGAGCCTTGAATTTCAGCATTATCCTTCGCCACTTTTGTGAAGAAAGAATCCAGTGCGGTGATCAATTGTTTATACGCGGTGGGTTCGAGCGGTTCATCGTCCACCAGCTCGAGCAAGGGACTGATCGCCGGGTTGGCATTATGCAGGTAGACGTAAAGCAACTCTTCGACAGTCTTGATGCGCCCATTGGAAAGTTTCGTGAGATATTCTTCAACATCCTGCTCGCCGCGATACACATTTTCCGGTGGGAATTCTGAAACGAATTTTTTTTGCGTGGCTGTGACGGAGTCCGAGCCAACATTCTCACTGACGGAAGCAACAGCCGTATTCATCACAGGCGGCGGGGCATAGCGCATTACGAGGGCGCGCAGGGCTTCGTCAATTAAAGATAACGCGTATAGGTCAGAAGCAGGTACCGGCTGGGTCCGATGCGCTGAAAGTTGCGCGGCAAACTTCCGTGCGGAGGAAAGATCCGCAAAGTTCACGCGTCCGTCCGTGCGGAAGAAGTCCGAAGAAAATTGATAGTGATCGCGGGAGGTTTTTGTAATGAGCATGAGCCAATGATAACCCTCTTGAATGATTTCGAGTATACTTTTGGCGATGTCACCCCAGAATTTAAGTTTGATTTTATTGATGATCCTGGCGGCGTTCCACCTGCCTGTGCTATCCAGTTTGCTCAGGCGGCGCGCGGGGCAGGAATCGTCTGCTGCATTTTTTGCCGTTTATTTATTGATCAGCATGTTCCTGACCGCGGCGGAGGGGTTGTGGCGCGGAGGTCAAATTCGACTCGCAACGCAGACCGCGAATGATTTTCAAATCTATGGAGCGTTCGCGCTTTCGTTTCTTTTATTGATCACAATTATTTATTTCGTGCGGCGTGATGAGCGCGCCTGGCTTGGCACGGGCGCGTTTTGGCTGATCGGCTTTTTTGTGATCGTTCCAAATTTGTTGCGCTTTGGCGAAGTGGTTTGGACGAACGGACAACTCGCTCTCACGCTTGATCGTCTTGCGCCGGCATGGGCAGGGTTGGGCTGGCTGGTCTTCACACTCGGCACGTTCATCAACGTGCGGTTGGTGTATTCGCGTTCTCGACAGCCCTTGTTGCGCAATCGCCTAAATTATTGGACTCCCGTTTTTCTTTTGTTGATTCTCAATGACGTATTGATCTTGATGGGAAACCCGCTCCCCGGCAACCCCGTCCGATTGGGCGCGGCATTCATGGGGACGCTCATCATCGTCACACACGACCCGCCCGACTTGCGTGAAGTGGCGCGGCGCGTGCTCACGTACATCATCACAACGTTTGTCATCGTCATATTTTATGTGGCAGGCTCCCTGGCATCGCGCACTGTGTTCAATGCCTTGCCAAACTACAATGAGCTTCTCGTCGGCGCGGGGATTGCGCTCGTCCTTTCATTGATCTTCACACCGCTGCTTTCCATCGTGCGGCGCATGGTCAATCGCTGGTTCAATCTGCAGGAATTTCATGCAAGCCGCACGTTGCACGCGTACAGTGAACAGATCAGTAACATTCTCGACATGCAAAGACTCGCGAACGTGGCGGTCGGTCTCATCATCGAAGCCATGGATATCACGCGCGGCTTTCTCTTCCTTGTCGATTCGGAAATCACAGCCAACGGCGAAAAAAATTATCGCCTGCGTGCCGTGCGCAACCAGGGTGAAAGACAGATCAAAATCCTTTCCATGACGAACGAACATCCCGTTGCAAAATATTTGACCCAGGAACAACGCCCGCTTCTTCAATATGACCTGGACCTGCTCCCGATATTTCGGTCTGTTTCTCCCCCCGAGCGCGAATGGTTCAACTATCTCGAAGCCGAAGTGTATTTGCCGATCTTTTCCAAACGCGAATGGATTGGTTTCCTTGCCCTGGGCGCGAAGATCAGCGGCAACCGCTACACCGCGGAAGACCTTGTGACCCTCTCCGCGCTCGCCAACCAGACGGCTGTCGCGCTCGAAAACGCCCGCCTCGTTGATAACCTTGTCCAACTCAACACCGAGCTGAGACAGGCATATCGAAATCTCGATAAAGCCAACAACGATCTCGAACGCCTCGACCAGACCAAATCCGATTTCATCAGCATCGCATCGCATGAACTCCGCACGCCGCTGACGACGATGATCGGCTACACAGAAATGTTGTTGGAAGATGGGGCGCTCCCTTCCGGCGCGCATGACATGCTCAAGAGCATCTCCAAGGGGACGAAGCGCCTGCACGAGATCATGGACTCGATGTTCGACATCGCGCAGATCGACTCACGCACCCTGCAACTCCATTTGACCCCCGTGGATACTGCCGCGTTAATTAAAGAGGTCGGCGCGAGTTTGGAGAAATCGCTCAAGGAGCGCAAACAAAACCTGACTGTGAATATCCCCGCCCTGCCCATGGTCAAGGCAGATCCAAACCTGTTGAATAAACTTTTCCAGCATCTGATTTCGAATGCCATCAAGTTCACGCCTAATGCGGGCAAAATCACGATCACGGCAAAGATACAGACCGCCAATATTTCCGAACCTTCCAGCGGCGGGCTGGAGATTGTCGTCAGCGATACAGGCGTCGGGGTGGATGCCGATTCGCGCGACATCATCTTCAGTAAGTTTTATCAACCCGGTGAAATCAACAAACATTCCACGAGCAAGACGCGGTTCAAGGGAAGCGGCGCGGGGCTGGGTCTCGCGCTCTCGAAAGGCATCGTAGAGGCGCACGGCGGTCGCATTTGGGTGGAAAGCAAAGGCTATGACGAGGAAAAATTCCCCGGCAGTCAATTCCACGTTATGTTGCCGCTGGGTGTGTTCGATAAGGGTGAAAAGACCGTGATGATGGGGGCGGAGATGAAATCCCAGATTGGGTAGTGCTGATATAAAATATTGAAGAGCCAGAGGCATAACCTCTGGCTCTGTCATTAAAGTCCCCGCCTATTCTGATTGGTGGATTTCAGTTAGGCGGAAACCCAAAGACCAGTTGCAGGTACTTCAGGATTTTCAGACCGATTCCCTCAGGCGCTTTGTCGTCACGGATGAGTTGCATGCCGCGTCCATTGCCCGGGAAGTTCTCGGTGTAGTAGTGCGTGCCGCTTACCGAAGCGCAGGTTGCCACATCCGCGCCCTCAGATTGACTCGTGGAGAAGCACCAGACAATTTTGCCCTGTGCGTCCAAAGCCTCCACCGAAGCCTTGAAATCCAAGTAGAAGTAGTTGCCCGGGGAGAGGGCAAGTACGCCGAGACAATCTCCGCAAGCCGCCACTGACGCGTCGGCTCCGTTGTTGGCGGCAACGATGGCGATGCGCGAGGAGTCTACCCCCGGCAGAGTCTCGGCATACGCCAGCACAGCCTGCACCTGCGTGATCCAACCCTGCCCATACGCGACTGCTTGCTCATCGGTGAGGCTGCTTGGAATGGGCGGACCGCTCTCACCGAAGCCGCGCAGGTCCACGGTCAGGACAGCGAACGATTGATCCACAGGCATAGCAGGGAAGAGTCCCTGCGCCGCGCCGGTCGGGGGCCAGTTTTGCAACCAATCCACCATGCCGTATTCCAGCCACTTTTCCTGGTTGAGACCGTATTGATGAACCAACAGAATGAGCGGAGCGTTGGTTTGCCATGAGGGATAGTAATATCCGACCAACGGGAGCCCATCCTCGGCGGTGAGTTCGAAGCGCGTTGGATTCGGTTCGGGCTGAGCGCCGGGCATGGGAGTGGGTTCGAGTTCCTCCACGCGGCTAAGCAACCGCATCACCCCATTGAGCGATTCATCTACCGGGTCATTCCCGTGCCTTCCGTGGTTGTAGACCGAGATGATGTCAATTCGCTCAAGTCCCGCGGGAAATTGATCCAATGGAATTTTGACTTCAACCACATCTCCAATTTCCATCAGTACAGCCAGATCCCTGGAATTTTCCCCAAATATGCCGACGTCCACATGCTTGTTGGGACGAATGTTAAGTTGCCCGCCTTTTCCACCTTCAAATCCCAGCACGAACGCCATGTCGTCCCATGCCTCATCGTTCTCAAGTCGAACAAATAAATATAGTGACTGGTCGTTCATTAAGTAGCGCGCTTCGGTGAGATCAGCCATCCCTGCGAGTTGATCGCCTGTGGGATCAGTAAGGTTGACGGGGTAATTCGCCCAATCATCCGCGTTACCGTCAATTGTGATGCCGGTGACGCGCGGCGGCTCCGGCGTCGGGCTGGGCGGGATCGGTGTCGCGGTCGGTTGCGAGGTCGCGCTTGGCGCGATCGTGGGAGGCGCTTCGGTGGCTGCTTCTGTCGCTGGCGATCCGCCGCAACCCGCGATCAAGATGACGATTAGTGCATAATACAATATTTTTGTACTCATGGATTTCTCCTTGGCATTAATAGTCTGAACCGAATCTTACACTATAAGCAGTTTCTGGAGAGCCAGAGGAACTTTGCCTCTGGCTCTCCTTGTTTCATGGCCTTTTATGGCTGTAAAGCAATCATTTCGCCTGACTTCTCGAAGGAGACCTGCTCATCCGAGGTGCGAATCTGGCATTCGAGACCAAACCCGCCGGCGTGGACTGCTTCCGAAAAAGCGATCGTGTCGAACACGTAGGAACCATCGGCGAGTTCAAGCAAACCGTTGCCGAAATCCACTCCATCGGGGAAACCGGGCGCAAACCCGCCAAATCCTCCGAGAGGAATCAAATGAAAGGTAGAGTGAATCCCACCTGCGCCATACGATCCATCGCCGTTAAGCGGGCGAAGTTCGATCTGATAGAAGCCTAGAGGCACAGAGCCGCCGGGGTCAAAGCCTGCCACAGTTGGAACAGGGTCCTAGGCGGCAGTAATCCCGCTGGGACCTGCTGCGGCTGTGACGTTGCGCGGCGCATCCTGCAGGCAGGCAAGCCAAACATCGGCGGAGGTCGCGCCGGGGATCGGCTGTCCGAACACATCCAGAAGTGCGAATGAGTAGGTTCCATTGCTGATGGGCAAGCCCGGGAAACTCGTCAGGAAGCGGAATGAATCGATGAAATCCACCGTGGGCGAGAAGAGGTCGGTGAACAACGGAGCATCTACGGTGCTTCCATTTGGCAGGGTTACCCGCATCCCTGATGAAACAATATTGCTGAAGCCCTCGAGAATGGACTCCTGCCAGCCGCCATTGGGATCCAGCTCCACAGCCGCATAGACATCGCCTCTGAAGGACAGTTTGCCGCCAAGGTTCACTGCCGGGCAGTTCGGCTCGCGGCGATCATGGTGCAACGCGTACCAGTCACCCTGCTCATCAGAGGTTTGCCACGCGCCGCTGGCGGGGTCATCTTTGACGCGCGGATCGCCGGTAAATGCCAGGCCCGTCATCTTAATTACTGCGCCACCGGCGGTGCCGAAGAGGGTCAGGTCGAAGTTTTCGTTTCCCAGTGGAAGCACGCGGGCTGAGATCGGGGTATAGCCGGCGTTCACACCGACAGCCATACAGCCGTTGTAAAGAAAAGCTAGCGCGTCATTTGGGTCCGGCGCGAATTCGTCGAGCATGAGCACGAAGGGTTGATCTTCGCCGAACAAGCCCTGCACAACGCCATCCCAGCGGCCGCGCAGGTGGTCAACGCCGTTGGGCGGCGCGGCAAGGGCATTTCCGGAGAGTTGCGATAGGGCAACCACAAGCACGGAAATCAACAGGGTGGGCAAAACGTATTTCTTGAACATGGGTATCTCCTTTGTGATGTTTGCAGAAGGTTCGCTCTTCTGCTCCAAGACGGTCTGTGGACCGTCGGTTTTTGGCAGATACGGCGGTCACAGACCGCCTGTGAGCGAAAGCACTGCTATTTTGAAAATGAGGCAGACCGAATACGAACGATCTGCCTCATTTGACACAAGTTTATGGCGTCGTATAAATTGTTGCAAACGGCGCGCTCAAACCGCAGACGCTGAGGTTGTCGTAATAAGCGATCGCGCCGGTCTTCACTAGGTCAGCGGCAATGCCAAAGCCGCCGCCGGGCATGGGCTGAGGATCCACATAATCCATGATCTCTTTGCCGTCGAGCCAGATCTTTGTATTTCCATCGAACGTGCTGATCTCGACAAGATACCAGGCATTGAGCTTTAGGAATTCCACGGCGCGGTCTGCGATGACAAAATTGGCCACGGGCGGCTGCTCGCGGACGAGGGCTGAGGCTCTGTCGCCGCGCCCGCCATACGTGGTGCCCAGGTGGATCATATACCGCGACCCTTCCACTTGTCCCGCGCTGGCTTGATATGGTTCAGTCACAGCTTGCCAGAAGAAAATGTACGTGCCGGGACCCGTCACGTGCAGGCGGAAGCGCAGGACTGCATTATCAAACTTTGCGTCCCGCAGTTCTGCCTGTTCATTAGGCGTTACTTTTCCGAGATACGAATCGGGAAGCGACAGGGTCATGACCAGATTCTCAGCCAACTCCGGAGAGGGTCCAATAAACCAACCTCCGGCTTTGAATTCCACCACATCCATGCCTTGCGCATGACCGTCCTGAAAATCCTCGATGTAGAGTGGCGTTTCGCTAACCGCGCAGGCTTGCGATGGAAGCAGACCGTTCGGGTCGCGTTCTAGGACGAAGACCAGTTCATTGGGTCCGCGCGACAGGTTGAGGGTCTGATTTAACGCGAAGTATCCTGACGCGACGATTTCTATCGAGCCATCCGGCGCGGGAAGGTTTGTCGAGGTTGCTTCACCAGACTCGTTCGTCAGAACGGGAGCATCATCTCCTGCGAGAATCACGCGGGCTCCTAGGACCGGGTTATCCTCCGCATCCGTTACCTTTACTGTGATGTCGTATGGGATCGGGGTCGCCGTGGGCGTAGGCAGAGGCGTGGCTGTTGGCTTAGGCGTGGGTGTCCAGGCAGAGGCTGTCATGGTTGCAATCGCTTCGGGCGATGGACCGCAACCTGTGATCGTTGATGTAAGAATCATGACCAGTAATATGATTGTGACATGTTTAGTTTTCATTTTTTTCTCCTTGATTACGAATTCCAAACGGTTAGTCCGATGCTTTCATTTTTCAGGGTTCACGTCCTTCCTTCTGAGCGGCAGTTCGCACGATCTGCGAGATTACCTTCATCAATCCGGGCAGGGACTGGAAGTATTTCTTTTCGCCTCTTTTCACATCCGTCAGCGACCCACGCCAGACGTAGCGCTTCGACGCCGTCTGCTCCTTCCACAAATGGACAACGAACGAAAAAATTTTCAAACCTATTCATTCTCCATCGGGTAGGGTTGGTTCTGGCATGCCGAATACCAAATAAAAATACTCGGCTGTCAGGTTTGACAACAGAGTATCATGGGGGTATCTCAAAACTATCTCAAGAACTATGATCTTCGCGCTTGTGATATTAATCGGTTCCAGAGGTCTCGGTGCAGGTAACTCCTTCTCAAGTGGGGCGGGAGTGTGACGGCGCTGCAATACAAAAGCGAACGCGCCCGGTGGAGGAAAGATATGCACGACTCATCCCCCATCCGCTGGAGCGCGCGAAAGTGGTTGAAGTAGACAAGCGGCTCCAAGCCAATATCCCTGTTTTCCGGGCTTTCCATTACGGCGACCGATTGTGAGGAAAATTGAACCGCTTCTTCAAGGCGATTCTCAGCCAGCGAAATGTGCGAGAGATGCGCGAGCGCGAAGATCTCCGCGCTTCGCAAACCCGCCTCGCGGCTTTCGGCGAGAGTCTGCCGCGCAAGCGACTCGGCGCGCGAAAGAAGCGCCTCATCCCCGCGTCGGAGGAGGATCCCGCAGGTTTCGAGCCGCGCAGTCAAAAGGTCCGTTTTTGAACCGATCTGCGCGCAGAGTTCCATTGCGCGGTTCATCGTCTCCAGCGCGTCATCGAAAAATCCCAGGCCGGCATTTGCCAGCGCCAGGCAGATCAAGGAACGCATCTCGCCGTAGCGATAACCGGTCATGCGGCTGGCGCGCAGCGCTTCGCCCGCAAGTTGAAGCGCGATTTCATAGCCACCAATTGCGCAATACACGCGCGCAAGCACGCGGTTCACCGACCGGACAAACCCGGCAAATCCCTGCTCGCGCCCATACGCAAAGATTTGCTCCCCAAGTTGGATCGCGCCGCCGGGATTCCCCGCGCGCCACAAAATGCCGACGGCGCCGCTTCCAAGTTCCACCAGCAGGGCAAGCGCGTTCTTTTCCAACGCGCGTTGGATGAGATCGATTCCGACGCGCGCCTGGTCTGCCACGCCCATGGACGCTTGAGCCATGTCCCAGCGCGCCCGGCCCTCAACGCGAAAATCGCCGGCGCGTTCCGCAAGCGCCAGCGCAACTTCGATGTGCGGCATCGCTTCATCAGCCCGGCGCATATATTGAAGAAGGTTCGCCAACTCGATGCGCGCCCTCATTTCGATCTCGGTCAATCCACTCGTTGCGGCGTGATCAAGCGAGCGGCGCAACAAACTTTCTGCGTCCACCCACCTGCCTTGACTGACAAAATTCAAACCGCTGTAAAAATACGCCTGTGCAAGAAAATCTGATTTCTGGTTTTTCTCCGCAATCTCTCTGGCTTCTTCGAGCATCCTGTCAAGCCGAAGATGATCGAGGTCGGTTGACCACAAACACAAATACAGTTTCATCAACAGGCTGAACCGTTTTTCGGCCGGTTCGGCATCTGGGCAAAGTGAGAGCGCGGATTCAAAATACGACGCGCCAACTTTATAAGCATGAAGCGTGACGGCATCTTCCCCTGCCTGCTGGAAGTATCTCAGCGCGCTTTTTTCGTCCCCACCCTGATGAAAATGATAGGCAAGCCTCTCGAACGGCTTGCTTGAATCGCCCGCTTCATATGATTCAAGATAGTGAGCCACTTGAAGATGCAGGCTATGTCGTTTCGAGTCGGGCATTGACGCGAGCAGGACTTCCTGGATTTTTACATGACTGAAATCGAACCGCGTTTGTGTGGATACTTCACGGATCAACCCGTACCGAAGCAGACCCGCCAACACATCTTGAATCGCGGAGTCATCCAGACCCGTGATCGAAAGGATAATTTCATTGTCAAACTCCTTTCCGATCACCGCCGCAAGTGCGAGCACTTCACGTTGCTTCACATTCAGTCTTTCCACGCGTTCCAGAATGGCGGCGCGCAAGCCCGCAGAAAGAGGCAATCGCGGAAGTTCGGCAATCGGGCGTTCGAGCGAAATCCTCCAAATCCCATCCGTGTCACTGGAGAGATGCCCGGTATCGAACAATCCGCGCAACGATTCAACGATGAAGAGCGGGTTGCCCTCCGTCTCAGCGTAGATCCGCTCTGCAAACGCCTGCGGAGCATTGGGCAGGTTCCCCATTCTGCGAATCAACTCCACAACCTCCCCCCTTGAAAGCGGCTCCAACACCCGCGAATCAAATTGCAGGTTTTTGATGTGCGTCTCTCCGTGATCGCCATCCGCCAGCGCGAGCGGATCGGGACGCTGAGTGGCAATGAACAATATTGGCGCATCTTCCTCGCGCTGAAACATGGCTTTCACCACGTCCATTGTCTCGGCGTCAGCCCATTGCAGGTCATCAAGGAATAAAATCAGAGGCTTCTCCGGCGAAGACCAGGCGCGCAATGCCAGCATCAAAGATTCGACCAGCCGTTCACGCGCCTGCGCGGGCGGCAACGGGGCAGACTCGATGCGATGCGTTGACAGGGGCAGATCAGGCAGTAACCTGCCGATTTCATGCACAACCGTCGCGGAAAGGCGATGCAGTTCGACCTCCCCCATCTCGCTGATGGCGGATCGCAACATCTCGATAATGGGACGATACGGAGCGCGTTGATCCATCTCAGAACAACGCCCGCGCAGAATGACCCCGCGGTGATGCATGCCCTCCAGCCAATGTTCCACCACACGCGTTTTGCCAATCCCTGATTCACCCGTGACCACGACAGACTGGGTACGTCCGTTCATGACATCCGCCCATTTTGCGTTCAATTCCTTCAGGTCATTTTCCCTGCCGACGAAAACCTTCTCAGGCTGGACGATGTGCCTCTGCCGTCCAACCCGAGCCTGGGACTCTTTCACGATCCATTGGTACAGCGTTTCGGTCTCGGGCATGGGAGGCACATTAAGTTCGCGCTCCAGGATTTCGACGCATTCGCGATATTGCCAGATCGCGGAATAAAAGTCGTCGATCAATACATAAAGACGCATCAGCCTTCGATGGCTTTCTTCATTGACAGGTTCATGCAAAAGAATCCTTCGTACGCAGGCAACCGCTTTTCGAACCTCGAGATTATTCTGATAGTGAATCGCGCATCGGTCGAGGTAACCCACCAGGCGATCTGCATAATATTCGCGCCGAACCAGCACCCAATCTTCGAAGTATCCGCTCATGAACTCCCCCTCGTACTGGGATATAGCCTCTTCAATTTCAGGGATTGACGACTCCTTATCGACGCGGTCGAACAGATCCACGTCGATCATTAGGTTGTCCCCGGGCGCGAATGTGATCGATTTTGAATCTGCAATAAGCGCATTTCCGAGATACTTGCGGAGCCTCCAACTCTCGTTGTTGAGATTGCGGCGGGCGCGAGATTCGCTGTGCTCGGGCCACAACCATGATGCAAGCGTAATACGATCCAAGCGCACGCTCTGATTGAGCGCCAGATATCCCAGCAGCAGTGTGCACTTTTGAGTGGGCAAGACGACGATCTCGTCCTGCCCGATTTGCAAGTGAGGTGAACCCAGTAAACGGATACTGATCATGATCTTGGATCACACGTGTAACAGCCGGGAGGGTTGTTACAAGGGCGTGCCTGAACGAACTGGAGGTGATGCTGATCCACCGGAAGATAACATTACAGTTTCTTTCGATACACGCGGTGATTCTTGTATTCCACCCCATTCAGGTTCTTCAAGTCGGCGCGCATCTGTTTTGTGGTTTCCGCCACCTGTGTCATTTCGACATGCTCGAATTGAAGGAAGTCGAATACCGTCTTCCCCATTTCGTAATACAGCAGAGCATTGCCGCCCATTCCCTGATATTCCGGCAGGATGCCCATGCCATTGCCTGAGATCGTTTTGGTGCGTTTTATTTCCAAAAGGATGTCAACCAGCCCGAACGGGAAGAGTCGTCCCTTGGCGCGCTGGAGCGCGGCGGACACATCCGGGAAGGCGAACAGAAACCCGACGATCTCCTCGCCTGCCAGAATGACTTTGATGAGGCGCGGGTCGGCGACGAGGAAGATGTTATCCACCGCGAATTGAATGTCGCCGGGTGAAAACGGATAATACTCCCAGTTGTGGATAAATGCCTTGTTGTACGCCTCGCCGATACGCGGCGCCCATTGGATCAACTCGCGCTTGCTTTTGAACTTCTTCACCTTCAACGTGCCGCGCTCGATCACGCGCTTGGCGATCTGCTCGACGCGTTCGGGGGTCTTGAACGAGTTGGCGGGGAGATAGCAGGAGACGAAGTCCACTTCTTTTTCGAAGCCGAGCGCTTCCAGCAATTTGGGGTAATAGTCAAAGTTGTAATTCATCATCGTCATCATCTGGCGATGTTCGAAGCCCTCGACCTGAATCCCGTAGCCATCGAACGGAGACAGCCCCTTTGGACCGATCAACGTGTCGAGTCCGCGTTCTTTCGCCCAGCCGATGACAGCGTCGAAGAGGGCGCGCGCAACCTCCAGGTCGTTGATCGAATCGAACGCGTAGAAGTGGGCTTTTTTCGTTTTGTGATAGTCGTTGAAAGGCTTATTGTTCGCGGCGCAGATGCGTCCCACCACCTCTCCATCGCGGACGGCGAGGAAGAAATCGGCTTCGGAGTGGTTGAAGAAGGGATGCTTCTTCCGATTGAGAGGCAGGTAGGCGTCCAAGAACAGAGGCGGCACCCACTGTTTGCAATCACGGTACAGGTCATAATAAAACTCGACAAATCGTTTGACCTGCCGTTTGTTATCCGTGTCCACTTTTTCGATGGTGAGCATGAAGACTCTCTTGATCGTTGGGCTGTCGCAAGTATAAATCAAATTATGAAGTAAGGGCGACCCGCCAATGAAAGTAAAACACCTTTCCTGCCCAGACGGGTCGCCCCTACATTGTTCGTGCTATACTTGAAAAAAAACAAATGGAAATGGCATGGACTCGAAAAAGCATCATCAGGAACTGTTGAAAAAATACGCCGAGGCGGTCGTGCGCGTGGGGTTGAACCTGCGCAAGGGACAGCGACTTATCATCACCAACGCCATCGCCCGCGGCGTGCCGCCTGCCGGGCGTGAATTCGTCCACGAGGTGACCAAAGCCGCGTATGCCGCAGGCGCGAAATATGTGGAGGTCATCTGGGGTGACGAAGAGATGCACCGCATCCGCTTGAAGAACGCGCCCGTTGATTCGTTCGACGAGTATCCGAAATTTCACATCAACGCGGTGATGGACATGATCAAGAATGGCGACGCGCTTCTCTCGGTCTATGCCAACGACCCAGATGCCTTTCTTGGGCTGGACCCCGACCGCGTGGCGGCGTTGCAAAAGTATCATCTGCAAAATAATGCACCGATCGGCGTGGAAGTCAGCCGCAACGCGATCAACTGGTGCGTGGTCGCGTCGGCAAGCCCGGCGTGGGCGGCAAAAATTTTTCCCGATCTCAAGCCGCAGGCGGCTGAGGAAAAACTGTGGCAAGCCATCTTTGAGACAACACGCGCCACCCTGCCCGACCCCATCGCGGCATGGGGAGATCACATCAAGAATCTGAAAAAACGCTCTGCGTATTTGCAGGCGAAGAAATACTCCGCTCTTTATTACAAGGGTCCTGGCACCGACTTTACACTAGGATTGCCAAACGGACACAAATGGATCAGCGCGCAAGCGCTCGCGGAAAACGGCGTCGTATTTACAGCGAACATGCCGACCGAAGAAACTTTCACACTGCCTGATCGTCACCGCGCCGATGGAACTGTCGCGGCGACCTTCCCGCTCAGTTATGGCGGGAGTCTCATCGAAGATTTCAGTGTGACCTTTGAGAACGGCAGGATCATAAAAGTGAATGCGAAGAAGAATGAAGCGATCCTGAAACAACTGGTTGACACAGACGAAGGCTCCACAAGGCTTGGAGAAGTGGCGCTCGTCCCTGCCAGCTCACCCATCGCCAAACGCGGACATCTTTTCTACAACACACTCTTCGATGAGAACGCGTCCTGTCACATCGCCATCGGTCGCGCCTACCGCTTCACCCTCATCGGAGGCGAAGAACTGACCGATGAGGAATTTATCGCCGCTGGAGGCAACGTCAGCCTCAACCACGTGGACTTCATGATCGGCTCCAACAAAATGGATATTGACGGCATCAAAGAGGACGGCACGCGCGAACCCGTCATGCGTTCGGGTGAATGGGCATTTGATGTGTAAGGCATACAACAAAATCACGCGCCCTCAAGCCGCGGAGTCAGGATGAACGAAGCAGAATTCGACCAAATGCTTGGAAAGTATGCCGACGTGATCGTAAAGATTGGCGTCAATCTGCGAAAAGGACAGCGATTGCTTATCAGGGGGATTCTCGAGGACGCGTCCCTGATCAGAAAAGTGACTGAAAGCGCCTACAAAGCCGGGGCTGTTTTTGTGGACGTGCTGTATACAGATGAACGCCTCAACCGCATACGCCTTGAATACGCAGACCCCGAGTCGCTGACCGAAGTTCCAAACTGGACCCTTGCACGGTATGAAGAATATTACGAGAGAATGGATGCAGAAATCGCGCTCTTGTCCACCGATCCCGAATTAATGAATGGGATCGCGCCCGACCTGCTTGCCAAATATCGCAAAGCGATTGCTCAAAAAATGGAACCGCTCCGAAAATACGAAAACACAACCAACTGGTGTGTGGTTGCCACCGCCTCCCCTGCGTGGGCAAAGAAGGTGTTCCCCGAACTGTCTGTCAAAGAGGCGCAGGAGAAATTATGGGAGGAAATCTTTTCATGTTGCCGCATCAACGCGCCAGACCCTGTCGCCGCGTGGAGTGAGCATACTGACAAACTCAAAAAATATCGTGATTATCTGAACACCCAACATTTCTCAGCGCTTCACTATCGCGCGCCCGGAACAGACCTGACGATTGGCTTGCCTGAAAAACATCTCTGGCAGGGCGCGCAGGCTGAATTCAAGAATGGCATCACGGGCATACCCAACCTGCCCACCGAGGAAGTGTTCACAACGCCGCACAAGGACAAGGTCAACGGAACGGTAATATCAACAATGCCGCTAAATTATTTGGGGGCGTTGATCGAAGACTTCAGCCTTACCTTTGAAAATGGACGCGCGATCAAAGTAACTGCTAAAAAGGGCGAGGAGACTCTGCGCAAATTGATCGGGACCGATGAAGATGCCTGCCGTCTTGGGGAAGTCGCGCTCGTGCCAAACAGTTCCCCGATCAGCCAGCGCGGCATCCTTTTCTACAACACGCTATTCGATGAAAACGCATCCTGCCACGTCGCATTGGGAAATTCCTATCGCGACACGATCATCGGCGGCGAAGATATGACTGAAGAGGAATTCGCGGCGTGCGGCGGCAACAAAAGCCTGGTCCACACAGATTTTATGATCGGGTCGAGTCAACTGGATATTGACGGCATCAAGGCAGATGACTCGCGCGTTCCACTGATGCGTGCAGGCGAATGGGCAATTGTTGTTTGATACGCGCTGAGTGGAGCCGTAGGCGAAGTCGAAGCGCACCTCGCTAGTAAATATTAAAACTACAAAAGAGCCTCCTTACGGAGCTCTTTTCATTGGGAATAGTCAGGATAACAAATCCAAGAGGGGTAAAATGGGTGCGTGGACAACAAACAGTCTGTTTTTATCGCGGTTGTGGTTGTTGGGGTTTTGATAGGAACATTCTTCGTGCCAAGTATAAAGTGGGAAGTCATTTGTTATCCAAGGATCCCCTGCAATCTTTATTTTCTTGCGATATTCGCTGTTATCATGTATGGTGTTTATCGCGTTTTGGAATGGGTTCCCGACGGAAGAATATTTGTTCGTCCGACCCCCAATATGCTGGATAGACTCCTTGTTATCGAGATAATAAACAAAGATTTTAGAAACGATTTTACAGAATTGAGTGTCGAGTTAATAAATTTGATTTTGGTAGGTCATCGTGAAATATTCTTTGATGAGAATAAGTCCCTGTTTCACGTCGGACGCGGAAATGAGCATGATAGAATCCTTGCAGGAAAATCGGCAGTAATTTCCTTAGCCGTATCCGAGAAAGGCATGACAAAATTTCTTATGGATAGCCCCGTCACAAATAATTTGTTTAGAAAAGTAAACAAGCCGCCGTCTGATATTTCAACAAAGTGGAAAGCAAGATTCGGAGGAATAAATAAGCGGGCTTATTATCAATTTGTCATAGAAATATCGGGGAAAATGGGCGGAGACAGGATTTCTCGTGCATATAAAGGAACCTTTGTTCATTGGATTAGTCAATACGAAATGCAGTTTGATACAATTTTACGCGAAATGCTTTCTGCGGAAGTGCAATCTGGTTTGAATTGGGTAAAATGGGTTATGTGGCTAAAAGTGGGAAAAGATGATTGGAATGTCTGACCATAGAAGAAGCCCAGCCTAGCTGTTAGGTTTTTTATCATCTTTCTCTTCTTGGGCGTGTCCTTCGTCTTGACTCTACAAATCTTCAGAGCCTCCTTGCGAGGCTCTTTTCATTGGGAATGGTATACTTCGCAAACTCAGCAAACTCAAGCGCGAACCATCCTGTAACGGTTCTTCTTTTTTGCCGTCCTGACAAAAGGAAATCTCTATGAGAAAATGCCCACACTGTGGCGAAGAAAACCCAATAAATATACTCTTTTGCAAAAAGTGTGATCGGTCTTTGTTTGATAAGCAGAAACCACGAAAAGAAGTTGAATACGTCCAACTCTATCGAGGGGGTAAATATATGAAAAAATCCTCTGCTAAATACTTTGCAAAAAAGGACGAAGAGAGAAATAAGTTTCTGGGAGTTTTATTAGGCTTGATGTTATTGTTTGCCTTGATATTGTCGCAATGCTCATAATTCTCTATTCCTAAAAAGCCCAGCCTAGTCGCTGGGCTTTTTTGTTTTCCGCTTTTTCTTCTTGGGCATGTCCTTCATCCTGACTCTTCAAATCTTCAAAAGCCTCCTCAGAGGCTTTTTTGATTCTTAGAACATCTGTTATAATTTTGAATTCTCTGAAAGATGAACGCAATGGAATCAATTAAAAAAGGATTCGCCTCTCTCACCGAAGGGTTGCCTCCCACGTACTGGTTGTTGTGGAGCGGCACACTCATCAACCGTCTGGGCGGCTTCGTTATTCCATTTCTCACTCTCTACCTCACCAACCAGCGCGGCATCCCGGTCAGCCAGGCGGCGCTGATGGTCTCGCTGTTAGAGAGTGTTTCTTAAGTAGTCGGGTAAGATTGGCGAATGACCAAATTCAGCCAAACCTACTCGACTGACCTCAAGTATACCGAATGGATGCTGATTGTGGATTTCTTTCCAAGCCATCACAT
>Ga0247727_10004989_pt1 | contig 27444 bp, 18 predicted proteins | sample WisWelCaveWW1625_FD_202498 | JGI IMG/M metagenome (GOLD analysis project Ga0247727, IMG submission 202498) | Biofilm microbial communities from Wishing Well Cave, Virginia, United States - WW16-25 | ecosystem: Environmental > Aquatic > Deep subsurface > Groundwater > Cave microbial mat | place...
GAAATGTTGCCGAAACCGAAAGTTCTCACCGAGAAGCCGACCGTGCCGAAGCCGCCGAAATTGACGCCGACGGCGCCGTAACTCAGGCGAATATCGCCGATATAAGACATCGTCGTGAACAAACCCTCGGCTGTGGTGCCGATGCGGCCCAAGCCCGCGGGATTCCAGTGTGCAGCGTCAATGCCTTTGCTCGTGGCAATGCTTGCGCCGCCCATAGCCAAATCGCGAGCGCCGACCGGAATAGTAATTTCACTCGCCGCGGCTGTGCCGATGCGTTTGTTTTCAACTTCGACTCCCTGTTGCGCCGCCAGCCTGTCTGTCACCAGCGCCACGCACAGGCACAACATCAAAAAAACTGCTTTATGTTTCATAACATTTTCTCCTTCTTCAAGAATTTGTTTAAACCTTCCAGGTCTTCGCAGACCTGGAAGGTTTGTGCCTTTCGAAGAAAGCGCGTGACGCTTAGAAAAATTCCAAGATTTCCTGTTCTTGAAAGATCGCCAGTTTCAGGACTTTGCTCACCTTCTCCCCACTGGTCGAGAGCACGCCTTCGATATATGCAATGTACATGCCGCTCGCTACCGGCAGGCCAATTTGGTTTTGCAGGTTCCATTTCATGAACTGCAACGGATCGTCGGTCTTCTCCAGCGTGCGCACCAACTGGCCGGCCATGTTGAAGATGCGGATCTTCGTGGTGGGCGGCAGGTTGTTGAACGTCACGAAGCGGTTGATGTAAGTTTCTTCCGCCGGGTTGAACGCATAGTACGGGTTCGGGAATACGTTGATAGCATTGAAGCTGGCAGCCTGCAAGTCTTTCGTCACCGTCGGCGCCGGCGTCGTAAACGTGAACGAGTCAGCGATCGTATTCGGCCGATTCTGAACGACTGTCAGGATGTCTTGATCCGTCCACGCATTGGTATTGCGGCGCTGGAAAGTGGCAAAGTACATCACCGGTTGTGGACCCGGGGCGATAATGCCAACTTGCCATTCCGGGTTCGGAGTTTCGCTGTAATCCGCATCAAAAATCCACAGCCATTCGCGCGGACCAGAGCCAGCGACGTTATCGGTCACTCCGTTCACTCCCGGATTATATCTGCCATCCACTTTGCCGCCGGGCTGATTGTTTTCCAGGAAAGCCAGGGCCAAGCGGCGTGGCGGGTTGGCTTCAACATCATAAACCGCCAATGGCACGCTCTTGGTGAAGTCTTGATAAATGTACCCGGCTCCGGTGGTGACGACCATAAACGGCGCAAACTCCGGTTTGGCCGGCGCACCCGTAAAGCCGCGGCCGTAACGATAAGCAAAAGACCCATTGGGCTGATTCGGATCGAATTCCAGATCATTGGCATCGGCATTGGCAAACCGGATTTCGATCTTTTTCAGTTTATCTGCGGGAATAACGTGCACGCCATCACCAAACACTGAACGTGCAGAAGCCCAGCCGAGGGCGCCGTTGAAGCCTTCAAAACTTAAGCCGTCAGCGCCGCCCCAGGTCAGGAAGCGCGTGCCGGTCCACGTCCATTCTTTCACACCCGGAGGCGGACCAGCCACCCGCAATTGGAATCCCTCGGTTATGGGGTAGTTGTTATCACCGGCTTGATTCACCTGGTTCGCCAACACCACTTTGTTGTTGGCCGTCACGTCGATCAAATCCCAAACTGTGGTGCTCGTGCCATCATCCTTGAAAACAACCTTATATTGATGGCCGGTGAGCACTGCGGTATTGATAACGATCGGACTAGCGGTGCCATCGCTAACTCCTACGTGAACGACGCCGCTCAAGGTATCACCCAAGGTAATGGTCGCGCCGCTCTGCTCAAAAGCTGTGCCGAACGGTCGTTTCGGCGTGACCACGATTACCCGAGGTTCGGACTCCAAAGCCGACGGCAAGAAGCCGGGAATCTGGGCGACGCTATACGCGGTTACGCCCAGGAAGTAGTCCTGACCATTGTAAATCTTGTCAATGTCTTTCACATAATCCCGTTTGAAGCCAAACGAGCGCGTGATGCCGCTATTGCTGCCGAATTGCACCGGAATCGACAGAACTTGGCCGGACGCGAGGTCAAACACTTCGTTCAAAACCACGGTCGGATCTGTAGTTTGATCGTAGGTCACGATGCGTTTGGCGTCTGCCAAACCGCCGCCGCGGCGGGTGAATTGATACACATTGTAACCTTCGAATTTGTAAGCGCCGGGGTTGTTGACCTTGGTTTCCGTCTCATTGACACGCACCAGGTTGCTGCCCCATTCCAGCACCACTTCGCCGTTCAATTCATTCACGATCACGGCCGGAGGTGCGGGGGCTTTTGGCACTTGGAACAAGGCATTATAGGTATTCTGCGCGAAACGATCGTTGAACTTCATGACCGCAACGCTGGACAAGCGGTCAGCGCCCAAGCCGCCGATCAAAGCCACGACCACTTCTTGCGTTTCGCCCGGATCCAAACGGAACGGGCCCGTGCTCATCACCGAGCGGCGGTCGCCAGGAGCAAAGGAATAATTCGTGCCCTGACCATCCAAGAAGCCGACGCCCTTCACCGGATCGCCGGACAAAGGATATTTGGTGGGCGCAACGCCGGGAGGCGTCGGATAAAGCGCATCGTCGCCATCCAGCGGCACAAAACCGCGCAAGAGTTTGTACCAACGCAGAGTGCCGTTGGTATAATTGCCACCCGGATCTGAATAGGCGGCATTCGCAGCAAACCAGGAGAATGAACTCATGCCAATGTTCTTCTTGTCGCGCACGATCTTCAGATCGAACACCGCGCTGTCGCCCGGCGAAGGCACGGCCGGACCCTGCAGAAAATCGTAGCCGGCGCATGGCGGGGGCAGCGTGAATGCATTGTAGAGGTCGTCAATGGCATTGGAATTGTAAACAAAGCCAATGCTCGCCACGGAATCGCAACCGAGGATGTCATCACCGAAGGTGCCCAGATCCGGGTCGGACCATTGCGCCACGTACATCTCATTGATGTAGAAAGAGCCCTTGGTACCGGCGGCATCGATTGCCACGCCGCCTTTGTTGGCGAATTTGTAGCGTTTAAAGTAAATATTGCCAAGGGCGTCGCTACGACTGTAGCCCCACAACGTTACTTGCGCTTCCAGACCCATAGGGTCGGAACCATGAAACCCCAAAGTTTGGTTGACGTCCAGATCATTGTAAACCAGCCAAATCACCTGGTCGGCCGCAGAATTGGGATCAGCGCCAGCCAAGCCCGGCTCATCCTGCTTTTGGGAGATCAGACTATCCGGATTAAAGGTGGCGCTGAAAGCCGGCGGCAGTTGATAGCCCGGCGTGCCGTTGCGCTCGATATAAGGCGCGCCCAAATCAACCGGCCAGTCCTTCCAGTCCTTGTCATAGCGATCGCGAACGGTCTGCATTTGCGCGGTCGTGGCGCTGTTGACGTCCGTAAGTTCATTGCTTTCGGCAGCGTCGCGCCGCACTTCCGCCTCGGACATGAAGTAGTAATCGCGGCGGATACGGAACGCGCGCGCTCTGGCTTCACCCGGATCGACAGCTACGGCGGCAGCGCCTTGCCCGATGATCCAGCCTTCGCGAACGCCGGGATCATAATTGTTGCCGCCGACGCGAATCAATTGCGCGTTGGGCGCAGGCACGGTGAGAGCGGCGTCAACATAGCATTTGCCGCCCCACATCAAGCCATCTTGATAAATGAAGTGGGAAGTGCCGCGCGGGAAGTAGCAGCCATCAGATGCGCTGGGCGAGTGGTTCGACTCGCCGTCGTTGCGCATCCACGTTGTAATGTTATTGATGTTGAGGATCTGAGCACGGGGTTCGCCCGTGATCTTGCTCAACGACTGTTGGCGATTTTTGGCCGCGCCTGCCGGTCTTTCCTTGGCCGGGGCCAGGGAAGCCAGGCTCATGCCGAGGCACAAGCCCGCTGTAACCAGCATACGCAAGCTCAAACCTTGTTTTCGCATATGGTATAGCTCCTTTCTCAGGGATTGCCAATTTTCTCAACACTGCTTGTTTGCAAATGCGTGTCAAGACATATCATGTACTGTTATCTCAGAAGGATTCTTGGTAGGCGTAACCAATGCGCCAGAATGCTTCGGTAAATCTTCACAGGATTCCTTCTGACAAACCACAGAGATCTTACAGCTCCACCCTCAGGCCCAACAGGATCTGCCGCGGTGTGCTGTAAAGATCGTTGCCAGCGGCTGAATTTCTTCCTACTGCGTTAGCAACAGCTAAAGAGTAAGCCCAACGATTTTCCTGGTTGATCGCGTTGTAAAAGTCCACGTAATTGGGAATGCCGGAAAACTGAGCCGCCAGCGGGCTGCGCAGCCAGCCATCATCTTCCGCCGTACCAGTGGAAGGATAGACATTGACCACGTTCTTGGTGTCGAGCACGTTCGACACGATCGCATAAATTTCCAGGCCTAGACCGCCGGCGCGGAAATTCTTGCCAAGACTGAGATCGATGTTGAAGTTCCACGGCGTTAGCGAAGCGTTGACTGGTTCAATTGGATTGCTGCTGCGCGAGTCCAACAAGGGACGAATGCCGACGTTCCACGGCGTAGCCTGGCCCAAATTCAACGGCTCTAGTATTTGGGTGTAGCTGTGGCCGCTGTTAAATGTGAAGACTGTATTCAAGCCCAAACCCTGCAGAATCGGGCCGCCTTCGCCTTGGGCCCAGCGATAATCCACCACCAAGCTGCCTCTGTGAGGCTGGTTGTGGTTCAAAGGATAGATCAACAACGGAAAGCGGGCGTTGCCATCGCTTACCGCCACGCGGGTGGCGCGGGTGTCAGAGCCCGTGCCTTTAGTACTGGACAGCGTGTAGTTGAGCTTCGCCGCCAAGCGCTTGGTGCGCCGCAATTCCAGCGTTGTTTCCAGACCTTTAATGGTGGCGATGTCATTGTTAACCAAGCCGGCGAAAATCACGCTGCCCGCGGCCAAGGTCTGCGTGCCATCCGCCAAAATTCGATCAAAACGAAGCTGATCGCGCAAGTCTTTGTAGAATCCCGTGAATGTCAAAGCAAAATTGTCGGTCAAAGACTGGCGAATGCCCATTTCATACTGCGTCGAGCGCTCCGGTTTCGCCGTGAAGCCAGCCCACCTCGTGAAGAAGCCATACGGTTCCCGCGTTACCGGGCTGACGGTGTCCGAAAGCCGACGGTTGCCACCGTAAATGTCGGTCAATTGGGATATTTGGATGTACTTGCCATACGTGGCATAAAACACAGTCTTGTCGGTCACCGGGAAGGAGAAATTCACTCGCGGCAGGAAATAATCTTCGGCAGGCGCTGTCACGAGCTGACTTTCGTCCACGTAATCCAGCTTGGTATTACGGGCCGGATTTTCGAGGTTGGCCGGCGCCAAAGCGTCCGTGCCAATGCGCTCGTAGCGCAGGCCAAAGTTGACGATCAAGTCACGATATTCCAGCTTGTTCTGCGCATACAAGGACAAGAAGTTGGGATTGCGCGGGCCGTCTGCGCCGGAGTCGAGTTTGTTGCCGTCAACGTTATAGCCGTAGCGATCGAAGATGCCTTGGCGGTCCATCTGCACGCGGCGCTCCAACTCGTTCTCAAATTGGCGCACTGATTTTCCGTCGCGGCCATAGAGATAGGTCATGACGCCCAGAATATCGCCGACATTGTATTGCCGCATGCTCCAACGATCGTAACGTCCGCCGACTTTCAATTCCCAACTCTTCGTGGTTTGCGAAGTAAAATCCAGCGAGAAGCCGAGATCTTCCTGGTTGTTTTTGAAGAAAGTGTTGATGGGAGCATTGGGGTCGTTGAAGACAAAGCTATTGATGGTGCGGTATGGCACCGGACCTTCCCAACGGCTGATGAAGCCGGTGTAGCCAGCACTGGCATTGGCGATGCTGTCCGAGTAAGCTGCCCAGTTGTCGCCAAAGGTCTCGTCAAATTGCTTGAAATCGCGCTTGGAATAGTAAAGCGAAGCTTCGTAGAAGGTTTTGGGATTGAGCACATGCGTGAGCTTTAGATTGCCCAAACCGGTTTTGGTTTGCGCCAGAGGATCGCGGCGGCGGAAATAGTTCGTCAAACCATTCGGCCAGCTAGTGCCCACTTTGTTTTCCAGCGCCTGGTAGCTGCCGGTGAAGCGGAATTTCAAGCTGGTGGAAAGATCGTAGTTTAAGGTGCCTTGAACGGTATTGTCCAACCGGCTGTTGTCCGGCACATAGTTTTTCTCATATTTCACCGTGCCATTTTCCGGCAACGATTCACCTGGCTTTTTGGGGTTCGACACGGTTACGTCGTTCGCCAAGCCCGTGAATTCGAAAGGCGTGAGGTAGCGCTGATCACGATCGCGAATGTAGTTGTGCTGGCCCGCTACAAAAAATTTAAGCTTGTTCATGATCGGCCCGCTCAAAGTCAACACGCCATTGCGTACGCCAAAAGCGGTGCTCCCCAAGAATTGTTTGCCCGGCTTGGCAAAATCGTCGGTGCGATAATCCAGCGTCATTTTAAACTCTGAGGCACCGGAGCGCACCGCCGTACGCACAATGCCGGAGTTGGCGCCACCGAATTCCGCAGTGTAGCCGCCGGATTGCAATTGGATTTCTTCAATCGCTTCTTGAATCACGCTGACGTTTTCTTCGTTATTGTAAGGATTCAATGCCGTGGCGCCGTCGATGAAGTAGCCGACTTCACCCGGGCGGCCGCCGCGCACATGCAAGTTGCCGTTTTGCAGAACCGTGCCGGCATTGAGCGCTACGATGTTCTGCGTGCCGCGAATGGGAAGATTCTGGATGTCTTCCTGCGTGGTCAAACGCACGGTGTTGGTGGTGTTGCGTTGCACCAACGGGCGTTCCGCGACGATTTCCATGCCCGCCACTTCCACGGCCGTGCTCGCGAGCCTGAAATCCTGGCTCGTGGTCAAGTTCGCGCTCACACGGAGGTTGGAAACGGTCAGAGTTTGATAACCGATGTACGACACCTTGGCGGTATAAGTCCCGGCAGGAACACTCAACACGATATAATCGCCGTTGATGTCCGCCGAGGCGCCAAGCGTGGTGCCGTCAATCACGATACTGGCGCCAATCAGCGGCTCGCCTGAATCCTTGTCCGTGACTCGGCCGCGCATTTTGCCATCCTGCGCCAGCACCAGAGCCGGGAGAAGGAAGAGCAGGGATACAACCAACAGAACCCTACGAGACATGAGACATCCTCCATTAAGAGAGTTAATGGGTTTGGGTGATTTGAACTCACTTTGAAGATTGGCCATTCACAATTGACCGTTGTCAATTATCAATTTTTTTTTGAACCAACCTGCAACGTTTTCCACTTTACTTCCGTCTAAAACAATACAGCGAAAAAGAAAAAAAGCCTGACTCCGACCAAAAAAGCCAGGCCGAAGATATGACCCTACCAAAGTAATGTCTTCTGAAAACTTTCTCTTCGCTGATTGAGGCTATCGGCTCGAGTTGCCGCTCGAATTCGATAGCCTTTTTTATTCTGAAATAATCAGGTACTCAAGAGCTACGTCACCCTTGAGGAAATTTTAGTTGCTTGAATACAAAAGAAGTGGAGTTGATGCTATCGGCCACGAAACACACGTCCGCAAATAGTTTACCGCTAACATCAGAGCAAGAAATCACTGCAGGAAACAACAGCGCTTAAATAAGGTGAAACAAATAGTGGGGTAAATTTTCCTTTTTCCTCCGAGCCCGTGCTGGTCGCAAGGCTCACCTGCTTTAAACATATTAAAGCATTGTAAACAATCACAAATTACATGCCAGTCATTTTTTCCTATTCATAAAAAAGTGACCCAACTCACGTAAGATCAAGATTAGCATAAAATTATTTCATGATAAATGGTCATTACAATAGATGCCAGGATTTAAATTATCGAACAGAAATTGCACAGATGACGGAAAACATTTGCATAGAGTGAAGTGTCTTTGAATTAATGAAATAATAGAAAACAAAAAGTTCACCATAAGTTTATAAATCCTCTTCGCTCTCGCTACAAGCCTGCTTTGAGATAGATCATCAACAGAAACTAATGTTTGCCAGCTCTATTGTAAAGGCCATTCTGAAATTCTTCTTCTACATAAAGCCCATATGCTCCCTCCCTGCGATAAATCTGATCGCCATGAATTCTATGCAACATTTCGGCATGGCCTGTGCTTTTGTATCTAAATTGTACTTTATATCGAATATGTCAAGCTGGTAGCATCTTTTTAAGGGCTCTATGTTGATCTGTGTGGGTTAAATGTCATTCTGTAAGAATCCTTTTTAGTCTCGAGCAGGGCTTTAGATGGTCACGGGGAATTATTTTGTTTATATCACAACAAATCCCGGGAGAAGCACGCTCTATGCCGGAGTGACGAATGATCTACGTGTTCGTGTACAGCAACATTATTTGAACAAAAGGATTCTTACAGAATGACAGATTGGAGTCGTACCCTGCAAGCACTGTGCTCATTGCTTAAAAAGTTCCTTACAGGATGACAGCACCCCTTACCGGGTTGACCGCACGATCCAGACTGTGTGAAAACGTCATTGCGAGCGCAGCGAAGCAATCCCGCTGCGTGCACGTATTGGAGTTGGAGATTGCTTCGCTGCGCTCGCAATGACAAATTCGAGCATTTTTACACAGTCTGATCTTTCCGAGGACGACAGCGAAGAGTGAGGTTAAAACTGAGTTGTGAGGCTTTTATGATATCCTTGCAAAAATCACTCTCCAGATTCAATTGGATATTGATCTCGCTTTTCCTCTTTATCCTTGCCTGCCGCGAACAACCTTCACAGCCGGAGATCACACCAGTCGCGCTCAAGATCTCCGCCGAGGCCGCAGAAATCACCTCCGGATCCTCGCTCAATTTCAAAGCGGTCGCGCATTTGTCCAATGGTGACTCGAATATCGTTACGACGGCGGTCTCGTGGTCGAATCAACCCGGCATTGCGGGCCAAGTTCAACCGGGAGGAGTTTTCTTTTCGGCCAGCAATAAAACCGGCGTTGAAACCGTGCAGGCAGATTACGAGGGTTTGCGCGCGACCCAACAAATAAGCGTGACTGCGCGCGCAAGTTCTTTTGTTATTTTGCCGGCGAATACCAATCTCGTTTCCGGCGCGACACTGCAATTGGAAGCCAGCGCGAATTTTGAAGACAACTCCAACGCTTTTGTGAATGAGAAAGTCAGATGGTCGATCTCCCCGGGCGCGGCCGCGACCATCGACAATACCGGGCGGGTGCAGGCGCTTCCCGGCATGGTGGGGCAGGAAACCGTGTTTGCCGGCTTCCAACATCTCAGCGCTTCCAGCAAGATTACCGTTCAAGCCGGTTTGCAATTGCCGTTTGAAATGGCCACGATCCCGGCCGGCAGTTTCATCATGGGAAGCAACAGCGGGCCAAACGACGAGCGCCCGGAGCATCAAGTGCAAATCGAGGCTTTTCAAATCGGCAAATATGAAATCACGAATGCCCAATACGCGGAGTTTCTCAATCAAAGCCTGGCGCGCGGCGATATTATTTACGAATCCGGCATTGTGACGGCGCGGCGCGGCCCGTTTGCTTTTCTTGCTTATTTTAAAATTTGCCCGACCCAGGATTTTCCGGAAGCGCTTATCCAATATATTCAAATCGAAAACAATTTTTACGAATTTCGCGCGCAACCGGGATATGAAAATTATCCCATGGCGCGCCTAACCTGGTATGGCGCTGCGGCTTTTTGCGCTTTTTACGGTTTGCGCCTGCCCACGGAAGCGGAATGGGAAAAAGCCGGACGCGGCGGACAACAATTGGCGTATGGCACGCAAGACGGCACACTTTCCCACGAGCTGGCTAATTATGCCGGCGCCGGCGGTCGCGATACCTTCGAGAGGCTGGCGCCGGTGGGTTCTTTTCCGCCGAATCCTTACGGGCTTTATGATATGTGCGGCAATGCCGCGGAATATGTATTTGACATTCACGACGCCGGTTATTATGCTGTTAGCCCGGCACTGAATCCGATCGGCCCCGGTCCGGCCCGGCCCTTGGGCCGCTTGATGCTCAGCGGAGAATCTGTATCAACGGTCACACGCGGCGGCAGTTGGATCGATGGCCCGCTCTTTTGCCGCGCCAGCAGCCGAAATCCGTTGCCGGAAGACCGCTTCGATCAATGCTTGCTGAACCTGGCTGCCGGCGGCTTTCGCGTCGCACGTTCGTTGCCGTGAGGGGCGAGACGTAAGACTAAAACGTAAAGCGTAATGCGTAATGCGTAACGAATTACGTTTTACGCCTTATGCTTCATCATCCTTCAACCATGCCCCACGGGCAAGGAGTAACCCATGTCAAGCTCATCGCCATTTTTGCGTTTGGTGTTGCGCTCATGTTTGGCCGTCACGCTGCTTGCCGCGGTTGGTCGGGGGCAAGAAACGACATTGGCAGGAAAAGTTTTGGATCAGAATACGAGAGGTGAACTGGCCGGGGTTAGAATCATGTTTAAAGAAAACAGCTTCGGCACGAACAGCGATGCGGCAGGCAGTTTTGCGCTAACTTTTTCCGGCAGCGATCGCAACCTCATCATCGTTTTTCAGCGCACCGGTTATCAAAGGCGTGAAATTCCAGCGTCCGAGCTGGCGGGCATGGCGATTGTCGAGCTTGCGCCTGTGGGCGTTGACGGCGAAGAAGATTTGCTGCTCTCCGGGGTGGTGCGCGACCGCAATACGCATCGCGAAATCAAAAGTGTGAATATTTTTTTAAAAGGCGGAAAGATCGGCACCACCAGCGATTTTGCCGGCCGATATACGCTGCGCCTCGTCGCTGCGCGCGCTCAAAAAATCGTATTTCGCCACATCGGCTATGAGCCGCGCGAAGTGACCATCGATTCTTTGCTGGCGATGAAGCTCGTGGATTTGCAGCCGCGCGTTCTTTCCCTGCCCGGCGTGCAAGTGGAAGCGTCGCAGGCGCGCCCGGCGATTCTGGAAAAAGATTTGCCGCAGCCGGTGGCCATCATCGAGGCCAAAGCTTTCGAGATTCGCGGCTTCACCGATGCCGGCGACTTGCTCAAAACCGACCAGAGCGTGCAAGTGGAAGAAGAGTTGAGCGGCAAAAAAACCGTAGCCATTCGCGGCGGCAATCCCGACGAAGTGATCGTGATGTACAACGGCGTTAAAATGAACAGCGCTTATGACAACGTCTTCGATTTATCCTTGATCGAGCTGGGCGACATCGAGCGCTTCGAGATTATCAAAGGCAGCAATACCGCGCTTTACGGACCGGAAGCTTTTTCCGGCGTGATCAACATCGTGCCCAAGCTTCAAAACGATTACACGCTGCGCTTCCAACAACGTTTCGGCACGTATCGCTCCGGCAATTGGGGTTTGTTTTTGCATAAAAAAGTCGACCGGCTCATCGGCTCCTATAGCTTCAAGCGCGGCGCCACCAAACGCAGTTTCATCAACTCGCCGGAAAGCGAAGAGGAATTGCGCAACACCGGAATCAATCATACCGCCAATTTGCTGTTCAGCTTTTCCGACCGGCCCGACGGCACGCCGTTAAGCGCGTTGAGCGCGATGTACGTTTATACCGGTCTGGATTATGAAAACGACCGCGACGTGGAGAGCCTGTCGAATTTCAATCATCTCTTTTCGCTCAAATATACCGGCAACCCTTATCGCTGGCACAGCTTGGACCTCACCGCTTCCATGCGCCGTTTGGAAGAAGACCAATTTCTCACCAGCGGCACCGGCTCGCTCACGCGCAATTTGGATGATCGTGCGCTGCAGGTGGATGCAGAAAAACGCTTGACGTTAGGGCGTTTCGAGATTTTGAGCGGTTATCAATTTCAACGAGCCGAGCTTGATTTTCAAGATGTGCGCCGCAATTTTATCGAACAGGCCATCGGCCTGGAAGCCGCGGCCTTGCAGCGGCTGCATCACGGTTTGGTCGCGATCGTGAAGCTGCGCAACGACGAAGAAGCCGCGGCCACGCCAGGCGTGGACGTCAATGCCAGCGTGCGCCACGATCGCGTGCACGACCGCCAAAGCGATGCCGTGTTGCGCAGCGGCGACGTGTTTAACGGCGCGCCCGGCGTGTTCGGCCAAAACCGCTGGCAGGAAACCACGTTCAAATTCGCGCTCGGCTTTTCCGGCGTGTATCGCGAAAATCTCAGCGCGCACACGTATTTGAATTTCGGCTCGAACGTGAAATTTCCCACTTTATTCCAGCAAATCAGCGCGCCGGAATTGCTGTATGCCAATTCCGACCGGCCCACGCTGGCGCCGGAGAAAAACAACAGCGTGGAAATCGGCGCGACCGTCTCGCGCGATGTGCGCGGCAACACGGCAATTTATGGCTGGCAGATCGACGGCAATTTTTTTCAAAATCACTATGACAACAAATTCCGCGTGTCCCTCACGCCCGGCGTGCCCATCGCCTTTTACGATAATTCCCCCGATGCGCGCATCTCCGGCGTGGAAGGCCGGGGCAGCGTGTTTCTGTTCCGCAAAAAAGTGGCGGTCGAGGCCGGGCTTTCGCGCTATTTCATTTCCGATAAATCCGCGTTTCCCTTCAAATCGGATTACAAGCACACGCTCAACCTCGGCGTCGATCATGCCGGCTATTCTTTGCAAGTGCACGCCTTTCGCGAAGGCGAGCAAACCGGTTATGTGCGCTTCCGCAAACCCGAACAGGCCGGCAGTCCCACGCAGCCGGGCGCCAATCCCTTTTTCGAAATCAAGCTGCCGCCGTTTTCCAATCTCGATTTCCACTTGAGCAAGACGTTTCCGTTCAACAAGCTCAAATTCTTCATCAACGCCAGCGGGCGCAATTTGTTGAATGATGCCGGCGTGGTGCTGGAGGGCCTGGCCATTCGCGATCGCCGGGTTTATTTCACCCTGGGCGCGCAGTATTGATTTATCATTGACCATTGGCCATTCACAATTCACCATTGACCATTAGCCGTTGACCATAGAGCACAAATTTAGCCGCCTGAAGTCATCATGTCATTCTGGAAGAATCTTTTTGAGCATTTAGTAAAATGTCCAAATGCAGAATATTCCAAGTTCTGAAAAAGATTCTTCCAGAATGACAGGCCGCCCGTGTTGTCATTCAGAAGGAAACTTGTGATGGGCGAGCACAATTGGTAGCCCATCACAGGATTCCATTCTGAATGACAGGGTTAGGGGATTCAACTTCAAACGGCTAAATTCTTACGCTATAGAAAATGTACAATGGTGAATGGTGAATGGTGAATGACGAATTGGCCAACGAAGGAGGCGAGCACGATGCTGCAACAGTCATCATTTTCAAAACCGCGAGGAAAAACGCTGCATTTCATTTTGCTGTTTGCCCTCCTGCCTTTCACCGGCTGCACGGAAAATCCCTTCGGCGGCAATAATGATATTTCCTCCGGCGCGCGCCAGGTGCGCGGGACACTGCAATTGAGCGACCGCGCCAGTCCGGAAGGCGCCTGGGTATGGCTGGAAAATTTCAATCTTGGCGCTCGTGCGGATGCGAGCGGCCGGTTCGAATTAAACTTGCCGCCCCCGGGCACGCAAGGCCGAAGCGGCGCCACCGGAATTTTCGATCTTTATTATTATCTGGCGAACTACAAAATCGTCACCGCCAAAGTGGCTACGCGCAACGGCGAGTTCGTTTACGATCAGGCCGACATCAACAAAAAAGGAGAAATCGGCAGCGCGCCTGCCTTGCAAAAATTTTTGAGCATCGCAACTGCCCTAACGCCTGCGACCATCTCGGTCAGGTCGGCGACCAGCATTGACGTCGCCGTAACTTTGCAGGCCGAGTCTGATACCGTGACGGTCGTCATTCCTCAAACGATCGGCCTCGGCAACCTGATTGGCGCGCTGCTCATTCGCAGCCTGAACCGGCCCGAAATACTGGTTTACGTCAACATTCCGGGCAATGAGCGCAACTACGAGTTCGCCTCCATCAACACGGCAAAACACCTGCGCACTGCCGTCCTCAACCTGCTGCGCCAGCCGCTGGCGCCAGGCGATTATGAAGTGATCCCTTACATTTTGATCCGTCATCAAAACGTGCCCCGGCAGCTTATGGCCACGCTTGGGCCTTACGTCGAAGACCTCGGCCCGAATTATTTGCAAATTCCCATGGCCCGCGCCGGCGGGCGGTTGCATGTCGATCCATGAAGCACGCTTTTATGTCACCACACTCTTCCCTCCTGCGTTCCGCCTTTTTTATTTTGTGCAGCGCCGCTTTCTTTGCCGCCGGTTGCAGTGAAAACCCTTTCGGCGGCGACAAAAATGAAATTTCCACCGGCGCACGCGAAGTGCGCGGTACGGTGCAGCTCAACGATCGCGCCGATCCCGCGGGCGCGGTGGTGTGGCTGGAAAATTTCAATCTCGCCACACGCGCAGATGCGAATGGAAATTTTGCGCTCCTGCTGCCGCCGCCGGGGGCGCAAGGCGCCGGCAATGGCGCGACCGGTCTGTTCAATCTCTACTTCTATGTCGCCAACTATGAATTGACCGCGGCCCAGGTCGCGACGCGCAACGGCGCTTTTGTTTACGCCCAGGCCGGCATCGGCCCGACCGGCAATCTCAATCATCCTTCCTTTCTGCGAAAATTTTTGCGCATTGAAACGCGCGTCACGCCCGGGATTGTGCGCGCCAATCGTCTCGACCCCATAGAAGTCATGCTGACGCTGCAAGCGTTGGCCGATACCGTCAGCGTGATTTTCCCTCACACTTTGCGCGCCAGCGATTGGATCGGCGCGCTGATCATTCGCAGCCTGACCTCGCCCAACGTTTACCTCTTTCGCACCGTGCCGACTTCCGATTATCATGAAGCCGCATTCTTGAATACCTCGATCCACGTGCGCCAATGCACGTTCAGTTTGGCCACGCTGCCGCTGCCTCCGGGAGATTATGAAGTCATTCCTTATTTTTTGATCCGGCACGATCCTTTGCCCACAGGTTTGCGCGCCGCTTTGGGCCCGAACCTCGAAACACCCGGCGCCAACTATTTACAAATCCCCATGCGGCGCGAAGGCGGGCGGCTGCAAGTAACGCCGTAGTTGCATGTCGTGGGTTCGCGCAATTAGAGAAAGCAAAAGAGGCGATCGGGTGAATGCAAAGAATTAGTGGGCCAATTCAATCATTTTAGTGAAAGCGAAAGCGGGGGAATTTTTGGTATCGTGGCAGCGCACGCAAGTCGTTTCCGTAATTTTGACGAAATTTGAAATACGCCCGTTCATGCGCACATGAAAGCCGCCGCGGCCATGACAGGATTCACAGCCCACCTGCACGAGGTGGGCTGTGGCCGTGGTGGCAGCATAGCCGGTTTCTTCGCGATAGCCGGTGGTGTGGCATTCCAAACATGCCGAATTTTTGTCTTCGCGTTTGGAAGCCAGCGTGGCAAAAGCATGTGCATGGCCGGTTTGATCCCAGCGCTGAAAAATTTCTTGATGGCACGGTTGGCACGCCGCGCTGCCAATGTAAGGATTCAAACCGGGAGCGGCGCCGACTTTCGGATTCGCCGGCGTATTGCGTTGGCCGCCCTGGCGATAACTCTCGAGCCACGGCTTGGCCTTGGGCGCGTCGGGAATGCGGTCGGTTAAAATGATTTGATGGAAACTTGCCGCCACGCGTTCGCCGCTTTTTTCTTTTTCAATGGTAACGAATCCCATCTCGCGCCCGCGATCGCCGGCGCTGACGATCAAAATATTATTGGCCGATTCGATCAGATTTTGCGGGCGATGGTTGCCGTTCGCTTGCAGCCACACGTCCACTTCCGGAAATTTTTTGCTCAATGCCAGCAGCTCGTGCGGCGGCCCGAGATAAACCACGGCGCAAAAATCCGCCTGGTTTTTCAAGCCGTTCAATTGCTCGCGCAAAAATTTTTCCGGGTCGACAGCCGGGCTGTTATCCGCCGGACGGTTGAACGAAGCGGAAATTACGTTGACCAGGCCCAGCTTGAATTCCGGGCGTTTAATGATTCTCGTTGCCGGCAACGGCGCGCCGGTTTTCGTCCCATGAAAACCGCTGAATAACAAATCGCGGGCCCGCCATTTTGCCGCAGAATCCACCAACGCCGGGGCGAAATCGTTTTGCCCCAGCGCCACGCCGTCATAATTCATTTTGTGCAACAGCTTGAATTGCTCGTGCGTCTTCCAAATCGAAGGCCCGGCCGTGGTTTCGCCGAAATTGCCGCCGTCAATCAGCACGAGATCGGGATGTTTTTCCCGCAAACTATCGATCATGGTTATGCGCTTGGCCAGACCGCCACGCCTGCTGCCGCTTCAGCCACAGGCATCAACGTAGCCAATCGTGTCGCTGGTATAAACCAAACGCAGCGTCATTTTGTCGTTCGCGTGCAACCTCGGAATCGAGGTTTGCCCGCCCCATACTGCCAGCAACATGCCCAACCACAATCGACCCAGCCAATGCTTGTGCAACATGTACCTCCCGGACGGTTTCTGCTAGTTTGATAGTTGGTTTGTGGGGGATTTTTGCTTGCTTCTCTACAGCCCTTGCTCTATATTATTTGTCTCACGCGCGCCGTATCGCGGCGGCGCCGCTCGTTTGAATCTCCAACATATCCATTCATGCACCTGATCATAAACATACTTTTTGAAAAAAGCAATCGTACTTTATGCGTCCGGCTCGGGCTGCTGTGCCTGTCTGTTCTGCTGGCAGCCGGGTGCAGCGATTCGGAGTATCACCGCGCCGAGGACTTATATGGCCAATCCCGCAACGGCCGGCAGCCGGCGGCGCAGGAATATTCCGAGCCCATCAGCCAGGCCATTCAATTGTTGGAAGGCTTTCTCGCACGCAATCACGACGAGCCGCGCGGCACGTTATTGTTGTGGCGCTGCTATTTGCGCGCCGGCAATCCGCGCGCGCAAGCCATGCACGAAAGCATGCTGCGCAACGCCGGGCCGATGCGTCGCGTGCTGCCCGATGAAATCGAGGACGACGGTGATCCCTACATGCGGGAACGCATGGTGCAATTATTGGGCGAAGTCGCCACGGTTAAAGAAGTGCATGCTCTGATCGGCATTTTGGAAGACGACCCTCATCTGCTGGTGCAACAAGCTGCGGCGCAAGTGCTGGCGCAATTGCGGGATGAGCATGCGATCAAACCGCTTTTAAACAAAGCGCGCGACGGCGAGGCTTTGGCGCGCGTCGCGGCCTGCCGCGCTTTGGCTGCTTTCCCGCAGCCGCCGGTTACGCAAGCGCTTTTCGATTTGATGGTGGATTCCACCGAAGCTGCAGAAGTGCGCGAGAGCGCCGGTTTTTCACTGGCGGAGATCGCCGCGTTGCAATCGAGCATTCGCCACGAGCTGCTGCCGAAATTAGAAAAAATTTTGTCCCGGCATTCCGCCCCGTTCGCCACGCAATTGCTGGCGGCGTTGATCTTAGCGATTCTCGGCAATGACAGCGGCTATCACCTGGCCTTTGCCCACGTTTCTTCCAATGACAGTTTTGTGCGCGGCTTGGCCGTTTCGACTTTGGGCTACGTCGGCTCGCCGCAAACCGTTCATCTGGTCGCCGGTACGCTAGCGCATGACAGCGCCAAATTGCGGCAGCAAGCCGCGGAAGCGCTGGGCAATATCGGCGACATGCGTGGACTGCCGAGCTTGTACCGCGCCATGGATGATCCCGTGGAAGCCGTGCGGCTTGCGGCGCAAAAAGCCATCGACAAAATCCGCCGCGATACGGCTAAATAAACTGGCGTGCAACGATGAGCGTTAATTTACCTACTCCCCTTTCCTCCTCTCTTGACAAAATTGACATTCATACTCATATTCTCCCTCCGGCTTGGCCGGATTGGAAAAAAAAGTTTGGCTACGGCGGCTTCGCGCAGCTCAAGCCGCACGGGCCCGGCTGCAGCCGCCTGATGATCGACGGTAGATTCTTTCGCGAAATCGAAGAGAATGCCTGGTCGCCCGCAGTGCGCCTGGCGGATTGTGATCGTTGCGGCATTGCCCTGCAAGTGCTTTCCACCGTGCCCGTCATGTTCAGCTATTGGGCAAATCCACAAGATGCCTGGGAGCTTTCGCGTTTTTTGAACGATCATATCGCCGGCGTCGTGGCCGAATCTCCCCGGCGTTTTGTGGGATTGGGAACCGTGCCCCTGCAAGCGCCGGAATTGGCGATCAAAGAACTCGAACGCTGCATGAAACAGCTCGGCCTGGCCGGCGTTGAAATCGGCTCGCATGTCAATGAATGGAATTTGGATGATTCGCACCTCTTTCCCTTTTTTCATGCTGCCGAACAATTGGGCGCGGCGATCTTCGTGCATCCCTGGGATATGTTCGGGCAGGAACGCATGAAAAAGTATTGGCTGCCCTGGCTGGTAGGCATGCCGGCGGAAACTTGTCTGGCCATCTGCAGCATGATTTTCGGCGGCTTGTTCGAACGCCTGCCGAAGTTGCGCGTGGCCTTTGCACATGGCGGGGGCTCTTTTCCCGGCACCATCGGCCGCATTGCACACGGCTTCGAAGCCCGGCCGGATTTGTGCGCGATCGACAATCCGGTGTCGCCACAAAAATATTTAGGCAAATTTTATCTTGATTCGCTCGTGCACGATGCTTGCACGCTGCGTTATCTCATCGCGGTCGCAGGCGAAAATGCCGTTGCGCTCGGCTCAGATTATCCCTTCCCGTTGGGCGAGGCGGAACCGGGTAAATTGATCGAGTCCATGCCGGATTTGAGTGAATCGACAAAAGCAAGATTGCTGCGCGGGACAGCGTTGGAGTGGTTGGGGATCAAGTGGTGAAGCAATTACAACTTTAGCAATATTTATGGTTGCTGCTTACAGCGTTTTTTGTTTGTGTAAAGAGACACTTTTTTTATGTCATTCTGAAAGAATCTTTTTGAGCACCAAGATGATACGTTGAAATTAAGGTTTCGCCAAGCCCTTCAAAAGATTCCTCCTGAATGACAATGTCGGGGTGAAGCTACTCATTCATTCCAAAACCGCTGTAAGTTAGAAGGGATGAATTTGAACGGTGTAATTTGTGTTGGGGCGGAAGACTGAAAAATGTTTGTCGAAAGTAAAAGCTTCCACGATTTTCAAACATGCGCAATCATTTCCCCAAGATACTGGTCATGTTTCTTTGAAATGTTGTTCATTCCGCTTTTGCCGAGGCCAACAATCGACTCGAAGCGGGCTTGATCTTGCGGTTGAGAAAGAGCGAGCTCGGCGAGATATTGCATCACCAGGTGGCGAACAAGTTCTTCAATAGAGATTTGTCTTCGTTGGGATTCTTGCACGAGCGCATCAAATTGTGAAGTGTCGAGCTGGATTTTTGAATTTACAGTCTGCATAGGATTCATCTCGAACGTTAAGGGGCCATGGATAACCTGTTTTTAGTTAAGCAAGATTCGCAGAAAAATCAAGCTCAAAATTGACCCATGTCCCGGCACTTTGAAGCTACTCTAGAATTCGCGCGTGAACTTGATGGATGCGATCCCTTGGCGCAATATCGCGAACGCTTTCACTATCCCCCGGCCAAAAACGGCCATGAATGTATCTATCTTTGCGGCAACTCGCTCGGCTTGCAACCGCGCACCGTGCGTGTCTATGTCGAGCAGGAGCTAAAAGATTGGGCCGAGCTGGGAGTGGAGGGACATTTCCACGCGAAAAATCCCTGGCTGCCTTATCATGAATTTCTCACCGAACAAACTGCCCGGCTCGTTGGCGCAAAGCCGATTGAAGTCGTGGTGATGAACTCGCTCACCGTGAATCTGCATTTGCTCATGGTTTCTTTTTATCGCCCAACACCCTCACGCTATAAAATTTTAATCGAAGGCGGCGCCTTTCCTTCCGATCAATATGCCGTGAAATCACAATTGCAATTTCATGGTTATAATCCCGCCTCGGCCTTGCTTGAATTGACGCCGCGCCCGGATGAATTTCTGATTCGCAGCGAAGACATTGAAGCCTTATTGGAACGGGAAGGCAAGAGTATCGCTTTGATTTTGCTCGGTGGCGTGAACTATGCCACGGGCCAGGCTTTCGACCTGAAACGCATCACGCAGCTTGGACACGAGCACGGTTGCATGGTTGGATTCGATTTGGCGCATGCGGCCGGCAATATGGAATTGCAGCTTCATGATTGGTATGTTGATTTTGCGGCATGGTGTTCTTATAAATATTTGAACGCCGGGCCGGGCAGCATCGCAGGCTGCTTCGTGCACGAGAGCCACGCCCATCGCCGCGATCTTTCGCGCTTTGCCGGCTGGTGGGGGCATGACAAAAGCACCCGCTTTTTGATGGGTTCGGAATTTGAACCTATTTCCGGTGCGGAAGGCTGGCAATTGAGCAATCCGCCGATTCTGCAGCTTGCCGCTCTACGCGCCTCAATGGAAATTTTCGATGAAGCGGGTATGAAGAATCTGCGCGCGAAGAGCAAGCTGCTCACCAATTATCTCGAATATCTGCTCGCGCAACTGTCGTATGAAAATTTCACCATCATCACCCCGCGCGACGAAAACCGGCGCGGCGCGCAGCTTTCATTGCAAATAAAAAAAGACGGCAAGAAAATCTGTGACCGCCTGCTCACTCAAAATGTGATTTGCGATTGGCGTGAGCCTGATATCATTCGCGTCGCGCCCGTGCCGCTGTATAATATTTTCGAAGAAGTCCATCGCTTCGTCGAGATATTTTCACACGAACTCGGCGCTTTGGTACTATAACGTTAAGTTGGTACTCGCATACCGAGATGTCATCTGTAAGAATCTTCCCATGCACTGGGCAAGGCTCAAATTGTAGACAGTATTAGTGCGTGGGAAGATTCAGACTGTGCGAAAACGTCATTGCGAGCGCAGCGAAGCAATCCCGGCGCGTGCACGTATTGGAGTTAGAGATTGCTTCGCTCCCGCTCGCAATGACAAATTCGAGCGTTTTCACACAGTCTGATTCCTGCGGAATGACATTGCGGAATCGTGGCAAATAACCAAGAGCAAAATGTTGTCGCATAAAAACAAAATCACCCTCATCGGTGCCGGCCCAGCGGGCTCACTCCTGGCGATTTATCTCGCGCGCCGCGGCTTCGCCGTTGAAATCTTCGAGCGCCGGCCCGACATGCGCATCGTGGAAATCAGCGCCGGCCGCTCGATCAACCTCGCATTGTCCACGCGCGGTTTATATGCGCTGCGCGAAGTGGGATTATTCGATCACCTCATGAACCTCGCCGTGCCCATGAAAGGCCGCATGATGCACGGCCGCGACGGCAGCCTCACGTTTCAGCGTTATGGCAAAGATGATTCTGAAGTTATTTATGCGGTGTTGCGCGGCGAGCTCAATAAAGCTTTGCTCACCGCGGCCGAGCAACACGAGAACGTCAAAATTCATTTTAACCGGCGTTGCACCGGCATGGATATCAAAACCGGCGAGCTGGAGCTGTGGGATGAAATCGCGCAGCAAAAAAAATGCGCCGCAGCAGAAGTCGTCATTGGCACCGACGGCTCGGCTTCGGCGCTTCGTCTGGAAATGCAAAAAACCGGCCGCTTCAACTTTGCGCAGGAGTATTTGGAGCACGGTTATAAAGAGCTCACCATTCCCGCCGGCCCCGGGGGAGAATTTTTGATTGAAAAAAATGCCCTGCACATTTGGCCGCGCAAAACTTACATGCTCATCGCCCTGCCCAATACCGACGGCAGCTTTGCCGGCATTTTCTTTTTTCCATATGAAGGCGAACCCAGCTTCGCGAGCTTGAACACGGCAGAAAAAGTGCTCGCCTTTTTTCAAGAACAATTTCCCGACGCGCTGCCGTTGATGCCGGATTTATTGGAAACCTATTCCAGCAATCCCACCGGCAGCATGGTTACGATTCGCTGCGAGCCTTGGCACATGGGCGGCAAAACTCTGCTGCTCGGCGATGCAGCGCACGCCATCGTGCCGTTCTTCGGGCAAGGCGTCAACTGCGCGTTTGAAGATTGCACCGTCTTGAACTCCTGCTTCGACGGCTTTCAAGGAAATTGGGAAGAACTGTTTCAAAGATTTCAAATCCGCCGCAAAGAAAATACCGACGCCATTGCCGATCTGGCCCTGGAGAACTTCATTGAAATGCGCGATCGTGTCGCCGATCCGCACTTTCTTTTGAAGAAAAAAGTCGAACAAGCCTTGCAGCAAAAATTCCCGGATCTTTTTGTGCCGAAATATTCCATGGTGACGTTTCATCGCCTGCCCTATGCCGTCGCGCTGGAAAAGGGCAAAGTTCAAGATCGAATCCTGGAGGAACTGTGCCGTGACGTTTCAAGCATCGAAGCACTGGATTGGCAAAAAGCGGAAAAGCTGGTGACGGAACAATTGAAGTTTTTCGATGATTGATTTTGAATACGAGGCTTGATATATTGACGTGTCGTACATATAAATCACAGACGGAGCATGTCCCGCTTCATTGCCATTCCAAATCACGAGCCTGAGGAAATCCATGACAGCAATTACCATTGGTAACTCCGCGGGAACCAGCACGGAAATGATCACTAAAATTGTGCGCAGTGCGCTAAAACGCGAGCACGCGTTATTGGAAAGAAGTTTGAATAAAACCGAAGCCCATCTGCGTGGCTATGAACAGCGTTATCGGTTCTCCTCCGAAATCTTTTTTCAGCGTTACCAAAACGGAGAATTGGATGATCGCAACGACCACATCGATTGGGCGGGCGAATATCAAATTTACCTCAGCATTCGTGAACAGCTTGATTGCCTGGCAGAGGTGACGGTGTGAAGGTGGTGGAATACTTCGATCGCTTAACGCAATTGATTGAAAGCAATCCATGGATAGCTTCATGGGATTGCATTAAAGACATACGAACTTCTTATGAAGGTTTTTTCAAGGCACGATTATACTTTGTGGACGGTTCATGGCTGGAATTCCGCGAATTTGTAAATTGCTCAGGAGATCAACCTCAAAAATACGCGTATTCCTATCACTATCAAAATAGCTCTGTTCTTATATTTCGATATGACAACACTCCTCACTTCCCGGGCATGGCCTCTTTTCCTCATCACAAGCATCTCTCAACTGGAAACGTGCAAGAATGCCCGGAGCCGGTCTTTTCAGCCATCCTTGCCGAAATAGAGACTTTTCTCGAGCGCAGCTTGCCGGAATGAAACTGGCATAATCATTCCTTCTTGCCATAGTTCCACGAGTTTCTCACCATTTTCAAACCGACCGATGAAAAGTTTTCTCAAATGCAGCGTGGGCTTTTTATGTTGGGCGAGCCTGCTTGCGGCCGGCGACAATGAACGCACGGTAGTTGCGACGCGCACGAGCATAGCGCCGCGCCTCGACGGCTTTTTGACGGAAGAAGTCTGGCAAACGGCGCCGGCGGCGACGGATTTTTTGCAGCGCGATCCCGACGAGGGCCGGCCCGAAACCGGGAAAACCGAGATTCGCATTCTGTATGATCACGAAGCTTTATATTTCGGCTGCATGATGCACGACGCCGAGCCGGACAAAATCGTAGCGCGCCTCACCCGGCGCGACAATGAAATCGATTCCGATTTGATTTCCGTGCGCCTCGACAGTTATCACGATCATAAAACCGCATTTGAATTCACCGTGCTCGCTTCCGGCGTGAAAATCGATATCTTGCAATACAACGACGGCGAAGATGAAGACGATTCCTGGGACGCGGTGTGGGAGGTTGAAACGCAAATTCTGCGCGGCCTCGCGCAGGCAAATTCACTTCATGGACGCGCGGAAAGCGCGAGCGCTGCCACGGCGGCGGCCGGCTGGTCTGCGGAAATTAAAATTCCGTTCAATGTCTTGCGCTATTCGCCGGCAAAAGATGGAAACAACGTTTGGGGGTTGAATCTCATTCGCCGCGTCAGCCGCAAGAACGAACGCGACGAATGGGCGTTGGTGGGCAAAGATCAAAGCGGATACATTTCACATTATGGCCATTTGTTGCTCGCCGGGCAATTGCCGCACCCCAAAACTTTTCAACTTTTGCCATACACGGTGGGCCGCGGCGAAGTGCGCGATCGCGCTTTGGCGCAGCCGGCCTCGGCAACGACGAATTTCAACGGCGATGCCGGCTTCGATCTCAAATACGGCTTGAACAGCAGCCTCACGCTCGATCTCACCATGAATCCGGATTTCGGCCAGGTCGAAGCCGATCCCGAGGTTTTGAATCTCACCACGTTTGAAACTTTTTATCCCGAAAAACGGCCTTTCTTTTTGGAATCTTAAATTTAAAGAAAGCACGTATGGCCTCGACGGTTTTCTCGCCGGCTCTCACGCCACGGAGGCGGCACAACGACGCGTCTCGGGTGCGGCCGGCCGCGTGCGTTTCGGCAAGGACGGCGGCAAGCATTGGCTGTACAATGCCGGATTGGATTTTACTTCGCGTGCGTACAATATCAATGATCTCGGCTTTTTTCGACGGCCAAATGATTATGGCGGCACCGCCGAGCTGCGCTATCGCGAAAACCGTCCGGGAAAAATCGTGCGTGCGCGGGAACTGCGCGGCTTTCATCACCATCGCTGGAATTTTGACGAAGCGCTGTTGATCAACAATCACAATTTCAGCGCCGGCGCGGAATGGCGCAATTATTGGGAAACCTCGGTGTCGTTCGATTACAACGCCTCCACTTACGACGACCGCGAGACGCGCGGATTGGGATTATATCGCGCGCCGGGCCGCTGGAGCACAACGATTGATTGGGAAACCGATGGCCGCGCGCCCGTCATTTTTGAACTCACACAAAATTACACCCGCGATGCGGCCGGCTGGCGGCAATGGCAAACCGGGCTCGCGGCCACGGTTCGGCCCACCACTTTTGCCGAGTTGAGCGCGGAGTTTACCCATTCCGATTCACGCGATCGCGAAGCCTGGGTGGAGAACGTCAGCGACGCGCTAATTTCGCCGAATCCATTCAGCGTCTTTGGCGGGCGCGATACCCGGGCGCAAGATTTCACGTTGCGCGGCAATCTGACCTTCACGCGCGATATGACGCTGCAGGTATACAGTCAATTGTTTCTCGCCAAAGGCCATTATGATCGCTTCCGCAGATTATTGTCTCCGGAAAACTCGGCGCCGTATGATTATGCCGGCGATCCGGATTTCAACGAGAGCGCTTTCAACTTGAACGTGGTCTGGCGCTGGGAATACTTGCCCGGCAGTGTGCTCTATCTGGTGTGGACGCAAGCGTGCGCCGGCGAAAACAGGGACTATTTCTCGCGCTGGCGGGATGACTTCAACGGCGCCTTCGCTTTGCCCGCGCAAAACGTGGTGTTGTTGAAGGTGAGTTATTGGTGGAGCCGGTGACACGACCGTCATCCTGCAAGGAACTTTTTTTGCTGCGAGCACAGCGCTGGTGCCGAATCTGACTACGGCTCACAAAGTTCGTCCGGAAAAGCAACTACCCTGTCATCCAGAGGGAACTTGTGAAGCATCGAGTATAGTGTAAATGCGTCACAAGATTCCTTCTGAAGGACAAAGGTTACTGAGAAGGCTTTCACGGCGATTGGAAGAATCTTTTCAAAAGCTTGAAACTTTGCGCAAAGAGAATACGGATGCCATCGTCGATCTGGCTTTGATTTCATAACCTGAATTGCATATATTCGCCTGGCTTTTGAGCGCAATGATTTTTGACGCAACGGCAGTTTGATCGGAAAATAAAACCGCTCGTTCACTCAAGCTCTTGGGGTTGCCACATGTTTAGCTACCTTCACCATCATCTCGCTGTGTTGTTACTTTTCCTCCTCGCCGATTTGCCGGGCTATGCACAACAACCTATCGCTGCTATCATCCATAGCAAAGGCAAAGTTTTCATCAAGCCGAAAACCGCCGGCAGGTGGGATACGAGTGCGGCGAATTTGCGGCTCAGCGCAGGTGATTCCGTTAGAACTGGAAAACAGTCTTACGCTGCCATTCTCTATTTCAATGGACCGGAAGTTTGGCTCGGCCCGCAAAAAAGTCATTTGGTGGCAACGGTTAAAAAAGAGTCTATGCGTTCAAAGATTGCGGACGTGTTGGAATGGTTGTTCGAGCAGGAAACGCCGTTGCCGCATGGCCTCAGCCGCGGACCCGGCAAACCCCCGGTTCTGATTTATCCGCGCTATGGCAAGCTCCTTTCAAACCGCCCCTCTTTTGCGTGGCTGTCTTCAGCCGCCGGCACGGAATATGTGCTCCAGTTATTTAACGAAAATGACAGCCTCATCTGGAAGTCGATTCAAAAGGATACGGTATTCAATTATCCAGCCGAGGCGCAACAGTTGATTGATGGCGTCAATTATCAGGTCGAGATCAGCCGCCAATTCAAAGACGGCGCAGAAGACTATGGCAATTTTTCGATTGCCTCCACTGCGGACAGCGCCAGAATGGCCGCGTTGCAGCAAGAGATCCAAACCACCTACAAATTTGCGGTGACACGTGACATCGTCTATGCCGCGTCACTCATGAAAGAAGAATTTTTCACTGAAGCCTTGCTGGTATTACAGCAGGCGCTCAAAAAACAGCCGGACAATCGCACCATCCGCACGATGACGGCGCAGATTTATGAGCAGGTCGGGCCATTGCTGCTAATCAATCCGATGCTCAAATGAACTGAAACTATTCCGAACATGCTCCGCAAATTCATCAACAAACTCGCCGACAGCCTCATCGCTTGGCTGGGAGGATTGCTGCTCCCAGCGCTGGCGGCGCTTTTTTTGTTGAACGAAACGCCCCTGCGGGATTGGTGTTTCCAAGCGCGGTATCTTTTTGCCTCGCCGCAAGAGGCGAACGCGCCTCTCGTCGTTTTAGCGGTGAGCACCAAAAAAGCCAACGAGCTGACCAAAGTGACGCCACGGCTTTATCTCGCCAATTTAATCAATCGCGTCGCGGCATTCAAACCGCGCGTGATCGCGCTCGACTACGAATTTCTCGAGACCGATCGCAGCGACGCGCATTACGACACCTTACGACAAGCAATCCAAATGGCGGGAAATATTGTTTTGCCCTGTTTGCTCGATCGGCACGCGGGAACGTATCGTTTGCTGTCCGTGCCGCCGGCGGACCTCGTGCCGCTCCGGCAAACCGGCTATGTGACGCTCGAATCCGCTTATGACATGCGGCTGCAAACGCCATTAGAAGATCAAACCCTGCTGCCTTCTTTTGCGCTGGCAACGGTGACGGCTTTTTTATTTTCGCAAGAATTTTTTGGCAAAAATGATTCCGTGCTTCAGGCCGCGCCGTTAGCAGATACCTTGCAAACCCAAACGCTGCAACACCTCCAATATCCGCGCCAAAAAAATTCGCTGCCCATCAACTATGCGGGATCGATTCAAGACAAACGCTTCGCCCTGCACGACGCCGATAAGTTTTTGCAAAGAGCTTATCATAAAGATTTCTGGCAGCCGATCCTAAAAGACAAAATCGTGTTGATCGGCTCGACCTGCCGGCAGCCGGATGGCAGCGACCAATTTGAAACGCCGTATGGCACGATGTTCGGCGTTGAAGTGCATGCCAACATCATCAACAATCTGCTCACGTGCCCGCCAAATTATTTGAAGCCGCTCGCCGGCGGCTGGACGATCTTTT
>Ga0247727_10004990_pt1 | contig 27444 bp, 27 predicted proteins | sample WisWelCaveWW1625_FD_202498 | JGI IMG/M metagenome (GOLD analysis project Ga0247727, IMG submission 202498) | Biofilm microbial communities from Wishing Well Cave, Virginia, United States - WW16-25 | ecosystem: Environmental > Aquatic > Deep subsurface > Groundwater > Cave microbial mat | place...
ACGCAGCTGGTGTATGGATATTGGTTTCCTTTTAAGAGACGGACGTTTTATTCTCATTGCCCGCTCCAACACGGTCTTCATGCCTTTAGACGGCCCGTCCTGGCAGACGGACGAAGAGTGGATGATCCCCGATGATTTATTTGCCCGTCTTTATCATCTAGGTTTTGGATTAAATCCGAGTTCCCCCTTAGGTAAAGAATGGGCCCAGCGGTTTAAACTCCCGATCAGTTCCGTGGGACTATTTTCCATCACCAGTCCGCGCCGGGCAGAATTTGGCCCTCAAGGGAAAAAAGATTTCTGGTTAGTGGTCAATACGGAGCTCATTGTTTATGGGGCCACAGAACCAGATGCCAAGGTCACGGTCAAAGGTCAGCCGATCAAGTTGAATCCAGATGGGACGTTTTCTTTGCGGTTTGCTCTTCCCGATGGGAAACAAGTGATTCCTGTCGAAGCCTGGTCATCCGATGGCACGGACTCCCGATCGGTCACGCCTATTGTATCGAAGGAAACGCATTAAGGGATTGGGGCAGGCAAGGATATCTTGTAGGGGCGCGGTCTCCGCGCCCATTTGGTTTTAGGGAAATACCCAATGGGGCGGGGAACACCCCGCCCCTACACGTTTAGAAAAGGATTATTTATGGAAAAAGGTTATCTGACGTTAGTGTTGCACGGTCATCTTCCCTATGTTCGTCATCCTGAGCATGAGAATTTTTTAGAAGAGAATTGGTTTTATGAAGCCATCACGGAAACGTACATTCCGCTGATTCTGGTCTTTGAAAAGTTGATTGAAGATAAAGTAGATTTTCGTATCACGATGACTTTAAGCCCGCCCTTGTTGTCGATGTTTTGCGATCCCCTCCTTCAGGGTCGGTATTTAAAGCATATTGAAAAACTGATTGAACTATCCCATAAGGAAATCGAGCGGACACAATGGCAGCCGGATTTTCATAATCTCGCGAAAATGTATCTCCATGATTTTACGACGGCAAGGGATACGCTTTTAAGGTACAACAAAAATCTGACCGGTGCCTTTAAACGATTTCAAGATCAAGGCCGAGTGGAAATCATCACCTGCGGGGCCACCCACGGATTTTTTCCTTTGATGGATGTCTGTAAGGAATCGGTCCGAGCGCAGGTCAAAGTCGCCGCCGACCATTATAAAAGCATTTTTGGTCGGGCTCCTCTGGGGATTTGGCTTCCGGAATGTGGTTTTAATCCCGGCGATGACGCTATCTTTAAAGAAGGTGGCATCAAATATTTTTTTTCGGATGCGCACGGAGTTTTACACGGGACACCGCGGCCGAAATACGGTAATTTCGCGCCGGTTTATTGTAAGTCGGGTGTCGGGTGTTTCGCCCGGGATTTAGAGTCATCAAAGCAAGTCTGGTCCTCGATTGAAGGTTATCCGGGCGATTATTTTTACCGTGATTTTTATCGGGATGTTGGTTTTGATTTGGAATTTGATTACATCAAACCCTACATCCATCCGGACGGTATCCGGATCAACACCGGAATCAAATATTATCGGATCACCGGCAGAACTGATTATAAAGAAATTTACAATCGGCAGGCGGCCTTAGAAAAAGCGGCCGAACATGCCGGGAACTTTATTTTCAACCGTCAAACCCAGGTCGAGTATCTTTATGATATGTTGCGAAAAAAACCAATGATTGTTTCCCCCTATGATGCCGAGCTATATGGCCACTGGTGGTTTGAGGGCCCGCAATGGCTGAATTTTTTAATTCGGAAACTTCATTTCGACCAGGACACTATCCGGATGATATTCCCGAGTGAGTATTTATTAGAAAATCCCAAGAACCAGGTGGTAACCCCGTCGATGTCCAGCTGGGGCTATAAAGGTTACAATGAAGTCTGGCTGCAGGGCACGAATGACTGGATCTACCGGCATCTGCATAAAGCGTCGCATCGGATGACTGAACTGACGAAAACTTATGGCGGCAACCACATCAACCCTTTGACGAGGCGCGCGCTCAATCAAGCATTACGCGAACTTCTTTTGGCGCAGAGCTCTGACTGGGCCTTTATCATGGCCACGGGGACACACGTTTCTTACGCGGTTAACCGCACCAAAGAGCATCTTTTGCGTTTTAACCATTTGTATGAAAGTGTCAAATCCAACCGGATTGATGAGAACTGGCTGAAAGACGTTGAGTATAAGGACAATATTTTTCCCAATATCGATTACCGGGTGCATCAATAATGGAAGATAATCATTTGCCGAAACACGTGGCCATTATTATGGACGGCAACGGCCGCTGGGCAAGACAAAGACATCTGCCGCGGACCCATGGACACCTGGAAGGGGTTAAAAGAGTCGAAGAAATTATCTCAGCTGCCCGGGAAATAGGGATTAAGGTTTTGACCCTTTATACCTTTTCGACCGAAAACTGGAGCCGGCCGGAGAATGAAGTCTCCATGCTTATGGAAACATTGATCAATGTTTTGAATAGAAACATCACCAGGCTTTGCGAGGGCAATATCCGATTTCAATTTATCGGCAGGAGAGATGGGATTCCGGAGAAGGTATTGAGGACGATTGACTCCGCGATGGAACTAACTAAAAATAACAAAGTCCTTATCCTGAATCTGGCCTTTAATTACGGCGGAAGATTGGAAATCATTGATGCCGTCCGAAAAATCGCCAGCGCCGTAAAAGACAGCCGCCTGCGCGTCGATGAGATTGATGAAGGAGTCATCAGCGAAGCCTTATATACGCAGGGTCTGCCTGACCCGGATCTTTTGATCCGTACCTCGGGTGAAAAAAGGATTAGTAATTTTTTATTGTGGCAGCTTTCGTACGCCGAATTTTATTTCACCGACAAATACTGGCCGGAATTTAGCAAGGACGAATTTCAAAAGGCCATTTTGGATTTTAAAAATCGGGAACGCCGTTACGGGAATATCGAACCGGTTAGAAACTAAAATCAATGTCGGTCAAACGGACAATCAGCGCCACCATCGCGATTATTTTTTCGGCCTTTGCGGTTATTCACGAAGGGCTCTTCATTGTGGTCATTGTTTTACTGACAGCCGGCGGTCTTTACGAATTTTTTTCTTTAGTCAAAAAAAAGGGAATCCCGATTTACAGTTACATCGGGATATTTATCGGCACCCTTATTCCCGTTTCGATTTATACCAAATTTGAGTTGACGAAGAATTGGGAATTGCTCTTTATCGTTTTGGCGTTTTTGTTGATTCTCCTGATGCAGTTTGCCCGCAAGGAAAGCAACAATGCCATTGTCGGGATATCGACAACCCTTTTTGGGGTTCTGTATGTCTCCTGGTTTTTTAGCTTTCTCGTTAAAATTCGGCTATTATTACCAGGTGTTGAAGGTGTCAAATTGCTGGCGTTTATTTTGTTAGTGACCAAATCGGGCGATATTGGCGCTCTTTTGGTTGGCAGTAAGTTCGGTAAGCGCCCTCTGCTGCCGCGGATCAGTCCGAATAAATCGGTGGAAGGTTGTTTAGGAAGTTTTGTTTTTAGTATTGCCGTTGCGGTACTGTTCAATTCTTTTTTACCGGATCAGCTTAATTTTCCCGTTTGGCAAGTGGCGGTCATAGGGGCATTTTTTGGCGGCATTGGTCAATTGGGAGATTTATCCGAATCCCTGATCAAGCGCGATTGCCATGTAAAAGATTCGGGAAATATTTTTCCGGGCATGGGCGGGATTCTTGACGTGATCGACAGTTTGCTTTTCGCGGCACCGGCCTTTTATCTGTATATTAATTCGGCTTTAAATGCCATTTGACTGTGAAATTAAAACGCGTTGCTATTTTAGGTTCAACGGGTTCCATTGGGATAAACACTCTGAAGGTTATCGAGCGTTTCCCAGAAGAGTTTAAGGTTGTCGGACTCTCAGCGTTTAATAATTTTCAGCTCTTGGCGAAACAAATAAAAGAGTTCCATCCTAGTTGCGCCGCGGTTAATCATGGCGGCATTGGTTATTTGCGATGGCAAAAAGCGTTCAGTCAGATAAAATTGTACGATGCCCGGACAGAGATCTCTGAAATAGTCAGCCGTAGGGATGTTGACATTGTTGTTTTAGCGATTCGGGGCAGTGCCGCGTTGGAGCCATTTTTAAACGCGTTGCGTGCCGGAAAAACAGTAGCGCCGGCGAATAAGGAAGCTTTGGTTATTGCCGGACACATTTTGATGGCCGAGGCGAAAAAGCACCGGGCCAAGATTATTCCGGTCGACAGCGAGCAAAGCGCCATCTTTCAGTGTCTGGAGGGGAGAAGCCGCCAGGAATTAAAGAAAGTTTATCTGACCGCCTCAGGCGGACCGTTACAAAATATCGCGAAATCTCAGTTTGACCGGCTGACGATTAAAGATATCTTGAGACATCCGCGTTGGAAGATGGGTAAAAAAATCACCGTTGATTCGGCAACGCTGATGAATAAAGGGCTTGAGGTCATTGAAGCAAAATGGCTCTTTGATGTGGATATCAAAAAGATTGAGGTGTTGATTCATCCCGAGGCGGTGATTCATTCCATGGTGGAGTTTCGGGATGGTTCGATCATCGCTCAACTGGGAATAACTGACATGCGTTTACCGATTCAGTATGCGCTGACATATCCGCGGCGTTTTGATCCCGGATTAAAAGAGATGGATTTTTTGAAATTACAGAAATTATCGTTTGCCGGGCCTGATTTGGATAAGTTTCCGGCCTTAGCTTTGGCATGCGATGTCGGCCAAAAGGGGGGAAGTTTGCCTTGTGTCCTTAATGCGGCCAATGAAGAAGCGGTAGAGGCGTTTTTAAAGGGACGGATTCGATTTTCTCGGATTATTAAGATTGTCGAGCGCGTTGTTGGCAGGCATAAACTTATTGCCGAGCCTTCTTTAAAAGAAATTCAATCAACGGAAAACTGGGCGCGGGAGGAGGCCCAAAAGCTTATCTTCAATTGACATGATGAGTTTACTTATTTTTATTATTGTTTTAAGTATTTTGGTCATTGTCCATGAATACGGTCATTTTGCCACCGCCAAGTCTTTGGGTGTAAAGGTCGAGAAGTTTTCCATCGGCTTTGGGCCAAAGCTTTTCTCGCGCACGTTTGACGGGACCGAGTTTATGGTTTGTCTGATTCCATTAGGCGGCTATGTCAAAATGGCCGGGGATGAACGGTCTCAATGTAAAGGCGAGGCGGATGAATTTTTTTCTCATCCGGCTGGTCACCGGGCGTTGATTGTCTTGATGGGGCCGGTGGTCAATTATGTCTTGGCCTTTTTGAGTTTCTGCGTCGTTTATATGATCGGTTATCCAACATTGTCAGCTAAGGTCGGGGAATTAATCAAGGATTATCCTGCTCAGACCGCCGGTTTACAGATGGGGGATCAGATTGTACGCATTGATTCGAAGAAGATAGATAGCTGGGAAGAGATGCAGCAGTACATCACGACTTCACAAGCCGATACATTAACATTCATTATCTCCAGGAATCAACAAGAAATTGTCCTGCCGATTCAACCCAGAGTTGAAGAACTTGAAAATATTTTCGGCCAGAAGCAAAAAATCCGTCTGGTGGGGATTAAACCGCTGGAAGACATGATTTTTCTTAAATACAATTTTGTGACCGCGGTCTCTAAGGGAGCGGAAAGACTTTGGGAGATCACCAACAGCACCTATGAGGCGTTGTATCGGATCGCCACCGGAGCTAAATCCGCGAAGGATTTGGTGACGGGACCGATCGGTATCTTCTATGTGATCAAAGAAGCGGCCACGTTGGGATTCTCCTATCTTTTGTATATTGTGGCGGTCATTAGCGCGAGTTTAGCGATTTTTAATCTTTTACCTCTACCTGTTTTAGATGGTGGACATTTGTTTTTTTTGGTGGTAGAGAAGCTGCGCAAAAGGCCGCTGTCGTCCAAAACCGAAGAAGTGGTCACCCGCGTTGGGTTTAGTCTGATCATGTGTCTGGCCGTGTTTGTTTTCTACAGTGATTTTGTCCGTTTTGGCATCATTGACAAAGTGATGGGGTTTTGGCAAAATTTCAATTTTAAATAGTAACAATAAGTTATGGGGAGATGGGTATGTTAGACGATGTAAAAGCTAAGGTGCATCAGTATCTAATTGCAAAAACGAATTTTTTATCGGTTAAAGATAATATGTCCGATGACCAATTGCGCGTGGTGGTCATTAGGGCGGTAACAGATGTTTGCGAGAAAGAGGAGATTGATATATCGGAAATGGAGCGCGCGACTTTGGTCAGGGATTTGGTGAGCGCGGTTGTCAGTTTGGGCCCCATTCGATCTTTGATCGAAGACAAAACTATTTCCGAGATCATGGTCAATGGAGTCAGCCGTGTGTATATCCAGAAAGACGGCAGGATTGAAATGACGAAAATCAAATTTGACAGTGAGCGTGAATTGATACATACGATTCAGAAAATTCTATCCGCTTCCGGTTCTGGCCGGCGCGTGGATGAATCGTCCCCGTACGTGGATTTTTCTTTGAAGGATGGTTCCCGGGTCAATGTCATCATGCCGCCGGTTTCTTTAATTGGGCCGGTATTAACGATACGAAAATTTTCTCAGGAGATCTCCAAGATTGAAGACCTTTTGAGATTGGAGATGCTCAACCAGCCGATGGCGGATTTTCTTTTGGCGGCCATTAAAGCGAAGATTAACATTGTTTTTTGCGGGGCCACGGGAACCGGTAAAACGACAACGCTCAACGTTTTGTCACGGTATATTCCGGAGGATGAACGTATTATCACGATTGAAGACACTTCCGAGTTGCGTTTATTACAGGATCACGTGGTCAGCCTCCAAGCGAAGCCGCCGAACATTGAAGGGAAAGGGGCCATTACTATCCGAGATTTGTTCGTGAATTCCCTGCGTATGCGCCCCGACAGGATTATCATCGGGGAGGTCCGCGGAGAAGAGGCCTTGGACATGATCCAGGCTATCGCCAGCGGTCACACGGGTTCTTTGGCCATCGTTCATGCCGATTCGCCGAAAGATTGTTTTAGCCGATTGGTCACCATGATTTTGATTTCGGGGATCCAATTGAACGTGGGAGAGATCCGACGGCAAGTAGCCGATGCGGTCGATATCATCGTTCATACGGAGCTTTTTATAGACGGTAAACGTCGGATCACCCATGTTACCGATGTGTACCGCGTTCCGGAGAAAGAGGAAGTTGCCTTAGAGGAAATATTTTATTTCCGCCAGGATCGTATCGATGACAATGGCCGGGTCATCGGTGAGTGGGTGATGAACAAAAGAAAACCCGAATTTTACGATAAATTTATTAAACGTAATATCAAATTACCGCCGGGATTTTTTGAATAGGTAGAAAGGCTACTTCATTGCGCTGGTCTAATTACTTTATCCCAACAATAAAGGAAGTTCCTTTGGGAACCGAAGCGGTCAGTCACCAGCTTCTCTTGCGGGCGGGTTTGGTGCATATGCTCACCTCAGGTGTTTATTCTTATTTGCCGTTGGGATTAAGGGTATTAAATCGCATACAAAGTATCATCCGCGAAGAGATGAATACCGCTGGCGCCCAAGAATTATTTTTGCCTTGTCTGCAGCCGATTGAACTCTGGAAGAAAACCGGCCGTGATCAGACTTTATCTGAGGTGATGATTCGGTTTGAAGATAAACGCGGCAAGGCTATGTGTCTGGGGCCGACCCATGAAGAGGTGATTACGGATTTGGTCAAAGGTTTCGTGCAGTCGTACCGGCAGCTGCCTTTGGTTTTGTATCAGATCCAGACGAAGTTTCGGGATGAAGTGCGCCCCCGTTTTGGTATCGTCCGGGCCTGCGAATTTATTATGAAAGACGCGTACAGTTTTGATCGGGATAAAGAGGGATTAAATCGAAATTACCAGTTGATGTACGAAGCGTATAAGAAGATTTTTAAGCGTTGCGGACTGGATGTGGTGATTATTGAGGCGGATTCCGGGGCCATGGGCGGAGATGTCTCGCATGAGTTTATGGTTCCAGCCCCGATTGGCGAAGATACTGTTCTTGTTTGTTCGTCCTGTGGTTATCAGGGGGGTATTTTAAAAGACCAGACGGAAGGTTCAAAGTGTCCAAAGTGTAAAAAGATTAATCTTGAGAGACAGGTTGCTATTGAAATCGGGCATATTTTTCAGCTGGGCACAAAATATAGCGAGGCCATGGAGGCGAAATTTTTGGATGAGTCAGGAAAAAAACAAACCATCATCATGGGTTGTTATGGGATCGGGGTCAGCCGCCTGATCGCCACCATTGTCGAACAGCACAATGATTCTGCCGGCATCATCTGGCCGAAGGAAGTGGCCCCTTTTGACGTGGCCATTTTACCCGTTGCTGCCGCGGAGCCGGAGTTAATTCAATTGGCCGATGCGTATCATAAAGATTTAGAAGAAAGTGGTTTGGAAGTTTTGATGGACGACCGCGAGGAATCGGCCGGTATAAAATTTAAGGACGCGGATTTGGTCGGGATTCCTTACCGGGTGATTATCGGCAAACGCACCAAGACCGAAGGCAAAGTCGAGATTAAAATACGTGCCACCGGTGAAATGATCGCGGTCGAAAAGAATCAAGTCAGAGAAAAAATCTTGAATCTTATCGGCAATCACAAAACATAAATGATAGCGCAGGTATTAATCGAAAGAGTGGAACAGTTGATTCATCCCTTTCTTGAAGGTATGGGGGCGGATTTAGTTGATCTTAAAATCCACCGCAACGGCCTAACGGTGAATTTGCAGGTTTTAGTCGATAAAGTTCAAGGAGGGATTTCCCTGGCCGAATGTTCCCGGCTAAATCGAGAGATCGTCGAAGCGATCGAACGCGAAAATCTTATTGAACAGCACTATGTCCTGGAAGTTTCCTCTCCCGGCATCGACAGGCCGTTGCGGACAAAAAAGGATTTTGCTATGGTGATTAGCCGCGAGGTTCATTTTTTTTTATTGGAACCCGTGGCCGAAAAGATAGAGCATCAGGGGCAAGTTAAAGAAGTCAGGGAAGAACATGTTGTCATTGATTCTCCCTTGGGAGAAATAGCCATCCCATTGGATAAAATTAATAAAGCCAAGCAGATTATATGACAAAATTAGGACTTTCACCTTTAAGTCATTGCGAGGACCATGCACCGTAAGGTGCAAGGGACGAAGCAATCTCTAATAAGGAGTGCTTCGCGCCTTCGGCAATGACGACAGGAATGTAAGTGCTAAAAATAGGAAGGAAAAGTCAGTCATGGATAGTGAATTATTGGTTATTCTTGAGCAATTAGAAAGAGATAAGGGTATTAATAAAGAAGTTTTGATGGAAGCCGTCGAATCAGCGGTGGCTTCGGCAGCCAAGAAGGTCTGGACGGTCAGTAAAACAGATGAGGTGACGGTTTCGATCGACCGGAAGACCGGGAAGATCAACGCTTTCGCGGGAGGACATGAAATCAAGTCCAAGGATTTTGGCCGCATTGCCGCTCAAACCGCCAAGCAGGTCGTGATTCAAAAAATTCGCGAGGCGGAAAAAGACGTTGTCTTCACGGAGTATCAGACCCGCGTGGGGCAGATCGTCAACGGTGGTGTTTATCGTTTTGAGAAAGGTAATATCATTGTGGATCTAGGGAAAGCTGAGGCTTTTATTCCCCGAAGCGAGCAGTCGGCAAAAGAGGAATTTCGCCAGGGTGACAGAATCCGGGCTTATGTCCTTGATGTGAAACGCGAGACGAAGGGGCCGCAGATTGTTCTGTCGCGCGCTTCAGCGAATTTCGTCAAAAGGCTTTTCGAATTGGAGGTCCCGGAAATATTCGACGGTATTGTGGAAATCAAAGCCATTTCCCGGGATGCCGGTGAGAGGACCAAGATCGCCGTCTATTCAAAAGATGAAAAAGTAGACTGTGTGGGTGCCTGTGTCGGGATGCGGGGGAACCGCGTGAAAAGTATTGTCAATGAATTGCAGGGTGAGAAAATTGATATTGTCCGTTATTCGTCCGATATGAAAGAATACATTCAGGCGGCCCTGTCTCCAGCGGAAATCGCACAGATCCATCTCGATAAAGAAAATAAGCGGGCCGATGTTATTGTGGCCGATGACCAGCTTTCGCTGGCCATAGGCAAGCATGGACAGAATGTCCGTTTGGCCGCCAAGCTGATGGGCTGGGAATTGGATATCCGTTCGATGGCGCAGTGGAAAGAGGAAAAAGAAAAATCCGAAGAGGTCGCGGAGCCAGAGCCAACCGCGGAAAGCGCTGAAGAGAGTTCTCTAACTCAATTGACGGGGATCGGCGACAAGACCGTGGCTTTGCTTCAGGAAGCCGGTTTTGATTCTCTCGATAAAATCGCGGCCGTGGCCATGGAAGATCTCACCCAAATTAAAGGTTTGGGTAAGGTGAAAGCTAAAAAAATTATTGAAGCGGCGAAGAAGTTACAGAAAGAATAATGAGTTTTCAGTTTATTTCAGCTGAAGAATGATGGCTGAGAGCTGATAGCGCTTGGCGTAGAAGAATTCTAAAAAAGAGGTAATTATTATGCGTGTTTCAGATTTAGCGAAAGAACTCGGTATTTCGAGTGATGATATACTGAAGAAGTTAAAGTCGATGATGTTAAAGGCCAAAGACGGCAAACAGGATCTCAATGAAGCGGTCGAAGCCGTTATTCGAAGAGAGTTTAAGCATGTCGCCAAACCGGCGGTCAAACCGGTGGGTGCCAAGACTGAAGACAAAACCGCCAAGGCGCTGGCCAAAGCGAAGAAGCCCATCGCGAAGACAAAGGCCAAAAGTATCGTTTCCAAGAGTGAATCGAAAAAGCCGAAGGCGCTTGTCTCAAAGGCAAAACCAACAAAGCCGACAAAGCCAGAAGCTGTTAAAAAGGCCGCTGTCGGAATAGCTAAAAAGATAAAGCCTCCAGAGTCAATGGAGAAAAAGACTTTGTCGAGACCGGCTCCGATATCTGCTGTTCCCGCCGTTAAACCGTCTTTACAGCCGATTATTTCCCCGACCGTAGTTAAGAAAACGGAGTTGGAAGTAAGAAGACCGGTGGCTTCGGTACCGCCAACCGTGCGTATACCACCAGTCCCTCCACCGGCGGCTGTACAACCTGGCGAAAAAACCAAGGGACCATTGGTCCCCTTAGAAATTCCTATTCCGATTACGGTTAAGGATCTTTCAGTCCGTTTGCAGCAAAAACCCAGCGTGGTTCTAAAGACGTTATTGCAAGACGGTGTTTTTGCCCATATCAATCAAAATCTTAATGAAGAAGTTGTCCGCAAGATTGCCGCTGATTTTGGTTTTCTGCTGACAAAATCAAAGACGAAGGAAGAACAGCTCATTGAGTTCCATAAAATTGAAGAAGACGATCCCGCCGAACTTAAATTCCGTTCACCGGTGGTAACATTTATGGGACATGTCGATCACGGGAAAACTTCCTTGCTCGATAGAATTCGGAAAAGCAAGGTCGTGGACCAGGAGCATGGGGGCATTACCCAGCATATCGGCGCCTATTCGGTTCATCTGCCTAAAGGGACAATTACTTTTTTGGATACGCCTGGTCATGAAGCCTTCACGGCGATGCGCGCTCGTGGAGCGCGCATCACCGATGTGGTTGTTTTAGTCGTGGCCGCGGATGAAGGCGTGATGCCGCAAACGGAAGAGGCCATGAGCCATGCCCGGGCAGCGGAGGTCCCGATTATTGTTGCCTTGAATAAAATTGATAAGAAAAACGCCGATGTTGATCTTGTGAAAAAACAATTGATGGCAAAAGATTTGACTCCTGAGGACTGGGGCGGTAAGACCGTTGTCGTGGGTGTTTCCGCGATGACCGGCGAAGGGATCGATGCTTTACTGGAGATGATTTTACTCGAAGCGGAACTATTGGAGTTGAAAGCCAATCCCGACAAGCGGGCCAGCGGTATCGTCATTGAGGCCCAGTTAAGCCGCGGCCAAGGGGCGGTAGCGACGGTCATCGTCCAAAACGGGACATTGCATGAAGGCGACATTGTCATTGTCGGTCCCCATTACGGCCGTATCAAGGCCATGTTTGATGACCGCGAACGGTCGATTAAGGAAGCCGGACCGGCGACGCCCGTTGAGATTGTCGGCCTTCCCAGTGTTCCCGACGCGGGTGAATCGTTTTATGTCATCGAAAATGAAAGGCAGGCTAAGGAAATTGCCTCTCAGCGTGAAGAGCAGGTGAAGAGTCAACGGTTGCAGTCCGTGGCGAGCAGAATCACTCTCGAAGATTTGTATTCTCAGATTCAGGAAGGGAAGATCAAAGGATTGAATGTGATTCTTAAGGCCGATGTTCATGGTTCTTTGGAAGCCTTGAGAGCCTCGTTGGAAAAAATTCCTAACGATCAAATACAGTTAAAATTTATTCACACCGGGGTCGGTGATATCAGCACATCGGATGTGATCCTGGCGGCCGCCTCGAATGCGATCATCATCGGTTTTCAGGTTGAGATCAACAGCCGGGCCAAAGAAGAACTTGAGAAGCTGCCGGTGGATGTCCGAACATACCGCATTATCTATGACGCGGTCAATGATATTAAAAATGCCCTCGAAGGTTTGCTGGAACCGAAGATGAAAAAGAAGTTTTTAGGCCGGGTGGACATACGCCAGGTCTTTAAACTTACCAAAGGCATCATTGCCGGTTGTTATGTCCAAAAGGGAAAAATCCACCGCAAAGCCCTGGTGGATGTCCTGCGTAACGGGGCGGTAGTTTTTTCCGGTAAATTATCTTCATTAAAACGTTTCAAGGATGATGTCCGCGAAGTGGCCGAAGGCTTTGAATGCGGCTTGACGGTGGAAGGATTCAACGAGATCCAGCCAGGCGATGTGATTGAGGCCTATGAAATGGAAGCCATCGCCAGAAAACTCATGCCAGCTTAATTTTATGAAAAAAATCGTCTTTAGCGCCATGCGTCCAACGGGTAAATTGCATTTAGGCCATTTAGTTGGGGCGTTGGAAAATTGGATTAAGTTGCAGGATGAGTACAATTGCATTTTTGGAATCGTTGACTGGCATGCCCTCATGGGCGAATACGAGCGCAGCGAAGGGATTCAGGAGAATATCGTAGACATGGCTGTTGATTGGATTGCCTGCGGTCTGGATCCGAGCAAATCCATTATCTTTGTCCAATCCCAGGTGCCCGAGCATTTGGAATTGTTCATGATTCTCTCCTGCATGACGCCGTTAGGATGGCTTGAACGCAATCCCACCTATAAAGAACAATTAAGGGAAATCAAGGCGCGCGATCTGCAGACGTATGGATTCTTAGGATATCCGGTTTTGCAGGCGGCGGATATTTTATTGTACAAAGCCAATGCGGTTCCGATTGGCGAAGACCAGCTCCCGCATATTGAACTGACTCGCGAGATTGCCCGACGGTTCAATCATCTTTATAAGACCGAGCTTTTCCCGGATTGCAAAGCTATTTTGACAAAAACCCCGCGGCTTTTGGGCGTGGATAACCGCAAGATGAGCAAAAGTTATGACAATGCCATCAATCTTGCCGACTCGCCGGAGATCATCAAAAAGAAAATTCAGGGGATGTTTACCGATCCTAAGCGCATCAAGTTAACCGACCCCGGACATCCCAACGTGTGCAATGTTTACAGTTATTATGAGGTGTTCGCTCCCGACAGGAAAAAAGAAGTGTACGATTGGTGCACGGGCGCCCAAAAGGGCTGTACGGACTGTAAAAAAATTTTAGCGGATATCATTTTGGAGCAGCTTGTACCCATTCAGGAAAAACGGCAGACATTGATTAAAAGCAAGAATCGGGTTATGGAAATTCTGGAAGCCGGTTCAAAACATGCCCGGGCCCTGGCCCAAAAGACCATTTTCGAAGTCAAAGAGGTTTTGTATAAAAAATGAGTTATAAATTAAAATTGGATGTCTTTGAAGGGCCGCTGGACCTTTTGCTGTATCTGATCAAAAAAGACGATATCAATATTTATGATATCCCGATCACCCAGGTCACGGAACAATACCTGCAGTACATCGAAATGCTTAAACTTTTAGATTTGGAAATCATCGGGGATTTTCTGGTGATGGCGGCGACTTTGATGCAGATCAAATCCAGGATGCTCTTGCCTCCGGATCCGTCTCAAGTCGAGGAAGAGCAGTTGGATCCGCGCGATGAGTTGGTCCGACGGTTATTAGAGTACAAAAAATTCAAAGAGATCGCTTCCGATCTACAACAAAGGGAAATCAGACGCCAGGACCTTTTTACGCGCGCCATTGATGAGCAAAAGGCTCAAGAATTGCGCGAGGATGCCAAAGAGATTTATTTTGAAGTGAGCCTTTTTGATTTGATCACGGCGTTTACCAAAGTCCTAAAGTCGGTTCCCAAGGAAGTTTTTTATGAAGTTATTAAAGACGAACATACCGTCGAGCAGAAGATCCATGACATTTTGCATTTTCTTTTGGAGCGTCCCAGGATTCAATTGATGGAGTTGTTCGACCAGGCGAAAAGCAAAATGGAAGTCATTGTGACGTTCATGGCGATCTTGGAGTTGATTCGTCTTCGTGAAATCATCGCGGTGCAGACCAGAGTTTTTGGTGAAATCGAAGTGATGCGCAATAGAGAAAACATTGTCCCGATGGAGAAGAAATAGTAGACACATTACGTTTATGTCATTGCGAGGAGCGGAGCGACGAAGCAATCCTTTGAAAAGATTGCTTCGCCCTATCGGGCTCGCAATGACACTTAATTAATATGATCGAAGAAAGAAAAAAGTTGGTCTTAAATCAGGAAACGGAAGAGGATGCCGTTGTCAGCCTGTCTTTGCGTCCGAAAAAGATCGATGAATTTATCGGGCAAAAGGAGTTGGTGGAAAATTTAAGGCTTTCCATCCGCGCGGCCAAACAGCGCGGAGAGCCCATTGAACATATGCTTTTCTCCGGGCCGCCGGGATTAGGAAAAACATCTTTGGCCCACATCGTTGCCCATGAAATGAATTCGAAGATCACGGTCACCTCCGGTCCGGCCATTGACCGCGCCGGCGATTTGATTGGGATCTTGACCAATTTGGAAAAAGGGGACATTTTTTTTATTGACGAGATTCATCGCCTGTCGAAGACGGTCGAGGAATTTTTGTATCCGGCCATGGAAAGTTATCAAATCGATTTTATCGTGGACAAAGGACCCTATGCCAAGACCATTAAATTTAATCTCAAACCTTTCACTCTGATTGGCGCGACCACCAGGAGCGGCCTTTTGGCATCTCCGCTGCGAGACCGTTTCGGGATTTTTTATCATTTGGATTTTTATGAGTCGGAAGAATTAGCCGAGATTGTTGTCAATTCGGCAAAAAAATTGGCTGTGGAAATTGAGGAGTCCGCCGCTTTAGCCATTGCCCGGCGTTCGCGCGGCACGCCGCGCATTGCCAATCGGCTTTTACGACGCGTGCGCGATTATGTTCAGGTCAAATGTTCCAGCAATCAAATCACCAGTGACTTAGTTCAAAAGGCGATGGAAGTTTTGGGGATTGACCAGGCGGGATTAGATGAAGCCGACCGGCGTTTTATTCGTATCCTTCGGGAAAACTATAAGGGCGGACCGGTGGGTGTCGAGACGCTCGCGGCCACACTCAATGAAGAAGTCGACACCATCGTTGATGTTATCGAACCTTTTTTACTGAAAGCTGGTTTTTTGAAAAGAACAGCGCGCGGCCGGGAATTGACGGAAACAGCCTTTAAACATCTCGGCTCACCCTCCTAAAAGGATCAATCTCAAAAAAATTTCTCGGTCAAATTCAAAGAGGTGTCTATGGGGGAGATAGGTAAGATTCTTCTTGTGATAGGCGCGGGTTTAGTTGTGATTGGAGGCTTGCTGTTATTCTTAGGGAAAATTCCGGGAGTAGGCCGGCTGCCCGGCGATATTTATATTAAGAAAGACAATTTCACTTTTTATTTTCCATTGGCCACGTGTATTTTAATAAGTGTGATCGTAAGTTTTATCTTGGGATTATGGAATCGAAGATAACGCGACGCTTTATTTTATTCTTTTTTTTAACCGCGCTGATCTTTAATGCGGTTGAGGGCCGATGGGCTTTTGGCGCCGATGAGAAATACATTCGGGTAGCCATCCTCAAGGATGTGTCTTCCTTGACGTTGGCCATCAAAGGTAAATTCGATTTGGTGCAAGTCAAAACCGGGCGTACAGAGCGGCCGAGAAAGGTTTTAAATGAAGCCAAAGTGCGTCCCAGTGTTGATGGTTTGATGATTGGTCCCGAAAAGTTTATGGTTGGTCAAATTAAAATTATTCCGCAGCGTGACGCGACCATCTTTGTCAACAACCGTCGCTTTCGGGGAGAGGTGAACATTATTAAGAATGATCAAGAACTTTTCACGGTGGTCAATCATGTCGAACTGGAAGATTATATCAAAGGGGTTTTGTATCACGAGGTTTCGCATCGCTGGTCCCTGGAGACCTTCAAAGTCCAGGCCATCGCCACCCGGACGTATGCCTTTTATCGGATGAAACAGGGCAGAACGCAGGATTATGACTTGACGGATGATATTTATTCGCAAGTCTACGGCGGCCGCAGCTCAGAAAGGTATCGGACCAATATCGCCGTTAATAAGACCAAAGGATTAATCCTGACTTATAAAGGACAAATTCTCCCGGCGTATTTTCATGCCACCTGCGGCGGGGCAACCGAGGACGTCAGCGAACTTTGGAAAGAAGATCTGCCGCCCTTAAAGGGAGTTATCTGTACTTTTTGTCAGGACTCACCTCATTACAACTGGAAGAAAAATTTCCGACTCAGTGACATTCAGGATAAATTGAACAGCAAAGGTTATCAGTTAAGGTTGATTAAAGAAATTAGTGTTGTCGAGCGCAACAAAAGCGGCCGGATCAGGCTTTTAGAGATCATCACCCGGGATGGTCAAAAGATCACTGTCTCTGGAAAAGATTTTCGTAACATCGTCGGGCCAAATCTGCTTAAGAGTAATAATTATGAAATCATCATGAAAGGTTATTTTATGGATTTATTTGGCCACGGCTGGGGACATGGGGTGGGGATGTGCCAATGGGGAGTCAATGCCATGGCCCGGCTGCGATACAAATATGATGAGATTTTAAAATATTATTATCCCGGAGTGGAGATCGGCAGTTATGAAGCTTACGGATTTTGAATATCATCTGCCGGGAGAGTTGATTGCGCAGTATCCGCTTAAGAATAGAGAACAGGCGCGGCTGATGGTCGTCAACCGGCGGACAAAAAGAATCGCGCACGACGTCTTTTCCAATCTTTGCCGTTATCTGCCGAAAGCCAGTAGTCTTGTTTTAAACGACAGTAAAGTCGTGCCCGTGCGGCTTTTGGGCAAAAGAGAAAAAACGGGCGGAGCGGTGGAAGTTTTTCTTTTGAATAAACTTTCTGATGGGTATTCTTACCGGGCTTTGTTGCGGCCGCTTAAAAGAATTAAGATAGATGAAAAAATTATCTTCAATGGGGGGCGTCTCCACGCGCAGCTCAAGGATATCCCTAACCGGGTCGTGCGGTTCAATAAAAGAAATATCATCGGATATCTTAATAAAATCGGACACATGCCTTTGCCGCCGTATATCAAAAGGCCTGATGAACCGCTGGACCGGGAATATTATCAAACTGTTTTTGCCAGGCATGAGGGTTCGGTAGCTTCGCCGACGGCGGGTCTGCATTTTACCAAGCCGCTTTTATCCGAATTGAAGGTCAAGGGACATAAGACGGAAAAGATCACGTTGCATATCAACTACGCCACTTTTAACGCGGTGAAAGTTGAGGATATTACCCAGCATCATATGCATACAGAAGTCTACGCTGTTTCACCGCGTGTCTGGCAAGCGCTCAGAACAGTGAAAGAGCAAGGGAAGAAAATCGTCGCGGTTGGGACCACCTCGTGCCGTGCCCTGGAGACGGTTGCTCAAAGCGGCAAACTAAAAAGCGAGACGGATATTTTTATTTATCCCGGCTTTAATTTTCAGATGACGGATGCCCTTTTGACGAATTTTCATTTTCCCCAGAGCACGCTGCTGATGCTGGTCTGTGCCTTTGGGACAAGTGATTTGGTCATGAAGGCGTATGCAGAGGCTATTCATTTGAAATATCGATTTTACAGTTATGGTGATTGTATGTTGATTATTTAAAATAGAGTCCATGGTCCACAGTCGACAGTCCACAAATGAAACTGTTGGACAGTGGACTGTGGTCTGTGGACCGAGGACGGATGATGAAATCTGATAAATTTATCATTCATATAAAGGATACCAAAACCAAAGCCCGGCGGGGGACATTGACAACCGCCCATGGGACCATTGAGTCTCCATTTTTTATGCCGGTCGGGACCAATGCCACCGTCAAGGCCATTCCTTTCGAAGATTTGTTGGAGATGGATAGCCAGATTGTTTTGTCCAATACCTATCACCTCTACATTCGTCCGGGGATGGAGGTTATCAAAGAAAACGGGGGCTTACATCGATTCATGAAATGGGATAAGGCTGTCTTGACCGACAGCGGTGGTTTTCAGGTTTTTAGTTTGGCAAAATTACGCAAAATAAAAGATGAAGGAGTCGAGTTCCAATCGCATTTCGACGGTTCCTTGCATTTTTTTACCCCGGAAAAAGTCATGGAGATCGAAAGAATTTTAGGCTCCGATATCATCATGCCTTTGGATGAATGTGTCGGTTACCCGTGTGAACAAAGCCAGGCAAAAAGTGCCTGCCAGCGAACCACATTGTGGGCGAAACGTTCGAGAGATTTTTTCGCGAAAAATTCTTCAGCGCAAAACGGACAACTGCTTTTTGGCATTGTCCAGGGATCGTCGTTTAAAGATTTACGGGAACGCTCAGCCAAAGAGATCGTTGGCATCGGTTTCGATGGCTATGCCATTGGCGGTATTAGTGTCGGCGAACCGGTGGAGGTGATGTTCGAAAGCTTGGATTTTACGATGCCGTTTTTGCCGGAAGATTCCCCCCGATACATGATGGGCATCGGCATGCCGGACCAGATGGTGATGGCGGTTGCCCGCGGTGTCGATATGTTTGATACTTGTATTCCGACGCGCTACGGCCGCTACGGGACGGTTTTTACAAAACAAGGGAAGATCGTTATCCGTAACGGAGAATATGCTGTTGACCAAAGACCGATGGATGAGAGTTGTGAGTGTTTTGCCTGCCGCAAATATACCCGGAGTTACATCCGCCATCTTTTTAATGTCGGTGAGATTTTGGGATTGTATCTGGCCGCGTATCATAATCTCCATTTTTATTTGAAATTGATGAAAGACATCAGGACAGCGATTGCAAAGGGAAGTTTTGATGAATTTCAGAAGGAGTTTTTGTCATGTTACAATTCGACATCATAACGATTTTTCCAAAAATTTTTGCGCCGGTCATGGGGGAGTCTATTATCAAACGGGCGCAGGAAAAAAAGAAGGTCCGGATCCGCGTGCACGACCTGCGCGGGTATACTCAAGACAAACACCGTAAAGTCGATGACCGTCCCTTTGGCGGCGGTCCGGGCATGGTTCTCAGTCCGCAGCCGATTTTTGACGTGGTAAAAAAAGTTAAAGGAAAGAAGAAGGCGCACGTCATCTTAACTTCCCCGGCGGGCAAGGTGTTCGATCAAAGAATAGCGCGGCGCTTGGCCAAGTATGAACAATTGATTATTATCTGCGGCCATTATGAGGGAATCGACGACCGCGTGCGCCAAAAGATCGTGGATGAAACGATTTCTTTGGGCGATTATGTCCTCACGGGAGGCGAACTCGCGGCGATGGTTTTAACCGATAGCATTGTCCGACTGGTTCCCGGCGTTTTGGGAAAAAGGGAATCATTGGCCTTAGAATCTTTTGAGGACAATTTGTTAGAATATCCCCAGTACACGCGGCCGGCAAATTTTCGTGGCATCAGCGTCCCAAATGTGTTATTATCTGGCAACCATCAACAGATAGAAGCCTGGCGTAAAGCCCAGGCCTTGGAGCTAACCAAAAAATTACGTCCGGATTTATTGGGAGATTAAGAGGTGATGATCATGAACAGAGTTGAAATCCTTAAAAACGTTGAAGCAAAACATTTAAAGACCAGTCTTCCCGAATTTCACGTGGGCGACACCGTTAAAATGCGCATCAAGGTGATAGAAGCCGAAAAGGTACGTGTCCATCCCTTTGAAGGTATCGTCATCCGAAAGAACAGCGGGCGAATCGGTGGAAGTTTCACGGTCAGAAAGATTTCTTTTGGTGAAGGTGTGGAACGTATTTTCCCACTACACTCACCGGTCATTGAAAGCCTGCAGGTGGTCAGTCGCGGCCAGGTCAATAAATCTAAACTGTATTATTTGAGAGATCGTTTAGGTAAGAAAAGCCGCGTCAGACAGCAGCAACAGCAACAACCTCAATCTCAATCTCAACCTCAACCTCAACCGCAAGCATAGTCCCCCTTGGGATGCTTTATTACGAAAATAAAGCCCGCAAAAAAGGTTTTCAAACAATCATTGGAGTTGATGAAGCCGGTCGGGGCCCTCTGGCCGGTCCGGTCGTGGCCGCAGCCGTTTCTCTAAAGGACAAGAATTTCAACAGCAGAATCGATGATTCCAAGGTCATAACCCATCGCCAGCGGCAAGAGGCTTTTTATGAAATTTTTGACAAGGCCTATGTTGGTGTTGGGATCATCAGCGAAGCCGTCATTGATACGGTTAATATTTTGGAAGCCACCTATCTGGCGATGTCCATGGCGGTGGACAAACTCATTGATAAACTCCCAACGCCGAAAGTCATGGATAACACGAAAGAGGAATTTTCAAAACAGATTTGTATTTTGGTTGATGGGCCATCTTTTAAGACAGAACTTCCTTTCCATTATCAGACCATCGTTAACGGCGATGCGCTAAGCTTGTCCATTGCCTGCGCCTCGATTGTCGCCAAGGTCACTCGGGATCGAATTTTAGAGACGTACGACAGGATTTTCCCGCAATACGGATTTAGAAACCATAAAGGTTATCCCACCCGCGCCCACAAATTGGCTATCCAACAGCATGGTCTTTCTTTGATTCACCGTAAGACTTTTCATCATGCCTTATGAGAACAGACAAAATTCAATTTGGCCGCCAGGGCGAAGACGCGGCTGTTTCATTTTTGGAGAAGCACGGCTATCAAATCATCGAGCGTAACTTTAGGAACCGCTTGGGCGAAATCGATATCATTGCCCGGGATCGAAAAACTATTTGTTTTGTTGAAGTCAAGACACGTTCGACCCGTCATCAGGGAAGCCCATTGGAGGCGATAACCCCTTTAAAGCAACATAAACTTTCTCAGATGGCGCTTTTTTATTTAAAACAAAAAAGCCTCACCGATAACTCGGCCCGTTTTGATGTTATCTCCATTCAGCTCGATGCTCAGGGCAATCAGGTCATTTCTCTCTTGAAAAATGCCTTTGATTTATCTCGAACATACAATTATTAAGAAGTAAATCCTTATTTTTTGTTGACAAAGGGAGAAGCGGCGGTAAATTAGACATGTAAATAAAGTGTATGAAAGTTATTCAATAGATAACCTATGATACCTAATAATACATCAAAAACTTTAGGCCCGATTGAGACCAATATCGTCGCGCGTTTAACATACGAGAAAAAGTTGATCGTCACTATAGAGGATCTCGATCAATTATTTAAACTCATCCCAGAGGACAGAAAACAGGTTGTTTTCAGGCTCAAAAGGAAAAAAATACTGACCCCCATAAAGCGCGGCGTCTATGCCTTTTCCCCGCTTGAAGCTGGCCCGGAAGGGACAGGGATTGATGAACTGCTTATTCCTCCGCTTTTTTTCCAAAAAAATGATTATTATGTTGGTTATTCGACTATGTTTAATTACTACGGTTTTTCGGAACAACTTTTTCAGACTGTGTATGTTCTTAATACAACCTTACGTATGGAAAGAATAATTTGCGGCATCTCTTATAAGTTCATAAGAATTCCGGAAAGCCGCATCTATGGTCAGGAAATTATTAAAGTGAAGAATACGGATGTCCTCGTTAGTTCTAAAGAGAGGACGCTCATTGATCTTCTTTATTTTAATAAGCCGGTCGGCGGCATTAATAGTGCCGTCCAGATTTTTAAACAAGTTGTTGAAGAAAAGAAATGTGATATCAAGAAGCTCGTTCAATACGCCGCACGCTTTCCGAATATCACGACTAGAAAACGCATCGGTTTGATTCTTGATGACTTGAGGATTGCCGATACCAGCCTTAGCCTGCTTATTAAAAGCGTGGAGAAAACCGCACTGAGTTCGTTTACTGGATCACGTAAAGGAACACTCAACAAAAAATGGAGAGCCATCGTCAATGATTCACAAAAATAAAGAAGAATTTATAAAAATCCTTGAAAGAGCGTCCAAGAGGAAAGAGTTTTTATTGCCTCTATTGGAAAAGGATTATTACTTAACGTTGATCCTCTCTCGGGTACACGAGCTTTCAGCAGATCTCATTTTTAAGGGAGGGACATGCCTGAATAAGATTTATTACGCGTATTATCGTTTGAGCGAAGACCTTGATTTTAGTATGAAGCTCCCACGGTATGAAGCGACGCGCGGCGAAAGACGCAAGTGTATCCAGTCGGTGAAGGATAATATAAAGAAGTTTGTGGAGCCATTAGACATAAAGATTGATGACTCGGACAATCCCGGACGCGATGAATCCAAGCAGTATGTATATTATTTTGTTTATCAATCAGCTCTGCGCCAGGTCGAGGCAAAAATTAAATTTGAAATCGGCCTCAGGTATAATTCGATCCAAGCGGTAGAGAAACGCCAGGTCCAACATAATTTTTTGCACCCCTTTACCGGAGAACCATTATTTGATGGAGGCAAGGTCAATTGTTTATCCTTAAAAGAGATTGTGAGTGAAAAGCTCCGAGCCGCGGCCTTAAGGGAGACAATCGCGCCGCGCGATTTTTATGACCTCGATTTTATTTTGCGTAATAAATTCAACCTTGCGGATCAGGGAGTGATGGATCTTTTTAAGAAAAAAATTGAGGAAGACCTACCTGCCGGCAAGGCAGGTGGCGGAAATCCGGATTTAGCAAAGTATCGCACCAATCTCGGGCGCTCTGATAATGAAATTAAGGATATGCGTTCACGGATTAAAAATGAATTATTTGACGTATTAACACCGGGCGAACGTGGGCATTTTGATCTCGACAAGGCGCTGGTGAGAATAAATGAGGCTTTAAAAGGGCTAAAGTAATGATGCCGGCCTTCATATCGGGCACCTTTCATTTTCTATTGAAGGAGTTATTGAAAAAGCAGAGGGTTTAAGTTATCATTAATTACAATTTGGAAAATTTTTATGCTTTCCTATAAACATCAGGCCATTTCAACATATTTAAATCAACTCGCCTCACGGAATCCTGTCCCTGGCGGCGGTTCGGCCGCGGCCTTGGTGGGGGCTTTAGGCGTCGCTTTGATTTCCATGGTCGCCAATTATTCTTTGGGCAAAGGGAAGTCCCCAAAAGCCGAGGCAGAAATAAAAAGTCTTTTGCAGCAAAGCGAGAAGCTTCGCGAACGTCTTTTGAAATTAGTTGATTTGGACGCCGAGGCTTACCTGAAGGTGGTGCGGGCACGCCAGGCCCCGCCTAAAATCAAACAAGCAGCCCTTAAAAAAGCCCGGGAAGTCCCGTTGGAAACCTGTCGGTTATGTTACCGGGCCATTCAATTAGCCCCTGACCTTGTCAAAAACGGCAATCCGCATCTTTTAAGTGATGTCAAAGTCGCTGTTGAGATGTTGTCGGCCGCCTTCAGCTCAGCGATGTTTAATGTTGAGGCAAACAAATGAGCGCGGTTATCTTAGACGGGAAATTACTTGCCGGTAAAATCAAACAGCAGCTCAAAGAGGAAGTCAAAAGACTTAAAGAGACAACGGGCGATGTTCCGCATTTGGTCAATGTAATGATCGGCAATGATTCCAGCTCCTGCGCTTATGCCAATTCCCAAAAAAGAGTGGCCGAAGCTATCGGTATCGATTACAGACTTAGAAATTTATCTGAGGATATTTCCCAAGAAGAACTTATTCATTCGATTGAATCACTCAACCGGGATGGGAAGGTCAACGGCATCATGATCCACAAACCCGTCCCCCGGCAGATTAATTATCGGACCGTGGCCAATCACGTGGATGCGCGCAAAGACTTGGAAGGAATCAATGTGGCCAATATCGGTAAAATGCTTTTGGGGGAAACGCATCTTATCCCGTGTACACCGGCCGCGGTCATGGAACATATCCGCTCAACCAAGGTCGATTTAAAAGGAAAAGAAGTTGTCATTGTCGGGCACAGCGAGATCGTCGGTAAACCGTTAAGCCTACTTTTATTAAATGAATTAGCGACGGTGACAATCTGTCATATCGGGACCAGCCAGGCGGGAAAATTGGTCGAGCACGTCAAACGGGCTGATATCTTGATTGTGGCCGTCGGCCAGGCCGGCTTAATCAAAGGCGATTGGATCAAACCCGGCGCTATTGTCATTGATGTCGGAATCAATAAAACCGAGACAACGATTCAAGGCGACGTTGAGTTTGAACTAGCCGAGAAAAAGGCGGGCTTTATCACTCCCGTTCCCGGTGGCGTGGGGCCGGTGACTGTTACCATGCTGATGAAAAATGGTATTGAAGCATTCAAATTACAGCTTGAGGGGAAAGTCAGATGAAAAGAATTGTTTTCTTGGGTAATTCTGTGGCCGGAGTCGCGGCCATTGAGGAGATTCGAAAATTCGATCAGGCCAGCCCAATCACTATAATTTCAGAGAACGCGGATTTGCCGACCCAGCGACATTTGTTTGGCTCATGGTTGGCAAAAGAGATTAAAGAAGAAGATGTCCTTTATCGGCCGGCTGATTATTACAAAGCGAATAATATCACCCTTTTATTTGGCAAAAATATTGTTCGGGTTGATTTTAAAAAAAACAGGGTCATCATGGAAGACAAAGAATCTATCGATTTCGATATTTTGGTGATCACGGATACCTTGACCACCAAATTTCCTGACATTAAAGGGATTCAGAAAAAGGGTGTCTTTAGTACTAGGCGTTTTAATGATATCAAAGAGGTGAATTCTTCGTTGGCCTTAATTGAAACAATTGTTGTTCAAGTTAGCGATCTGATGGGATTTCTGTTAGCCTGTGCTTTACGACAGCGCAATAAAGAAGTAATTTTAGTTGTCCCATCTGATTTCCTTTTGTCATCGGTAATCGATCAAGGCCCAGCCCAGGTTTTGACTAAGCTTTTGGATGATAATGCCGTACGCATCATCACGGGCAATTCGATAGCCGAGATACTGGGTGACGGAGATGTAAAGGCAGTAAGACTTTCTTCTGGAAAGGTTTTAGCCAGCCAGGCGGTTATTTTTAGCCAAACGAAGGCGGATTTTAAATTGTTTGTAAATTCTGGACTGACGTTGGACGCAGTACCCCGCCAATTGACCTCTGCTGAAAGGAATAGCCAGTTATTAAGAGGTACCAGCCCTTGCTTTCCTCAAAATGTTAAAAAAGAGGAAGCAAGGACAGTCCTCACTTCTTCTATAAAATTATTGAAGGAAAGTGAGGGCAGTGCCCCCAATCTTGAACAAGAAATAGTTGCAGGGGCACTAGCAATTCGGGTCAATGAGTCCTTCAAAACAAATTTGGATCACGTTTACGCCGTTGATGAGGCCTGCGTGTTCTCCATAGACAAGTATTTATGTGACTTTGAGATTTCGGCTGGATATTTGGCCGAACAGGGGAGGGTCGTCGGCCGGAGTATTTTAGGAGAAGTTTGTTCGTACTCTGTTATACCACGATTTATTTCTTTGAATATTTTTGATACTTCGGTGGTTTTATTAGGTATGACCAAGAATCAATCAGAATTGAGAGAATACAAAGAATTCGACCCTCGCCAGAACATGTACAAGAAAATTCTTATGGAAAATGACCTGGTTGTTGGCGCTATCCTGATTAATGTAAAGGATGAAGGCCAGAAAATCAAGCGGCTGATCGAAGAAAAAGTAACGGTAACGCCAGACGAGTTCAGTGAAGCTAAATTCCCAGTCAATTTATAGAATATTTAGAAATTTTTCTTGCCAAGAGGTGGATTATATATTATCCTCTTGTACAGAAGGAGCTTAAGATTACTGCACAGATCCAAAGAATTCTTCTGGTCATCTCCTTAGTGTCCATCACCTTTCCATCGTTAGTCCTAGCGGAAATAGATTTAAAAGAAAAATCAGCGCAAAACTACCGCACCCTAGGTTATGAAGCCCAAAAGAAAGGCGATTTAGACACGGCGCTAACAATGTATATCAAGGCCGCTGAGTTGGGTGAAGCGAGCGCCCCGATATTCAATGACATTGGCGTCATTTATGAGCAAGTCGGTGTAGATGAAAAAGCCGAAATCAGTTATCTCCGCGCGTTAAAAGTAGACGATCAATATCTTCCGGTTTATTCTAATCTGGCGTACTTTTATAAAAAGCGCGGCGACCTCAATAAGGCCGCCGAATACTTGAAGAAACGGATTGAGTACGGGGCCCCGTCAGATCCATGGACGACCAAGGCCAAAGATGAGCTCTCTCTTTTATCAAAGAAATTACCGCATTTGCGCCGGTGGCTTATCCAACAGGAGGCCAGCGAAATGAACCGGCAACTTGCCCGGCAGGCTCAGGAAAATTTTTACAGTGAAATTTTGAATGCCGATAATTATTATAAAGAGGCGATGGCCTTGGAAAGAGAGGATAAATTGGACCAGGCCTTAGAACAATATAACCGGGCTCTTGTCGTGACCCCCAAAAGCCCCAAAATCACTGAGGCCCGCAATAAATTGATACTCAAAATAACCAAAAGAAACCTCAAACAACATGCTGACATGGCGATGAGATTGTTAGAATCAGGTGACACGGTTTCTGCAGGAGTGGAATTTCAGAGAGCGCTCTCCATAATTCCCAAAGAACCTTTACCCGTTTCCCGATAAACCCCGTTGGTAATAACCACCGATGAAATCTTCAAAATTTTTTTTGTTTCCATGCCTGATGTAAAACTCTTTTTGATTGACGCGCACGCTTTATGTTACCGCTCGTATTTTGCCATCAAGGGTTTGGTCACAAGTTACGGCCAGCCGACCAACGCGATTTATGGATTCCTCAATACCTTAAAGAAGATTTTGCGTGAGCATAAACCCGAATACTTGGCCGTGTGCTTTGACGTCGGCAAAAAGACGTTTCGCCAGGAAAAATTCGCCAAATATAAAATCCATCGGCCAAAGATGCCGGATGAGCTCATTAGCCAGATTCCTTTGATTAAAGATGTGGTCTTGGCCTACAATCTGCCGGTTTTTGAACTCGAAGGTTTCGAGGCCGATGATGTCATCGCGACGATCGCAAAAAAGGTGTCGGAAAACGATTTAGAGGTCGTGATTGTCAGTGGAGACAAAGATATGTTGCAGCTCGTAGATAAAAAGGTCCATGTTTTTGACAGCCGTAAGGAAAGTATTCT
>Ga0247727_10004991_pt1 | contig 27443 bp, 26 predicted proteins | sample WisWelCaveWW1625_FD_202498 | JGI IMG/M metagenome (GOLD analysis project Ga0247727, IMG submission 202498) | Biofilm microbial communities from Wishing Well Cave, Virginia, United States - WW16-25 | ecosystem: Environmental > Aquatic > Deep subsurface > Groundwater > Cave microbial mat | place...
CTTCCCCTCCCCTCGATGGGGAGGGGATAGGGGTGGGGTGACCGGACAAGGGCAAGCGTCGGAATCATGCTCAGAGCGTCGCCCCTCTTCGTCACCCCCACCCCCGACCCCTCCCCGCAAGGGGGAGGGGGGCGCTGTGGCGCGCGTGAGAGCAAAAAGCGAACTTCGCCGCGTCTCAACATGGCTGGGCCTCAGGCGCTGGCGCGCCGGGTGCCGAGATAGGCCCGCTGCACCACCTCGTCCTCGGCGAGCTTGCCGGGCTCGCCGGAGAAGGTCACGCGGCCCTGCTCCATCAGATAGAAGTGGTGCGCGACCTTCAGCGCCATATGCGCGTTCTGCTCGACGAGAAAGATGGTGACGCCGTCGCGGTTCAGCTCGCCGACGATGCGGAACACCTCCTCCACCACCATCGGCGCCAGCCCCAGCGAGGGCTCGTCCATCAGCAGGATGCGTGGCCGCGACATCAGGGCCCGCGCCACCGCCAACATCTGCTGCTCGCCGCCCGACAGCGTGCCGGCGAGCTGGCCGTGCCGCTCCTCGAGGCGCGGAAAGCGCTGGTACATGCGCTCGATGTCCTCGGCGATGGTGGCAGTGTCCCGGCGCTGGAAGGCGCCGGCTTCCAGGTTCTCCCTGACGCTCATCTGCGGGAACACGAGGCGGTTCTCCGGCACCAGCGCCAGCCCGCGGGCGACGATCCTGGCGCTGGTGAGGCCCGCGATCTCCTTGCCATCGAGCTTTATCGAGCCGCGCCTGGGCTTGAGGATGCCGGCGATGGTCAGCATCAGCGTGGTCTTGCCCGCGCCGTTCGGTCCGAGCAGGCAGGTGATGCGCCCCTTCTCGGCCCCGAGCGAGACGCCCTTCAGCGCCTCGATCTTCCCGTATGCCGTGGCGATGTCCGTGACCTCGAGCATGGCTCACGCGGCCTTGCCGAGGTAGGCCTCGCGCACTTGCGGGTGCGCTTGGACCGCGGCGGGCGAGCCTTGCGCGATCTTCTGCCCGAAGTTGAGCACGGCGATGCGGTCGGCCACCGCCATGATCAGCTCCATGTGGTGCTCGATCAGCAGCACGGTGACGCCGCTGTCGCGGATGGCCCGGATGCGCTTGTCGAGCTCCTCGATCTCCTCGGCGTTCATGCCGGCCGCCGGCTCGTCGAGCAGCAGCAGCTTGGGCTCGGCGGCGAGCGCGCGGGCCAGCTCCAGGCGGCGCTGCTCGCCGAACGAGAGGTTGGCGGCGAGGTCGTCGCGCTTGTGGGCGAGGCCGGAGAACTCCAGCAATTTGCCGATGCGCTCGCGATCCTGCGTGAAGCCGTTGAGCCAGCGCGGCACCACCGGCTGGGATTTGCGCTGGCGGTCGCGGTTCTCGGCCACCCACAGATTCTGCCATACCGCCAGCTGGCCGAACAGGCGGATGTTCTGGAAGGTGCGGGCGATGCCCAGCGAGACGAGCGTGGGGCTCGGCAGGCCGGTGACGTCGCGGCCGTCGAAGACGATGCGGCCCGACGTCGGCGGCAGCAGGCCGGCGATGACGTTGACGATGGTGCTCTTGCCGGAGCCGTTGGGCCCGATCAGGCCGAAGATCTCGGCCTTCTCCACCTCGAGGCTGACGCCGTCGACGGCCCTCACGCCGCCGAAGTGCTTGCTGAGATTATCGAGCTCAAGCACCGGGCGAGCCTCTCCAGCTGGCGATGCGGCGGCGCACCGCGGCGTGCGCGCCGTTGAACGCGGCACCGCTCGCGAGCCGATCCATAAGCCGTCGCCACGCCGCCGGATCGCGGGCGAGGCCGCGCAGGCGCTGCAGGGCCGCGGTCGTTCGGGCATCGAGCAGGCCGCCGGGCCGCAGGTTCATGGCCAGCACGATCAGCGCCCCGAACAAGAGATTGCGCCAGTCGCCCAGGAAGCGCAGGCCCTCGACCAGGAAGCCCTGGATGAAGACGACGGCGGCCAGCGTGCCGAACACGCTGGAGAGGCCGCCGAGGATCGGATAGGCGATCGCAAACGTCGCCACCATGATGTTGAAATTGCCCTGCTCGATGTGGGTCGTGTAGTGGGCGTAGAGCGCGCCGGCGAGGCCGGCGATGAAGCCGCCCGCGGTCATGGCGAGCACCTTCGCGGCGGTCAGGTTGATGCCGCAACTCTGGGCGGCGACCTCGTCCTCGCCGACCGCGCGCAGCACGGCGCCGGCGCGCGAGCGGTCCATCCACGACAGCGCCACCATCACCGCGCCGACCACCAGCCAGATGAACACCATCACCTGGAACGTGGTCCAGCCGTTCTCGGGAAAGTAGCGGATCTGGCGGAAGCCCTCGCCGCCGAGCGGGCCCACTTTGATTTCGCCCATGGCGATCTGGTAGTCGAAGTTGAAGAAGAACAGCCGCACTGCCTCGCCGAAGGCGAGCGTCGCCACCACCAGCATCAGGCCGCGCACACGCAGGGCCGGGAAGCCGACCAGGCAGGCGACCGCGGCCGCGACCATGCCGCCCGCCAGCATCGCCGGCACCAGCGCCCACTTGGCGAGCACGGTCAGCATGGCGGAGACGTAGGCGCCGATCGCCATGAAGCCGGCCTGCGCCAGGCTCACCTGTCCGGTCAGCAGCACCACGTAGGCCGACAGCCCGAGCAAGGTGTGCACGCCGATGATCTGCAGCAGGCCCAGGTAGAAGTCCATCGCGTGCTACGCCATATCTCAGGTGCCCGCCGGGTCGCGTCCCAGGATGCCGCCGGGACGGAATACCAGGAACACGAACAGCAGCAGCATCACGTAGATGTCGCGCTCGGTGACGCCGCGCAGGTACTGGAACAGGTTCTCGGCGGCGCCCACCAACAGGCCGGCGACAATGGCGCCCGGGATGCTGCCCAGGCCGCCGATCACGGTGACGATCAGCCCCTTCACGGTGAGCGGCGCGACAATCAGGGGCGAGAGCATGCCCACCGCCGAGCCGATCAGGGCCCCGGCGACGCCGCCGAGCGCGCCGGTGATGGTGAAGGTGGCGGCATTGACCCGGCCCAGGCTCATGCCGCACAGCTGCGCCGCCACCGGCTGCTGGGAGACGGCACGCGTCGCTAGGCCGAGGCGCGTGCGGTAGAGCAGATGCAGCAGCACGGCCATGGCCAGGACGGCGACCAGGAAGCAGACCATGAGGTCGGCACGCAGGCTGAGCTCACCCATGCGCAGCATGCCGCGCACGAGCGTCGGGTAGCTGACCGGCATGCCGGCGGTAGCGTGCACCACGATCTCGTCGATCAGCAGCAGCATGCCGACCGTCGACATCAGCGTGGCGAGCGGGGCAGAGAGCGGGATGAAGCGGAAGCAGAGATAGTACACAACGAGCCCGAAGGCCGCACCGGCGGCACACGCAAGCGGGATCACCAGCCACGGGTGCAGCACCATGAGACGCAGCAGCACGACCCCGGCATAGGCACCGGCCAGCGAGGCCGCGGCATAGGCCATATTGATCTTGTGCATCACGCCGAACACCAGCGTGAAGCCGATGCCGATTAGGGCATAGATCGCGCCGAACAGCAGGCCGTCGGCCAGCACCTGCACGAGGTCGATCATGCCGCTGACACCTCCGACCCGTCATCCCGGAAGCCGAGACGCAGTCGAGGCTGTCCGGGATCTGTCGAAGGCGATTGCCTCGCTGCAGATCCCGGCTCTTCGCGGTCGCGCTCAAAGCGCGACCGCTTGGCCGGGATGACGGGTGTGTTCATTGGCTCGCCGCTATTGGCGCGGCCCGGGCTACGGCGTGTGCAGGACGACCCACTTGCCGGCCTTGGCGTGCACGAACAGATAGGGCTTCACCGCCTCCCGGTCGGACGTGCGCGTGGATTTGCCGAGCAGGCCCTGCGTCTCGGTGAGCTTGGCGAGCCCGGCGCGGACCTTCTCGCGGTCCTCCTTGATCGTATCGGGCTTGGCCATCACCTTCTGCTCCTCGATGATCTGCTTGAGGATGAAGACGTTCTCCCAGGCCGCGCCCGAGTGCAAATCGAGGCTGCCGTTGAACTTGGCCACCGCCGCGGATGCGGCCTGCGCCTGCGGGTTGACGGGTGCGAAGCTGGTCGGGATGATGATCGCCTCCGCCTCGCCGGCGCAGCCCTGCAGCGTCTCGAGACTCGACGAGGAGGTCAGCCCGATCAGCAGCTTGGGCTTCACGCCTTGCCGCTCCATCTCCTTCAGCATGCCGCAGGTCGTGAACGGATGGGCGGCAATCGCCACGATGTCGGCGTTGGCCTTCTTGGCCTCGCGCGCCTGGTTGGAGAAGTTGGTGTCGTTGAGCAGCCACTTCGACTCGCCCAGCACCTGGAGGCCTTGCTTGGCAGCCACGTCCTTCATGACCACGTACCAGGATGCGCGCGAGTGGGCGAAATCCTCCTCGACGCCGCCGTAGATGCTCTTCAGCTCGGGCCGCGTCGCCTTGAGCCACTTGAACAGCGTGCCGTACATCTCCGACTCGTTGGGGACGTTGCGGAACGACCACTCCGAGATCTTGGCGAGCCCGATCTTGATGGCGACGTCCGTGAACACCGGGAACTGCAGGCCGGAGTCGCTGGCGTCGCCCACCTTCTTCTGCAGGATGCCGAACAGCGGCTCGGCGACGTTGGAGCAGGTCGGCCCGACCGCCACCAGCGCATTGCCCGAGGCGATGCGGCGAACCACCGAGATGCCTTCCTCGGCCGTGCAGCGGTCATCGAGGAAGTCGATGACGATCTTGCCCTTGGCGCCGTCGCCGAGCTTGACGCCGCCGGCCTTGTTGATCTGGTCGGCCGCCGCCTCGAGTGCGGCCTTGCTGTTGATGCCGAACGAGCGCACGACGCCGGTCATGGCGCCGAAGCCCGTGATCCTCACCTCGCGCTCCTGCGCGCTCGCCGTGCCGGGGCCGGCGAGCGCGGCAAAGCCAAGCGCCGCCGCAACGGCCAACGTTCTTGCCATTGACATGGGTTCTCCTCCTCTGCGTTTCCTCTTCGGTCGCGGCCGCTTCTCTTGCTGTGGAAGCGCTCGCCGCTCGTTCGTTGCGTATTCGGCCCATGCTTCACCACCCGCCCCGAAAAGGCAAGGCGATTAGCAGCGCTCGCCCGCTTCGCCGCACGGTTGAACCCGGTCAGGAACGCCAGGTAGACCTGGTAGTCGTGGTCCGACTACAAGCGCTCCATTTCGTCATCCCGGCGCCGCTTGCTAGCGAAGCGCGCAAGCGGGTCCAGAAGGCCGGGACCCATGCAGCCGGCAGCTTGCTCTCGGATGCGCCTGACCTTGCTGACCTACGAGGACGACGGCAGGTCAGCCCATCAACCTCACTAGGAACAGCGAGATCGACGGGAACGCCACCAGCAGCGCCAGCCAGACGAGGTCGGCAATGACGAACGGAATCGCGCCCTTGTAGATGTTCACCAGCCCGATGTCGGGCACCATGTTGTTCATGATGAAGCAGATGATCCCCACCGGGGGGCAGATCAGACCGATCTGAATGGTGACGACCACCAGAATGCCGAACCAGACCGGATCGAAGCCCAGGCCGGTGACGATCGGAAACACGATCGGGATCGTCAGCAGCATCATCGCCAGCTCGTCCACGAACATGCCGGCGACGATGTAGAAGGCCAGGATCGCAATCACGATCCCCAGCGGGCCGACCGGCAGGCGGACGAGCGCGTCGGCCAGCAGTTGCGACATCTGGGTGACGGCCAGGAAATATTGAAACAGGAATGCGGCGATGACGATGAAGAAGATCGCCGCGGAGGTGCGTAACGCTTCGACCAGGCTGTCGACGATCTTTGCCCACGGCAGGCGGCCGCGGCCGATGCCGATCACCAGCGCCCCGAAAACGCCAAGACCGGCGGCCTCAGTAATGGTGACGAATCCGCCAAAGATTCCGCCGATTACGACCAGGAACAGCAGGAGCGTCGCCCACACGTCCTTGAGGCTGCTCCACCGCTCTCTCCAACCGGAACGCTGCCCGCGCGGCAGCCATTCTGGCTTCGCCCAATAGAGAATGAGAATGGTGGTGCAGTAGAGGGCGATAGCGATCAGGCCGGGAATGATGCCGGCGATGAACAGCGCCACCAGATTGGTGTCCGTGAGGATCGAGTAAAGGACGAAAATGACGGAGGGCGGGATCATGATGTCCAGCGTCCCGCCTGCGGCAACCACGCCCGCGGACAGACCGGGGTTGTATCCCGCACGCCGCATCTCGGGCAGCGCCACTCGGGTCATGGTGGCCGCCGCCGCAATGGACGAGCCGCTGATCGCCGCAAAGCCGCCGCTGGCGAAAATCGTGGCGATCGCCATGCCGCCGGGCAGGTGCCCGAGCCAGGCATTGGCGGCGCGGAACAACTCCCGGCTCATCCCGGACACGCTGACCACCGAACCCATCAGGATGAACATGGGAATGACGCTGAAATTGAAGTTGGTGACGGTGCGGATCGGAGAGTCGATCATGATGCCGAGCGCCGGCCCGAAACCAGCCAGATAGGCGAATCCGGCCACCGACACCGTGCCCAGGCTCACGGCGATCGGCACGCGGATCAGCATGAGCACGAGGACAGCGACACAGCCCACGATGGCGACGACCGTTTGCTCTGACATGCGCCGCCCCTCAACGCCGCCTGACCACGACCAGCCACCAACGGATGGCGGCGGTGGCGACTGCGGCCAGTATCCCGAGCGACGCCAGCGTGTAGCCCGTCCAGATCGGAATGCGCAGCTCGGCGGAAATCTCCCCCGCCTTGAGGATGTCGTACACCTTGAAAGTGATGGCGTATCCGAACAGCGACATGAAAAGGAGATTGATCGTGTGCGCGACTATGTCGAACGCTCGTCTGAGGCGCGCACCAACAAGCTCGTACAGTACGTCGACCGTGATTTGACGGTCAGCGTAGGTCGCCGTCGCGATGCCCCAACAGATCGCGATCCCCTGCAGGGTCTGCCCGATGATGAAGCCGTCGGGGATGTGGCTGTTGAAGCCATAGCGCAGCGTAGCCTCGCCCACCGTGATCAGGGCGAGAATGCCGATGAAGTAGCCCGCGGTCTTCTCCACGATGGCGACGAACGCATTCACGCGGGGGAATTCCCTAACGGGACGGAGGAAGCACCGCCCGCCGGCGAGAGCGCTCGGCGGGCGCCGGAGAGCCAATAGCGGAGCTAGAAGAGCGCCCCCTCCTTCCGGAGCTCGTCCTGCAGCTCCTTCAGCACCCGGTTGGGATCGTAGCCGGCCTGCTTAACGGCCGCGGCCCACGCGTCGACAACAGGCTTGGCGGCCTCGCGCCAGAGCTTCACTTCGTCGGCGCTGATCTTGGTCAGCTTGCGGTCGGATTTCCTGATGTCGGCCTCGCGCTTGATCCCGTCCTCGTACCAATGCTTGTAGACGAGCCCCGACCATTCGGGCGTGCAGACGGAATCGATGGCCTTCCTCTGGGCCTCCGACAGGCCGGTGTAGAACGTCCGGCTGATGCCGTGCGTGAAGTTGGACACATAGAGCGGGACGTCGAGCGTATATGTCGTCACTTCGCCAAATCTGAACGCCGGATGGTTGAGGCCGTCCCACGGCACCGTGATCGCCTCGGTGATGCCTCGCTTGAGCGTCTCGTGCGCCTCCATGATCGGAACCTGAACGGCGTTGCCGCCCATCGAGGTCACGTACGTCGAAATTGTCTGGTTGGCGGTACGGACCTTCAAGCCTTTGACGTCGGCCGGTACCTTGATTTCCTTTTTGGAGTGGAACGTGGCCTTCTCGTGCGAGAAGACGTGGCAGACATAGTGGTCGGGCATCTCCTTGTCGGCATACTTCTTGTACCAGCGATGGGTTGCCGCTGCGCCCTTCAAGCTATCGGTGCTCATGAACGGCAAGTCCGCCGCCGCAACCACCGGGAAGCGGCCTGGGGTGTAGCCCGGATTGATGAGACCGAACTCGGCAACCCCGCGCTTCACCATGTCGTAGTGATCCGCGCCCGATCCCAGCTGGCTCGATGGAAACAGCGTGACCTTGATCGTGCCGTTCGACGCCTTGTCGAGCGCCGCAGCCCAGTCCTTGTAGCCGGGTGTCAACAGGTGGCTCGGCGGTACCCAGTAGCTCAGCTTCAGATTGACCTGTTTGTCCTGCGCCTGCGCTCCGTTCGCGCCGAGCCCAAACGCCAGCGCTCCGGCAAGCAAAATCGGCATATGTCTCATGGGCGTCCTCCCTGACGTCTCGTCCGTGCCGGGCCATTCTCTTGTGGCACCTTCGGCACGAAACTCTCCTTCGGCAGATGAACGAGCGTCGGGTTGCTTCCACGCTCGTTCGCCCTTCCAGCCTCGCACTTTCCTCTTGCTGCGTCGAGACGGAGGTGGATGGCGCCGTCGTTCCCACACTGCGCGATTGGACCGAGGATGGGAAGCTTTTCGCCTTGGCGTGCATGAAGCCACGAGACGGAAGCGCCGGCTCGGCGCAATTCCGCATCAACCCGCCCGCGTCTCCCGCTTCTCGGCGGCCGCGCGGGTGCCGTCGTCCACGTCCTTCAGCAAGCGGCGCATGATCTTGCCCGACGAGGTGATCGGCACGTTGGCGACGAACTGCACGGCGCGGGGCAGCTTGTAGGCGGCGAGGTGCTTGCGGCAGTGCTCCACCAGCTCCTTGCCCGACGCGCCGGCGCCGGGCTTCAGCATCACGTAGGCCTTGGCCAGCTCCCCCTTGGCCTCGTCGGCGACGCCGCACACCGCGGCCAGCGCCACCGAGGGGTGCATGCAGAGCACCCGCTCCAGCTCGGCCGGATAGACGTTGTAGCCGGCGGTCAGGATCATGTCCTTCTTGCGGTCGACGATGGTGTAGTAGCCGTCCGCATCGACGGTGGCGATGTCGCCGGTGTGCATCCAGCCGTCGGCGCGCACGGTCGCGCGGGTGGATTTCGCATCGCCGGCGTAGCCGTCCATCACCAGCGGCCCCTTGATCATCAGCTCGCCGCGCTCGCCCAGCGGCATCTCCTTGCCGGCATCGTCCACGGCCACGATCTTGCAGAGCATGCCGGGCATCGGCAGGCCGATGGTGCCCGGCTTGTTGTCGCCCCAGTACGGGTTGAAGGTGGCGGCGCCGGCGAGCTCCGTCATGCCCCACAGCTCCAGCACCGGCGCCTTGGTGCGCTCGGTGAACTCCAGCGACTTGGCCGCCGGCAAGGTCTGGCCGCCCACCGTGCAGCGCGTCAGCGATGAGAGGTCGTAGCTGCCGAACTTGGGATGCGCGAGCAGGTAGTAGTAGGCGGTCGGCACGCAGTCGAACATGGTGGCGCGGTGCTGCTGGATCGCCTCCAGCACGCCCTCCTCGCTGAACCGCGGCAGCATGACAAAGGTGGAGCCCGTCAGCATCGCCGCGTTGAAGGCGATGGAGCCGTAGACGTGCGGGCACGGCAGCGGGCTGACGATGATATCGGCCGCCGTGCGCGTGCCCATCAGCGCCATGCCCTTGGCCGCTGCAACGACGGAGCGGACGCTCTGCACGGCGCCCCTGGGGTGGCCGGTGGTGCCCGAGGTGTAGCAGATGGCGCCGGTGTCCTTGGGGCTGCGGGGCCGGGGCGAAAAATCGGTCTTGCCGTCCCTCAGCCAGCTGTCGAAGGCAACGGCGCCGGCAGGCACCTTGTCACCCCAGATCACCACCTGCGACAGGCCCGAATTGCCCTTCATGTCCAAGAGCGGGCCGGCCTTGTCCTCCGACGCGACGATGGCCCGCGCGCCGGAGTCCCCGACGATGTACTTCACCTCCTCGGGCGTGAGCATGGTGTTGACCGGGTTCAGCACCGCGCCGGTCTTGGCGATGGCGTAATAGGCCACCATCCACTGCCAGGAATTGGGACCATAGAGCGTGACGATGTCGCCGGGCGTCACGCCGGCGTGGGCCAGCCCGTTGGCGAAGGAATTGGAGGCCGCTTCCAGCTCGCTGAAGCTGAAGCTGCGGCCGTCGATGACGAGCGCGGTCTTGTCCCCATACCTGCGGGCGGCTTCGGGAAGAATCTCTCCCAGCGTCTGCACCATGACTCGCTTCCTCCTGCTCGGACGCGCAGGGCTTGCTTGGGTCGCCCTTGTTTGCCGGACCAGCGCGGCCGCTCGCGGGACCCTAGCATCGCCAAGCAGCCGAATCGAGAATGCTCGGGAATTCGGAGCGGCAAAGCGCCCTTAGCTTGATCGACGCCGGTCCCGTAGTAATGGCGTCGGGAAGGCAGGGAGGGTCCATTGACATCGCACGGCGCCGAGTTTGCGCATCTGGCGCAGCCGATCCGCCTCGGCGCCGTGACTTTGCGCAATCGCATCGTCATGGGGTCGATGCACACCGGGCTGGAAGGCCATCAGACCGAGGCGAGTTTCGCGCAGCTCGCCCGCTTCTACGCCGAGCGCGCTCGCGGCGGCGTCGGCCTGATCGTCACCGGCGGCTTTTCGCCCAACGAGGCGGGACGGCTCAAGGACGAGCCGGCGACCATGCAGACCGCCGAGCACGTGCGGCTGCATCGCAGGATCACCGATGCCGTCCACGCCGATGGCGGACTGATCGTTCTGCAGGTGCTACACGCCGGCCGCTACGGCTACCACGACAAGATCGTCGCCCCCTCGCCCATCCGCTCGCCGATCAACAAGCACACGCCTTCCGAGCTGTCCGACCCCGCCATCGAACGGACCATCGCCGACTACGTCACTGCTGCGACCCTGGCCGGCGAAGCCGGCTACGACGGCGTCGAGGTGATGGGCTCGGAGGGCTACCTGATCAGCCAGTTCCTGGCGCCCCGCACCAACCACCGCGCCGGCCGCTGGGGTGGCTCGCTGGAGAACCGCGCGCGCTTTCCCATTGCTGTCGTCGCCGGCATACGGGCGGCCTTGGGTTCGGACTTCCTGATCCTCTATCGCCACTCCGTGCTCGACCTTGTCGAGGGCGGCCTGCCGTGGGACGAGACGGTGTGGGTCGCGCGGGAGGTCGTGCGCGTCGGCGCTGACGTCATCAGCACGGGCTTCGGCTGGCACGAGGCCAAGGTGCCGACCATCGCCGGGGTAGTGCCGCACGGAGCCTTTGCCGAGCACATCAGCCGCCTCAGGCGGGCCATGTCGGTCCCGGTCACCGCCAGCAACCGCATCAATTCGCCCCAGCTCGCCGACCGGCTGATCGCCGACGGCACCTGCGACCTCGTCTCCATGGCCCGTCCGCTGCTGGCCGATGCCGAGTTCGCCAACAAGGCGATCGCCGGCGGGGCCGAGCGGATCACCGTCTGCATCGCCTGCAACCAAGCCTGCCTCGACCACTACTTCGAGGACCGGCCCATCAGCTGCCTGGTCAACCCGCGCGCAGCGCGCGAGGCCGAATTCAGGCCGCTCCCGGCCGGCCGCAAGAAGCGCATCGTCGTGGTGGGCGCGGGCGTAGCCGGGCTGGTTTGCGCCATCGAGGCGGCGCGGCGCGGCCACGAGGTCGTCGTGTTCGAGGCCGCCGCACAGATCGGCGGGCAGATGAATCTCGCCGCGCGCATCCCCGGCAAAGCGGATTACGCCGATGTGGTGCGCGCCTACGGCGCGCAGCTCGAGGAGCTGGGCGTGCGCGTGGCCGTCGGCCAGCGGGCCGCTGCGCAACAGCTCATCGCCGGCAGGTTCGACGAGATCGTCATCGCCACCGGGGTGCGGCCCCGCACTCTGGATCTGCCTGGCGCGAACGATCCGCGCGTAATCTCCTACGATGCGGCGCTCTCTGGCAAGGCCGGCTTCGGCAGCCGGGTTGCCGTCCTCGGCGCAGGCGGCATCGGCCACGACGTCGCTCTCTATCTCGCGCACCCCGACCCTGCGGAAACGACCGAGCCCGCCAAGTTTGCGCATCGCTGGGGGGTGAACGGTGCACCAAGCCCGGCGCCCGCGCTCCGCCAGGTGACTCTCATCAAGCGCTCGCCCGGCCCATTCGGGCGAACGTTGGGCAAGAGCACGGGATGGATCCTGCGCCAGGAGCTGCGCGACCTCGGCGTCCAGCAGCTTGCCGGCGCAACCTACCGCAGAATCGACGAGGAGGGCCTCCACCTCACAGTCGAGGATCAGCCGCGCTGCATCGCCTTCGACACGCTCGTGGTGTGCGCTGGCCAGGTCCCCGACCGGCCCCTCGCCGACGAGCTGACCGCCGCCGGGCGCAGCGTCCACCTGATCGGCGGCGCCAGGCATGCGGCCGAGCTCGACGCCAAGCGCGCCATCGAGGAGGGGACGGCGCTTGGCTGCGAGATTTGAGACCGAAAAAGCAGGGCGAATTTCCGCGTCGGGCCCGGTCTTGGCTCATTCCAGAGCCTGGGACTGGACGCCACACAATCTCTACTCCAGATCAGTCCAGCGTCCGCCGGAAACGCCGCACCGCCAAGGTCATGGCAACCAGCATGAGGCCCAGCAGAGCCAGGGCCTCGAGCCGAAGGTCGGCGAGCGTCGCCCCTTTCAGCATGATGCCGCGCACGATGCGGATGTAGTGCGTCAGGGGCAGCATCTCGCCGATCCACTGCGCCCAGCGCGGCATGCCGGCGAACGGAAACATGAAGCCCGACAGCAGGATGTTCGGCAGGAAGAACATGAACGACATCTGGATGGCCTGCAGCTGGTTCTGCGCCACCGTCGAGAAGGTGTAGCCAATCGACAAATTGGCGGCGATGAAGAGCGTGCTGAGCCCCGCCAGCAGCCAGATGCTGCCGATGATCGGCACCTGGAACAGGAAGACGCCAACGGCCAGGATCAGCGCCGCCTGGATGAAGCCGATGACGATGTAAGGGGTGATCTTGCCGATCATGATCTCGAGCGGCTCGATCGGCATGGCGAGCAGATTTTCCATGGTTCCGCGCTCCACCTCGCGCGTAACGGAGAGCGCGGTGAAGATCAGCATGGTCATGGTGAGGATGGTGCCGAGCAGGCCCGGCACGATGTTGAGGCTCGTCACCGCCGCCGGGTTGTAGCGGCGGTGCTGGCGGATCTCGAAGGCCGCTGGCGACTGCGTGGTGTCGGGCAGGCCGCGATCGCGCACGAGCGCGGCGCGCACAACGCCGTCCAGCGCGCCAAGCGCCGTGCCAGCCGCAACCGGATCGGTGGCGTCCGCCACCACGAGCAGCGCCGGGCGGTTGCCGCGCCGCACGCTGCGCTCGAAGCCCGCCGGGATTTCGACGGCGAACAACACCTCGCCGGACCTGATCCAGCGATCCATCTCCGCTTCGCTGCGGGCGAGGCGCGTGACCTTGAAGTAGGACGTATTGCTGAGGGCGGCCAGGATCGAGCGGGCCACGTCGCTCTCCTCGTGCACGAGCAGAGCGGTGGGCAGATGGCGCGGTGTGGTGTTGATGGCGTAGCCGAACAGCAACAGCTGCACCACCGGAATGAAGATCATGGTCGCGAAGGTGAGCCGGTCGCGGCGGAGCTGCACGAACTCCTTGATGAACATGGCGAGCGTGCGCGACAGGATCATCGGAAATTGTCCTGCGCGCGGCTCATCAGATCGATGAAGACGTCCTCCAGCGAAGGCGACGATGGGCTCCAGCTGAGCTCGGGCTCGCCGCGGAAGCTGGCCACCGCCGCATCGAGCGCGCCCGCGTCGCGGCCGGCGACGTGCAGGCTCGCCCCGAACGGCGCGCGGCTGCCCCCGCCGGCTTGCGGCTCGCCGCTGCGCTGGCAGGCGTCGTCGACGCGCGCCGCCGCTTGCGCTTTGCCGCCGCGGCCCTTGCCTGCTGCCCCCTATTCTTCTCCATGCCACACCGTCGCAGCTCAAATTGACTGACCGGTCAGTCATAGGCGTTGACCGTCCCCTCCACAACCCGCAGGGGGCCATCTCGCGAAATTGTGACTGACCGGTCAGTCAATATCCGGATGCGGGCGCAGCCTGGTTCCAGGCGATTGGCTTGATGGGCGGCACAGTCGACGGCTCGCTGCTCGAGGCATCCGTCACGGCCCGCATCCGCCAGATGCCAGGCCGAACGGTGTCAAGTCCGGCGGCATGGTCCAACATCGTCGGATTGTAGCAGCCCCCCCTGGCGCCTACATTGGCCGCCATGACTGCCAAAATTGTTGCCTTCGTCGGCGTTGAGAACGCCGTCATGATCGCTCGCATCGCCGGTGCGCTGGTGATCGGCGCGCTGATCGGGCTGGAGCGCAGCTTTCACGGCCGCCCGGCGGGCTTCCGCACGCATGCTCTGGTGTGCGTCGCCTCGGCGCTGCTGATGCTGGTCACCGTCTACCAGAACGAGTGGATGACCCAGGTGGCGATGGAGGCGATCCGCACCGATCCGACGCGCATGGCCCAGGGCATCATGACCGGCATCGGCTTCCTGGGCGCCGGCGTCATCTTCAAGGAGGGGCTGACAGTGCGCGGGCTGACCACGGCCGCCTCGATCTGGGTGACCTCGGCCATCGGCATTCTGGTTGGCATCGGCTTCTGGCTGCCGGCCATCCTCGGTACGTTTGCCACCCTCGCCGTCTTGAGTGTCTTCCGCGCCGTCGAGAACAGGATGCCGTCGGAGTTCTACGCCCATCACCACCTGCGCTTCAAGCGCGAAGCGGTGATGGCCGAGGAACAAGTGCGCAGGCTCATCGGCGGCTATGGCTTCTCGGTGGCCAATCTCTCCTCGCGCCTCGTCAACGAGGGCAAGTTCTTCGAGTATCGCATGGTCATCCGCAGCCGTGACCGCCATAATGCCCAGGCGCTGTCGCAGCACCTGCTCAAGCTGCCGGAGGTGATCGAGTTCCGCATTTCGCCGACGGGGGATTGATTTGGTGTCAGACCCTGCGGGTCTGACACCGTTGCTGCAACCGGCGTCGGACCCCAGCGGGCGTTACTCGCCGCCGCCCGCGCTCCAGACTCAGACAAGTTGGATGCGCAGCTCGCGCCCGAGCACGTCGGCGGCGCGGTAGAGCGTTTCAAGCGTCACGTTGCCGTGCTTGGGATCGAGCAGCCGGTCGAGCTGGGCGCGGCTCGTGTCCATGAGCTTTGCCATCTTGTTCTTGGACAGCTTCTTTTTTTTCATCGCCTGCTGAATCTGCCACGCGATGACCTCCTTGACGGCGACGGCGCGGAATTCTTCCAGAACGCCTTCCTCCTCCAGGAAATCGTCAATTGTCGACCCCCAATGCGGCTTCTTCTTTCTCTTGGCGGTCATTTCAACATCTCCTTCCTGCGCGCAAGCCCAAGGCCTATGTCGGCGTTAGGCGTCCTTTTCGTCTTCTTGATGAAGCCGTGCACGACGCCGACCGAGTGCACCCACTATGACTTGTGCGGCATGATATAATTGCCGCCTCGATTCCTCTCCGAGGATGCGGATGGCGCCATGACCTATCAATATGATTTCGATGAAAGGAACGTAGGCGATCTCAGGCTAAACCGGCCTGACTATGAGGTCCTGCAAGCTGCGTATCGCATGCTGCAAGAGGAGCTAGACGCGTGGAACAGGCGCTTGGTTGAGCAAGGCGCAAGGCCGCCGTACCACGCAGAGGCAGATGATCTAGCAGGTATGATCGCCTGGGGCGATGAAGCGTTGGCGCCTCCGGACAGACACCAAGTAGTGGTCAGCGGCATCTCGGTGGGCAGCTGCCGATATGCTAAGGCAGCTCTAGGCTTGATGCTCAGCAAGCGGCAACAGGAACGGGACGAAAGGGCCCGTCGGGCATGGCCATCCGCGGCTTTGCGAGAGTTGGATGAGACTGTTGCCCGTATCAGGAGGATCTCCGACATTTTCAACCATGAACCCAGCGAACTACTCTGGGAATTCATTCCTAGGAAAGATGACCGCAAGGTGGATTGGGATGCCTTCGTCTCCCATGCGAGCGAGGACAAGGACGACTTCGCACGCCCCCTTGCAGAGGGTCTCCGGGCACGCGGTCTGCGAATCTGGTTCGATGAATTTGAGCTGACGGTAGGTGACAGCCTCCGCAGATCTATTGATCAAGGCCTTGCGCGCTCCCGCTTCGGAATCGTGATAGTCAGTCCCAATTTCATGAAGAAGGAGTGGCCCCGGAAGGAACTGGATGGTCTGGTCGCCCGTGAGATCGCGGGCGCAAAAGCCATTTTACCGGTCTGGCACAAGATAACAGCTGAAGAAATTCGGGCTCATTCGCCGCTATTGGCCGATCGGTTGGCGACCACGTCTGACAAAGGACTGAACCGCGTCATTGCTGACATAATGCGGGCAATCGAGAGAAGCGGATAGGAACATTCAGTTGTCCGAAGGACCGTTGCGACGTCAATGCCCGGTGCGCGGCTTCACAGAACGCTCGCCCGGGACCGGCGCGGCCGAACACCCGCAATGCGGCTCGCCTTCCTGGTTGCGGGTGCCGGCAGTTTCCCTACGGCCCGGCGCTACTTCTTGTAGCCGACATAGTACACGCCGATGATCGCGCCCGCGGCGTTCTTGATCGGCTCATAGCCGGTGACATAGGGTGTTCCCAGAATGGGAACTTCGCCATAGTGCGCCTGACCCGCCTTGATCGACGCCAGCGCCGGCCCGGCCAGCACTGTTCCGATTGCCCGTCCGCTTCCGTCGGGCTTGGGCACGCTCGTCGAGACCCGGATGTACTCGTCGCCATCCTTTGCGAACAGGGTCGCGGTCATCCCGCTTCCGTCTTCCTTGCCGACCGCATCGACGATCTCGAAGTTGTTGTTGATCAAGGTCGAGCCGAAATAGAGGCCCGGCGCTTCCTTGCCGCCGACGGCCTGTCTTCCCTCGAGTTTGGCCGCGCCCAGTTTCCCGGTCATGGCCTTCAGGCTCCCCATCGACTTCTGCACCCTCGCATCTTGCGCCGTGCCCAAGGTGGGGATGAGGGCCACGAGGCAACCAGCGACAAGCATGCCAACGGCAAACTTCCTTCGGTCCATGTGTTCCTCCCTAGTACGAGTTGATTTGAACGGCCACCGCCGCAAAGCAGTGGCTGGGCAATTCGGAATCTGCCCGGCCTAAAGGTAACTTCGTACTGTGCTCGGAGTTTGTCGAACTATTGCAGATTGCGCCGCTTCAATCCCTCATCGCCTTGCCGATCTCCTCGGTCATCTTCTTGGCGTCGCCGAGCAGCATCATGGTGTTGTCGCGGTAGAACAGCGGGTTGTCGATGCCGGCATAGCCCGACGCCAGCGAGCGCTTGTTGAACATCACGGTGCCGGCCTTCCACACCTGCAGCACCGGCATGCCGTAGATCGGCGAGGTCTTGTCGTCCTCGGCGGCCGGGTTGGTGACGTCGTTGGCGCCGATCACGTAGGCCACGTCGGCCTGGGAAAACTCGTTGTTGATGTCCTCCAGCTCGAACACCTCGTCGTAGGGCACGTTGGCTTCCGCCAGCAGCACGTTCATGTGGCCGGGCATGCGCCCCGCCACCGGGTGGATGGCGTACTTCACCTCTACGCCGGCCTTCTTGAGGTGGTCGGCCATCTCGCGCAGCGCGTGCTGGGCCTGGGCGACGGCCATGCCGTAGCCCGGCACGATGATGACCTTGCCGGAGTTCTTGAGAAGGAACGCGGCATCCTCCGCCGAGCCCAGCTTCACCGGCCGGTCCTCGGCGCCGGCCGCGGGACCGGCCGTCTCGCCGCCGAAGCCGCCCAGGATCACCGAGATGAACGAGCGGTTCATGCCGCGGCACATGATGTAGGACAGGATCGCGCCGGAAGAGCCGACCAGCGCGCCCGTCACGATCAGCGCGATGTTGCCGAGCGTAAAGCCGATGCCGGCGGCGGCCCAACCGGAATAGGAGTTGAGCATCGAGATCACCACCGGCATGTCGGCGCCGCCAATCGGGATGATGATGAGCGCGCCGAACAGCAGGGCCGCCGCGGTGATGGCCCAGAACAGGACGGGATCGCCGCCCGATTGGCAGAACCAATAGATCAGCGCCACCGTCAGCGCCGCTAGAGCGAGATTGATGACATGCCGCAGCGGCAGAATGACCGGCTTTCCGGACATGCGGCCCGACAGCTTGGCGAAGGCGATTACCGAGCCCGTAAAGGTGATGGCGCCGATGGCGACGCCGAGCGACATCTCCAGCAGGCTGGTGCCAGCGATGTTGCCGGGCGTGCCGATGCCGAACGCCTCGGGCGCATAGAGCGCGCCGGCCGCCACGAACACGGCGGCGAGGCCGACCAAGCTGTGGAACGCCGCCACCAGCTCGGGCATCGCGGTCATCGGCACGCGGCGAGCGATGACGGCACCAATGCTGCCGCCGATCAGCAGCCCGCCGGCGATCAGCGCCCACGTGAGTTGCTCCTCCGGCGCGCCGATCTGCGCCAGCGTGGTGGCGATGGCGATGGCCATGCCGGTCATGCCGAACAGGTTGCCGCGGCGCGAGGTCTCGGGGCTCGACAGCCCGCGCAGCGCCAGGATGAAGAGCACTCCGGAAGCCAGATAGAGCAGGGCGACAACGTTGGGAGACATGGTTGGTTCTCGCCCTAGCGGCTGGCGCCGACAGTCTCCCCTCCCCTTGACGGGGAGGGGTCGGGGGTGGGGTGAAACACAAGGGGAAGAGCGTGACAGTCACCCCCACCCCTAGCCCCTCTCCACAAGGGGGAGGGGAACCCGGTCGAACGCGCGACGACCGTTTGCACTTTCACTTCCTCGGCTCTCTCTTCTTGTACATGCCGAGCATGCGCTGGGTGACCAGAAAGCCGCCGAAGATATTCACCGACGCCATGGCCAGCGCCAAAAAGCCGAACACCTTGGCAATCGCACTGCCGACGGCGATCAGCGCCACGCCGGCGGCCAACAGCGCGCCCACCACGATCACCGAGGAGATGGCGTTAGTGACCGACATGAGCGGCGTATGCAGCGCGGGCGTCACGCTCCACACCACGTAGTAGCCCACGAAGATCGCAATCACGAACACCATGAACTGGTAGACGAACGGGCTCACCTCCCCGCCGGCGGCGGCGAAGGCAGGAGCGGGCATCAACCCGGCAAGCAGGATCGCCATGAGCGGCCTCGCGTGCCCCATGCCGCTCGCGGACTCCCCTCCCCTCGATGGGGAGGGGTTGGGGGTGGGGTGAAGTAGCGGGGAAGGGTTGTGAAATCTACCCCCACCCCTAGCCCCTCCCCGCGTCATGTCGAAGACATGCCTTCGGCATGGTGGGGAGGGGGACCTGTCGGCGCAAGAGGTCGGGGCGTGCCCCACAACATGGTGGCTCATCTCACGCCCCCTGTTGCAGCAGGGCCGGATGCACGATCTTGCCGTCCTTCGCCACCAGCGTGCCTTTGACGATCTCGTCGTCCCAATCGACCTTCAAGACCTTCTCCTTCTTGTCGATCATGGTCTCCAGGAACGCCAGCAGGTTCTTGGCGTAGAGGCTCGAGGCATTCACCGGAACCTCGCCCGCCAAATTGAGCGGCCCGGCGATCGTCACCCCGTTGTGCTCGATGGTCTTGTCCGCCTGGGTGAGCTCGCAGTTGCCGCCGCGCTCGGCCGCCAGATCGACGATCACCGCGCCAAGCTTCATGGTTTCGACCATCGCCGCCGTAATGAGCCTCGGCGCCGGGCGGCCGGGAATCAGCGCGGTTGTAATGACGATGTCCTGCGCCCTGATGTGGCTCGCCACCAGCTCGGCCTGCTTCTTCTGGTACTCCGCCGACATGGGCTTAGCGTAGCCGGCTGCGGTCTGGGCCTGCTTGAATTCCTCGTCCTCGACGGCGATGAACTTGGCCCCCAGCGAGGCCACCTGCTCCTTGGTCGCCGGCCGCACGTCGGTGGCCGACACGATGGCGCCGAGCCGCCGCGCCGTGGCGATCGCCTGCAGCCCGGCCACGCCCACGCCCATCACGAACACCTTCGCCGCGGGCACGGTGCCGGCCGCCGTCATCATCATCGGCATGGCCTGCCCGAACAGGGCCGCCGCGTCGACCACCGCCTTGTAGCCGGCGAGGTTGGCCTGGCTGGAGAGCACGTCCATCGATTGCGCGCGGCTGATCCGCGGCATGAACTCCATGGCCATGAGCGAGGCCCCGCTGGCGGCGAGTGCCTCGAGCCCGGCGCGGTCGTCGTAGGGCGCCAGCATGGCGGCAACGATGGCCCCCGGCTTAAGTGCCGTCACCTCCTCGGTCGAAGGCCGGCGCACCTTGAGGAGGATGTCGGCGCCGCTCAGCGCCTCGGCCGCGCCGCCAGTGATGGTGGCGCCCTGCGCCTTCAGCGCGGCATCGGCAAAGCGCGACCGCGCGCCCGCACCAGCCTGGACCCGCACGGCGCATCCCAGCGCGGTGAGCTTCTTGACGGTTTCCGGCGAAACGGCCACCCGAGGCTCGCCGTCGCGCTCTGCCGTAACCGCTATGGTCGCCATGGTCTCCCCGCTCAGCCGCTGGCAGATGCGCGCCGCCCCGTCCGCACCCTATGCGTTTTTGGGCGCCGGAGGCCTGAGGGGGCCCTCAAGGCACGAGGGTGAGCAGAAACAGCAGCACCGCCACCACCAGCACGACCGCGGCGATCGTAGCGCGCAGGAAGCCCGAATAGGTGCGCAGGTGCTCGGGATAGTCCATGGCGGGGTGCCCGCCGGATGGGTCGATAGCCATGCACTTTCACCTAGGATTCACGACAGCCGGCGCTTTGGTATCGCAAGCCGGTTTGGCCAGCAAGCGCCTGGTGGGGCGGGGCGGCAGCGGCGGGTACAAAAGAGGGACGGCCACAACGCCGCACCTTCTCGCGCACTGGCGGGCGTGCTTGTATTGCCCAAAGGTTGAGCGAACGGAGAACGCCTCATGGACCTCGGCATGACACCCAAGGTGAAACCCCTAGTGGAAAAGGTGCGCGCCATGATTCGCACCGACATCATGCCGCTGGAGGAGGAGTACGAGGCCGAGATCGGCAAGGGCGGCGACCGGTTCACGCACACCAAGCGGCAGACCGAGATCCTGGAGGGGTTGAAGGCCAAGGCGCGCGAGCGGGAGCTGTGGAACTTCTGGCTGACTGCCAGCGACAAGGGCTACGGGCTCACCACCGTGGAGTACGCCTACCTGGCCGAGGAGATGGGCTGGTCGCGCCTGGCGCCCGAGACCTTCAATTGCGCCGCCCCCGATACTGGCAACATGGAGGTGCTGGAGCGCTACGGCGCACCGGCGCACAAGGAGCAATGGCTCAAGCCCCTGCTGGAAGGCAAGATCCGCTCGGCCTATGTCATGACCGAGCCTGGAGTCGCCTCCTCCGACGCCACCAACCTCGTCATGGAGGCCAAGCTCGACGGCAGCGAGTGGGTGCTGAACGGCGAGAAGTGGTTCGCTTCCGGCGCCGGAGATCCACGCTGCAAGATCTACATCGTCATGGTCTGCACCGACCCCGACGCGCCCGAGAAGCACAAGCGGCACTCGCAGATCCTGGTTCCGGCCGGCACCAAGGGCGTGGAGATCCTGCGCCCCATGAAGGTCTACGGCAACGACGATGCCCCGCACGGCCACATGCACATCCGCTTCAAGGACGTCCGCGTGCCGAAGGAGAACCTGATCCTGGGTCGCGGCCGCGGCTTCGAGGTGTCGCAGGGCCGGCTGGGGCCAGGCCGCATCCACCATTGCATGCGGGCCATCGGGCAGGCCGAGCGGGCGCTGGAGCTAATGTGCAAGCGCTCGCTCTCGCGCGAGGCGTTCGGCAAGCCGCTGGCGCAGCTCGGCGCCAACTACGACATCATTGCCGAGAGCCGCATGAAGATCGAGATGGCGCGCCTGCTGTGCCTCAAAGCCGCGTACATGATGGATACGGCAAGCCCCCGCGAGGCGGCGCCGTGGATCTCGCAGATCAAGGTGATCGCACCGCGCATCGCCCTCGACATCACGGATGAGGCGGTGCAGATGCACGGCGCCATGGGCGTCACGCAGGACGTGCCGCTGGCGCGCATGTGGACCGGCCTTCGCACGCTTCGCCTCGCCGACGGCCCCGACGCGGTTCACCGCCGCCAGGTGGCCCGGGCGGAGCTACGGCGCTATACGAACCAGAAGATGTGAGGTGTCGAAGATGCGGGCCACAGCGCCCCCCTCCCCATCATGCCGAAGGCATGTCTTCGACATGACGCAGGGAGGGGTCGGGGGTGGGGGTAACGACGAACGGCAAGGCTGTCGGCGGCACGGCCGCGGACCCGTACAACAAGCACGCGCTTTCCCCTGCAACCTCACCCCACCCCTAACCCCTCCCCGTCAAGGGGAGGGGAATCCGGGCGGCGCCCGCGGCACGTGCTCGCCGGAGGACGGCGCATGACCTCCTTCGCACACCAGGCCGCGCAGATCGACACGGTGGCGTTGGCCAAATACCTTGAAGGCCGCCTGCCGGACTTCAAGGGGCCGATCGCGGCGGAGAAGACGCCGACCGGACAGTCGAACCCGACGTTCATTCTCAGCTCGCCAAGCGGCCGCTACGTGCTGCGCAAGAAGCCGCCGGGACAGCTGCTCAGGAGCGCGCATCAGGTCGACCGCGAGTATCGCGTCATGAAGGGGCTGGAGGGAACCGATGTGCCGGTGCCGCGCATGCTGCATCTGTGCGAGGACGATTCCGTCATCGGCACCGCCTTCTTCGTCATGGAGTTCGTCGACGGCACCGTGTTCTGGGACCCGGCGCTGCCGGAGCTGGACAAGCCCCAGCGCGCCAAGGTCTATGACGAGGAGAACCGGGCGCTCGCCGCGCTGCACTCGGTGGACCCCGCCAAGGTGGGCCTCGCCGACTTCGGCAAGGCCGGCAGCTATTTCGCCCGCCAGCGCGACCGCTGGACCAAGCAATATCGGGCCTCGGAGACCGAGCGCATCGAGGACATGGAGACGCTGATCGACTGGCTGGAGAGGAACGAGCCGCCCGATGACGGCCGCGCCAGCCTGGTGCACGGCGACTACCGCATCGACAACATGATCTTCAGGCCGGACGGCTCGCGCCTGCTCGCCATCATCGACTGGGAGCTTTCGACCATCGGCCACCCGTTCTCGGATCTCGCCTACCAATGCATGCAGTGGCGCTTTCCCAACCACGAGACCATGCGCGGCCTCGCCAGCGTCGACCGCAAGGCGCTCGGCATCCCGACAGAGGAGGAGTACGTCGCCAAGTATTGCGAGCGCATGGGCATCTCGGGCATCCCGATCTGGAAGTTCTGCCTCGCCTTCTCCTTCTTCCGCTTGGCGGCCATCGTGCAGGGCGTAAAGAAGCGCGGGCTCGACGGCAATGCGTCGAACCCGGAGAAGGCGATCAAATCGGGCGAGCGCGTGCCAATGATGGCCAAGATGGGCGTGGAGGTGATCGCGGGATAGACCTCGCGGTTGCGCGGTTCACTCCCCGAGTGGGCTTCTCAAGGTAATTTCGCCATGACGTGCCCACTCCAATAGGGTGCCCTGCGGCCCAAGATTGGTAGCGCGGGAGACGAGCCAGTACTCGGCTACTCGTGGCCTCTGTGATCGGCTTCACCAATCGCAGGAGCCCGTACAACGGATAACAGCCGCTCGTCGCGAGCGGAGAGGTCTCCGGGCTCATGGGCTGGAAGGCGGCTCACGGCGTTTGTAGCGAGCCGCCTTCAATCTCGGTTTTGATCTATCGAAATGGAGGGTAGATGCTACCCGCGGAAAAACGTACTGAAGCCGCTCCGGAGGAGCCCAATCCCAGAGATATCGGGAAGTCGATGAAGCAAGTGCTTCGCCGACGTGCTTTCACTACGGGCGGCTTTTGCGCAGTGGCCGTTATTGGATTTGGACGGCTCGTTCGCGTCATAGGAAGCTATGATCCCGACCGTGCAGCTGAACTCGTGCACCGCGCGGTAGGGCTCCCTCCGGATAAGAAGCAGGGGAAGCTATCTCTGACTGATCCGCGGGACTGGTTCTCCCTAGCTCCTGAACAAGTTGTTCGAATCCTGCGCGCTGCTGAACTTCCCATCGTTCCGCTCGATTGGGACACGATTCGCAAGAAAGGTGTGCCAAGCCAGTTCGCACCCGAGGAGACATGCGGCTACAGCGCGGCTTCAGTTGGCTTCTTGCTGAATGAGCTGCATCTACTCGGGATCTATCCTCCGTCAGCGCGACGGCCACCACTGAGTCATGCTGAGAAGCTGGCCAAGGCGGCGAGACGATTCAGAGACGTGCTAAATCACAAGGACACCGCGCGCCTACTGTCCGATTGGCCAGAGTTGAAAGAGTTCCGCTCCCGTACGACGGAGTTGAACATTCTGGCCAGCATGACCGCAGATGCTCGTCAGGCCGAAGCAAAGCGCCAACGCCACGGCGTCGTCTCTAAGACGCAAAGCCCCCGCGAGGTTTTCATTCGGGATCATCTTGCACGCTGCTTTGAGTCTCTCTATGGCCGCAAGGCTGGAGCCTCCCGCCCGAGCGGAACCGGAGAGATTGGTGGTCCCTTCATTCGCTTCGCAGTGACATTCTTTGCGGAGATCGGAGCGGAGATCGGACTGCCTATCGCTGCGGAGACTATTGCTCGCGACCTGCGGAGGCGGCCCCGCAAGAAGGATGCTAGCCCATTGCCTCGGTGAAAGGCCGACGATCGGTCGCATGGCCACCGCCGCCGCGGTCAGCCCGTTGCACGCCTGTAAGGCATATGTTAGCTAAGTCTAGTCCAGCTAATCGAGAAGCCACCATGCCCACCTACACCGTCCACGCCGCCAAGACCAACCTTTCCAAGCTCATCGAGCGCGCGGAGAAGGGCGAGGAAGTCGTCATCGCTCGCGGCAAGAAGCCGGTGGCACGGCTGGTGCCGATGGGCGTGCCCGCGCACGTGCTGCGCCGCCGCGCCTTCGGCGTTCTCAAGGGCAAGCTCAAGCTGCCGGATTCCTTCTTCTTCGATCCCCTGCCCGAGGAAGAGCTGAAGCTCTGGGAAGGGCGCGAGGACTGATGGGCGCGCTGCTCGACACGCACGCGCTGATCTGGTGGGTGATGGGTGACGCGCGCATTTCCCGCGAGCTTCGGCAGCGCCTGGGGCGCCCCGAGCAAGATGTTTTCGTCAGCGCCGCGACGGCCTGGGAAATCGCCACCAAAGTCAGGATCGGCAAGCTCGACGCACCGAAGGCGCTCTTGAGAGACTTTGTCGAAGCCGTCGAGGCCCTGGGCTTCCGGCCGCTGCCCATCACACTGCGGCATGGCGCCGACGCCGGCCACATGCCCGGCGCGCATCGCGACCCCTTCGACCGCATCCTGGCGGCGCAGGCGCGTGCAGAAGGCCTCGACCTCGTAAGTTGCGATCCGGCATTCGACGCTCTAGGCGTCAAAACGCTCTGGTAACCTTCGCCACCGTTGGCCTGCAAATGCTCGACATCCTCAACCTGGCGCTCCCGTTCTTCGGCCTGATCTTCATCGGCTTCGCCTGCGGCAAGTGGCGGCGGCTGCCGGACGAGGGGCTGGCGTGGATGAACTTCTTCATCCTGTACGTAGCGCTGCCCGCTCTCTTCTTCCGCATCCTCTCCAAAACCCCGTTCGAACAGCTGGCGCAGGTGGATTTCATCAAGGCCACCACACTGGCCACCTTCGGAGCCTTCGCCATCGCCTTCCTCGTCGGCCTCATCGCACGCCGGGGCAGGCTGGCCGATGCGACACTGGCGGGCGTCGCCGGCGGCCTCGGCAACATCGGCTACATGGGGCCGGGCCTGGCGCTCGCGACCTGGGGGCAGGAAGCCGCCGTGCCCGTAGCCCTGATCTTCTGTTTCGATTCCCTTTTGATTTTCACCCTGGTTCCGCTGCTCATGGCCTTCAGCGGAGAAGCCAAGACCGGGCTCCTGCGTGCGCTCGCAGATGTGCTGAGGAGCATTGTCCTCAATCCGCTGCTGGTCGCGGCGGCGCTGGGTGTGGCGGCGGCCGCCTATCGGTTCGAGCCGCCGGTGGCGCTCGACCGCCTGCTGGAATTTCTCTACGCCTCTGCGGCGCCGTGCGCCCTGTTCGCGCTGGGCGTGACGCTGGCGTTGCGCCCGCTCGAGAGCACGCCGCCGGAGGTGCCGCCGCTGATCATGGTGAAGCTCGCCCTGCATCCGGTCCTGGCGCTGCTCCTGCTCCGCTATTTCGGCCCCTTCAGCGAGCTGTGGGTGAGCACCGCCGTGCTGATGGCGGCACTACCGCCTGGGCTGTTCGCTTTCATACTTGCCCGCCAGTACGACGCGTGGATCGAGCAGGCGTCGAGCGCGGTGCTGATCGGTACGCTCACCTCCGTCGTGACGCTGACGGCCGTGATGTGGCTGGTAAAGGCGCAAGCGCTGCCACAACTGCTGTTGCGCTAGATTAGGGCGACGGTTCAACTAGTGTCTGCTGTGGGAGTCTTGCCAGAAGATGGGGCGGCACCTCGCTTTCTCTCACGACGCGGACTTGATCGGCCGCCCCTGCAGCAGCGGCTGATGTCATCTTCTCTACAATCAATGCGCTGGCGAACGCGGCACCGGACTTGGCGGTGACACTCATCAAAATTCCGTTCTTCACCGGTGGATCGTCGAGAGGTTCCCGCCCGAGGATCGCGAACACCATCGATTGTATGCCAGCGCTCTCACGAGCCCCAACGAAATAATAGCTTTGCTCCGTCGGGATAATTTGCCCGCTGTAACTATCCGGCCGCGGATCGAAGAGGCTGGAGCTTGTCAGATAGCGGCATACGAATTGCTGCACCTCATTGTGACGGAACTCGATGATCATCACCTCCCTGCGAACCAACTCCAGTCGCGTGGCATCACGACGATAGATGATGTACGTGCCTGCCACGGCTCTGCCCTCTCGCACATCGACTTTGGCAGGCTGGGGCAGCGTTGGGTCGAGTTGCTCGCTCGAGCGATGCACCTCCGGACCAACGTTCAGCAGAACCTTGAATTGCTTCGGGTCGGCATCGAACCAGTTCGCCTCGATGCCAGGGAACTTCGCCGACCAATAACTTGCGATCTTGACGAGGCTGGAACGATTTGGCGTCCGGCGTCCCGCCAGCCAATCCTCGACGAGGTCTTTGCGCGTTTTGAAGCGGGCATGGAGATCATTGGCGAATTGAAACGCGCTCACCCCTGCCCTCGCGAGGATGTGCCCAAGGTTCTTGTCGATGTCAGCCATGCAAGTCCCCGCCGTAACCGCTCACCAGCCACGACGCTGCAATAAATGTGTTAATATGTCATTAATTTTCAAGGTCCGGCCCGCGCTCGACTTTATTATGACATCTCTTGACATATCATGTAAGGATCTGTATCCGAGGATGACCAAAGTGTCGGAGTAGGCGGTTGCCATGGCTTCCTGTTCGACTCGCATTCAGGTTCGAAGCTCTTTCAAGCGGATCGCATTGGGCGCGTTTATGGCTGGGGGGGTTCTAACAGTTCCCGGCCCGCCGACGGCGGCAGACCTCGGCCTGGAAAGCGCCGCGAACTACTACGCCAATGCTTCTCCGCTCGACGTGGCGGCGCAAGTGGCGACAATAATGGCTGCGCTTCTGATGTTCTATCAGCACTTGAGGAACAGGAAGCGCTAACCCGAAGTTCCCCGAAGGTTGCTGAAAGTTTTGCTTATGCTTCAATCGGTTGAGATTGAGGCGGGGCGAGCGCGACTGGCTACACGGTGATGGCGGCGATCAGG
>Ga0247727_10004992_pt1 | contig 27442 bp, 19 predicted proteins | sample WisWelCaveWW1625_FD_202498 | JGI IMG/M metagenome (GOLD analysis project Ga0247727, IMG submission 202498) | Biofilm microbial communities from Wishing Well Cave, Virginia, United States - WW16-25 | ecosystem: Environmental > Aquatic > Deep subsurface > Groundwater > Cave microbial mat | place...
CGACTGCTCCGGCGACGGCTGGACCGCGAGTTCCCACCACCGCTCGTGAAGAAGATCCACGAGCAGTCCGCGGGGAACCCGTTGTTCGCGATCGAGGTCGGTCGCGCGCTCGGGAACGGGCTCCAGCACCTGCAGCCCGGGGTACCGCTCCCGGTGCCGCGCGATCTCGAGGAGATCCTGCAACGGCGCCTGTCGGCGCTGTCGAGCGATGCGCGCCGCGCAGGTCTTCTCATCGCTGCCTCCGCAGCTCCGCTGCGCGATGTCGTCGAGGCCGCGGGTGGTTCGGCGGCCGGCATCCAGGAGGCCGTCGACGAAGGGATCATCGCCACCCACGGAACGAGTTTGGAGTTCACACACCCGCTCCTGGCCTCGACCGCCTATGGGACCGCGTCCGAGCGAGATCGCCGGAGTGTCCACTCGCGCCTCGCCGAGGTCGCGTCCAACCCTGAGGAACGCGCCCGTCACCTCGCGTTGTCGACGGAGGGCCCGAACGAGGAGGTCGCGGACGCCTTGGACGATGCCGCACGGCGCGCGGGAGATCATGGGGCACCGCTCGCTGCGGCGGAGTTGCTCGAGTTGGCGGCGATCCTCACACCTCCGCCGTCGGGTCTCACACTGGTCCGGCACCTTCGCGCCGCCGCGCACCTGTTCGACGCCGGCGACGGTGAGGCTGCTCGCGGGATGGTCGAGCGGCTGCTCGACGGCCTCGAGCCGGGCAGTGGGCGTGCCGGCGCCCTCCGCGTCCTCGCGTTCATGAGCTGGAACGACGTGGGTCGTGTCTACGGGCTCGTGAGCCAGGCCCTCGAGGAGGTCGGCGACGACGACTACCTGCGGGCGAAGATCCTCTCCGAGATGGCGTGGGCGGAGCTCGAGGCGTGCCACCCGGCGGCGGCTTCGGACCTGGCCGACACCGCCCGAGCACTCGCTGAGCCCCTCGAGGATCCGCTCCCGGAACGGTTGGCGCTGTCTATCCTTTCGACGGCCGAGGCCGTCCTCGGGCGGCCTGCCTGGTCCCATATCGAACGAGCTATCACCCTTCAGGACACGACGGCTCCCGGGGAGACCACGTGGTCGGCGATCACGAAGGGGCGGATGCTGCTTTGGGCTGGCGATCTCCAGACCGCGCGGGACGTGCTGGAGGCGACGCTGGACCATGCTCTCGATCAGGGTCGAGCGGCCGCGACATGGGAGATCCTCGTCCACCTCGCCGAGGTGGAGCTCCGGGCGGGCCGGTGGGATCGTGCAGCTCTCCACGCGGGCAGCGCACTCGAGGTCGCCCTCGATGCGGGGAGGAGCAACGTGGCCGGCGAGATCTTGTCCGTCACGAGTGCGATCGCGGCCGCGAGAGGGCAAGCCGAACAGGCACGCAAGGACGGTCTCGAGGCGCTGTCCCAGTGCGAGCGCAACGGGGATCGCTGGTACGAGCTCGTCGCGCGGTCGTCGCTCGGCTTCCTCGATCTCTCACTGGGTAACCCGGCGGCGGCGCACGCGTGGCTCGCTCAGGCGGTGACGACGTGCCGCGAGATGGAACTGGGAGATCCGGGCGTGTTCCCGTTCATCCCGGACGAGGTGGAGGCGCTCATCGGTCTGGGCGAGATCGATGGCGCGGAGCGCCTGACCGATCGGCTCGAAGCGCAGGGCCGGGAGCTCGATCGAGCGCTCGCGCTGGCGACCGCCGGTCGGTGTCGTGGGCTGATCTCCGGTGCCCGGGGAGAGCTCGAGGCCGCCGCCGACCATCTGGATGGCGCGCTCGAAGAACATGCCCGTGCTGAGCACCCGTTCGAGTCGGGACGGACCCTGCTCGTAGCGGGGGAGGTGCAGCGCCGGATGAAGCGGAAGCGGCCGGCCCGCGAGCTGCTCGAGCGGGCACGGTCGACGTTCGACGAGCTCGGGGCCTCGCTGTGGAGTGCGAGGGCGCGCAAGGAGCTTGCACGGATCGGAGGCCGCGCCCCGGCGCCGACCGAGCTCACCGCGACCGAGTGGCAGGTGGCCGGGCTCGTCCGCGAGGGAGGGACGAACAGGGAGGTCGCCAACGCCCTCTTCATGAGCTCGAGGACGGTCGAGGCCCACCTCCGCCGGATCTACCAGAAGCTGGGGTCCGGTCGCGCACGGAGATGACGCACCGTCTGGATGGGAAGCACGCGCCCGCCGACGAGCCGGGCCAGCCTGCCCAGGCCATGAAAGATGGGGTTCCTACCGATTCCCGGAGCCTCCCGCCCGCCTAGCGTCGACCCGTACCCGGATCGTCGAGAAGGAGGGTCAGCCATGAAGAGGCTGCTTGGAGTTGTCCTCGGTGTGGTGCTACTGGTGGTGGCGCTCGCGGGCCCCGCGTCGGCTCGTGCGGACGAGACGGCCACGTTCGTGTGCGTCGACACGGCAACGGGGGAGGTCACCTTCGTCCTGGTGGTCGACGCGAATGCGACGTTCGGGCAGAGCCGAGCGAACGAGGTGTACAACGCCGTCAACCCGTTCGGTTCGTTCTGCTCGATCCAGTAGCGGATCCCGGCCGAGAGGACCGAACCGGGCGGAGTACGTCTGGAACGCGGGCAGGGACGCGCCGGCCGCTGGGGCGGCCGGGGCTCCCGGCCCGCTCGTCGAGACGGTAGGGGTCCCTGGAGCAGCGCGCGTCACGATAGGAGGACGTGCCCGCTCGAGGCCGGATCGCGAGCGGCGCGGGTGCGAGAGGGGAGACTCGAACTCCCACGGCCTCTCGGCCACCGGATCCTAAGTCCGGCGCGTCTGCCAGGTTCCGCCACTCTCGCGTGGACGTAGATGGTAGGCGCAGGGCACCCGTTCGTGGTCTCGTTCCAGCATCTGTCGTGTTCGAGCGACCCGACGGCACCGTGCTCGACGCCGTCGGCCGAGCGCCGCCGGCGCCATAGGCGCGCGAGCCGGTCGTGTGAGCGGCCCCGCGGAGTGGTACGAACGCACGTTCCTTGGGAGGATGGCCAAGATGGGGACCCGCGCGATGTTGGCCGGTCTGGTGCTGGTCGCGGCGGCATGTTCGGGGGGGAGGTCTGCACCGTCCGATGTGGCGGTGCCTGTCGCCCCCTCGTCGCCCTCGGCGACCTCCTCACCTGCGGGCACGTCTGCTCCCGCGCCTGAGCCCTTCGCGTTGCCGACCGGTCCCGGCACCCCGATCGTTCGCGCGGACGGCGACGCCTTCTGGGTCCGCGACCGGCTCGGCGGGCAAGGGTGGCGGCTGCGTGCCGCGAACCCGTGGGGACAACAGCTCGCGCTCCCGGTGCTTCGCCACGTGCGGCGCGCCGGCGTCGACTGGCTCCGCGTGCTCGTACCCGAGCGCCCCAACGGCCGCACCGGATGGATCGATGCCGCGCAAGTGATCGTCGACACCGTCCCTGGCCGCATCGTCGTGGACCTGTCCGATCACCAGCTCCGTCGGTTCACGGGGGGCGAGGTCGCGGCGGACTACACCGTGGGTGTGGGCCGCGATGAGACGCCTTCGACCACCGGTCTCTTCTTCGTGTGGGCCCAGGTGGCGTACACCGACCGGCTCGGTCCCTACGGGTCGAACGCGCTCGGCCTCTCGGCGTTCTCTGAGGTCATCACGGAGTGGCGCGGCGGCGGCCGGATGGCGATCCACGGCACGGCCGACGCGAGCGACCGCGGCCTCGACGTGTCGTTCGGCTGCATCCGCGTCTACAACCCGCAGATGGACGCGCTCCGCAACGTGCCCATGGGCACGCCGGTGCTCATCAGGGCGTAGCCCGCTACGATGCCCGCCGTGTCGACCCGATGGGCCCAGTTCCGGGCGTGGGCCGTCGGCCTGCGGCCAGCGTGGAAGGCGACCTTCGCCTTCGCCGCGTACCTGGCGTTCTCGATCGCCTTCTGGACCGGCTCGTACATCGCCGACTTCGCGACCCGTCATGCGGGGATCGGTGGCGCCGACGGCAAGCTCTACATGTGGTCGCTGCGATGGGTCCCGTGGGCGCTCACGAACGGTCGCAGCCCGCTGTTCACCGACCGGGTGTTCGCGCCCGACGGCCTTGACCTGACCTGGGTCACGTTCCTGCCCGGCCCGGCCCTCGTGATGTGGCCCGTCACGCACCTGTTCGGGCAGAACGTGTCGCTGAACCTCCTGCTGACGGTGGCCCCGGCGCTCGCCGGATGGGCCGCGTACCTGGTGTGCAGCCGGCTGACCGGGCGGTTCTGGCCGTCTTTCGCCGGTGGTTACCTCTTCGGGTTCGGGACGTACATGGTCGGGCACATGCAGGGGCACGTGAACCTCGTCCTGCTGTTCCCGGCGCCACTCGCCGTCTACCTGGTGATCCGGTACGTGCAGGGGTCGCTCGGCCGGGTCGCGTTCGTAGCGTGGCTCACGCTCACCATGCTGGGTCTGTTCTCCGTCTCGACCGAGGTGTTCGCGACGACGGTCGCGTTCGGCGCGGCCGCGTTCGCCTTGGCGGTGCTCGCCGCCGGCGAGGCACGGGTTCGCGTGTTGCGGGCAGGTCTCCTGACCGCCGCCTCGCTCGGCGCGACAGCTGTCGTGCTCCTCCCCTTCGCGCTGCCGGCGCTTCGCTACGCGCCCGAGCAGACGATCCGCCCTGTCGAGCGCACCTCGGTCGATCTGCTGAGCTTCATCTTGCCTCGAGGCATCATGCTCGTCCGCACCGAGCACATATCGAGGTGGACGGCGAGGTTCACGTCGAACCAGGTCGAGGACGCCGCCTACCTCGGCGTGTTCCTGCTGGCCATGCTCGTGGGGTTCGCCATCACAGAGCGGCGGCGCCGGGGTACGTGGGCGCTGCTCGGCTTCATCGGCGTGGTCGGCGTGCTGGCCCTCGGACCTGTCCTCCACGTCGCCGGCCGCGAGACGATCGCGATGCCGGGCGAGCTGCTGACGAACGCGCCGCTGCTCGAGCACGCCACGCCGCAGCGGTTCCCGGTCTACGCGTCGCTCGCCGTAGGGGTGGTGGCCGCGCTCTGGCTCTCCCGCGCGCGCGGCCGCTGGGCGTGGGTGCGCTGGGCGCTCGTCATCGCTGGTGCCGTCACGTTGCTGCCGCGCACGAACGTCTCGCCGGCGTTCCACCCGTCCTACGAGTTGCCGGCGTTCATCGAAGACGGCTCGGTCACCGCCGTCCTCGGTCGCGACGAGAACGTCTTCGTCATCACCGAGCACTTCGGCGAACACATGGGCTGGCAAGCCGAAGCGTGGTTCTGGTACCGGATGCCCCAGGGCTACCTCGGCCCCGTGCCCGACGACTACGCACCGATCCGACTCAACCGCGGTCTGTCGGGCGATCAGCCCTTCATGTTCATGCCGACGCCCGACGAGATGGCCCGGTACCTCGAGGGGCGCGAGGCGACGGCGATCGTGCTCGACGACGCGGTGCGGTGGAAGTTCGAGCCGCTGCTTCGCGCGATGTCGGCCGAGCTGGCGTACGAGGGCGGTGGCGTCACGGTGTGGCGTGAGCCCGCGGGCGGCTACGCGCGAGGTACCGAGCCCGAGGTCACGTTCGCCGGCACCATGACCCACGACGGCGGCGAGCTGAAGAGCTTCTCGTTGCCGTTGGCGACCGGTGACCGGCTGACCTACGACGAGGTCCGCGGCCGGCCGATCGTCTTCATGGTCGTGCCGGCGACGTGTGACGGATGTGGGCCCTGGCTTGACGAGCTACGGGCGTTCGCGGCGGCGCACCCGGGGCTCGCGACGATCGCCGTCGCCGGGTACGGGGGGAACGCGTCCGTTGCGCAGCCGCTGCTTGCGGACGACCTGACGGTGCTCGTCGACCCCCTCGGACGGTTCTCGACCGCGCTCGGCACCGAGCGCACCCCCCACATGCTGGTCGTCGGCGCCGACGGCATCGTCACCGACGTCTTCGCGGCGGGACCCGCCGACGAATGGCGTGAGAGGCTCGAAGGAGGTCTCTCCGAAGATGTCGAGGACGGAGTGCTCGCTCCGACCTCCGGGTGAGAGCGGAGCCCGAAGGAGGCGCCCAGATGGAAGGAGCCGTGCGGTGAAGTACATGATCATGATGTTCGGGGATCAGGCGACCATGATGGAGACCAAGTCGCCTGAGTGGATCAGGAACATGATGGAGTTCATGCAGAAGCTCGACGCCCAGCTCGCCGAATCCGGTGAGCGGGTGGACGGTCAAGGGCTCGCCGATCCGGGCCAGGCCAAGACCGTCCGCGTCGAAGGCGGCGTCCCCGTCGCCACCGACGGTCCGTTCGCCGAGGCGAAGGAGTCCCTGGCCGGCTACTGGATCATCGAGGCCAGCGAAGCGCGCGCGGTCGAGATCGCCTCGCAGTGCGTTGCCGCGACCGGTGAGCCGGTAGAGGTGCGGCAGGTCATGGACGCGCCCCCCGAGGAGCTGTTGAACATCTGAGGATGAAGGGCACCGCGACCACCGACCGATCGCGCATCGAGGACCTCCTGCGCCAGTTGGCGCCGCAGGTCCTCGGTGCGCTCGTGCGTCGCCACGGGCGGTTCGACGCGTGCGAGGACGCCGTGCAGGAGGCGCTGCTGGCCGCCGCGCTGCAGTGGCCGGATGGTGGCGTACCCGACGATCCTCGTGCCTGGCTCGTAACCGTCGCGTCACGCCGGCTGGTCGACGAGTGGCGGAGCGAGAGCGCGCGGCGGCGACGGGAGGAGACCACCGCAGCCCTGGAGCTGCCTGATCACGGCGGGTCCGACGTCACCGTCGAGTCCGCCGTCACCGGCGAGCATGCCGGGCACGACGACACGCTCACGCTGCTGTTCTTGTGCTGCCACCCCTCCTTGTCCGTGCCATCGCAGCTCGCGCTCACGCTGCGTGCCGTCGGCGGCCTCACGACGGCCGAGATCGCGAACGCGTTCCTCGTGCCTGAGGCCACCATGGCCCAGCGCATCAGCCGGGCGAAGCAACGCATCAAGAGCTCGGGTCTGGTCTTCGAGCTGCCACGCGAGCCAGAGCGGGCAGACCGTCTCCGCGTGGTCCTGCACGTGCTGTACCTCGTCTTCAACGAGGGCTACACGACCAGCTCGGGTCCTTCGTTGCAGCGCGCCGATCTCACCGCCGAGGCGATCCGGCTCGCACGCATCCTGCACCGGCTCATGCCGGCCGAAGGCGAGGTCACCGGGCTGCTCGCGCTCATGCTGCTGACCGATGCTCGCCGCGCGGCACGGGTGAACGAGGAGGGTGCCCTCGTCCCCCTCAGCGAGCAACGGCGCGACCTGTGGGACGCGGCGCAGATAGGAGAGGGCGTGGCGCTCGTCACCGCGACCCTCGGCACGGGGTCGGTCGGTTCGTACCAGCTGCAGGCCGCGATCGCCGCCGTCCACGACGAGTCACCGAACGCCGACGCCACCGACTGGCCGCAGATCTTGGCCCTGTACGACGTGCTCGAGCAGGTGTCGCCGGGGCCCGTCGTCACGCTCAACCGCGCGGTGGCGCGCGCGATGGTCGACGGACCGCGCGCGGGCCTCGCGCTGCTCGGCACGCTCGATGCCGACGACCGCATGGCGAACACCCACCGTCTCGACGCCGTGCGGGGGCACCTGCTCGAGATGGCCGGTGACACCTTCGGCGCGCGAACCTCGTACCGCCGGGCGGCGACGAAGACGGCGAGCATCCCCGAACAGCGATACCTCGCTCTCAGAGCCGCCTGCATCAGCGAAAGCGAAGCGGGAAGCGAAGCAGACGGTGAAGGCGAAGGCTAGGGCGCGAGCCCAAGGTTGTCGTCGCTCCTGAACGGCGGCTCGTTGCCGTACAGGCAGTCGTCTCGCAGCGGCAAGATGAACTTCTCCATGTCCGGAGGCGAGTCGAAGTCGAACGACCCGGTCAGCGGATCGGCCTGGCCGTCGCGCTCGGTGAGGGGATCGATGTCGTAGATCTCTTCGATGAACTTCAGCACCGACGAGAACTCGTAGGTGTGGCTGTCGATGGTGCCGCCTTCGGGCAGGCGACCCTTCTTCGTCCACGGCGACATGATCAACGCCGGTGTGCGTGGCCCCAGACCCATGATGTCGTATTGGGGCGGGTTGACGTGGTCGTAGAAGCCGCCGAAGTCGTCCCAGATCACGACGACGGCGGTCGAGCGCCAGTACTTCGACCGCTGCAGCGCGTTCATGACCGCGACGGTCCAGTTCTCGCCCGCGCACACGCTCTGCGCCCGGTGAGGCAAGATCGGGTGCTCGTTGTATGGGGCGGGCGGGTTGACCCACGACACCCTGGCCAGGTCGCCGTTGTCGATGTCGTCCAGGAACGACTCGGATCGCACGACGTTCTTCCAAAGGTCGGTGTACCGCACGTGGCGGATCGCGCGCATGATGTCGCCGATGGGGAACACGGGGTCGGAGTAGAACTTCCAGCTGACGCCCGCGGCCGACAGACGGTCGGGGAGCGTGGGGATGTCGAGGCACGCGCGGATCGACATGAGGTAGCTCCGGATCTCGCGCATCGCGTCGGGGTGGTCATCGACGATGCGGTTCTCGTCCTCGATGATCTCGCGCAGCTCGGCCTCGGTGAGGTCTTGGGGGAAGGCAGGGGTGTAGCCCTGTGGGTCGTCGCAGTAGCGGCCGGGGCTCGGCGCCGTCTGCGCCTTGTTGTCCATGATCCCGTAGCTCTGCGCCGCCACGGTGTAGAGGTGCTCGGGGAAGGTCGGGCCGTACTCCGAGGTGAAGAACGCGTCGGCCAGCACGAACCGGTCAGCGTAGGCCCAGTAGTTCGGGATGCCCTCGCGGTCGAACATCGCGTAGCCGTCGAGGTTCTCGCCACCCACGATGGTGTCGAACCCGTCCATGCGGCCGCCGTCGACGGCGAACAGACCGCTCCAGAACCCGTGGGTGAGCGGTGCGCTCATCACGTCGAGCCCCGGGCGGAGGGGGACGACCTCACCGTCAAGCGTCAGGCCTTCCGTGGCCCCGTCGGCGCCGGGGTAGCTCCCGAAGAAGTGATCGAACGTGCGGTTCTCTTTGATGATGAACACGATGTGCTTGATGGGCACGTCGTCGGGCAGCGACGCGTTGATCGGAGGCGCCGTCGGGCGTGTCGAGGGGGCCCGGTCGTCGGCGACGTTGAAGACCCGCTTCGTGTAGCCCTCGAAGAACGCGTCTTCGTCCGCCCGCGACGGGTCCACGGGTATGGGCGTGGGCGTGGGATCACCACCGCCGGTGCATGCCAAGCCCACGAGCACGAGCAGCACGATCGCAGCGACCAGCCTCACCCCAGGACGCGTCACCGTTCGGGGCACGGTCGCTCCTGCAGGATCAGCGGCTCGATGGGCTGTTGCGTGAAGTCGAACGCCGACAACATGTCGTCGGCGGCTGCGTCGCGTGCCGTCAGCGGCTCGAGGTCGAAGATGACCTCGATGAATCGAAGCACCGACATGAATTCCATCGTGTCATGGTCGACGGCCCCGGGTTTGGCCCACGGCGAGATGATGATGGTGGGCACGCGCGGTCCCATGCCGTAGATGTCGACGTGGGGCGGCGGCACGTGGTCGTAGAACCCGCCGAAGTCGTCCCACGTCACCACGACGGCGGTCGAGTCCCAATACTCGCTTCGCATCAGCTCGTTCATGACGTCGACCGTCCAGTTCTCGCCCCGGCACACGCTCGCGGGCGGGTGCTCGGAGTTCGCGAACGACGGCGTGACCCACGACACGGCCGGGAGCTGTCCCCTGCGGATGTCCTTCACGAAGTCGGTGTCGGGCACGACCTTTTCCCACATGTCCGAGAAGCGCACGTGGCGCACCATGCGAAGGGGCTGGACCCATTCGTTCGGACCGCGGTAGCTCTTCCAGCTGATCCCGGCCTCCTCGAGACGGTCGGGCAAGATCTCGACGTCTGTGCAGGGCCACCGCTCTTCCCACAGGTCCAGCAACCCGAGCGCGCTGTCTTTCCCCTCTTCTTCGAGACGGAAGACCCGCTCTTGTTCCTCGCGCGTGAGCCGCTTGAAGGAATAGGCCGTCTCGAGCGGGTCGTCGCAGAACTGCCGGCGGCCCACGCCCAGCTGTCCGGGCCGCTCGTGGTCGACGAACCGGTCCGACTGCGCCGCGAACGTCCACAGGTGCTCGATACCCGTCGGCCCGTACACCGACGAGAAGAACCGGTCGGCGAGGGTGAAGGTGCGCGCGTACGCCCAGTAGTTGGGGATGTCCTCCTCCCAGAACTGCACGTAGGCCTCGGGTCCGAAGCAGTTCATACGGCCACCGTTGATCACCGAGATGCCATCGATGAAGGAGTGACCGGAGGCGAAGGCCGCGTCGGTCGCGCGCTCGAGCGGCTTCGTCCCGCCGTCGCATGTCGCACCCTGTGTCGCGCCGTCGGCGCTCGGGAACCGCCCGAAGTAGTGGTCGAACGTCCGGTTCTCCTTGATCAGGAAGACGACGTGCTCGATCTTGTCGCGGGCGAGCGCGACGGTGGCCGGGTCGGTGGCGTTCACGGCGACCGGATCAGCCACGTCGGCGGGGTCGAGCACCGCCGGCGGTGCGATGGGGCCGGTGGCGCCGTCGGTGGGGGTGTCGCTGCCTCCCAACGTGCATCCGACCGCGACCAGGGTGGCGGCCGCGATGAGCGCCACGACACGCGTGCGCATGCCGGGTGTCGCGAGGGAGGGGCGACGCATCCGGCAGAGGGTAGCGGACGGGTTGTGGAGGGGCCGAGAGCCGCGGCCGGCCGGTCCGATCGGCCCGATGCCGGCTGTTAGCCTCGGACGCGATGAGCCGCCTCGCCGATCTGCCGAGCCGACGGCTGCCGAGCCGACGGCGCGCCCGATGGTCGGTGCCCGCGGCCGGTCTGGCCGCGGCGCTCGTGCTCGCGGCGCCCGGCGCGTGGTCGCCGGCTGCGGTGGCCGCCACCTGTATGAGCCTGGCCGACGACGCGCCGGGCGCCGGGGACGCCGGCCGGATCCTCAGCGCCGTCGACGGTGTCGCCGCAGGTGACGTATGGGCGGTGGGCACCGACTTCTTGGGCGGGTCGAGCCAGGCGGCGGCACAGCGTTGGGACGGCTCGGCGTGGACCACGGTGGTCGGTCCACCGGAGGGAAAGACCGGCGCGGTCACGGCGTTCTACGACGTGGTGGCGTCGCCGGGCGCCGCGATCGCCGTGGGCACCGACCGGGGGCAAAAGCCGTTGGTCGGTCTGCTCGGTGCCGGCCGGCCGCGCCTCGACGTGTTGCCTGCGCCCGGCGAAGAGGCGATGTTGCTCGGCGCGGCCGGCCGCGCGCCCGACGACATGTGGGCCGTCGGACGGATCACCGTCGATGACCGGACGCGCGGGCTCGCGTTGCACTGGGACGGCCGGCGCTGGACACCACTGTCGCCGCCGCCGGGCGATCCCTCCGGGACCGCGCTGTCCGACGTCGCGGTGCTTCCCGGCGGGTCCGTGATCGCGGTCGGCTGGACGTTCGTCGACGGGTACGCGCGCGCGTACGCGGCGGAGTTGCTGGACGACGGGTGGGCGGTGCTCGACCCGCGCCCCGAAGGCTTCGTCGAGCACTTCATCTCCGGGCTCGCCGTCACGTCGGGCGGTGACCTCGTCGCCGTCGGCTGGGGAGCGGTCGAGGCCGATGTCTACCGGCCGGTGGTGCTGCGCTACGACGGCCGGACCTGGCGCTCCGACGAGGTCCCCGCGATCGACGGATCGGCCCGGCTGTATGACGTCTCGTCGCGCGCCGGTGTCACGGTCGCGGCCGGTGAGGTCACCGGTCCCGACGGTGCCCGGCGTGGCCTGGTGCTCACGCTCGGCCCCGACGGCGCATGGTCGGTGGTGGAAGGTCCCGGCACGGCGCCGCCCGACCGGCTGTTCGGCGTGGGCGTCGTGGCGGCGGGTGACGTGTGGGCTGTGGGCGACCGGGTCGGGCCCGGCGGCGCCTACGGCACGCCGTTCCCCCGCATCGAGCGCTGCGCCCTGGGATGATGCCGCCGTCCAGCGAACGGGGGCCAACCGCAGCCATGACCACCACCGAGCCCGGGCTCACATCGTCGATCGCATCGACGTCGGCCGACCTCATCGCCTTGGTCGAACGTCATGCGGCGCACAACTATCACCCGCTGCCGGTGGTCATCGCCGAGGGCGAAGGCGCGTGGGTCACCGACGTCGACGGCAACCGCTACCTCGACATGCTGGCGGCGTATTCGGCGCTCAACTTCGGTCATCGACATCCCCGGCTCGTCGCGGCGGCGCACCGCCAGCTCGACAGGCTCACGCTCACCAGCCGGGCGTTCCACAACGACCTGTTCCCGGTGTTCAGCCGTGAGCTCTCGCGGCTGACAGGCAAAGACATGGTGCTCGCGATGAACAGCGGTGCCGAGGCCGTCGAGACCGCGGTGAAGACCGCGCGACGCTGGGGGTACGACGTCAAGGGCGTGGCGCCCGGCCGGGCGAAGATCGTGGTCGCCGACGGGAACTTCCATGGGCGGACCGTGACGATCGTGAGCTTCTCGGACGATCCGTCGGCTCGCGAGGGGTTCGGGCCCTTCACGCCCGGCTTCGTGAGCGTCCCGTACGGGGACATCGACGCGCTTGCCCGGGCGATCGACGACGACACGGTCGCCTTCCTCGTGGAGCCGATCCAAGGGGAGGCGGGGGTCATCGTGCCGCCCGACGGTTACCTCCGTGCGGCGCGGGAGCTGTGCACCGAACGCGAGGTGCTGCTGGTCGCCGACGAGATCCAGTCGGGGCTCGGCCGTACCGGCACGACCTTCGCGGTCCAAAACGAAGGGGTCGTGCCCGACGTGTACATCGTCGGCAAGGCGCTCGGCGGCGGCATCGTGCCGCTCTCGGCAGTGGTCGCCGACGCCGACGTGCTCGGCGTCTTCAGGCCGGGCGAACACGGCTCGACCTTCGGTGGCAACCCGTTCGCGTGCGCGATCGGCATCGAGGTCATCGACATGCTCGCGACCGGCGAGTTCCAGGCGCGCTCGGCCGAGCTGGGCACGTGGCTCATCGACGCCCTCCGGAGCGCTGCGCTGCCGCGAGTGGCCGAGGTCCGCGGTCGCGGTCTCTGGGTGGGCATCGAGCTCCACCCGGGTGCGGTCGCGGCGCGCGAGGTGTGCGAGCGGCTCATGGCGCGGGGGATCTTGACCAAAGACACGCACGAGACGACCATCCGGCTGGCCCCGCCGCTCATCGTGAGCCGCGACGACCTGGAGTGGGCGCTCGAGCGAATCGTCGACGTGTTGGCCACGGCCGGCTAGCGGAGGCGAGCCGGTGGGCGGCCGTCGCATCGTCATCATCGGCGCCGGTGTCGTCGGCGCCGCGCTGGCCGACGAGCTCACCGCGAGAGGCGAGACCGACGTCACGGTCCTCGACAAGGGATCGTCGTTCGCGACCGGTGGGTCGTCTTCGCACGCCCCCGGATTGATCAGCCGGACCAGCCCTTCTCGGTTCATGCAGCAGACCGCCGACTACACGATCGAGAAGTACGCCGGGCTCTTCACCGACGATGGCCCCGCCCTGGTGCCCGTGGGCACCCTCGAGGTGGCTTACAACGACGCGCGGCTCCGCGAGCTGTGGCGACGCCACGACGTCGCGCTGTCGTGGGGGTGGCGTGGCCGCATGATCGATCCCGACGAAGCCGTCTCGTTGTGGCCCATCGTTCGCCGCGACGGGCTGCTCGGTGCCTACGCCACCACCGGGGAAGGCCTCGGCGCGGCGCTTCGCGCCGTCGAGGCGCAGGCGCGCCGCGCCGAGGCCGCCGGCGCCGTGTTCCGTTCGAACACCGAGGTCACCGGGTTCGGCACCGACGGCGACCGGGTCCGTACGGTCGAGACCGATGCGGGGTCGATCGAGGCCGACGTCGTCGTGTGTTGCGCAGGGGTGTGGGGCCCACGCGTTGCCCGCATGGTTGGGCTCACGCTCCCGATGCTCGCGATGGAGCATCAATACGCGGTCACCGAGCCCATCGCCGAGCTGGCTGCCAACGCGGACGCGTGGGCGACGATGCCGATCCTTCGCCACCACGACGGCGGCCTCTACTTCCGCGACCACGGTGCCGCGGTGGGGATCGGTTCGTTCCACCACCGGGGGCTCCCCGTCGATGCCGACCAGCTCGACACCCACCCCCGCGCGGTCGACGGGCTCGAATACGCGTTCACCGACGACGACTGGGCCGAGGCGTGGAAGGTCGCGGTCGACCTGCTCCCGCCGCTCGAAGGTGCGTCGCTCCAGCGGTCGTTCAACGGGGTCTTCGGCTTCACGCCGGACGGCTATCCCTTGATCGGCGAGCACCCGGGACTCCGCGGGTTCTGGGCCGCCGAGTCGGTGTGGGTCACGCATTCGGCGGGAGTCGCGCGCGTGGTGGCCGAAACGCTCGTCGACGGTGGTGCGTGGATCGACGCCTCGCCCGCCGACCTGTCTCGGTTCGACGAGCGCGAGCTCGACCCGGCCGTGTTCGAGGCGCGGTGCGATGACCAGTACCGCGACGTCTACGTGGCGCACCACCCCGGGGAGCCCCACACCTCGGCGCGCGGCTTGCGGTGGAGCCCGTTCGCCGAGCGGCAGCGGGCGCTCGGCGCCGAGTTCTTCGACGTCGCCACGTGGGAGCGGCCGCAATGGTACGCCGCGAACGAAGGACTCCTCGACGCCGAGACGATCCCGCCGCGTGACGAGTGGTCGGCCGCCTATTGGTCGCCGATCGCGATCGCCGAGCACCTCGCGGTCCGCGAGCGCGCCGGGTTGTTCGACATGACGCCGTTGCCCCGTATCGAGGTCACCGGCGCGGGAGCCGCCGCGGTCCTCGATCGCGTGGTCGCGGCGCGGACCGACGGCCCGGTAGGCACGGTGGTGTATTCGGTCATGCTCGACGAAAGCGGCGGGATCCGCTCTGACGTCACCGTGGCCCGGACCGACCCGGACCGGTTCGTGCTGGGGGCGAACGGGCCGCGCGACCTCGCGTGGCTCCGGGCGCACGCAACCCGGGCGCACCCCGTCGGCGATCGGCGGCCGGTGACCGTTCGACCCGTGACCGATCACGCCTGCGCGGCGGTATGGGGGCCGTCGGCGCGCGCCATCGTGCAGTCGCTCACCGCCGACGACCTGTCGAACGATGGTTTCCGGTACCTGACGACCCGGCGCCTGCTGGTGGCGGGCATCGAGGTCGAGGCCGTCCGCATCTCCTACGCCGGTGAGCTGGGATGGGAGCTGACCGCCGCCGCCGTTGATGGCGAGGCGCTGTGGGACGCGCTGATGGCCGCGGGTCAGCCGCGCGGGATGGTCGCGGCCGGCCGCGCCGCGTTGTCGACGCTTCGCCTCGAGAAGGGCTACCGGGCGTGGGGGAGTGACATGACGCCCGAACACTCGCCGCCCGACGTTGGTCTGGGTTTCACGGTCCGCAGCGGCGGCGCCGACTTCGTCGGCGCCGCCGCCCTCGCCACCCGCCCGCCGGGGCCGAGCCGCCTGCGGTGCCTGGTGCTCGACGGCGACCAGGTCGCGATGGGGGGCGAGCCCGTGCTGGACGGCGACGAGCCCATCGGCTACGTGACGAGCGCCGGGTACGGGCCGAGCGTCGGCCGAAGCATCGCCCTCGCGTGGGTGCCACGTGAACTCGCCGCGGGTGCCACGGTCGCGGTCGCCTACTTCGAGCGGACGCTCGGCGCCACCGTCGCCGACGATCCGTTGTTCGACCCCCGCGGCGAGCGGGTGCGGTCGTGAGTAAGCCGCTGCGCATCGCCGCGGTCGGTGACCTGGTGACCACCCGGCCGCTGACGCCGATCGCGGCCGGCGACGAGGGGTTCGCCGACGTCGTCGCGCTGCTCCGCGGCGCCGACGCCACGTTCGGGAACCTCGAGACCGCCATCGTCGGGCTCGAGGAGCCGGGGATCCACCCGTGGGGTGTGCCCGACGACTGGTCGGTGCGCGCGGACCCGGCGGTGGCGGCGGATCTTCGCGATGTCGGGTTCGACGTCGTCGGTCGGGCGAACAACCACGCCCTCGACTGGGGCCCGGCGGGCCTCACGGCGACCACCCGCGCGCTCGATGCAGCCGGCCTCGCCCACGCGGGCGCGGGCGACACCGCAGCTGCAGCCGGGGCCGTTCGGTTCCACGAGACGCCGGCCGGACGGGTGGCGCTCGTGTCGGCGACGACCTGGCCGAGCCCGCCCGACACGGCCCGCGCGCTCGATGCTCACGGCGAGGTGCCTGCGCGGCCGGGCGTGAACACCCTCGGGGTAGCGACGACCATCGTCGCTCCACCGGAGGGACTCGCGTTCGTCCACGACGTCATCGCCGCCGCGCCGGAGCTCTCCACGGCATGGATGACCCTTCCCGGTCTGGTGGAGCTCTCGCGGAGCCAGGTCGTCGAGGGGCCCGAGGTCGAGGTCCGCTACGAGGTGGACGGCGACGACCGGCGTCGTGTGTTGCGGGCGGTCCGGCTCGGCGCCCAGGACTCCGACGTGTGCCTGCTGGCGATCCACACGCATCACGGCGACGCGCCCGAGCTCTACCCACCGACCTTCCTCCGTGAGCTCGCGAAGGCGGCCATCGATGCAGGCGCGCACCTGGTCGCGATCAGCGGTCCGCACCGCATCGCACCGGTCGAGGTCCATCGGGGCCGACCGATCTTCTTCGGGCTAGGTAACTTCCTCTGGAGCGACCTCGGTGCACCGGTGCAGGGGTACATGTGGGAGCGCACGCGGCAGGCCCTGGGCGACGCGGCTCCCGACCCAGCCACCGCGACCGACGCCGATCTGCTCAACCTACTGAACGCCGACGCGTTCGACGCACCCGAGGTGTTCCACGCGCTCGTCGCCGAGGTGACGGTCGACGCCGGTGAGGTGCGTGACATCACGCTCCGCCCCGTCGACCTGGGGAGGGACCGGCTGCTCACGGAGCGGGGGATCCCGCGGACACCCGTGCCGGACGTGGCGTCGGCCATCCTCCGTCACGTAGCGACGATCTCGGCTCCGATGGACACGACGATCGACGCCGGCCTCCATCAGGGGGTCGTCGCGCTTCCATAGACCCTTCCTTGCCCCTTCCGTCGACATTGCACCAAGATGGAGACGTGCCTGCCCCTTTCGACCGACGCGCGTTCCTGCGCCGGCTCGGTGTCGGCGCCGCCACGGTTGCCGGCGGGAGCGCCTTGCTCGCCGCCTGCGAGCGCGCGACACCGGTGACGACCGCCGGATCCATCGAGCTGTCGAGCCCGCCCGGCCCCACGTGGGAGGCGGGCCGACCCCTGAACCGGGCGGCGACGCTCCGCATCTACCAATGGAAGGAGTACCTCGCAGGGGCGGTCATCCGCGACTTCGAGGCGCGGTACGACGGCGACGTCCGCGTGCAGGTCGACAGCTTCACCACGATCGATGAGGCCGTCGCCACGTTGCAAGATCCCGCCACCCGCTACGACGTCTTCTTCCCCACGATCGACGCGCTGCCCGGTCTGATCGACCAACGACTCCTTCAGCCCCTCGACCACGACCTCCTCCCGCACCTCGGCAACCTGTGGCCGTGGTTCACCGCGAGCGACGGGCCCTTCTACGATCCGGGCCAGGGCTACTCGGTGCCGTACACCGTCTATTCGAGCGGTCTCGCGTGGCGAAGCGACCTCGTCGATGCGGCGGATGCTCCCGATGTCGCGACCGATCCCTACGGTGCGTATTGGAACGGGGCCTATCGCGACCGGGTGGGCATGTACGACGACCACCTCGAGGCGCTTTCGATGTTGCTCCGTCGTCGCGGTATCGCCGACGTTGTCCATGCGACCGACGAGCAGCTGACGGCAGCCGCTGACGACCTCGCTGCCGCGCGCGCCGCCACGCGGGTGCGCCTCACGAACGACGGCGTGGCCGAGGGCTTGCCGGAAGGGGCATTCGCGCTGCACCAAGCGTGGTCCGGCGACGTGCTGGCGACGCCCCGGTACGCGATCGAAGAAGGCCACGGCGCCGAGGCGGAACAGCTTCGGTACTGGGCGCCAGCGGGGCCGGGCGCCATCGTCGGTTGCGATCTGATGGCCGTGTGTCAACGAGGACGATGGCCGGAGCTTGCCCACGCGTTCATCGACCACCTGCTCCGGGTCGAGATCGGCGTGGCCAACTTCTGCTGGAACGGCTACCAGCCGCCGCTCGAAGGCGTGAGCCGGTCGGCGTTCTCAGCTACCGGGTCGCCGTGGCGGCGAGAGATCATGCCGGGTCTGCTCCCGGCCATGCTCGACCCCGAGGAGTTCGCGCAGGGTCAGATGCTCGTGGGGTTCGGCCCCCAGGACGAGGCGCGCTGGCTGGCTCAGTGGAACCGCGTGGCGTCCGGAACCTGATCAGCCGATCCCAGCCGGTCGGGCACGAACCCGCCGGGCTCGAAGTACGCGCTGTACGTCGCGAGCGATGACCCGGTGGAGGCGTCGACCACCTGGACGAGCACGTTGTCATCCGTGCAGCCGTCGTCGAGACCGGCCCGCGACGGCGACACGAAGTCACCCTTCGCCGTGAAGAAGCACAAGTCGTGGGTCAGGTACACCCACGCCGGCCCGTACGTCGTACCCGAGGACGGGTCGAACACGCGGGCGAGGGTGACCGCCACGTCGCGCTGGACCTCGTCGCCCTGGAGCGCCTCGTAGGCGGTCGTCGGCCCGACCACGGGCGCCACGTCGTCGACCGGCACCAGCTCGACCCCGAACGTCCCCGGGATGGGCTCCCGCGTCTGCTGGTGGAGTGGCGCGTAGGGGTCGGGGCCGGGCGAGCAGGCGACGGCCACGAGCACGAACACGAGCGCGGCGGCGGCGAGCGTGGCTCTCACCCGTGCAGCTTCACACGGGAACCGCGACGAGTTCCAGCGCGACGCCGGCCCACCTCGCCGAGGTCAACCAGGCAGCAGACGGGGCGGTGTGCATCGCGGTCGGGTGCCACATGGTGGACATGCCCGAGTTCCGCGCGCCATGTCTCGTGTCAGATAGCTCCACGTAGTCGGTCGCGGGCGTCGCGAGCTCGTTCGTTTCGTGGACGAAGGCCGCGTAGGTCCGGCTCGCTACCTGCCCGACGATGACCGCAGACCCCACCGTCCCGATGCCCGAGCCGGTCTGCACGGCGCCGATGCCCGTGACGCCGGAGTCGAGCCCGGCGATGCTCGAGATCGCGACGTGCACATCGGTCTGTGTGGCGCCGAACGACACCACGACCGCATCCGATGTGGGTGCGACCAGCTCGGCGCGGAACACGTAGAGCCGCACCGGCCCCCTCGAGATGGCGGGCGCCGAGGCAGAGCCGATCATCGACCACGACCCGCCGAGACCCGTGATCGTCGGCGTACGGATGTTCGCGGCCTTCGCGCCGGCACCCATCACGACGATGACGTTGCCGGCGGGCGCTGTCACGGATGGCACGGTGTAGGCCGACGCGTCCGTGCCCGTGTGGAAGGTCGTGAGCGCTATCACCACCGGGGGTGTCGGCGTCGGGCTGGGGTTCGGGCTTGGGCTCGCGGTCGGCGACGGTGACGGGCTCTCGGTCGGGCTGGGGCTGGGGCTCGGGCTCTCGGTCGGGCTCGGGCTCTCGGTCGGGCTGGGGCTCCCTGTCGGGCTCGGTGACGGGCTCGGACCGGTCGCCCCCGTGAGCGCAGCGACGTCTGTGAAGAAGTCGATCTTCGCGCCCTGCCCCGATGTGACCGACCAGTTGACGGGCACCGACTGGAAGCCGTTCGCGTAGAAGTTCTCGGCCGGCTCACCGGGGTCAGCATCGTTGTACTCCTCGAACTCCGGCCCTAGCCCGCCTTCGCAGCCTTGTTCGTAGTAGCCCCACCCGGCGCCTGCCGAGACCGCGGCGGCGAGGTTCGGGTTGACATCACGACCGTCGTCGAACGGAGCGACGAAGTCGGCATGGTCGCCTCCTTCGAGCGACCAAGGGTCTTCGGTCACGACGAGCGGCTTGCCCGCGAAGTCGGGATCCGCACGGGCGTTCAGGAGACGACTGGTCAATGTGGTTGACGAGATCGAGTTCCCGTGGAGCGAGCCCCAATCCATCTCGGCCTGCAACGGGTCACGTTGCTCCGGCGTGAGGCTGTTGGGCGCGAAGGTCACGCCGAGGTTCACCGTGGCGAACGCCTCTGGCCATATGGCGTGGATCTCCTGGAGGCGAGCCTGGAGGTTCACGGGGTCCAACGCTGTCGAGCCCTCGGGCCCGCTGCCGTAGAGGTCGGCGTTCGAAGCCTCGTTCGCGAGCTCGATCAAGATGTTCTGGTAGCCGTCGGGCGCGGCCGGACCCCGGTCGGATGTGGCCAACGTGCGCAAGAACGTCGTCGCGTTCGCGATCGTCGCGATGATCTCGGGGTCGGTGTCCGGCTCCCGCTGGCTCTGGTTCTGATAGAAGAACTGGACCAAGACGGTGATCCGCTGGGCCCAGGCGGCCGCGATCAGGGCCTCGAGCCGGGCCTTCGCCTCGGGCGTGATGTCATCGGTCAGGTCGTCGAACTGCGAGAAGTCCCGGTTCGTGACCGACGCATCGACGCAGTTGAAGCGTGGGTGACCTCCCTGAAGACCGACCGTGATCATGTCGAGGCCGTACGCCGCGTACGAGGGGAGGGCGGCGATGAATTCGGCCACGTTGCGGTCCGAGCCCGCACCCGTGACACCGTCCCACGTGAGGTTGAGCGGCTCGCCACCCGGGTAGTCCCATCGGTCTTTCGCGGGACCGCGGTCGTCGATGAGCGCCTGGGCGGCGCGGATGTTCATCGCGAGACCCTGGGCCGTCGAGCCGGTATTGATCAGCACGCCGTCCATACACCAAGCGCCCCTCGCCGGGTCGACGGCCACGCCGATCGTGTCGATGACGCCGGCTCCGTCGACGCAGATAGGGGGGTCGGCAGAGCCGACCGCGGCCACGAGCACCGTCGGGGCGATGCCGGCCACGACCGCGAACAGCACACCGACGATCCGTGCCCTCAGTTGTCTCCCCCGCGAGAGCCAAGCTAGCCGCCGATGCGACGAGGCGCAACCTGGATGAGCGTGAACCGCCCCTTCTCAGTGATAGAATCTAGGTTTAGCTGGTGGAATGAAGTCGAAAACCTGTAGGGTCTCACTTCCACATGAGGTTCCTGACGGGGATGCTGGGCATGAAGGCGGTCACGGTTGTGACCACCGCGGCTCTGCTGCTCGCAGCGTGCGGCGCGAACGATGACGGCGCCGCCGAGGGAGCTCAGCTCACGGTCTCGGCGGCAGCCTCGCTCACGGCAGCGTTCAGCGACATCGGTGAGGCTTTCGAAGCGGCGAACCCCGGTGTCACCGTGACCTTCAACTTCGGCCCGTCCGACGGGCTCGCGACCCAGATCAACGAGGGGGCAATGGTCGACGTGTTCGCCTCTGCGAGCCCCACGTGGATGGACGCGGTGGCCAACGATGGTCCCGGCGTGACGGGCAGGACCGACTTCGCACAGAACGAGCTCGCGATCATCGTGCCCTCCGACAACCCGGCCGCGATCGAGAGCCTCGACGATCTGATGGCCGACGGTGTCCAGCTGGTGCTCGCCGCCGAAGGCGTCCCCGCCGGCGACTACGCACGCGAGGTCTTCGCTAACGCCAGGATCGCCGGTGCGGCACTGGAGAACGTGGTCTCGAACGAGGAGGACGTGAAGGCCGTGATCACGAAGGTGCTCACGGGCGATGCCGACGCCGGCATCGGCTACATCACCGACGTGACGCCCGCCCTCGCCGGCCAGCTCACCCTCGTCGCCATCCCCGACGAGGTCAACGTGACCGCGACGTATCCGATCGCCGCGGTCACCGGATCACAGGAGGCCGAACTCGCGACCCGATTCGTCGACTTCGTCCTCGGCGACGGACAGCCGACGCTCGCCGCGTACGGGTTCCTCCCCGCACCGTAGGGGGACCCCGGCGGGTTTCGCCATCGTGGCGGCGCTCGGCGTCGCGTTCATCGCCCTGCCCTTCGCCGGCCTCGTGATCCGGACGCCGTGGTCGCGCGTCGTCCAGATCTTGACGAGTGACACGGCGCTCACGGCGCTCCGGCTCTCGTTGGTCGTTGCTACCATCGCGGCGGCCGTCTCGTTCTTGCTGGGGTTCCCGCTCGCGTGGACGCTCGCCCGTGGGTCGTTCCGAGGCAAGACCCTCGTGCGCGCCTTCGTCGTCTTGCCCCTCGTCATGCCGCCGGTGGTCGCCGGGGTCGGTCTGCTCGCCGCCTTCGGCCGCCGCAGCGGCATCGTCGGGGTCTGGCTTTACGAGTGGTTCGGTATCCAGATCACGTTCACCACTACCGCCGCGGTGCTCGCCGCCACCTTCGTCTCGTTCCCGCTGGCCGTTCTCGCCCTCGAAGCGGGGCTGCGCGGGCTCGACGAACGGCTCGAAGACGCCGCGTCGACCCTCGGCGCCACCCGCTGGTACGTGCTGCGCCGCGTGACGCTGCCGCTCCTGGGACCGCAGATCGCCGCGGCGCTCGTGTTGTCGTGGGCCCGCGCGCTGGGTGAGTTCGGCGCGACCATCACGTTCGCCGGCAATCTGCGAGGGCGCACCCAGACGCTCCCGCTCGCCGTGTTCGAGCAACTCCAGACCGACCCTGACGCGGCGTTCGCGGTGTCGATGCTGCTGATCGCCATCGCCTTCACGGTGATCCTCGGGCTGCGCGGGCGGTTCCTCCGGTGACGCTCGTCGTCGATGTGGTGGTCCGGCGGGGCACGACCGAGGTCAGGGCTGCATTCGAGGCCGATGCGGGCCAGACGGTCGCGCTGCTGGGGCCGAACGGGGCCGGGAAGTCCACGCTCGTCGCGTCGATCGCGGGGCTGTTACCTCCGTCGGAAGGCACGATCGAGCTCGACGGCACTGTGCTCGACGATGCCTCGAACGGCGTGCACATCCCCCCCGAACATCGCCCGATCGGCGTGGTCTTCCAAGACCTCTTGCTGTTCCCACACCTGTCGGCCGCCGAGAACGTCGCGTTCGGGCTGTGTGCTCGGGGCGTCGCCAGGTCCGAGGCGACCACCCGCGCCAGGCGCTCGCTCGAACGCCTGGGCGTGGCGGCCCGCGCCGACGCGCGCCCACGGCAGCTGTCGGGTGGGGAGGCGCAACGCGTGGCGCTCGCGCGTGCACTGATCGCCGAGCCGGCGCTGCTGCTCCTGGATGAGCCGCTGTCGTCGCTCGACGTGGGTGCGCGCGCGCGGGTGCGCGAGCTGATCGGCGACGAGCTGGCGAGGTTCCCCGGTGTCTGCGTCCTGGTGACGCACGACCCGATCGAGGCGTCGACCCTTGCCGATCACCTCGTCGTGCTCGAGGAAGGTCGTGTCACGCAGATCGGCTCACCCGAACAGATCAGGGCCGCACCCCGTTCACGCTACGCGGCCGACCTGGTGGGTGTGAACGCGTTCCGGGGCATCCTCGAGCCGCTCGACGACGGCGCCGGACGTTTGGCGACCGGTGAAGGTGACGTCGTCGTACCGTGGCCCGACGATTTCGATGGTGGCGAGGTCATCGGGTTGCTCCGCCCCGTCGACGTGACGCTGTCGCTCGAGTCACCCGTGGGATCGGCGCGGAACATGCTGCGTGGGCAGGTGACGTCGATCGAGGTCGACGGCGAACGCGCACGGGTGCGCATCGCGACGGCCCCACCGCTCGTCGCGGAGATCACGGCTGGATCGGTCGAGCGGCTCGGTCTGCGTGCCGGCGTGTTGGTGTGGGCGTCGTTCAAGGCGGTGGAGGTGCAGATCTTGCCGCCATGAGCCGCTCGGTGGTGGGCCCCCGGGGACTCGAACCCCGAACCTGCGGATTAAGAGTCCGTTGCTCTGCCGGTTGAGCTAGAGGCCCGCCGCAGGATACACGGTGACGAGCCTCGGGAACCTATCGATCACCGGCGCGAGCTGACGGTTCGAACCGTAGACCAGCAACACGAGCATGGTGCCGTAGACGGGCAGGTGGCCGATCAGCTCCTCGGACCCCAAGAAGAACAAGGTCGCGTTGAACGGGATGCCCGCCGCGATCACCACCAGCTGCGGCGCGGTCCCCGAGATGATCAACAGCCCGAGCAGCAGCTCGATGGCGCCGGCCACGCGGATGAACGCGAGGTCGCTCACGTCGAGCCCGAGCGTCTGCATCAGGTTGAAGGCCGGGAACCGGTCGAGGAACGCGAGCGCGAGGTCGGGACGCGCGAGCTTCTCGGTGAACGCGAGCACGACGAGCGCGCCGCCGACCAGCACGCGAAGCGCCGCGGTCGCCCTCGCCACGACGCCGGGGTCCACCTCTGCCGCACTCCATCGATCGGGACCGGGGGAGAGCTGGGTCAAGAACAGCGCGATGGCCAGCAGGTCCATCCGCTCGAGGATCGGGACGACCCCGTACGACGCCATGCCCAACGGTCCAGCCACTACCACGACGATGGCCGCAGTCCTCACCCGGTAGCCGCTGATGAGCCACACGCCGAGCGCCCCTTCGGCGATGGCGAGCGCGGCGCCGAACGGTGTCGCGGGGAGGTCGAGCGACGGTGCCAGGTAGGTCTGGTTCGCCGCCTGGGCCAGCAACGACACACCGGCGTGGATCGCGAGCAGCCGGGGTATCCAGGGCGCCAGGGCGCCGAGCGGCTCCAAGATCGTCAGCTCGGGCCTCGGCAGCCTGCGGCCGATCACGCGCCACGCAACGGCGAAGGCGACAGCCGCGCCGACCAACAGCAGCGTGGCCACGTCGAGTGCGAAGGCCCAGTCGAACCCGGGCCGCGCATCGGTGAACCACGACTCGTGGGCGACGACCGGCGTCATGATGGCGGCCAATCCTAGGGCGACCGACGGGAATCGAACCCGCGACCCCCAGGACCACAACCTGGTGCTCTAACCGACTGAGCTACGGCCGCCACGTGCGGCTTCCACTGTAGCAACCACACCCGGCGCCACCTCCCGGCTTGCCGGGCCGCATGAGGCTGTGGCACCATCTCCTCATCGTTTGAACGGCCGTTCAATCCCCGGTCCTCCCGGACCGGCCGGCCGCTCGCGAGGAGGCGAGTCACCGCTATGGCACCGCGAGACCCGATCGAGTTCGACTTCGAGAGGATCGACCAGCTGATCGCGGCCGAGGAGGCGGCGCTCGAGCCCAAACACCGGGCATCCATCGAGTTCCGCAAGGTCGCCGAGCGCACGACCGCCGGCGGTGTCGGCTCGTCGTGGCAGGACTCACCTCCGCACGCCATCTACATCGACCGCGGCGCCGGCAACCGGCTGTGGGACATCGACGGCAACGAGTACGTCGACTTCCACCTCGGCTATGGGGCCATGGTCGTCGGTCACGCCCACCCGATGGTCGTCGAGGCCGTGCAGCGGCAGGCCGCGCTCGGCACGCATTTCGCCCAGCCGACGAAGCATCTGCACGAGGTGGGCGAGAACCTGCGCCAGCGGTTCAACCTGCCGATGTGGCGGTTCGCGAACTCGGGTACCGAGACCACGCTCGAGGCGATCCGCCTCATGCGCGCCAACACCGGCCGCGACATGATCGTGAAGATCGAGGGCACCTACCACGGTCACCACGACTCCATCATGTTCAGCGTGGCGCCCGACCGTTCTCAGCTGGGTCCTCGCGAACACCCCGTCACCGTGCACCAGGCCATGGGCATCCCGCAGGCGTTCGCCGACCTCGTGCGGGTCATCCCGTTCAACGACCTCGCCGAGGCCAAGCGGGCGTTCGACGAGGATCCCGGCAAGATCGCGGGGCTGATCATCGAGCCGGCCATGATGAACTGCGGGGTGATCTTGCCCGATGCGGGGTACCTGCAAGGTCTGAAGGACCTGTGCCACGCGAACGGGGCCTACCTCGCGTTCGATGAGGTGAAGACGGGGGCGACCCTCGCCTACGGCGGAGCGGTCGAGGCCTTCGGCGTGACACCCGACGTGATCTGCCTCGCGAAGGCGATCGGCGGGGGGCTTCCGTGCGGTGCGATCGGCTCGACCGAGGAGCTGTACGGGCCGGTGATCCGCGGTGAATACGACATGGCGGGCACGTTCAACGCGAACCCGCTGACCATGGCCGCCTCGCGCGCCGCGCTGCTCGAGGTGCTCACCCCCGACGCGTACGAGCACTTCAACCGCATCGACAAGGTCATCAAGGACGGCCTGTCGGCGGCGGTCGAGATGTACCGCCTGCCGTGTTACGTCAGCGGCCTCGGCGCGAAGGGGTCGGTCATCTACTCGAAACAGCCCGTTCGCGAATACCGCGACGCGGTCGGCATCGACGAGCGTCTGTCGTACCTCGCCTGGATCTACCAGCAGAACCGTGGCGTGTTCAAGTCACCCTGGACCAAGCAGGAGACATGGACTCTGTCGGTCGCCACCAGCGAAGATGATGCGGCTCGCTACGTGGCGAACTTCGAGGAGTTCGCCGCGGCTATCTGGGAATAGGGTGCGATCATGAGCGGAACCGAGACCATCCAGATCGACCTCGACCTCGTCGAGGAGCTGACGAGGTCCGAGACCATGGTCCTCGACGCCAAACATGCGCGTTCGCTCAGCTACCGAGAGGAAGCGAAGTCGCATCTCCCCGGTGGCGTGTCGAGCAGCTGGCAGTCGTGGCCGCCCCACCCCATCTACGTCGACCGCGGGCTCGGCTCGAAGGTGTGGGACATCGACGGCAACGAGTATGTCGACTACCACAACGGCTACGGCGTCATGGTCATGGGTCACGCGCACCCGAAGATCGTCGAGGCCGTGCAGAAGCGCGTGGCGCTCGGTACGCATTTCGCCCAGCCCACCGAAGACGCGCTCCCCGTCGCGGAGCAGCTCGCCGAGCGCACGGGCCTGCCGTACTGGCGGTTCGGCAACTCCGGGACCGAAGCCACGCTCGATCTGGTGCGGATCATGCGCGCCACCACCGGCCGCGACCTGATCGTGAAGATCGAGGGTACCTACCACGGCCACCACGACGCGTTGATGGTCTCGGTGTTCCCGCCCGAGGCCAAGGCCGGGCCGCGCGACCACCCCACCTCGGTGCCACAGACCGACGGCATGATCCCGGGAACCACCGACTGGACGGTCAACGTGCCGTTCAACGACCTCGAAGATGCCCAGAAGCTCTTCGCGGAGCGAGGCGATCAGATCGCGGGCATGATCATCGAGCCGATCATGACCAACTGCGGCGTGGTGCTCCCCGAGGAGGGCTACCTCGAAGGTCTGAAGGAGACGTGCCACACGCACGGCGCGATGTTCGCCTACGACGAGGTGAAGACCGGCTTCACGGTCGCGTGGGGCGGCGCGATCGAGGCGTTCGGCGTCGTGCCTGACCTCGTCGCGTTCGCGAAGGCGCTCGGAGCGGGGCTGCCGTGCGGCGCCGTCGGAGGCACCGAAGCGGCGATGCACCGGGTCATCGAGGGCTCGCTCGACCAGGTCGGGACGTTCAACGGCAACCCGCTGACGATGGCGGCTGCGCGCGTGAACCTCGAGGAGGTCCTCACGAAGGACGCGTACGTGCGGCTCGACCGGATCAACCAGATCTTGCTGCGGTGCGAAGACGTGATCGAGCGCTACCACCTGCCCGCCACGATGAAGACCATCGGTGCGAAGGGCTCGATCGAGTGGAGTCCCACGCCGATCAGCGAATAC
>Ga0247727_10004993_pt1 | contig 27439 bp, 17 predicted proteins | sample WisWelCaveWW1625_FD_202498 | JGI IMG/M metagenome (GOLD analysis project Ga0247727, IMG submission 202498) | Biofilm microbial communities from Wishing Well Cave, Virginia, United States - WW16-25 | ecosystem: Environmental > Aquatic > Deep subsurface > Groundwater > Cave microbial mat | place...
CCGATCCAGACCACTGCCACGTTGAGCGCCGCGCGCGAGCCGCGCGCCCAGGTCGCGCTCTTCCTGGCGCGGTGCCTGCTCGACGACTATCCCGCCGGGCCTCTCTTCGATCTCCTGCGCAGCGGGCTGTTCCTGGGAGACGGCGACCAACTGCGGGAGGTCGACGCCTGGGAGCGCCTCGGTCGCGAGTACCAGATCGCAGGAGGCGCGCTGTCCTGGACGGTCGATCTCCCCCGCTGGACCGACGCCTGGAGGCCCCATCTGCCGCAGGATGCCGACGAGGCCGCTCGCGCCGGGGGAGCCGCGCATCAGGAGTCTCGCAGGGCGCAGGCGCGGGGCCTTGCGACCCTGGTACGGGATCTTGAACGCGAGGCTCGAGTCCTGCAGGGCGCCAAGACCTGGGCTTCCTGGGTGGACGGCTTCCGGGGCCTCCTGGCTCGCAGGATCGACGGCTACCATGGCGCGGAGGCCGATGAGAGCGCCCCGGACGACGAGCCCGATCATCCCGCCACCTCGGTGGTCCGGGGCGCCCTGGACGACATGGAAGCCCTCGAGGCTGCCGGCGTGCCGTTCCGGTCCGCCTCACCCCTGACGCATCTGGAGCGCGCGGTCGCCAGGGCGCCGATCCCGATCGGATCGCTCGCCTCGGACGGCGGCCCGCAAAGCGGTGACCAGGGCGGGGTGCGGGTGGTGGACGCGATGGGCTCGCGTGGTCTCGCCTTCGATGCGGTCTTCCTCCTGGGGATGAACGCCGACCTCTTTCCGCGGCGATCGCGCGAGGACCCTTTTCTTCCCGACGATGACCGGAGGCGGATCCGCAAGGCCCTGAGGCGGCCGCTCGAGGTGGCCGCCGACGCGCGCGACGAGGAGCATCTCCTCCTGGCGCACCTGCTCGGCAGCGCGCGCGACCAGCTGACGGTGTCGTGGCAGCGCGCCAACGAGGAGGGCAAGGCGCGCATCCCCGCCCTGGCGCTGCGCGAGATCGCGCGCATCGCCCTCGCGACCACGGACTTGAAGGCCGCGGAGAGGCGCGCGGACAAGATCAGCGCCCACCCGGGCGACCAGTCGCTCGAGGCGGTGGCGCGGCACCGGCTCCTGGCCCCGAAGGAGGCGCCCCTGGCGGCGGCGCTGCTGGCGCGCGACCCGCGATCGGCGGCCGCGCTCCTCGGGCGCCTGTCGCGCGAGGGCCTCGGCGTCGCGCTCCCCGAGGTCCTGCCGGGGCTCGAGTTCCTCGCTGCGATCGAGGGCGGTCCGGCGGCGACTCTGTACGACGCCCTTACCGGCGTGGCCCGCCGGAAGGACGAGGTCTGGTCTCCCTCGCGCCTCGAAACGCTCGGTTCCTGCCCGCAGCAGTACTTCTTCCGTCACGTCCTGCGCGCCGCCGAGTGGGAGGAGCCGATGGCGCCGCACGAGATCGAGGTGCGGGACCTGGGGGCGGTGGTGCATGCGGTCCTGCGCGACGTGTACGTGGCGCTCCAGGACGAGGGCCTTCCGGCCGGGGAGACGGCGGCGCTCGAAGCCGTCCTGAGACGCGCCGATTCCCATCTCGACAGAGCCTGGGCGGAGCACACCTCGCGGATCGGGGCCAGAATCCGGGGGCGGTACCCCGCGCTCTGGAACCTGATCGCCGCAGAATGGCTCGCCGCCCTGAGACGCTTCCTGCGCCTGGATCTGGCCGATGTCCTGGCGGCCGGCCGCACGCTCCAAGGCTTCGAGGTCGAAGTGACGCGTGTCCTCCGACTCGGCCCCGGGGGCGCCGAGCTCGCAGTCCGCGGCAGGTTCGACCGCGTGGGCCGCGAGAAGGACGGTGTCGTCGTGGTCACCGACTACAAGACCTCGGGCGATCTGGAACAGCACGTCAATCGGGCCGAGATGCTCAAGGGCAGTCGCCTGCAGATGGGGCTCTATGCCCTGATGGCGGACGCCGATCCGGAGCCATCCGCGGAGAGGCCGAAGGTCCGGGCTGAGGTCCTCGGGGTCGGCCCCGGGTTCGCCGAGGAGGAGAAAGGCGGCGCGGGACCGGCCCGCGCCACCATCGACCCGGCCAGGTTCGACGCCATCCGCGCGGGCCTGCTGGAGACGTTGCGCGTCCTGTCAGGCCTGGCGGAGCAGGGGCTGTTCCCGCTCAACGACAAGAGCCGGCTGTGCCCTTTCTGCCCCTTCACGCGGGCCTGCCGCAAGACCCACCGCCCCACTCTCGAGCGGCTGTCGGGAGTCCCCGAGCTGCGCGACTACTTCCTGGCCCTCCGAAAAAACACGTTGAGGCCGATGCTGGCCGACGCCGCCGCAGCCATGGCCGAGCCTGGCGCCGGCGAGGCGGAGCCTTGAGCGGGCCCGGCGAGCGCCCGCTGCTGGCGGACGCCGAGGTCCGCCGGCGCGCGACGACCGATTTCGCGGTCAACCTGGTGGTCATCGCCGGCGCGGGTGCCGGCAAGACCGCTCTTCTCGTCGAGAGGACTCTCAACCTGATCGGGAGCGGAGAGGCGACGCTCGACGGCGTTGCGCTGATCACCTTCACCGAGAAGGCGGCCGCCGATCTCCGCCTTCGCTTGCAGGGCGGGCTCGACGCACTGAGCCGCCGTGCCGCGGCGGGGGCCCGCGGCGACCTCGACTCCCGGGAGGATGCGGACCGATCCTGGGCCTGGCTGCTGGACAGCGGGATCCACCCGACCGCCGCGCGGCAGCGCGCCCTGGCGGCGCTCCGTGCCCTGGACGGAGCCGCCGTCGGCACCATCCACGCATTCTGCTCGGAGATCCTGAGGAGGCACCCGCGGGCGGCGGGTGTCGACCCCGGATTCGCCGTCGACGAGGGGCCGGCTTTCGAGCGCCTGTTCGCGCTCGAGTGGGAGCTTTACCTGGGCCAGGAGCTCGGACGGGGCGCGCCCCGCCTCGACCTGTGGCGTCGGGCGATCGGGCCAGGGGACGGGATCGCCGCGGTGCGCGACCTGGGAAGGGCCCTGGCGGCCTTCACGCTCCCGGCCGCCGCGCTCGGCCCCTACGAGGCGCCGGATCCCCGGCTCCTGCTCGAGGACCACGTCCGCTCGGCGCTCGAGACGCTGCGCGCCGTCCGCCGGCTGGAACCACGCTGCGCCCCGAAGATGCGTGCGTTCCTGCAGGCCTGCGACTCCCACCTCGCCGCCTTCCTGCGCGATGCGTTCGCGGGACTCCGGACCGCGGACTCCCCCGTCCCCCTCGAGGACCTGACCGATGCCGGGATTCCCGACCCCGGTAGAAAGCTGGGCCGCGACGAGCGTGATGCCATCAAGGCCGCCGTCCGGCCGGCCCGCGACCTCCTCCGCGGTCTGGCCAGAGTGGACGAGGAAGCCGTCGGCGCCGTGTTCGAGGTCGCGCGCCCGCTCGCCGACCGCGCCAGGGAACGCCTGCTGAGCCAGGGCTTCGTGACGTTCGACGGCCTGCTGCGTCTGACGCGCGATCTGCTGGCGCGACACCCGCCGATGCGTCGCGCCCTCGCGCAGCGCCACCGGCGGATCCTGGTGGACGAGTTCCAGGACACCGATCCCCTGCAATACGAGATCCTTTTCTTTCTGGCGGAGGCCGGCGGCGAGCCGGCGGCCGATCCCTACAACACCGATCTCGCGCCGGGACGGCTGTTCATCGTCGGCGACCCGAAGCAGTCGATCTACCGCTTCCGCGGCGCCGACATCGCCGCCTTCCACCGCGCGGTGGAGCACGTCCGCGGCCGCGGAGGCTCCCAGCTGACCTTGAAGACCTCCTTCCGGAGCCCCGAGGCGCTGTTGCAACCGATCAACACGCTGTTCGACGGCTGGATCGGCGCCGGCCATGGGTGGGTGGGAGATTACGAGCCGCCCTACGATCCGATCACGTCGGCGAGGCCACCCGACGCGACGGATGCGCCTCGTCTCGCCATCTGGTCGGTGCCCGCCGAGGGCAACGCGGAGGCTCGCCGCGCGGCCGAGGCCGAGGCGATCGCCGCGTGGATCGTCCGGCAGGCCGCCGAGCCGGGCGCGGACGGTCGGCCGCTCGCGTTCGCAGACGTGGCGATCCTGTTGCGGGCGCTGACGCACGCCGGCCTTTACGCTGCGGCCCTGCGACGCGCCGGCATCCCGTTCGTCGTCGAGGGGGGCAAGGACTTCTACGAGCGTCCCGAGGTCGGGGACTTTCTGGCCTTCCTGCGCGCCGCGGCGAATCCCAACGATGCGCCGGCGACGCTGGCGGTCCTGCGCTCGCCGCTGGGCGCCGTGCCAGACGCCGAGCTGGCGCACTTCGCCGCCGCCGGCGGCCGGCTCGATCGACCGCGCGATGGCCCTGCCGACCTGGACCAGTTTCCCGGCGTCGCGCGCGTGTTCGCCCGGCTCGACGACTTCCGGATGCGCACGCGCGGCCGGCCGCCGGACGCCGTCATCGAGGAGGCGTTGAGCGGGCAGCCGCTCGCTCTCCTGCACGCCTCCACGCACGAGGGGGCCCAGCGCCTCGCGAACCTGCGCAAGCTGGCGACCGCGGCGCAGCGCCGCGCCCGCGAGGGGCTGTCCCTGGCCGAGACCCTGCGTCTCGCCGAAGAGGAGTTCGAGACCGCGATCGGCGAGGGCGACAGCCCCCTCGCCGATGAGTCGATCGACGCCGTGCGCGTGCTGTCGATCCACAAGGCCAAGGGGCTCGAGTACAGGGTGGTCATCGTGCCCGACGTCGGTAGGGAGTCGGAGAGACGCCCGAAGGACTCCGGGGCATGCGTCTCCTGGTTGTTCGATGGAGGCGGCGGCCGCGTGGCAGTGCGGCTCCCGGGCGGACACTCCAACACCGCCTGGGTGCTGCACGACATCGAGAGCCGCCGCCACGAGACGGCGGAAGAAAAGCGGGTGTTCTACGTCGCCTGCACACGCGCCGAGGAGCGGCTGATCCTGGTCAACAGCAACCCGGCCGGGACCGCCGCCTGGCGCGACCGGCTCTCCTCTCTGGGATACAGGATCGAGGACGGCGCCTGGCCGGACCAGGGTCGGCTGGCGGCCGGCCTGGTCGAGCACCGGGTGATCCGGCCGGGGAGAGCGACGCGGCTCGCCGTCGCGGAGCCGAAGATTGACGATGTGGCGGGCGCCGCCACGGCGGCCGCGGCTGTTGCCCGATCGGCGGTCGCGCAGGCCGGGCCGCCGTTGTCCTGGCCCTCCGGCACGGCCACCCGGGACCGGTTGCTGGTCGACAGCGATGCCGCTCTGCGGCCGGCGGCGCCCCGGCCCGGCGGCGCTCCCGGCGCGAGGCGTGTCGCCCGGCTTGCCGGGCTGGCGGTGCATTCCGCCCTGGAAGCCTGGCTACCGGGTCGCAAACCAGTCCGGGAGGACCGCCCGGTGCTTCTCGATCTCGGCCGCAGGGAAGCCCGCCGCCTGGCCGAGGAGGACTCGCCACCCGGCGAGCGCCGGGCGCTGTTGCGCGCCGTGCCGGCTGAAACGGAGCGCATCCTCCTGGGGTTCCTGGACTCTCCCCTGCCGTCCCGGCTGGCGGCCGCGGAGATCCTCGGAGCCGAGGTGCCGATCCTGTTCCGGGATCGCAACGGCCGGACCTGGACCGGCGCCTGTGATCTCCTGTTCAGGGAAGGCGGCTCCGTCGTGGTTGCCGATTTCAAGACCGACAAGGTCGATCCCGACGCGGCGGCGACCGCGGAGCGTTACCGGGCGCAGATCCGTGTCTATTTCGAGGCGGTCGGGCGCGCGATGCCGGACGCCAGGCTGCGGGGGGAGGTCCTGTTCGTGCGGACGGGCGAGGCGGCGGTCCTATTCCCCGTTCCGCCCGACCCGGATTGAGGCGCCCAGGCGGTCCAGCGCCGCCTCCCAGTCGAAGCTCTCAGGAACTTTGGGGCCGGTGGCGAACCGGATGTGGTCCACCTTCACCTCCACGACACCGTCCTCCTCGTCGATCCAGACACGCACCAGGGACGGTGGCTCGTCCTCCCAGGTCATCAGCAGGAACCTGTCGGGATCGCAGACGGCATAATGCCCGCTCACGCCGCGGCCGTTCCATTCCAGCCGGATCTCGCCACCCGGCGTCGGATCGACCGCCGCCCGGTCGGCAAGCCATCCGGCCAGGCCGGCAGGTGTCGTGAAGCAGTCGAACAACTCCTCGGCGGTCGACTCGACCCGCCGCTCGTGGCGCTCGGCCAGACGTGTCAGGCCGCGGCCTCGCTCGAGAAACAGCTTCAGGACGTGCAGCTCGGTCTGCCACCCGCGGTCGATGGCGCTGAAGGTGTCGTCCCACTCCTCGTCCCCCGGGAAGCCGGCATGCGTCACCGTGAGGATCGTGCCGTCGCGCCACGGGTCGATCCGGAACTCGACCTCGGTCTCCAGGTCCTCGATGAGCGCCTTCAGCCGGAGAAGCTCCTGCTTCACGACCGCGATGCACTCACCGGTCGTGACCAGCGGTGCTACGGCCGGATCCCCGCCGGCGCGCCCGAACACCCAGCGGAAGCCGCCTCCGGGACGCAGGTCGATGCTGGCCTCGGACACGAACCAGCGCTGCAGCTCCTCCGGCTCGGTGAGCGCGCTGTACACCTCGGCGGGAGAGGCCTTCAGCCCCAAGCTGTGCCGGCTGCTGCGGTCGGGCTCGAGGCTGAGCCCTACCGGCCCGTCGTCGATCATCGTCGCGCCCTCGAGGATGCGTCAGCCCCGCCTCATGCAGGCGGGGCGCGGAATCTGGCTTGGAATTGCGCATTGTGGCGCGAAGCGGCGGGAGGGTCAAGCGCCCGCAGGGCGACATCGGGCGCCCCGGGGTGACACCGGGGGACGGGTGCTAGAATCACGGCTCCCCCGATGGCGGAAAACACGATGCCGAAATGGACGCCCGTCACCGATCCCGTCTGCGGGATGAAGGTCGACCCGGAGCATGCCGCGGCGCGCCGTGAGCACGCCGGGAGCACTTACTACTTCTGTTGCGACGGCTGCGGTCATCGCTTCGCGGCCGATCCGGCTCGCTATCTGGGCGGGTTGCCTGAGGCGAAGCGTCCGGCCGCTCCGCAGGGCGCCGCACGGGGCGAGCGCTTCACCTGCCCGATGCATCCCGAGGTCGTCCGGGACAGCCCGGGCGCCTGCCCGAACTGCGGCATGGCGCTCGAGCCCCTGATCATCACGCCCTCCGACGCCCCGGCCCCTGACCCGGAGCTGCGCGACATGACGCACCGCCTCCTCGTCGGTCTCATACTGACCGTGCCGGTTGCTGTCCTCTCGATGGCGGAGATGCTGCCAGCATTCCAGGCGCTCCTCGCCACGCCGGTCGTTCTCTACTGCGGCTGGCCGCTCCTGGCGCGCGGCTGGGTCTCGCTCCGGAACCGCCGGCTCAACATGTTCACCCTGATCGCGGGCGGCACCGGGATCTCCTACCTCTCGAGCGTCGTCACGCTCCTCGCCCCCGGGGCGCTTCCCGCCCCGCTGCACGGGGCGGGTGGCCACGCGCCGATCTACTTCGAGACCGCCGCGGTGATCACGGTCCTCGTCCTTCTGGGCCAGGTCCTCGAGCTGCGGGCGCGTGCCCGGACCGGCGACGCGCTGCGACAGCTGGCCAGCCTGCTGCCCCGCTTCGCGCTGCGTCGTGACCAGGAAGGCCGGGAGACCGAGGTCCCTCTCGACCAGGTGCTTCCCGGAGACATCCTGCTCGTCAGACCCGGCGCCAGGGTCCCGGTCGACGGCGCGGTGATCGAAGGACAAAGCGGGGTGGACGAGTCGCTCCTGACCGGGGAATCGCTGCCGGTCGGGCGGGGGCCCGGCGATCGGCTCGTCGGCGGATCGGTCAACGGCGCCGGCGCGCTGCTGATGCGGGCCGAGAAGGTCGGCTCCGGGACGCTCCTGGCCGAGATCGTGCGGATGGTGGGTGAAGCGCAGCGCAGCAAGGCGCCGATCCAGCGCGTCGCCGACGCGGTTTCCGCTTGGTTCGTGCCGGCGGTGCTCGCGACCGCGGCCTTCACCTTCGCCATCTGGGCGCTCCGCGGGCCCGAGCCCCGCCTGGCGCATGCGTTGATGGCCGCGGTGTCCGTCCTGATCATCGCCTGCCCGTGCGCCCTGGGACTGGCGACGCCGATGTCGATCATGGTGGCGGCCGGGCGCGGCGCCACCCAAGGCATCCTGTTCCGCAACGCCGAGGCGATCGAGACACTGCAGCGCGTCGACACCCTGGTCGTCGACAAGACCGGGACGCTGACCGAGGGGCGCCCCCGGGTCCTCACGATCCTCGCGCTCTCCCAGTCGACCGGAGGGGCTGGCGACCCGGGCGGCGCGGCAGGGCGCCAGGCCATCGTGCTGCGACTCGCGGCCGCCGTCGAGCGGCGCAGCGAGCACCCCCTGGCCGCGGCGATCGTCCAGGCCGCCTCAGAGCGCGGACTGTCGCTCCCGGATCCCAGCCAGTTCCAGTCGCTCCCAGGCCAGGGCGCCTCCGGGATGGTCGAGGGCCGGGAGGTGGCGGTCGGCAGCGAGCGTTTCATGCGCCGGATCGGCATCGACGCCGGGACCGGCGACCTCGGAAGGCAGGCCGAGGCGCTGCGCCGCGACGGACAGACGGTCGTCTACGTGGCCATCGACGGGAGCCCGTCGGGGCTGCTCGGCATCGCCGATCCGATCCGACCGACAACGCCCGGCGCCCTGGACAGGTTGAGCGCCGACGGGCTGCGGATCGTCATGGCCACGGGCGACCACCGCCTCACCGCGGAGAGCGTGGCGGCGCGGCTCGGGATCGGAAGGGTCGTCGCGGAGGTCCTACCGGACGGGAAGCGCGATCTCGTCGGACAACTCAAGGCCGAAGGACGCATCGTGGCGATGGCGGGCGACGGCGTGAACGACGCGCCGGCGCTCGCCGCCGCGGACGTCGGGATCGCCCTCGGCACCGGCACCGACGTGGCGATCGGCAGCGCCGGTGTCACGCTCGTGCGCGGCGATCTGCCGGCCCTCCTCCTCGCCCGCCGCCTCAGCCGCGCCACACTGCGCAACATCCGGCAGAATCTGTTCCTCGCCTTCGCCTACAACGTCCTCTGCATTCCGGTCGCGGCGGGTGTGCTCTATCCCGTTGGGGGGTGGCTTCTGAGCCCCATGCTGGCCTCGGCCGCCATGAGCCTGAGCTCGGTGACCGTGATCGCCAACGCGCTGCGCCTGAGGCGGCAGCCTATCTGAGCGGCCCACCGGCGCGCCTCGGTCCCGGCCCGGCCCCCGGCGCTGGCCGCCCCGCCCGTCCTGCGATACAGTATCGCCTTCCATGGAGGAGGACCGCATGCCATTCACCCGTTCATTCGTTTACGGTTTGTCGATTGTGGCTCTGCTGACCGGGCTCGCCCTCGCGGCCCAGCCCGGGGACGAGCTGGCCATCGGCGCGAAGGGTCCCGACTTCAACCTCAAGGGAACCGACGGCCAGATGCACTCCCTGGCATCGTCCGCCGGCGGCAAGGGGACCGCCGTCGTCTTCACCTGCAACGAGTGCCCCTACTCGAAGGGGTATGAGGATCGTCTGATCGAGCTGGCGAACACCTTCGACCCGAAGGGAATCGGATTCGTCGCCATCAACGCGAACGATCCCAAGATCGTGCCGGGCGACGGCTTCGAGTTCATGGTGAAGCGGGCCAAGGACAAGGGCTTCCCCTTCCCCTACGTGCTCGACGAGACGCAGGAGATCGCGACCGCGTACGGCGCCCGGGTCACGCCGCACATCTTCCTGCTCGACTCCAAGGGGATGCTGGTCTACCGCGGCCGGGTCGACGACTCGGTCAAGACCGAGGAGGTCAAGAGCCGCGACTTCCAGGCCGCCCTGGACGCCCTCGTCGGCGGGAAGCCGGTGCCGGTGGCCGAAACGAAGGCCTTCGGATGCAGCGTGAAGTACTCTAAGAAGGCCGCCTAGGATCGGGGGCGCCCGGCCCGCCGTCGCTTCACGGCTCGTTCCTGGTGGTCTGGTACTGCGGCATCCCGTCCTGGATGTCGAACCAGGAGACTTTGCTGCGGACGAAGGTGTGCGACCGCGGGCGGACGGGGATCGGCGTGTCGAGCGTTCCGGCCGCGATCTCGACGGTCGTGCCGCCGTCGGTCCAGCAGATGACCGTCGAGCCGCAGGTCCGGCAGAACGAGCGCCTGGTGCCGGAGGCCGTGGTGTAGGTCGCGACATGGTCCTTGCCGGTCGCGAACTCGAAGGCCGTCCAGGGAACCCCGACATAGGTGGCGAAGGCCGCCCCGTGGCTCTTGCGGCAGTCGGTGCAGTGGCAGTTGTCCATGACGCCGAGCGGCCCACGCGCCCTGTAGGTCACCTCCCGGCAGAGACAGGAGCCCTCGTAGACCTCCGGCGTGGCGCTCATGGTCGTCCCCTCCCGGCCGGCGGACGATCCCCCTGCAGCCGCCCGCCTGTCGCACGGAAGGCTACCGTCCGCCCGCGCCGGCTGTCAAGGCAACGGGGCGCCTTGACCCCCCATCTCATCTTCTGTATAAACGTCCGGCGCGCCGTGGGGCGCATCCCACCTCAACCAGGCAGGCAGCACGGAGGCAAGAGACGGATGTTCGTATCCAAGAAGATTTTTCTGACCAAGGGCGTCGGCCGCCACAAGGAGAAGCTGAACTCCTTCGAGATGGCCTTGCGGGACGCCGGCATCGCCTTTTTCAACCTGGTCCGGGTCAGCAGCATCTTCCCGCCCGGCTGCAAGATCATCCCCAAAGCCCAGGGCCTCAAGTATCTGAGGGTCGGCGAGGTGGTCTTCTGCGTGATGAGCCAGGCGGAGACCAACGAGCCACATCGCCTGATCGCCTCTTCCATCGGCATCGCCATCCCCTCGAAGGCGACGCGCAACGGCTATCTCAGCGAGCACCACTCGTACGGCCAGACCGAGGAGGTCGCCGGCGACTACGCCGAGGACCTGGCGGCGCAGATGCTGGCAACCATCTCCGGGGTCGAGTTCAACCCGGAGAGCTCCTACGACGAGCGCAAGGAGATCTGGAAGATCAGCAACGAGATCTACCGCACCATCAACGTGACCCAGTCGGCCGTGGGCGACAAGCGCGGCTGGTGGACCACCGTGGTCACCGCGTCCGTCCTGATCCCGTGAGCGCCCCGGGCACGCCTGGGCCGGGATACGGCGGCCTCGACGCCTCGCTTGCGTCCCTCGAGCGGGCCCGCATCGTCATCCTGCCGGTCCCTTACGACCGCACGGCCTCCTATCAGAAGGGGACCGCGGAGGGACCGGCCGCCATCATTGCGGCCTCCACACACATGGAGCTCTACGACGACGAGCTCGGCTGCGAGCCGTGCGACATCGGGATCCATACCGCAGCGCCGGTCTCCTCGAACCAGGACCCGCCGGAGGTCATGGCCCGCAAGGTGGAGGAGGCGGTCGGGCGATACCTGGCGATGGGCAAGATGCCGGTCGTCCTGGGGGGCGAGCACAGCGTCTCGATCGGCGCCATCCGCGCCTACGAAAAGACGTACCCCCGCCTGTCCGTGGTGCAGCTCGACGCCCACGGGGACCTCCGCGACACCTACGAGGGGTCGGACCACAACCACGCCTGCATCATGCGGCGCTTCGCCGGGCGCATCCCCACCCTCCAGGTCGGCATCCGGAGCATGTCGAAGGAGGAGGCCAGCTTCATCCGGGAGGCCCGGCTCATGGTGATCCCCGCCTGGGAGTTCATCCGCCGCCCGGGAATCGCCCTGGAGATGGTTGACCGGCTGAGCGACGAGATATACCTTACGATTGACGTTGATTACTTCGACCCGTCCCTCGTTCCGGGCACCGGGACGCCGGAGCCGGGGGGGCCTGGATGGTACGAAACGCTGGATTTCATACGCGGCCTCTGCCGGCGCAAGAAGCTGGTCGGCTTCGACGTCAACGAGCTGCGCCCGCTGCGCGACGACGCGGCGAGCGAATTCCTGGCGGCGAAGCTGGTCTACAAGGTCCTCGCCTATCGCTTCTTCGCCCCGGATCGCAGGAGCGACTGAGGGCTCGATGAGCCACCCCGGCAGGAAGGGCGCCCAGGAGAAGCCGGACAAGGCCGCGGGAGCCGAGCGGCCGATGCCGGCCACGATCGCCCCGCCCACCGAGATGCTCGAGTGCGACATTCCGGGTGAGCTGCCGATCATCCCGCTCGCGTCGACCGTCGTCTTCCCGCAGATGGTGGTCAACCTTCAGGTGGTGCGAAAGAAGAACCTCAGCCTCATCCGCGACATGGAGCAGGAGTCGATCATCGGCCTGGTCGTGCAGAAGAGCACTTCGATCGAGGTGCCGCCGATCGACGAGCTGTCCGGCATCGGCGTCGCGGCCCGGCTGGTCAACAAGCTGAACGTCTCCGGCAACACCATACAGATCATCCTGCTCGGTCTGCGCCGGTTCCGGGTGGCGGAGTACCTCCAGATCGATCCCTACCTCAAGGCCCGCGTCGCCTGCATCGACGAGCGCGAGGTCGAGTCGATGGAAGCAAACCTACTGATGGGAAACGCGCTGCACCTGCTGGAGAACCTGATCCAGCTCGATCCGCGCGTGCCGGGCGAGATCCTGAACCTGATCAAGAACAACCTCACCGGCCCGGGGAACCTGGCCGACCAGGTCGCCAACCATCTCAACTTCGAGCTGGAGGAAAAAAAGGAGATCCTCCAGACGATCAACCCCATCGACCGGCTCAAGGTCGGCATCCGGCTGATCGAGAAGTCGATCGGGCTGGCGAAGGCGGGCCAGGAGATCAAGGAGCAGACCGAGGACGAGATCCGCAAGGCGCAGCGCGAGTACTTCCTGCGCGAGCAGATGAAGGTCATCCGCAAGGAGCTCGGCGAGGATGGCGAGTCGGCGGGCGCCGCCAGGGACCTGCGCGAGAAGGTCGAGAAGGCCGGTCTCCCGGAGGAGGCCCGCAAGGAGGCGGAGAAGGAGCTGTCACGTCTTGAGATGGTCAACCCCGCCTCGGCCGAATACACGGTCATCACGACCTACCTCGACTGGCTCGCCACTCTCCCCTGGAATGTCGAGACGACGGACCGGCTCGACGTGCGCGAGGCGGCGAAGATCCTCGACCGCGACCACTACGGGCTCGAAAAGGTGAAGGACCGCATCCTCGAGTTCCTGGCGGTGCGCCAGCTCAAGAAAGATCTCAAAAGCCCCATCCTCTGCTTCTACGGGCCGCCCGGGACCGGCAAGACCTCGCTCGGGCGTTCGATCGCCGAGGCGCTGGGGCGGAAGTTCGTGCACATGAGCGTGGGCGGCATGCGCGACGAGGCGGAGATCCGCGGGCACCGGCGCACCTACGTCGGCGCGATGCCCGGAAAGATCATCCAGAGCCTGCGGCGGGCCGGGACGCGGAACCCGCTGTTCATGATTGACGAGGTGGACAAGATCGGCTCCGACTTCCGCGGAGACCCGGCGTCGGCGCTCCTCGAGGTCCTCGACCCCGAGCAGAACAGCAGCTTCTCCGATCTGTACCTGGACTTGCCGTTCAACCTGTCAAAGGTGATGTTCGTGACCACGGCGAACCGTCTCGACACGATCCCCGAGCCGCTGCGCGACCGCATGGAGATCCTGCACCTCCCCGGCTACGTCGAGGAGGAGAAGATGGACATCGCGCGGCAGTATCTCATCCCCAGGCAGATCGAGGAGCACGGGCTCACCGCCTTGCAGCTCACGCTCTCGGACGAGGCCCTGGCGGAGATCATCCGCGGCTACACCTTCGATTCGGGGCTCCGCAAGCTCGAGCAGCAGATCGCCACGATCTGCCGCAAGGTGGCGAAGGAGATCGCCATGGGCCGGACGAAGCCGCGGCACGTGGACCCGGCCGCCCTGCAGGAATTCCTCGGGCCGGTCATCTACATCCCCGAGGTCGCCGAGCGCACCGACGAGGTGGGAGTGGCGACGGGGCTGGCCTGGACCTCGTCGGGCGGAGACATCCTGTTCATCGAGGCGACCCGCATGAAGGGGACCGGCGGTCTGCAGATCACCGGCCAGCTCGGCGAGGTGATGAAGGAGTCGGCGCAGGCGGCGCTCTCCTACATCAAGGCCCACGCCACGGACCTCGGCATCGAGCCCGACGCGTTCGAGAAGTGCGACCTGCACATCCACGTCCCGGCCGGGGCCATCCCCAAGGACGGTCCCTCCGCCGGGATCACCATCGCCACCGCCGTGGCCTCGCTCATGTCGAACCGGCCGGTGCGCCACCAGATCGCCATGACGGGCGAGATCACCTTGCGCGGCAAGGTCCTCCCGGTCGGCGGGATCAAGGAGAAGATCCTGGCGGCGCGGCGGGCCGGCATCGAGACCGTCCTGATGCCGGTCAAGAACGAGAAGGACCTGGTCGACGTCCCGGCCGAGTTCCGCAAGTCTCTCAAGCTCATCCCCGTGCAAGAGATTTCCGAGGTCTTCGCCGCCGCGCTGAGCCCACTGGTTCTGGCGCGCCCGGATACCGTCGACGGCGAGGTGCGCAAGGCACGGGTCCGCGAGGCGGGAGCGAGGCGCCGGGATCGGATCAAGCCGCGCGCCATCGCCCAGGGGCAGCGCTCGGGGCGCTAGCTCCCCTTTTTCGTCTCAGAGGCCCGCAGGCACGCAGAAGAACCGCAGGTGTGGTGGAGCGTGGGGGGATCGAACCCCCGACCTCAAGACTGCCAGCCTTGCGCTCTCCCAGCTGAGCTAACGCCCCACAAGCGGCTTGAAGGGCCGGTACTATAGCATGCGGCTGAAAAAGGGGTCAACGCACAGGCCCGCCGCCGGCGGGGCCATTCGGAGGGGTTCATGAAGACCCGGATCGCGATTGTCTGGCTGCTTCTCGTCGGGCTCGCCGAAGCACCGGTGCTGGCCCAGTCGACCCGCCCGCGCCGCCTCCCGCAGCCGGCGCCCGCCTGGGAGATCTTCCTCGCCGCCGTCCATACCGACTACGAGGAGGAAGTCGATCTCGACGACGAATTCGGATTCGGGACGAGGTTCGGCTACCTGTTCACCCCGAGGAACGAGATCGAATTGCTGATGAACTACACCTGGACGAATGACGTGTTCTTCCCGGACCTCGACGTCGCCACCTTCAACTTCCAGACCTCCTACGTTCACAATTTCACCGCGAAGGGCGTGGTTCCGTATCTCACAGCCGGCATCGGCCTGTTCACGACCGACGACGAGGCCCTGGGCAGCGAAACCGACTTCGCCCTGGGCCTCGGAGGAGGGGTGCGGTTTCCCCTGGGGAAGGCGGCCTACATCCGGATCGAATACCGCTTCACCCGGTTCGAGGGGGACCTTCCCGTGTACGCCGAGGGAGTCGACGTCAGCGTCTCCGAGCTGGGGTTCGGTGTCGGCTGGCGCTTCCCCATCCATTGAGGCCCCGCCCGCCGATCATCAGTTGATGTAACCGAGGGAGCGGAGCCGCTCCAGGACGTTGTGGTCCAGCTCGGAGGCGTCCGGTCCGCGCTCCGCGACCGGCAGATCGTAATCGCCCACTTTCCGCACCGGATGCGCCCCGGTGTAGGCCGGATCGAGAGCCGCCACGAGCGGCCTCCCCTCGAGGGTCTCGGCCAGTGGCAGGTCGAGCAGGACCATGAGCGTCGGCAGGATGTCCACCAGGCGGGCCCCTTCGATCCGGGCCCGCGACCTGATGCCACGCCCCCAGAACGCGACGATCCCCTCCAGCCGGTGGTGCCCCGAGGTCGCCGGGCGCTCCGGCACAAGAACTGGCTGGAATCCGTGATCGGAGAGCACCACGAGAGTGTCGCGCGGTCCGAGCTGCTCGAGATACTCGCCGATGAGCTCGTCGATGTAGCCGTAGTAGGCATCGATGACGCCGCCCAGGACTTCCAGGTCACCCGGACGCACGCCGTAGTCCTGGTCATGGGGGCGGGCGAACTTCCAGAATCGGTGTGAAGCGACATCCACGCCACCGAAGTAGACCGCGAACACGTCGACCGGATACCTGGCGAAGAGATGCCGCCCGATGCGCCGGTAGGTCTCGTCGCAGGCGAGACTCCACAGGAAGCCGGTGACGCACTCGCGCTCCTCCGGTCCCAGTCCCGGGATCCGCCCGGGGTCGTAAAAGCGCCTCAGCGTCCCCGCCTCCAGATCGGTGGGGCGCACCTTGAGCGCATCGAGCTCCTCGATGAGCCCCTCGGGAAAAGTCTGGCGGGGGATGCCCTCGACGATGGTGCCTTTCAGGGGCCGGCCTGTGGACCAGTTGAAGAAATACGGCAGGTAGGACGACACGATGAAGCCGTTCACGGGCTCGGCAGGCCAGGTCACGAGCCAGCCCACCACCCCTGTGCGGAGGTCGAAGCTCGAGAGGATGTTCCAGAAGGCCGGGGCCTTCCGCATGCCGCTCGTCACCGGGCGCAGCCCCTCTCCCGGCTGGTCCTCCTCACCCTCGGAATCGGCCGCCGCCTTCCGATGCTGCGCCGCCTCCCCCGCCGCGACGACGAACCCGTGGATGCCGTGCCGCTGCGGACTCACCCCCGTCGCAATGGTCGTCCAGAGGGCGGGAGACTGCGAAGGCTCCATCGACATCAGGGTCCCCGAGGCTCCCTCGCGGACGATTCTGGCCATTTGGGGCATATGGCCGCCGGCCATGAGGGGTTCGATGACGCGCCAGTCGGCGCCGTCGACGCCGAGGATCACCAGGCGACCGGACGCGCCGTCCCCGACCGGCCGCCGGACGGCGTCGTTCGCCCGACCACACGCCCCGCAGAAGAGCAGGACGGTGACAACGAGCAACAGGTGGGCTCCGGAACCGACCCGCATCGAGGCATTATACCGGCCGACCTCGTTCCGTCCGCGCCGACTGTCCTGGCATTTTGTCCGTGGGCCGGGACGACCGTCCACGGCCGGCTCCACTTTGGACCCATTCTCCGCCCTTCCGGGCGCGGCATGAATCATGCTTGCCCGGTGCCCGATCCCGTCCCGCTTCGGCCGGGATGTACCCCACAATCTGGAGGCACTTCATGAAAGAAGAAGGGACCAACCACCCGGCGGAGTCCGCCCGCCGGCGTGCGACCTCGCGGGCCGGACGGACGTGGACGGCCTTCCTGGCGGCCTTCCTGGTCGCCGGCCTCGCCTCATGCACCGATTCGATGCGTCAGGCATTGTCGGGAGCGCCCTCGACCCCCGAGGACCTGCTTGCGACCCTGAAGTCGGACAAGGCCAGGATCGACAAGACGACCGACACGATGATGAATAAGATCGAGACCTTCAACCAGTCGCGCAAGCCGGGCGAGCGGACCATCCAGTTCAGCGAGATCTTCATGGAAGATCTGAGCGGCGAGCAGCGCGACGTCCTCAACCAGCTCCTCATGGACGAGAAGGACGTCTCCTACAAATCGCTGATCACCAAGATCATCGCCGATCGCGACAACATCCAGGCGCTGCAGCAGAAGGTGCTGCAGCTCGAGCAGAGGTTGCCGGACCAGTTCGCGGTGGTCAAGAAAGGCGACAGTCACACGGATCTGGCGATGACCTACCTGCTCGACGAGGCGAAGGTCGACGAGGCCAAGGCAAAGCAACTCATGGCGCAGGTCGACCGGAGCGATGAGCTCCTGCCCGGAAACCACGTCTGGTTCTTCTACGACCCGAAGCAGGACACCTTCCGAACCTACGTCACGCAGGGGGAGGCCGGCCAGACCCCACTGGCGGTGCGCCGGGCGCGGCAGCGGAAGCTCATCGAGGAGCGGGACACCGCCCGCGGCGAGCGCGATGTGGCCCAGACCGCCCGCGTGAGCGCCGAGGCCGAGGTCGCCGATCTGCAGCAGCGCAAGGTGCGGCTCGAGGAGGACATTTCGATGTTGCAACGGAACAAGGCCGACCTCGAGGCGAGCGTCGATCGGCTGTCACGCGATCTCGCGTTCCGCCAGAACTCGCTCTTCTATCACGCCGAGAACCAGCAGTCCCTGAAGGATCGCGGGGTCATCAGCTCGGTGCTCGCGCGGGTCAAGGACGTCAAGGGCCTGAATTACGACGAGGCGCTCGACCTGCGCAACGGGACGAGCATCTCGTTCAGCCCGGACGCATTCGGCCTGGACAGGATCCGGGAGATCCGCGTTCTGCCGCCCATCTTCCAGGAGGGGCGCGACTTCGCCATCGAGACTTCGGAGGAGACGGGCAGCGCCCGTCTCGTGATCCTGGATCCCGACCTGTTCCGCGGCCGCGAGGTCCTGCTCGCGGTCGGCGGATAGTCGGGACGATCAGACGGACGGCGCCCCCGCACCCCCCGGGGACCTGTCACACAACGACAGGCCCCCAACCCCCCGCGGCGGGCGCCGTCCCGTCCTGAACTCCGGCGCCGCCAGTCCGGCTCCCGCCTTCACCACACCTCACATCGGCTCTCGGGATTCATCGGCGTCCCCGGCGCGCACGAGAAGGCCTCCGCGAAGGCCTGAAAGCTGGCCAGGGGTCCCTGGACGCGGAACATGGCCGGCGAGTGGGGGTCGACCGTCACCTGCATGCGGGCCCGCTCGGGTGTCATCAGTTCGCACCAAGTCTGCGCGAAGCCGACGAAGAAGAGCTGATCGTTCGTCAACCCCGGGACCGGGGGCGTCGGCGCCCCATGCTCCGCCTCCCAGGCCTTGTAGGCTCCGTAGGACTCCTTGATTCCACCGAGATCGGCGATGTTCTCTCCCAGGGTCAGCTTGCCGTTGACCCTCACCCCCTGGTCCACTTCGTACCCCGAGTAGAGCCTCTCGACGCATTGCGCCCGCTCCTCGAAGCGGGCCACCACCTGGGGATCCCACCACTCGTGCATCCGGCCGGCGCCGTCGAACTTCCGGCCCTGGTCGTCGAATCCGTGCGTCAGCTCGTGGCCCATCGCCATGCCGACGGCACCGTAGTTCATGGCCCGCGGGAAGTCGCGGCTGAAGAACGGGGGCTGCAGGATGCCCGCCGGGAAGACCATCTCATTGATGGTGGGGTTGTAATAGGCGTTGACCGTCGGCGGCGTCATGCCCCATTCCTTCCGGTCGACCGGCTTCCCCACCTTGTCGTGCTGGCGGCGGAATTCAAATCGGCTCGCCGTCAGCGCGTTGTCGAGGAAGCCGCCCCCCGGATGGATCGAGAGGGCCGCGTAGTCCCGCCACCGGTCCGGGTAGCCGATCTTGTTGGTGACCTGCTTCAGTTTCTCGACGGCCCGCTCACGGGTGGCCTGGTCCATCCAGGCGAGGCCCGGCAGGGCGCGCTCGAGCGCCGCCTCGATACCCAGGATCATCTCCAGGGCGATCGGTTTGCTGTCGCCACCGAAGGCCCGCTCGACATAGAAGCGCCCCAGGATCTCGCCGAGGGCGTCGTCCGTCGCCTGGACGCAGCGCTTCCAGCGCGGCCGGATCTCCTTCTGGCCGCTCAGCGTCTTGCCGAAGAAAGCGAAATCCTCCTCCACGAAGGCTCGCGGCAGCGCCTTCGCCGAGGCGTGCACGAGGTGCCAGCGGAGGTAGGCCCGGAGCGTCTCGGGCTCCGTCCCCGCGGCCAGGGACGACAGCCCCTTGAAGAAATCCGGCATGCCGACGTTGATCGAAACGAGCCCCGTGTACCCGATGGCGGCCAGGTAGGCGTCCCAGGGAAGATCGGGCGCGATCGACTTGAGTCCTGGCAGGTCGACCTTGTGGTAGATGCGATCGAGGTCGCGCGCCTCCTCGCGCGGCAAAGAGACCTTCGCCAGCTGCGTCTCGAACGCCAGGATTGCGGCGGCGTGCCGGCGCGCCGAGTCCGGCGGCGCGCCGAGGAACCCCAGCATCTTCGCGACGTGCGTCTCGTACTCCCGGCGCAGCGTGCGGTTCCGCTCGTCCTCGGAGAGGTAATACTCGCGATCGGGAAGGCCCAGACCCCCTTGAAAGTAATGGGCAATGCTGACATCGGGGTCCTTGAAATCCGCGAACACCTCGGGCTCGAACAGCGCTTCCACCCCGATCGGATGGAGGTGGCCCGCCATCGCGAGGAGTCCGGAGGGATCGCGGACCGCGTCGATCTCCCGGAGGAGCGGCTCCAGCGGTCCGGTCCCCGCTCGCTCCACGGCGCCCTCGTCCATGCAGGAGCCGTAGAAGTGGCCGAGCTTTGCGCTGTCCGCATCCCCACCCGGGCGCGTTGCCGCCGCCTCGAGGATGTCGCGGAGGAGGAGCTGGTTCCGATCCTCGATCTCCGAGAAGCCCCGGCTCCAGCGCGAGCGATCGACGGGAATCCTGCTCGTCTCGAGCCATGTGCCGCAGGCGTAGCGGTAGAAGTCATGGCACGGGTCGACGGTGCGGTCCAGCGTGCCCAGGACGCTCTCCACGAGCTGCTCCGGAGTGATCCGCACCTCGGATCGCCCGACGCTCGCGGTGGAGGTCTCGTCAGGGTGGGTGGCGACGCAGGAAAGCCCGGAGGCGACCAGGAGGGTGACAGACAACAAGCGCAGAAAAGACATCACGGTCTCCTTAGTTTGAGAGGTACTCCCACAGCACGTTCGCCATCGCCCTGACCCCCAGAGGCAGGACCGCCTCGTCCATGTCGAAGTCCTCCGTGTGGACCATGGCCGTGATCCCCTTCGCTTCGTTGCGCACCCCCAGCTTGACGTAGAACCCCGGCACTCTGGCCGCAAAGTGGGCGAAGTCCTCCGCCCCCATCTGCGGCTGCGTTTCGATCGCGCGACCCGTCCCGGCGGCGCGCTCGAGCGCTTTGACCGAGGCCTTCGCCAGTGCCGAATCGTTGACGGTCGGCGGATTCCCGTCCCCCACCCAGCGCATCGCGGCGGTGGCGCCGTGCGCCGCGGCGATGCCCTGGACCGTGCGGGCCATCCGCTCCTTGAGGTCGGCGCGCACGGCCGCGTCGAGTGTGCGGATCGTCCCGTCCAGGGTCACTTCGTCGGCGATGATGTTGAACCGGTTGCCACCGTGGATCGACCCGATCGTCAGGACTTTCGGGTCCTGGGTGTTGATCTGCCGCGACACGATGAGCTGGAGCGCCTGCACGACCTCGGCCGCGACCGGGATCGGATCGAGACCCGTGTGCGGGTAGGCGCCGTGGGTCTTCTTCCCGGTCACGGTCACGACGAAGCGGTCGCTCGAGGCCCAGATCGGGCCGGCCGTCCAGCCGATCGAGCCCACATCGAGCAGCGGGTCCATGTGGAGGCCGAAGATGGCCTCCACCTTGGGATCGTCGAGCACGCCCTCCTCGATCATGAGCGGAGCGCCGCCCTTTTCCCCTTCGGGCGGCCCCTCCTCCGCCGGCTGGAACAGGAACACGACCGTTCCCGGCAGCCTGGCGCGCATCCCCGCCAGCACCTCGGCCACCCCGAGCACGACGGCGGTGTGGCCGTCGTGCCCACAGGCGTGCTTCACCCCTGGCACGCGGCTCTTGTAGGGCACGTCGTTGCGCTCCTGGATCGGCAGCGCGTCGAGGTCGGCCCGCAGGGCGGCGACGCGCCCGGCGCGGCCGCCCTTGAGGATCGCGACCACCCCCGTGCGGGCCACCGGATACCGCACGTCCAGGCCGAGCGCCCGCAGGCGCTCGGCAATGAGCGCGCCGGTCCGGGTCTCGCGGTTTCCGAGCTCGGGATTCATGTGGATGTCGCGCCGGATCTCGACGAGCCGTCCGGCGAGCGCCCGGACGGCGGCCTCGATCTCGCTCTCCGGTGCGATGGCCAGCGCGGCCGCGACGGTGATGGCTCCCACAATCGGCATGGCGTCTCCTCGGCGCCGCCTCCGCGGCGCTCAGTCCTTCGGGACCGCCGGGGGCGACGGCTCCGTTTCGAACTCGTCCTCGATCTCGCCGAAGATCTCCTCGATGATGTCCTCCATCGTCAGGATGCCGATGGCCTTGCCGTCCCTGCCGACGATCGCCGCCATGTGCAGGCGGCGCCGGCGCATCTGGGCCAGCACCGCGTCGATTCTCCGGTCGGCCGGGACGCGCAACAGCTCCTTGATGACGTCGGACTCCCGCATGCGCCCCGCCTCCCCCTCGCTCAGCAGCGCCAGCGCCTTGAGGTTGATGACGCCGACCAGGTCGCCATGCCCCGGATCGTACACGGGGTAGCGCGTGTGCTTTTCGTCCCGCGCCAGGGCCAGGTTCTCCTCGACGGTCCGCTCGAGCGACCAGGTGACGACCCTCTCCAGGGGCACCATCACGTCGCGCGCCGTGCGGTCCGAAAACCGCGTGGCGCGGTCCATGATCTCCGCCTCGCTCGAGCTGATCACCCCTTTGCGGAACGACTCCGCGAACAGGATGCGCAGCTCGGCCTCGGAGATGCCGGCCTCCTGCGATTGGCGCATGCCGCAGAGCCGGAGGATGGCGTTGGCGCTCGAGTTCAGCACCCACAGGACCGGATAGAAGACGGTGTGGAAGATCTTCAGCGGCGGCGCGGCCAGGCGGGCGATCAGGCCGGGCCGCCGGATGGCCAGGGATTTCGGGACCAGCTCGCCGAGGATGATGTGCAGGACGGTGATCGCGGCGAAGGCGGCGGCGAGCGCCGCGGTGTGCGCCGTCGGGGCGGCAAAGGGGCCGAGGGACGCCAGCACCGGCTCGAACAGACGGGCGAAGGCCGGCTCGCCGACCCACCCGAGTCCGAGGCTGACGATGGTGATGCCGAGCTGGCAGGCCGACAGGTACTCGTCCAGGCGCGACACGATCTCGCGCGCCAGGGCCGAGCCCGGCAGGCCGGAGCGCGCCATCTCCTCGAGGCGGGAGGCGCGCACCTTGACGATGGCGAACTCGGCCGCCACGAAGTACGCGTTCCCCGCCACCAGCAGCAGGGCCACGACGAGGTGGAAGGAGATGTCGGACGGCAACATCCTACAGGTTCACGTAGTCAGGACCGCCGCCGCCCTCCGGCGGGACCCAGGTGATGATCTGGTACGGGTCCATGATGTCGCAGGTCTTGCAATGCACGCAGTTGCTCGCGTTGATCTGCAGGCGCCTTCCGCCGCCCTCCTTGGGCACCATCTCGTACACTTCCGCGGGGCAGAAGCGCTGGCAGGGGTTGTCGTACTCCGCGGCGCAGCGCGTCTCGCAGATGGCCGTGTCGGCGACTTTCAGGTGCGCCGGCTGGTCCTCGTCGTGCCGCGTGCCCGAGTGGAAAACGCCGGTCAACCTGTCGAAGGTGAGGACCCCGTCCGGGCGGAAGCCACCCTCAGCCGCCGCGGCGGCCACCCCCTGGCGGCCGTCCAGCGCCCGCAGGCGCTCGTGCCCGGGCCTCGAGAGCATCGGATCGACGAGGCCGCGCCCTCCGGTGACCATCTGCAGCGCGCTGTGGAACAACCCGGCGTAGAGGCCGCGCTCGAAGCCGGCGTGGAAGTTGCGCACCTTGCGCAGCTCCTGCCCGGCCCAGGACGCCCTGAAGCGCTCCTCGTAGCGCGACAGGAATTCCGCCGAGACATCGTCCGCCAGGATCGCCTCGAGAATCGTCTCCGCCGCCAGCATGCCCGACTTCATGCCGGTGTGGATGCCTTTCAGCCGCATGGGGTTGAGCATCGATGCCGCATCACCGGCGATCAGGCCGCCGGAAAGGAACGACCGCGGGATGGCGTGCCAGCCGCCCTCGGGGATCGCCTTCGCCCCGTAGGCCAGGAGCTTCGCCCCGCGTAGCATCCCCTGGATCACCGGGTGCGTCTTGAGCCGCTGGAACTCGCGGTGCGGGTCGAGCAGCGGGTCCCGGTAGTCGAGACCCACGCACAAGCCGATGTCGAGCAGGTCGGAGCCCATGCTGTAGATGAACGCGCCGCCGAACGTCCTGCGGTCCAGCGGCCAGCCCATGGTGTGGATGACGCGCCCCGCCGGAAGCGAGCCCTTCGGGCACTCCCAGATCTCCTTGATGCCGATGGCATAGACCTGGGGCTGCCGTCCCTGGTCGAGCCGGAGGCGGTTCACCAGTTCCTTGGTCACCGTGCCCCGCGGCCCCTCGGCGAGGACGGTGATCCTCGCGCGGATGTCGATTCCCGGCTCGTAGTTCGGCTTCCTTGTCCCGTTCCGGTCGACACCACGGTCGCCGGTCCGCACCCCGGTCAGCCGATCGCCCTCGAGGAGCGGCGCTGCCGCCGCGAAGCCGGGAAACAGATCGACGCCTTCCGCCTCGGCGCGCGCCGCGAGCCAGCGAACGACCTTCCCGAGCGAGATGATGAAGTTGCCGTGGTTCCGCAGAGGCGGGGGAACGAACGGCAGGGCCAGCCGGCGGCGGGGCGTCAGGAACCAGACCGAGTCCTCACGGACCGGCGATTCAAGCGGGCATCCCATCGCCTCGAAGTCGGGATAGAGCTCCCTGAGCCCCCGGGGATCGAGGATGGCCCCCGAGATCGCATGCGAGCCGATCTCGCGCCCCTTGTCGATGAGTGCGATCGAGAGTTCGAGGGGCTTCCTCCCGTCCCGGGCGGCCTTTTCGTTGTGGTCGCGCACGAGCTGGCGCAGCCGGATGGCGCCGGCCAGGCCGGCGGGACCTCCGCCGACGAACAGGGCATCGACATCCAGGGTCTCGCGCTGCGGCTCGGACATCGCTCTCTCCGCGAAGGCGCCATTATACGCACCCCGGCCAGGGAGTGCGGCGGTGTAGACTACCCGCTGTCCGGAAGCGCCTCGGGGCTGGTGTCCTGCGCGGACTTCAAATCCGTCGGGAGCCGGGGGAACCCGGCTCCGGTGGGTTCGATTCCCACACGCTTCCGCCATTCTGCTCGCCCTTGTCGATCACGAGGAGGTCGCCATGAAGAAGCTCATCGTCCTGGTGCTCGTCGTGCTGGCCGTGTGGATCGGCGTGAACTACGTCCGGACCGGGCACCTGACGCTTTTCCCGTCGGCCTTGAGCCCGGAGGCACAGCGGCTCCACGACCTCGAGGCGGAGCTGGCCGCGGTCCAGGCGCAGATCGAGCAGGCCGGACGGACCGCGGGCATGACGGGCCTCGATACCTCCGCGGACGTGGCCGCGCTCACCATCAGGAAGGCGAAGATCGAGAAGGAAATCGCCGCGGCGCGCGGCACGGCACGTTAGCGACTCAAAAAACGTCGAGCCACGAAACCCGGCATTCTTCCGCGGCCGAGAAGGACGGGAGCCGGAGGGCGTCGCCGAACGGGCGCACCATCGGAACGGGGTGGCGCTGCGGCCGCCGCGCGATCGGGTAGAGGGGCCCGTTGGTCACCGTGGCCGGCAGGTTCCAGGCGTCGATGCGGCCGACCCCCAGCCGGCGGGCCAGCGCGAGGGCGCCCCAGAACAGATCGACAAGAATCTCCTCGGCGCCGAGACGCGCGCCGTGCTCCTTCCAGAGGAGCGTTCCTTTCCCAGCTTTGAGGATCAGGTACGCCCGCACGACACCGCCGCGCTCCACGACCCACCGGTGATCGGCACCGTCACGCCGCAGGCGCGTCTCCAGGTCCGCCTGGTGCAGCAGATGCTCCCATCTCAGGCGGTCGCGGAGCAGGCGGAAGCGCTGGCCCCGCGTGGCCTCCTGGTGGATCTCCACCAGGGCGTCGATGTCCTCGGGACGGTGGGGGCGCAGCCCTTCAACGGCCGTGAGCGGATCGCCGTCACCGACCCAGGACGGCTCCTTCGGCCACGGCACCGGAAGAAACGCCATGCAGGCCGCCTCCTGGGCCGGCAGGGCGGAGAATCCGAGGCGCTCGTAGTAGGCGCCTCCGATCTCGGACAGGAGCAGGCCGAGATCGTGCCCGCGGGCGCGCGCCCGGGCCAGCACCGCATCGAGAATCGCCGCCGCCTGTCCGCTGCCGCGCCGCGAAGGAGGCGTGAACACCGCGCCGACGCCGGCGATGAGGACCGGCCGGCCGTCGACCTCGCCCGGCAGCGAATAGAGCTTCATGCTGCTCGCGATCTCCCCGGCTTCATCCAGCCCGACAAGGAAGCGGTAGTGATCGCGGGCCCAGGGGGTCGACCGGAGCTCCAGGTTGAAGCCGATGTAGTCCTCGAGGCTCATCCCCGCGCCCCAGACGTCGTGGCTGTGGCGCAGGACGGTCTCCACGTGGTGCGTCTCGGCGTCGCGGATCAGCAATCCGGTCCCCCACTCACATCGGGTAGATGAACGTCACGTCGACCGGCACCGCCTCGGTCCGGTTCAGGAGGACGCGCGTGGCCTCGTCGATTCCGCCGAGCTCCGACAGCAGGCGCCCGGCGCGCTCGTAGTCCCCCGTCCCCTCGATCTCCAGGAGCTCCTTCGCCAGGCCCAGGAGGGCCGGCTCGAGGCGCTTCGGCGACAGCGAGAATTCCCCTTTCTTCGCGTCGATCTGCACCCCCCCTTCCCGGAGCAGGAAGTTGAGCTGCACGGCGGCGGCGCGACCGTGCGCCTCCTCGGCGCCGAACCGCACCGAGCGGAGAATCCCGGCGAGGTAGGTCGCGTGGCACTCCTGAACCTCCTCCTCGGTGAACACCTCCTGATCGCGCAGGTAGATCAGGTCGGCGATCCCGACCACGTCGGCCTTGGCCTCCTCAATCGCGGCGTGGCGGTCCTTGAGCGCCCGGCGCACCGTGAGATCCGTGGCGCCCGCGACGTAATCGACCCCCAACGTGTGGGACAGCTCGTGCAGGATGACGTTGGTGACGAACGCCTCGCGCGTCACCAGAGGCAGGGCCTTCTTCTCCAGGAGGATCTGCGCCATCGGATTCAGGATGACATCGAACTTCGCCTCCAGCACGTTGCGGTAGATGTGCTTCTTGGCCCCCTTCTCCTGGATGACCCGCTCGTCGTTCGGCAGCGAGGCCGCCACCGTTTTGATGCCGGCATTGAAGTCCCCGCCGAAGCGCACGACGTTGACCACCTCGAGGACGTTGCCGGAGCCCATCGTGGCCTTCTTGTAGATTCCATCGACGGGCAGCGCCCGCGACATGCCGTCGAGGTGCTTCAGGTAGACTTCGAGGGCGCGGCTGCCGCGCACGTCCTTGACGAGCGCCGCCCCCTCGTAGGAGGCCTTGAGGCCGAGCAGCGCGTCGTCGTAGGTCTCGATCGGACCGATGACGACGTCGATCAGGTTGTCCTTCACGTCGAGCCAGGCGCGATCGGAGGGGTAATAGTCCCCGTCCAGGATCGCCTCGGAACGCAGCGACAGGTAGCGCCTCAGGCTCGGGCTGTCGCTCATGGCCGCGGCCTCCTGGAGCGCGCGCGCCGCCGGCGCCAGGTCGTCGAGGTACAGCCTCTCGTAGGGGACGGCGACCAGCGTCCCGTCGATGCGCCGGATCACCGTGTCGGGGCGCTCGAACTCCTCCTTCAGCCCGGGGTGGGCGCGGATGCGCCCCTCGAACTCCTCCCGCGTCATGTCCTCCGGGTAGAAGCCCGCGCCCGGCGGGCGCGGCCCGCCCGTGCCCGTGTCCACGAAACGCTCCATGTTGTTCCGGATGTCGAACGGGCCGTAGTTGAGGTGCACGAAATCGCGATACAGGAGATCGATCGGGCTGCTCGCCTGCGCGAACGCCCGGCGCGCCTCGAGGGCCGGTGGACCCATCTGCTTCCAGTAGATGGCGTCGATTGCCGCGACCGCCGCCACGAGCCTCTCGAGCGCCTTGCGGTCGCGCGGGCCGAGCGCCTCGAGATCGGCCCGGAGCCTGACGGGGGCATAGGCGCGCAGCCGGGCCCGGAT
>Ga0247727_10004994_pt1 | contig 27436 bp, 19 predicted proteins | sample WisWelCaveWW1625_FD_202498 | JGI IMG/M metagenome (GOLD analysis project Ga0247727, IMG submission 202498) | Biofilm microbial communities from Wishing Well Cave, Virginia, United States - WW16-25 | ecosystem: Environmental > Aquatic > Deep subsurface > Groundwater > Cave microbial mat | place...
GTCGCACACCCCGTCGCCATCGCTGTCCGACTCGCAGCCCCAGCGGTCCACCGTGCAGCCGGGCAGCGTGCTGATGCAGTGGTCGATGCGGTCAAAGACGCCGTCGCCGTCCATGTCCACGGCCGGCCAGCGGAAGCATGGTGCAGCGGGGTCCACGTAGCCGGCGCTGCTGGGCGGGGCCGCCCACGCCGGTGCCGCGGCGAGCGTGGCGATGATCAACAGTCCGAGAACGCTTGCTCTCATGGCGACCTCCCGCGGAACCGAGTGCTCCAGTCCTGAATCCCGGGCGGGAGAATATACCGGAGACACGGTTCCAGGAATGGCCAAGTGAAGCCGGCTGCGCTAGGCTCGCGATCGCGATGATCCGGCAACGTGTGATGGTCCTGGGAGCGGTCCTGCTGCTCGGCGCGCCCGTCGCGGCCAAACCGCCAGCCGCACCCTCCGATGATCCCGATGCCGGGACCGAGCTCATCGGCCGGCCGGCCCCGGCGTGGATCTTCACACGCTGGGTCCGGGGACCCGAGCGCAGGCTCGAGGACTTCCTCGGCAAGGTGGTGCTGGTGCGCTGGTGGACCGACGGCTGCCATTTCTGCCGCACGACGCTCCCCGCGCTCGAAGCCATGCAGGAGCGCCATGCCAAAGACAGCCTCGTGGTCCTGGGTGTCTTCCATGCCAAGCCCGAGCCGCGCGAGGTCAGCGATCGCCGGATCCTCGAGCTCGCCGGCAGGCTGGGCTTCTCGGGCCCGATCGCCTTCGACCGCGACTGGCGCACCCTCGACCGCTACTGGCTGGGCGGGAACCCCGAGCGCAGCTGGACCTCGGTCTCGTTCCTGATCGACCGCGAGGGCGTCATCCGCTGGGTGCACGGTGGAGGCGAGTACCATCCCACGGAAGACCCGCGGCATCACCGGTGCGCCGTCCAGTACCGCGAGCTGGAGAATGTGCTGGCGGAAGTGCTGGCGGAGCCTTAGTTCGTCTTCGAAGGTTTGGGCGGCAACCTTGGCTGTTGTCAGCTCCGCGACCGCCGGCCGCGCTTTTCGTCCGAATCGAGCGACGCACCCCAACGCTCCAGGAACGCCGTGACGAACCTGTGCTCCTGCGCCGGCTCCACCGCCAGGGGGGCGAGGGCCAGAGCAACTGCCAGCGCGAGGTGATAGCCCTGCGAGCCGGAAGCCACGGCGCGCCGGTAGGCGGGGTGAACCTCGTTCACCCAGACGGTGGACTCCACCAGCCGCCCGAGTTCCGAATCCCCCGGCCGCGCCTCGAACTGGATGGTGAGCCCATAGCGCGTGGGGCGCCGTGGTCCCTTCTCGCCCTGAAGCGCGACCCCGGCCGTCGCGGCGGCCGGAGGCGGTGCCGCGACCGCTTCCGCGGGTGGCTCGCCATTGGTCGCCGGCGTGGATTCCTCGAGCGCCACCGCCGGCTCGTGCGCCCGGGCTTCCATCCCCTGCGCCAGCAGCGCGTGCGCGTCCGGCACATCGCCCGATCGCCCGATGGGCAGTCGGCGCTGACCGCCAGCGTGGCGCTCGACCAGCGTGCCGAGCAACGGGAAGTCATCGGCCAGATCGAGCAGGACGCGCTCCAGGTCGCGTTCCACCGGCCGCGCGGCGCGACGGCGCTTCTCCTCGGCCATGTCGCGCGCGTCGCCCCAGGCCGCGAGCGGGCGGCTTACCGCCTCCTGGATCGCCTTGCGGTACGCGAGGTAGGTGGCGCCGCGCGGGCCGGCGCGGATGAAATCGGCCTTGCTGAGCGTCAGGCAGCCGGCAAGCTCCGGCACCTCGATGATCCCCCCGACTTGCTCGGGCGCGGCGGGATTGATGCCGAGCCAGTCCCAGCCACGCTTGATCACCTTGCCCAGGGTGCTGACGGCCAGCCCGCGCTCTTCCTCGGGCAGCGGCAACGGCTGGCGGACCAGGTAGCCGATGGCGGAGGGCTTGCGGCGCCGGCCGATGCGCACCCCGAGAGGGGCGAACTCGGCCGAATCCGCGCGCCCGCGGCCCAGGGTGCGTCCGTTCACCTCGAAGCGCGCGCCCCGCGGGTAGTGGCCCCGCAGCATCTCGTCGAATTCCGGCTCCAGCAGCGGCTGGTAGTGCCGGCGAATGGAGGCCTCGACGAACCCGGCATCCAGCAGCGGCGAGAGCGTGTTGACGAGCCTGAGGGTTACCGCGGTGCCCCTCTCGGTCACCATCCCGACCGGGGGTTGAACCCATTTCCAGGGAGCCCTGTGCCGCGACGCCAGGTGCCAGCGGGTGGCCACGTGGTTCTTGCCACGCCGGGTCTCGGTGTAGACCTCGTGGCACAGCAGCAGGGAGAGCTTGATCCCCACGCCCGCGAACCCGATCCCCTCGCCGCGCGTCTTGGTGCTGGCGGCGATGTCGTGGTAGCGGGCCAAATCCCGGCGCTGCATCCCCGATCCGTCGTCCACCACGGTGAGCGTGGAATCGGCCGTGGCGATCGTGAAGCGTACCGCGCCGGCGCCCGAGTCCAGGGCGTTGGCCACGATCTCGGTAAGAATGGTCTCCTCGAGCGAGCCGGTATACGCGTCGCGCAGGTCCTCGAGCAGGTGGTGCAGGTCCACCCGGGTCTCACCCATCGGAATCTCCTCCCGCGGCATCCGCCTTCGCGAGAGCCTTGGTGAAGAACGTCTCGACCTCCGGCCGCTCCAGCCCCGCCACCAGATCGCGGACCCGCGGCCACAGGTACTCGCGGTCGAGCCGGGCGCCCTGACGCATGACGATGCCCTCGACGTCCACGGCGTCCTGGGGCCGCTCGGAGGCGAGCTTGTAAATGACCAGATCCTCGGGTGTGCAGAGCCGGACGGTCCGCCCGGCCACGTCCACGGCGACCGCGCGACGGATGGCTTCCCGTTCATAGGGGAGAACCGCGATCATCAGATCCGCGTCCACCCCGGTGCGTGTGGTCAGCCGCACCAGGTGAGTCCGCCGCACGAACTCGAGCGGATCCGCGACCGCCAGCGAGAAACGGCTTTCGAGATGCTTGAGGAGGTCGGGGAGCGCCTCGTCTGCGACCTCGACGCTCAAGTCCACGTCGCGGGTGAAGCGCTCGGACCCCCAGTGCAGGTTGGCGAACCCGCCGATCACCATGTAGGGAAGGTGGTGCTCGTCCAGGAACGCGCCGAGATCGAGCAACGCGGCCTCGAGGCGGGTCATGGGCGGATGCGGGCGCGTTCCAGCGAGCGCCGCAGCGCCAGCAGGGTCGCCACATGTTCCTCGCGATGCCGGATGCGATCCTCCGGCGACCGGTAGCCGTCCGCCAGATCCCATGCTTCCGACAGCCACGCCAGCGCGGCGCCGTAGTCGGGTGGTCGACCGCGAAGCTGGTCGGCCTCCCAGCGGTTGAAACGCGTCAGGGCTTCGATATGGTCACGCCAGCTCGGCTCCACGCGAACCTCCCAGCGCCTCGTGGCCGTTCGCAGTCTAGCACGCGTGTCCGCTTCCTTGAGCCCGGCGCTCGCGCTCTGCTAGCCTGCCACGCGCTTCGCATCCGCGGAGCCCGTCGTCTCGGCCGCGAACCGCCACGGGAAAACCCGTGGCGGCTTTTCGCGTTTGGAGTTCGCGTGGAAACCTACCTGAGAGATCCGCTCGCCGAATCGCTGCTGAGCCAGGCCGGCAACATCCCGGAAGCGGGCGAGCTGCTGGCGGCGGTGCGCGAGGCGAAGGGGCCCGCCGCCGTGCGGGGGCTCACCGGCTCCGCGCGCGGGCTCCTCACCGCGTGGCTCCAGCGCGCCACGGGACGCACGGTGCTTTGCCTGGTGCCTCATGGCGACCCCTTCGACGAATGGCGCGACGACCTCGAGTACTTCGCAGGACCCGGTGCGACGCTGGCCTTCCCCGAACCGGACAACCTCCCCTACGACCCGGCGTCGCCCCATCCGGGGATCACCGCGCAGCGCCTCGAGACCCTCGAGCGCCTCGCGCGGGCCATGGCGGGGGAGGACTCCGGGGCGGTCGTGGTCCTGGCCAGCGTGCGTGGGCTGCTCCAGAGGGTGCCGAAGCCCGCGCGCCTCCTGGGGGCCGTGCTCGCCGTACGCGTGGGCGAAACCCTCGATCCCGGCACGGTGATGGAACGGCTGGTTTGGCTCGGGTACGAGCGCTTCCCGGAGGTCGAGGCCGTAGGCCAGTTCGCGCGGCGGGGCGGGATCCTCGATATCTACCCCGTCGGGCTCGCCGATCCGATCCGCCTCGAGTTCGACGGCAACACGGTCCTCTCCATGCGCCGGTTCGACGCCGTCACCCAGCGATCGCTCGAGCAGCTTCCGGCGGCGGCGGTGCTCCCGCGCTACGAGGTGGTTCCCGATCCCGAGCGGGTGGCGGAGATCGCCGGGGGCTCGCGCCCCGAGGGGGACGACGCCCCGGGCTTCTTTCACGACGGGATGGAACGTTACGCCGGCCGTTACGACCGCGACCGGGGCTCGCTGCTCGACTACCTGCCCGGGGACTGCGTCATCGTGGCCGACGATCCGGGAGCGCTGCGCGCGCGCGCCGAAGAGCTGGAGCGCGGGATCGCCCGCGAGTACGAGGAGCAGCGCGATCACTACCCGGGGATTTCCGAGCCCGCGGAGCTGTTCCTCTCCGTCCGGGCGCTCGACGAGGTGTTGTCGCGGCGCGGGTGTCACTGGATGGGACCGGTCGTGGAGCGCGACGGCGCGGCGTACGCGGCGACGACCTTCGTCGAGTGCCGGCCGGCAGAACCCGTCAACCGCTCGATCGAGCGGCTCCAGTCCCACCTCGCGGAGCTGGGCGCGACCGGCATTCGTGGCGTAATCCTGTGCGACAACCAGGGGCAGCGCGACCGGCTGACGGAGCTGCTGGGGACCACGGACACCTCTCTGGGGGTCGGGCTTGTTTCGGCCGGCTTCACGCTGCCCCTCGCTCGCATCGCGGTGCTCACCGACCACGAGATCTTCGCCCGTTACCGCCGGCGGCGTCGGCGGCTCAAGAAGACCGGCGGGCTCTCGCTCGCCGAGCTCTCGGCCCTGCGCGTCGGCGACTTCATGGTCCACGAGGACCACGGCATCGGCACCTACCGCGGCATGAAGCGCCTCACGCTCAACGGACAGGAGACCGACTGCCTCGAAATCGCGTACGCGGACTCGGATCGGCTGTTCGTGCCGGTCCACCAGCTGGGGTTCGTGTCCCGTTACGCGGCGGAGGAGGGCGCCCGTCCGTCCGTACATCGACTCGGATCGGTAAGCTGGCAGAAGACCAAGGCGCGCGCGCGCAAGGCGATCCAGGACATGGCCGACGAGCTGATCGAGGCCTACGCAGCGCGCCAGGCGCTTCCGGGCCACGCCTTCAAGCCCGACACCGTGTGGCAGCGCGAGCTGGAAGCCTCGTTTCCCTACGAAGAGACGCCCGACCAGGTGGCCGCGATCGAGGCCGTGAAGGCCGACATGGAATCCGGGCGCCCGATGGATCGCCTCATCTGCGGCGACGTCGGCTACGGCAAGACCGAGGTGGCGATGCGCGCGGCGTTCAAGGCGGTGCAGGACGCCCGGCAGGTGGCGGTCCTGGTGCCGACGACGATCCTGGCGCAACAGCACTGGATCACTTTCCGCGAGCGCCTGGCCGACTTCCCGGTCGTGGTCGAAGTGCTGTCGCGATTCCGCACGCCCAAAGAGCAGAAGGACGTGCTTGCGCGCACCGTACGGGGCCAGGTGGACATTCTCATCGGCACCCACCGGCTGCTGTCGAAGGATGTGCGCTTTCGCGACCTCGGGCTCGTCATCATCGACGAGGAACACCGCTTCGGCGTGGCTCAGAAGGAGCGGTTGCGACGAATGACACACCAGGTGGACGTGCTGGCGCTCACGGCCACGCCCATCCCGCGCACCCTCAACCTGAGCCTCGCGGGTGCGCGAGACATGTCGGTGATCGAGACCCCGCCGCGCGACCGGCTCCCCGTGCATACCGAGATCGTGGAGTTCGACGACGAGCTCGCGACCGACGCCATCCTGCGCGAGGTGGACCGCGACGGCCAGGTGTTCTTCGTTCACAACCGCGTGGAGACCATCCACAACGTCGCGCTCAAGGTACAGAAGCTCGTGCCTCAAGTGCGCGTGGCGGTGGCCCACGGCCAGATGGCCGAGCGCCAGCTCGAGCGCGTCATGCTCGACTTCCTGGAGAGGAAGAGCGACGTGCTGGTCTCGACCATGATCATCGAGTCAGGGCTCGACATCCCGAGCGTGAATACGTTGATTCTCGACCGCGCCGAGATGCTGGGGCTGGCGCAGCTCTACCAGCTGCGCGGACGGATCGGACGTTCCTCGCGCCGCGCCTATGCCTACCTGATGGTGCCGTCCCGCCGCATGCTCACCGAGGAGGCCGAAAGGCGGCTGCGGGTGATCGAGGAGTTCGACGAGCTGGGTGTGGGGTTCAAGATCGCGCTCAAGGACATGGAGATCCGCGGCGCCGGAAACCTGCTGGGGCCGGAACAGCATGGCTTCATCCTCGGCCTCGGGTTCGACCTCTACCTCAAGCTGCTCGAGGAGGCTGTCGCCACGCTCAAGGGAGACGCCGCCGAGGTGCAGCCGGAGCCGCGCCTGCTCACCGACTGGAGCGCCTACCTGCCCGACGACTACGTGCCCGACGAGCACGAGAAGCTGGCGCTCTACCGGCGCCTGGCCGACACGCGCGACGTGGGCCATCTCGACGACCTCACGCTCGAGATGCTGGATCGCTTCGGCCAGCTCCCGCCCCCCGCGGTGGCGCTGGTCGAGCTGCGCCGCCTGCGCCTGATGGGCCGGGATGCCGCGACCGAGAGTCTGCGGGTGTTCCAGAACGTCGTCGAGCTCGTGCTGCGCCGTCCGCTCCAGCCGGCGGAGATCCGCGAGGTCGTGGGCGCAGTGAACTTTCAGGTGGAGTTCATGAGCGGCCGGGAGTTCGGCCTGCGCGTCCGCGGCGAAGGACTCAGCTTGTTCAATCGGCTCCGCGACCTGTTGCAAGCGCTGGCGGCCTGCCTTAGCGTTCCCGCCTGATTCCGTCCACCCTTCCGGCTTTCTCGAGGATCTTTCCGTGTCGCTTCGCTCGATTCGCCCCCTGCTCGCTTCGCTCGTCACACTGGCGCTGGTTGCCGGCTGCTTGCCCGACACCGACGTGATCGCACGCGTCGGCCGCCGGCCGATCCGCGCGGACGACCTGTTGATCGTGGCCCGGCAGATCGGCGCCGGCTACGGGGGGCCGCCGGACAGCGCCAAGACGCACCTGCTGGAAGACCTGATCCGGCGCGAGTTGCTGGTGCAGGGCGCCGTGCGTGAAGGACTGCACCGCGACACGACGTTCCTGGACTATCACCGTCGCGTCGAAGAACAGCTGCTTCGCGAGCGGCTGTTCGCGGAACTCGGTGGCAGCGTAATCCCGGTGAGCGACGCCGAGGTGATGACGTTGCACCGCTGGCGCGCGCAGGAGACGCGCGCACGCGTCATCTTCACCTACACGCGGGAGGCGGCCGACGCGGCTCTGGATCAGGTCGGCGGTGGGGCCGCTTTCGGCGTGGTCGCGGACCGGTTCAACCCGCGGGGGTTCACGCCTCCGGGCGGCGATCTCGGCTTCGTCCCACCCGGGCTGCTCCTGCCCCCGCTCGACGACCTGCTCCGCACCGCGGCGCCCGGGCGCGTGATCGGTCCCATCGAGGCCGCGGCCCAGGGCTGGTTCGTGATCCGCGTCGAAGAGCGCCGGCCGCGTCAGGCGGCGCCGCTCGAGGCCGAGCGCAACCTGCTCACCGAGGTGATCCGCCAGCGCAAGCAGCGCCAGCTGATGCTCCGCGCGCTCGAGCGCCTGACCGCGGCCTACGAGGTCCAGGTGACCCGGGGCGCCGCCCAGGAGCTGGTGGGCCGCCTTCTCCCTGCGGAACTTCAGGGGCTGATCCCGGCGCTGGCCGACGGCGATCGGGCGGTCGTTCTGGCCGAGTACCGGGGAGGCGTCTATACGCTCGGCGACGCGGTCGGAGACCTGCAGACGGGTGGCAACCGACCCGACCTGCGCCAGTTGCCGACGGTCGAGCGCTGGCTGCTTGCGCGGGCGCACGACCGCGCGATGCTGCTCGAGGCCCGGGCCCGCCAGTACATGAGCGAGCCCGCCTCGGAGCGCGCGCTGCGCCAGCGCATGAATGACTTCCTCCTCGAGGGCTACCTCGCCCGCCGGGTGCTGGCGCCGGTGCAGGCGACCGAGGCCGACGCACGCGCCCTCTATGAAGGCGATCCGCACGGAATCGTTCAGCTCCGGGAGGCGCGCGTGTTACACGTGACACTGCGCGACTCGGCGGTCGCGGCCCAGCTCGCGCTCAACGCCCGCCAGGCGGAGGGGCTGCGCGAGGCGGTGGCGACGGCGGCGCTCGGCGCGCGCGTCCGGAGCGAGACGCTGCGCTTCCCGACCGCGCACCCGATCTGGCGGCCGCTGGAGCCCCAGCTGCGCTCGCTCTTACCCGGCGGCTACGCCGGCCCGCTCGCGGCCCCCGCCGGTTGGATCGTGCTGCAGCTCGTTTCCAAGACCGAGGCGCCGGAGCCCTACGACCAGCTGCCGCCGCAGACGAAGCAGGCGCTGCTCCACGACGCCACGGAACTCAAGCGCTCGGACCGGCTCGCCCGGCTGACGGCGTCGCTGCGCAGCGAGATCCCGGTCACGATCGACTGGAAGCGCCTCAAGCGGCTCGAGTGGCCCCAGGTGGTGCCGGCGCTCTTGGGCGGCGCGGAGGGGTAGCGAGCTCTACTTCAGCCTTCGCCGGACCTCCGCCGCGCGGCGCTCGCTCGCCTCGACCCGCGTACCGTCCTTGAGCCGAAGCACCAGCACGCCGTCCTCGCCGCCGTACGACTCGATCGCGTCCACGTTCACGAGCGCCGCGCGATGGACGCGCAGGAACGTCCCTTCCGGAAGCCGCGTCTCGAGCTCCTGAAGCGTGTAGTCCACCAGGAACTCCCGGCCCTCCGAGCAGGCCAGCACCAACCGGTCGCGCGAGATGATGCGCGTGACCTGCACCAGATCGAGGAGAAGCACCTCGCGCCGGTACCGAACCGGGAGCCGGCGCAGGGGTTCCAACCGTCCGCTCTCCGCCTCCTGTCGCAGCACCGAGCGGATCGCGTGGTCCTGGCGCCCGCCCAGGCGGCGGCGGTCGCCGATCTCCTCCGTGACGCGCCGGACCGCCTCCATCAGGCGATCGCGGCGGATCGGCTTGAGCAAGTAGTCGAGCGCTGCGAGCTCGAACGCTTCGATGGCGTGGCGATCGTAGGCGGTGACGAACACCACCACCGGGGCGCCGGGGCCCTGGAGGTGGCGCGCCACCTCGAGGCCGGTGAGCTCGGGCATCTGGATGTCGAGAAACGCCACGTCGGGCCGCAGCTTCAAGATCAGCGCGAGCGCCTCGGCGCCGTCACGCGCGGTGCCCACGAGGGTCAGGCTCTCGATCTCGCCCAGCAACCGCTCGAGGAATTGGCGTGCGCGCGGCTCGTCGTCGGCGAGCACGGCGCGGAAGGTCCCCCCGGAACTCCCGCGGCCCGCGGCCTGCGGATCGGTACGGCCGATCATGCGGCGTTTGCCCCCGCGCTCTGCCGCCAGCGCATCGTCACGCGGAACCCGCCTTCCTCAGACGGGCCGGCCGTCATGCTGGCCTCGGAGCCGCCGAACCGGCGGATGCGCTGGTCCAGGTTCTCGAGGCCCACGCCCAGACCCCGGGCCCCGTTCCCGCTTCCATCGCGACACCCGTCGTCGGTGAACCGCAGCGTCAGCCAACCATCCCGGGCCTCGGCGTCGAGGTCGAGGCGGATCGCCCGGCGTTCGCTCGAAAACCCGTGCTTGAGGCTGTTCTCCACCAGCGGTTGGAGCAGGAGCGGAGGGACCGCAGCCGAGAGCAGCTCATGCGGACCGCAGTAGCGGAACTGCAGCTCGCCTTCGTAGCGTTCCCGCGCCACCCCGAGGTAGTCCTCGACGAACGCGATCTCGTCCGAGAGCAGCACCACCGGGCGGTCACTCGCCTGTACCGTGTAACGCAACATGTCCGCGAGCCGTTCCGTGAACCGCTGGGCCGCCTGGGGATCCACTTCGGTGAGATAGGACAGCGCATTGAGCGCGTTGAAGAGGAAGTGCGGCTGGACCTGCGCGTGCAGGGCACGGAGCTCGGCGCGGGTCGCGGCCTCGCGCAGCTCGAGCGCGCGGCGCTCGGCGGCGGCACGCTCTTCCTGAAGTGCCAGGTTCTCGAGCCGGATGCGCGCCTGCGCCAGCAGGTTTTCGATGCCGGCCCGGGCGTGGGCGGGAAGATCTTCGCTTTCGGCCAGCCCCGGGCCCCCGGGCTCGGGCCATTCCAGCGTCACCGGGCGGCCGAGACCGCGGGTAATCCCGGTGTCGACCGATGCGCGCACCTCGTCGCGATCGAGAGCGCCGAGCAGCTCGCGTCCGGCCCGGTCGAGCGCCGCGCGCAACGCCATCGGGTCGCGGCGGAAGAGCCGGTCCAGCCATCGCTGGAGTTTTTCCTTGAGCGGCGCGAACGCGAACGCCAGCAGCAGCGCGGCGATCACATTGAAGGTGACGGCATCCTCTCCGGTGGCCGCGGCGAACAGGCTCTGCCCGACGAACACCGCGCTCAGATACACGGCGGCGAGCACACCCGAAAGCAGCGCGTAGGGGATGCTGCGCTCGAGGATGCGGCGCGGATCGAATGCAGGATCGCGCGCCATCAGGTAGGCGAGCACGAAGGGTGTGAGCAGCAGGCCGACCGTCACCACCGTGACGAGCAGGCGCATCGCGGGGAACTGGAGCCAGGCGTCGGCGCGATCTCCCTTGAGCATCCAGCCGAGCAGCCCCCACACCAGCAGCACCGCGGCCACCGACAGGCCGAGTGCACGCTGGCTGCGGGCGGGCTGCCAGTCGCCACCGGGCCGCCGGCCGAAGCGTTCCGCGAGCGAAACCACTCCGAGCGCCAGGGCCGCGGACTCGAAGATCATGAAGGGCTGTTCGGGAAAGCGTCCCACCTGTATCAGCTGGACGACGAAGTAGATCGGCACCAGGTAGGAGATCACGACCAGCCAGAACCACACGCTCTTCACACCGCCACCGGGCTGCCAGCGGGAGCGCGGAAATACCGCGAAGAAGTGCAGGAATGCGGCGGGCGACCAGCAGATCAGCCAGCCGTAAAGGCCCATCCACTGCTTGAAGGCGCCCTCGATCTGGACCTCGGGGTGCCGGTAGAGCTGGAAGACCACGGCTACGGCCTGGAGCGCGGCGTACCACAGGAAGACGCGTGCGGTCGCAAGGTCCGGACGCCGCCACACCAGGGCGAACGCCACCGTCGGCGCCGCCACCAGTGCCGCGAGGCGGAACAACACGAAGCGCACGCGCTGCCAGAGCGTGAGCCTCACCGGCGGCACCACGACCTCCACCCGATTCCCGCGCCGTAGAACCTCGAAAGTGATCGCTTCCTTGGGCAGGGTGCGTCGGCCGTAGGCCGCGGTCCCGGCCGGTTGCCGGAAGCGCTCGCCGTTCAAGGACAGCAGCATGTCGCCGGGTTCCAGCACGCCCTTGGAGGGCGGGCCGAAGACCTCCTGCACGCGGGCATTGCCGTCCGGGGTCCAGGTGAGCGTCACCCCCAGCCGCTGGTAGGGCATGTGGGTGATCACGCGCGGCACCGCGAACGCCAACCCGACGAGCACCCCGGCAACCGCCAGGGCCCGGTGGAGGCGATACGGGGAAGTCACGGCTCGACTGTCCCACAGCCCCGTGCGGTCCTCAACGGTGGCAGGGACGAAAGGAGCACGCATGACCGATATCTTGGAGTTGTCAAGCTGCGCGCTGGCGGGGCCCGCGGCACCGGCGCGGCGATGCAGCGACGAGCGCGGCGCAATGGCGCCACCCGGCCGGGCCGCGGGTAGCCAACGAGAGCGCCCGCGTTCGTGGCCGCCAAATTGCAGTTTGGGGGCGTATCCAGGACGTCGCTATACTGGACCGCTCGTTTTGGATGTGGTTCTCCCCGACCGCGGCGATCGGCGGCGGCGGGACGCGGCGCCTCGCGGCGGCCGGCTCTCCTACGTGGAGGACACTTTGAAGCTCCGGACCCGGCTCCTCGCCGCCCTCATTCCGCTCCTGGCGATCGTGCCCGCGCAGGCCCAGCGACTCGACGGCATCGCTGCCGTCATCAACGACGAAGTCGTGCTCGAGAGCGACATCGAGGAGCAGCTCTACCTCCTCCTGCAGCGCGCCCAGTCGCAACCCGACTCGAGCACCGTGGACACGCTGCGGCGGCAGATCCTGGATCAGCTCATCGACGAAAAGCTCATCGTCGCGGAGGCGAAGCGCCAGGGCGTGACGGTCGCCGACGCCGACATCGGCAAACAGGTCGAGGAGGCGATCCGGGAGGCCAAGACCCGCATGGGCGGCGAAGAAGCGTTCAGGACCCAGCTCCAGCGCGAGAACCTCACCGAGGAGAAACTCCGCGAGAAGTATCGCAACGAGATGCGGCGCCAGATGATCGCCCAGCGCCTGGTGCAGAAGCAGATCACGCGCAAGTCCGTGAGCGCAGCCGAAGCCGAGACCTTCTTCAAGGCGCACCCCGAGAAGTTCCCCAGGGTGCCGCCCGAAGTGCGGGTCTCGGTGATCCAGATCCCCGTCGCCTCCGACTCCACCGCCGACGCCAGGGCGCGCGCGGGCGCACTCGCTGCGCGCAAGCGCGTGACCGGCGGGGAGAAGTTCGCCAAGGTCGCAGCAGAAGTGTCGGAGGACCCCGGTTCGGCCCAGGCGGGCGGCGATCTCGGGTTCTTCACCCGCGGCCGTATGGACCCGGCGTTCGACGAAGCGGCGTACGCGCAGAAGATCGGCGAGGTCGGCACGCCGGTGCGCAGCACCTTCGGATGGCACGTCATCGAGGTGCTGGAGCGCGACACCGTCAAGACAGCGGCCAGGGGGGACAGCCTGGATCGCGACGGCGACCCGGTGATCGAAATCCACGCGCGCCACATCCTGCTCCGCGTCGAGGTCACCGAAGCCGACGTGGAGCGCGCCAGGAAGGTCGCCGAGAGGGCCTACGCCGAGGTGAAGAAGGGCGGCGACTTCGCGGCGCTGGTGAAGCGCTACAGCAAGTTCCCCAACGCTCCGAGCCCGGATGGCGACCTCGGGTTCCTCTCGCTTGGAACGCTGCAGCCCCAGATCCGCGAAGGCCTCGCGAACCTTCAGCCGGGCGAGATCAGCGAGGTGCTGCTCAACCGCGCGGGGTTCAACATTTTCAAGCTCACCGACCGCAAGCCCGAGCGGGCCTACACGCTCGAAGAGATCCGCGACGACCTGCCGCAGGCGGTGACGCAGATCCAGTACCGCGAGAAGTACGAGGCGTGGGTGAAGGGGCTGCGCGCCAAGGCGCACATCGAGATCCGGAAGTCGTAGCGTTTCATTCGTCGGTGAGGGGATGGGTCCGACATCCGGACCCTTCGACGTTGAGCCTGCTCCACAACCTCTGATAGCTTCCACGAACCGTGATCACGTTCGAACGCGTCACCAAGCGCTATGGAGAGCGCCTGGCCCTCGACGACCTGTCGTGGCACATGGACGAGGGTGAAGCGGTCGTCTTTCTCGGTCCGAACGGCTCCGGCAAGACGTCGATCCTCCGTCTCGTCACCCACGAGATCCAGCCCACCTCCGGCGTCGCCACGGTCGGCACCTTCCGCAGCGGCCGCCTGAGCCGCGGCCACCGCGCCCTGTTGCGCCGAACGCTGGGCATCGTCTACGAGGACTTCCGGCTGCTCAACGATCGCACGGTGTTCGAGAACGTGGCGCTGGCGGTGAGGATCGCGGGGCGGTTCGCCGAAGCCAACGTTGCGCCTCGCGTGCAGTTCGCGCTCGAAGAGGTGGGACTCCTGTCGAAACGTGACGCGTTCCCCACCGAATTGTCGGCCGGCGAGAAACAGCGGGCGGCCATCGCCCGGGCGATCGTCAACCGCCCCGCCGTCATCCTGGCCGACGAGCCCACCGGGGCCCTCGAGGAACGGAGCGCGGCCGAGGTCATCGCGCTGCTCAAGCGCATCCACGGCGAAGGCGCGGCCCTGCTCGTGGTCACGACGCGCGCCGAGGTGGCGATCGCGCTCTCCACGCGCGTCCTGCACCTCGCGCAGGGACGGCTGGAGTCGGCGGCCAGTCCCGCCGGCGCGGCCCCGACCGGAAGGGTGCGCTGATGCACGCGTTCTACCTGCGCGAAGCGGCGCGCTCGTTCCGCCAGCACCGGGGCCTCGCCTACACCGCGATCGTCTCGCTCACCGCGGCCCTCACGCTCTCGGGTGTGCTGCTGCTGCTCACGCACAACGCCCGGGTGACCCTGCGGCTCATCGGCGACCGCCGCGAGATGGTCGTGTATCTCAAGGACGAGGTGCCCTCGTCCCAGCGCGACGTGCTCATCGGGCGCCTCACCGACCTCTACGGCGCCGTGACGTACGTGAGCAAGGAACAGGCGTGGCAGGAATTCGGGCGCCAGCTGGGCGATCCCTCGCTCCTCGAAGCCGTGGACGACAATCCGCTGCCCGGCTCGCTGCGCGTGAAGCTCAAGCCGGAGCTGCTCAACCCCGCTGCCATGGAACAGGCGGCGAACCAGATCTCGCAGTTTCCGGAAGTGGACGAGGTGCGCTACGGGCAGGAGTGGGTTCGGCGCCTGGACCAGGTGGGCGCGATCCTGGTGAAGGGAACCCTGGCGGTGGGCGCCACCGTCGCACTCGCCATCATCTTCATCCTCTACAACACCCTCCGCCTCACCGTGCTCGCCCGCCGCCCGCAGGTCGAGATCATGAGCCGCCTCGGCGCCACCGACCGCTTCATCGCCACGCCGTTCGTGCTGGAAGCGATGTTCGAGGCCGCGCTCTCGGCCTTCCTCGCGCTCGCCCTGATCTTCGGGCTCCAGCAGGTGATGGCCGCACGCGTCGTGGGCCTGGTCTTCATTCCGCCGGCGACCGCCCTCGCCTTCGTCGGGACCGCGATCGCGTGCGCGTGGCTCGCCGCGATGCTCGCGCTGTCGAGAGTGCTGCGCGCGGTCGGGCCTTGAGAGGCTGCCGCGAATGAGCCGCCGGCTCGCGCTCCTCGTCGTGCTCGCGCTGCTGGCGACGGGCCGCCCGAGCGCGCGGGCGCAGGAGAACGACAGCATCGCCGCGACGAAGCGCGCCGAGCTGGAGGCGATCCAGCGACAGAAGAACGAGAAACTCGAGGCCGCGCGCCGGCTCAGGGGCCAGGAAGGGAAGGTCCTCACCAGCCTCAAGCGCACCGAGCGCGACCTCTCGTCCACGCGCCGCCGGCTGCGCGATCTTCAGCGCCGCCGCCAGCGGCTCGACCTTCAGCTCGACGCCACACGCATGGATCTCCAGCGCAACCTCGCGATGCTCGCGGATCAGCGCGCCCGACTGTCGCGGCGCCTGCGCGCCATGTACAAGTACGGCCCGGCGCGGGAGCTCGAGTTCCTACTCTCCACCCAGTCGTTCGGGCAGCTCCTGGCCCGGTGGGACTATCTGGTGATGGTGGCCGAGCAGGATCGTCTCCTGCTCGAAGGCGTGCGCGACCGCAAGGAGGTGGTCGAGACGCTGGAGCACCGTCTGGAGGGACACCTCCACCGGGTCGACCGCACCGCGCGCCAGACGTCGGGCGAGAACAAGCGCCTGGCGTCGCTGCGGCAGTCGCGCCAGCAGACGCTCCAGGAGATCCAGACCCAGCGACAGGCGTACGAGGCCGCCGCCGCGGAACTGGAGCGTACGGCGCAGGCGATCAAGCGCCTGCTGGCCCAGCTCGAGAAGAAGCGGGCCGCGACGCCCTACACCGGCGACTTCGCCCGGGGCCAGGGGCAGCTCGACTGGCCGGTGCGCGGCGAGATCGTGGGCCGCTTCGGCCTCGAGCGCCACCCGCGCTTCAACGTCGCCACGCCGAACAACGGAATCGACATCTCGGCGGCGATCGGAACTTCGGTGAAGGCGGTGGCCAAGGGTCGGGTGGATTACACCTCCGACGATTACGCCTCCTACGGACAGATCGTCATCCTCAACCACGGCGACAGCTACTACACGCTCTACGCCCACCTCTCGGAGATCGGCGTGGCCGTCGGGCAGGAGGTCGCCACCGGCCATGTGATCGGCCGCTCGGGCGACACCGGATCGCTCAAGGGCGCGATCCTGCATTTCGAAGTGCGTCGTGGCGGCAGCGCGCTCAATCCGGAGGACTGGCTGGAGTAGTCGCCACTCCGACGCAGTCGTGCTGCATTCGCCGATGCCGGCGTGTATGCTGGCGCCGTGCCGATCCTCCGTCTCGCCGACATCCTAGGTCAGCCGACCGCCGCATCGTTCCTGAAGAACGTCGTGGCACGCGGACGCCACGCGAACGCGTACCTTTTCCAGGGTCCGGCGGGCGTGGGCAAGGGCACCGCGGCGCTCGCGCTCGCGCGCGCGCTGCTGTGCGAGCGCGTCCCCGGCGGCCACGCCGAGCGGCGGGGCCCTGCGCTCTTCGACGGGGCACCCGAGGTCCCTACCCGCGGGACCGGCGCGCCACCTCCCGACGACGCCTGCGGCGAGTGCTCGGGGTGTCACAAGACCGCCGATCTCCAGCACCCCGATCTCAGATTCCTGTTCCCGGTCTCGGGCGAGGAGAAGGAGCTCGACGAGACCGTGGCGGAGACGCTCCGTGTCCTGCGCGAGGAGCCTCTTTTCGTGTTCGCCTACGAGAAGGCGGCCTCGATCCGCCTCTCGCTCACGCGCGAGCTGCTGCGAGAACTCGCCTACGAGCCGTTCGAAGCCTCCCGGCGGGTGGTCGTGGTGCGCGACGCCGACCGCATGCGCGAGGATCAGTGCTCGGCGCTCCTCAAGAGCCTCGAGGAGCCCGGGTCCACGGTGTGGATCCTCACGACGTCGCGGCCCGCCCGGCTCCCTGCCACGATCCGGTCCCGCTGCCAGCGGGTGCGCTTTGCTCCGCTTCCCGAAGAATTGCTGCAGCGCGTCCTCGAGGAAAAAGCCGGCGTCCCAGCCCCCGAGGCGCGCGTCCTCGCCGCGCTCGCGGGCGGGAGTCTCGCGCGCGCGCTCACCCTGCGCGAGACCGAGCCGCTGCGAGCTCGCGACGAAGCACTCGCGCTGCTCCAGCCCGCGCTACGCGGCGACAGCGCCGGGCTCTGGAAGGCGGCCCAGAGCTTCATGAAGTTCGGCCGCACCGGACGCGAGTCGCTGCGCCGGATGATCGAGATCCACCAGCTGTGGCTGCGCGACCTGCTGCGCGTGAAGGCGGGCGCGCCTCGCGAAGCGCTGGCGAACCGCGACCGCGAAGCCGAGATCCGCCGCCAGGCCGAAACACTCGAGGCCCGCGAGATCCGCCGGCGCCTCGCCGTGCTGGAGGAGGCATTGCAGTCCATCGAGGGCAACGTGACCGCCGACCTCACGTTGTTCTCGGCGATGGCGCGCGTCGCGGGCGCGCGCTACGGCGAAGGACAGTGGCCGGCGCACCCGGCCGCGCGCTGGGACTACTGAACGGCGGTTCGAAGGCGAAGTCGAGGGTCTTCCTGGAAAGGAGTCGAGGTCGACCGATGGCCACGTTGCGCAGTCAGGTGCTGCTGATTCTGGCCGTGACGTTGGGCGCTCTGCTCACGGCCAAGACGCTGGTGGATTTTTCGCGCGCGAGGCCGCGCATCGAGGACGAGGCTTCCGCTCAGTGCCGCGCCGCCCTGCTCCAGGCGGGGCCGCTGGTGGAGCGCGCCTACGCCGACGGGGCGCTGAGCGACGTGCGCCAGACCCTCGACCGGATGGCAGCGCTTCCCGGGGTGCGCCGCGTGGCGCTCCTCCGTCCCCAGGGCCAGGTGCTCGCGGCCAGCGAGACCGCCCTCGAAGGCCGGCCGGCCGAGGAAACCGCGCTGGCGCCGGCCGTGAAGGTGGCAGCCCGGATGTCGGGCGGCATGGAGATCGAGGGCGAGACGCTGCGGGCCTCGACGCCGGTGCGCCTCGACGCGGGCGCCCCGACCCCGCTGCTCACCGGTCCCCCGGTGCCCCCCGTGGGGTCCGCGGCGCTGGTGATGGAGCTGGACCTCTCCGAGCGTTTCGCCGCCGCCCGACAGGCGGCACTGATCGAGAACGGCATCGGCTTCGCGATCGCGCTCGCGATGCTCCTCCTGGTGAGCATCCTGCTCGACTTCCGGCTCGGCCGGCCGATCGGCAGAATTGCCGAGTCCATCGAGCAGTTCGGCGGCGGCGACCGCGGAGCGCGCACCGGTCTGCGCGGATCCAGCGAGGTCGCGCGCGTGGCCAGAGCCTTCGACGCCATGGCCGAACGTCTCCAGGCCGAGGAGATCGACCTGCTCGACGCGCAGGTGAGTCTCGACAACGTGCTCAAGTCGCTCCCGGTGGGCGTGATGGTCGTGAAGCGCGACGACGGCAAGCCCTACTACGTGAATCCCAAATGGCGCGAGCTTTTCGGGATCACCATGGACGCCAACCGCGACATCCTCAGCCTCCTGAGCACCGTGCGCTGCGAGCGCCCCGATGGCGCCCCGTACCCGATCGAGCAGCTTCCGATCCCCGCGGTGCTGCGCACCGGGAGGCCTGCGGAGGCGCGGGACCTGTGCGTCCGCCGCGACGACCACGTGGTGCGGCTCTTCGCCCACGCCGTCCCGCTCGGCCTTTCGCGCGCCGACGGGTTCGATGCGGTGCTCGCGTTGGTCCGCGAGCCGGACCCGGCACCCTCGGAGGAATCGCCTTCCGCACCGCGGCGCCCGGACGCCCCGGCGGTCGCGGTTCCGGAGGCCGCCGCCTATCCACCCACCGTGGACGATCGCGAGACGGTGCTGGTGGCCGAAGCCGACGCCGAAGTGCGGGTGTTCGCAAGCCACGCGCTCGCCGACGCCGGCTATCGCGTCCTGGTGGCGGCCGACGGCGCGGAGGCAGTCGCCCTTTTCCGGCGCGAGGGCCCGCGCGTGCGAGTCGTGGTCCTAGACCTCGCACTCCGGGGCCCGGAGGGCGAGAGCCTGCTCGACGAGCTGCTGGCGGCCGATCCGATGGCCTGCATGATCGCCGTGAGTGGTTATCGACCGGATCTGCCCGTCCTCGCCGCCTCGGGCAAGGTGACCGCGTTCCTCCCGCGGCCGTTCGGACCAGAACGGCTGGTGAAGGCGGTGCAGGAGGCGCTGGACGCGGCCGAGCACGTCACGCCGTCCTAGCGTGCCGGCATGACTCCCTCACGTGCGGTTCTCCTGGCCGCGGTCGCGGCGACGCGGGTCCAGGTGGGCCACGCGTGGCTGGCGCTCCCCGCCCGCACGGCTTCGCACTTCGACCTGGCGGGTCGCGCCGACGGCTGGATGGCCCGCGGCTCGTTCCTGATTTTCTACGTGTTGTGTGGCGGCCTCGTCGTTGGAGCCATGGTGGGCACAGCCGCATGGATCCGACGGTCGTCGTCGGATCTCATTCACATCCCCCACAAGACCTGGTGGCTCGCCCCCGGCAGACGCGAGGCGACCCTCGACTTCGTCCGTGATCAGATGGAATGGATGGCCGTGGGCGTCATGGTGTTCTTGGGCACGATGCTCGAAGCCACGATCCTCGCCAATCGGCCCGGGGCCGATGCACTGCCCATGACGTTGGTCTGGGGCTCCATGGGGGCGTTGCTGGTCTGGGTGGGACTCTGCGTCTGGCACCTGCTCCGGAGGTTCTCGCGTTTGCCCACGGGCGAGTAACCGTGCTGGCATCCTGCAATTCCATTGCATCTTGCTTGGCGCGAGGGCGCAAGTTTTCCTCCCATTACGCGTGCCGCACCCTTAGAATTCTATTCGAGCCGCTCCGCCCCAGACGCCCTTCGGAGCATCGCAACACTCTGCTTCGGAGGGTCGTGCCTTGGTGATCGCAACCCGTTGGGGACAGGCGCTGGTGTTCCTCCTGCTCGCGTTCGCGCCCGCTTCAACCGCTCACGCCCAGTGGACCTCGAATGGCAATCCCGTCTGCGTCTACGCCGGTGAGCAGAACAATCCGGCGACGGTCCACGACGGCGCGGGCGGCGCCTTCATCGCGTGGCAAGACACCCGTCTCGGCCCGAGCGACGTCTACGCCCAGCGCCTCACCGCCTCGGGCGGAATCGCAACCGGCTGGCCGGCCGACGGCCTGGCGCTCTGCACCGCGGCCGGTGATCAGAAGTCCATCGTCATCGCCGGTGACGGAGCGGGTGGCGTCTTCGTCGCCTGGGAGGACTACCGCGCGGGCGGCGCGGACGGCAACATCTACGCGCTTCGAATCACGAGCACGGGCACGCTGGCGTCGGGCTGGCCCGCCGCCGGGCTGGCGCTCTGCACCGCAGCCGGCGGCCAGGGCTATCCCACTCTGTCCGTGAGCGGCAGCGATGCGATCGTGGCGTGGCAGGACGATCGGAGCGGACTCCACAGCGACATCTACGCCCAGCGCGTGAGCGCCGGGGGCGCGATCCAGTGGGAGACAGGAGGCGTCGCGCTCTGCAACCTCGCGGCCAACCAGATGTTCCCTTCAATCGTCAGCGACGGCGCAGGCGGCGCCATCGTCGCCTGGCAGGATCGGCGGAACGGCGGCAGCGACGTCTACGCCCAGCGGGTGAGCGACTCCGGCGCGATCGCCTGGACGGCAAACGGCGAGGCCGTCTGCACGTTCGTCGACGACCAACTCGCGCCGCGGATGTGCGGCGACGGCGCCGGCGGCGCGGTGGTGATCTGGGACGACTACCGCGACTACAACGCCGACGTCTACGCGCAGCGGGTCGATCCCGCGGGCGCCGGCCAGTGGACCCCCGGCGGCGTGGCGCTGTGCACCGATCTCGCCGAGCAGTACAGCGCCGCCCCCATTCCCGACGGCAGCGGCGGCGCGATCGTGCCGTGGAGCGACTTCCGCGGCGGCTCGGGCGATCTCTACGCCCAGCGCGTGACCGGTGCCGGCGTCATCGCCTCCGGATGGCCGGCCAACGGCCTGGCGGTGTGCACCGCTGCCGGCGACCAGTTCGATCCGGTGGGGGTCTCCGACGGCTTCGGAGGCGCTCTCATCACCTGGGACGACGCTCGCGGCGGCACCGCCGCGGTGGACATCTACGCCCAGCGCATCACGTCATCCGGCGGCGTGCCCTCGGGCTGGAGCCAGAACGGCACCCTGATCTGCAACGCGGCCAACAACCAGCTGCGTCCCGCGATCGCCTCCGGTGGCGGCGGTGACGCGATCATCGCCTGGTACGACGAGCGCAGCGGTCCCGCGGACCTTTACGCGCGCAGGATCACGGCGTCGGGGAGCGGCACCGTGGACGTGCCCGAGGGCGGGGCCGCCGAGCTCGGCTTCGCGCCCCCGGCGCCGAATCCGATGGGGCCGTACACGCTGCTGCGATTCCGGCTCCCCGGCCCGGCTCCGGTGCGTCTCGAGGTGCTCGATCTCGCCGGACGCGCGGTGAAGGTGCTGCTCGACGAAGCCCATGTGGACGCGGGGTCTCACAGTGCCACCTGGGACGGTCGCGACGAGGCGGGAGCCCGCGTGTGCGCGGGGCTTTATTTCGTCGCCATCCGGAGCGAGACGATCTCCGGCGTTCGCAAGCTGACGGTGCTGAGGTAGGATCGCCACTCATTGCCGGCCGTGCTGGTCGGCGCCACCCTCTATGCCGGCTGGACGGGGTTCCGAAACCGGCGCAGTGAAACTCTCGCGTGCCTGCGGTATCCTTCCGGCGATCTCAACGTCCCCCGGCACCGTCGGGGGCTGTTCATAGCCCGGGACATCCGACTCGCCCCCGAAGCGTCGGTGCCACGGGATCATTCCGGACCTTGATACGCTGGCCACCCCGGCCGGCGTGAGGGCGGCTCCCGCCGCTCATAGAGGTGGCGATGTCCGATATCGTCCAGGTTGCCATGCGCGGCTCGCGCAAGGAGTTCTATCTCAATTCGCGGAATCTCCGGCTTCATCTTCGCGACAAGGTCGTGGTCCAGGCCGAGCACGGAGAGTCGATGGGCGACGTGTTCCTCAAGGACCCCTACCTCGTCTCGCTCAAACGCCCCGGCAACGTGACCCGCGAGATCATCCGCAAGGCCGAGGAAGAGGACCTCGACCAGGAAGACCACAACCGCGAGCGCGAGAAGGAAGCGTTCGAGTACTGCCGCGATCGGATCGAGGCCCGCGAGCTCAAGATGGAGCTGGCGGAGGTCGAAGTTGCCTTCAGCGGCCACCGGATCACGTTCTACTTCTCGTCCGAGCAGCGGGTGGACTTCCGGGAGCTGGTGAAGGACCTGGCCTCGCGCCTTCGCACCCGCGTCGAGCTGCGCCAGATCGGGCGGCGCGAGCAGGCCAAGCGGCTCGATGGCTGCGGCCCCTGCGGGCGCGCCTTCTGCTGCTCGACCTGGCTCAAGGACTTCCATCCCGTCACGCTCAAGATGGCGCGTGAGCAGCAACTGTCGCTCAACCCGAGCAAGATCTCGGGCGCCTGCGGGCGCCTCATGTGCTGCCTGGCCTACGAGCTGGCCCAGTACCGCGACAGCTCGATGCGCCTCCCCCCGGTGGGCGCCGTGCTCAAGACCGGGCAGGGGCCGATGATCGTGTTCCGCGCCGAGGTGTTCACCGAAAGGGTGTGGGTGCGCGACGACGAGGGCGGGGAGCACCGGATCGCGTACGCCGACTTGCCGCCGGGGCCGTATCACGAGTGCGGCGATTGTAATTGCGGCAAGAAGGAGAAGAAGAACGGCGGCAACGGAGGCGGAGACGAGGAGCCGCCGCTCGAGGCCTGGGGCGAACCGGAGGCCGGGCCGACCTCCTAGGCGCCCGGCGCTCGCCGAGGCCACTGGACCGTCGCGCTATACTGTCGGCTCGTTTCTCCACCCCGGGAGCCTTGTGCCACACCGCTTCTACATCACCACCGCCATCGACTACGTCAACGGTCGGCCGCACCTCGGGCACGCCTACGAGAAGGTCCTTGCCGACGCGCTGGCCCGTTTCCACCGCCAGCGCGGGGACGCCACCTACTTCCTGACCGGCACCGACGAGCACGGACACAAGATCGTCCGCGCCGCCACCGCGGCGAACAAATCGCCACGCGACTTCGTCGACGAGCTCGCCCCCACGTTCATGGCGGCATGGAAGAAACTCCTTATCTCCTACGACCAGTTCATCCGCACCACGGACGCGCGCCACGAGCTGGCGGTGCAGGAGCTGTTCCGGCGCCTGCACGATGCGCGGAGCCCCAAGACCGGCGAGCCGGCGCTGTTCGAGGAAGAGTACGAGGGGCTCTACTGCGAGGGCTGCGAGGCCTTCAAGCAGGAGAAGGACCTGGACGACAAGGGGCGCTGCCCCGACCACAAGAAGAAGCCCAGGAAGATCAAGGAAACCAACTTCTTCTTCCGCCTCTCCGAGTACGACGAGTCTCTGCTCAAACACCTCGAGGCTCACCCCGAGTTCATCCAGCCCGACTATCGCCGCAACGAGGTCGTCAACGTCATCCAGGAAGGACTCCAGGATGTGAGCGTCACGCGGCCCAACATGCCCTGGGGGGTCCCGCTTCCCGAGGAGATCCCGGGGAGCGACGGGCACACCGCCTACGTCTGGGCCGACGCGCTCCTCAACTACCTCTCGGCACTCGGCTGGCCGGAGCGGCGGTATTCACTGTGGTGGCTCGCGCGCGAGGCCGAGGTAGGCGGGGCGGCCGCCGCGCGACAGGACTCCTTCCAGCACCTGGACGGGCACGGCCGTCCCGGCGCCGCATGGGCGGGGACCACGACGCCGCAGTTCACCAACGCGTTCCATCTGATCGGCAAGGACATCAGCCGCTTCCACTGCATCCTGTGGCCGGCGCTGCTGCTCGCCGCCGGCGTACCGCTCCCGCGCCAGGTGTACGTCCACGGCTTCATCTACCTGCGCGGGGAGAAAATGGCGAAGACCACCGGGAACGTGGTGGACCCGGTGGAGCTTGCCGACCGGTTCGGCGTGGATGCGCTGAGGTTCTATCTGCTCAACGCCATCCCCACCGGGCGGGACGGTGAATTCACGCTCGAGCAGCTGGTCGAGCACTGCAACACCCATCTCGCGAACGACCTCGGCAACCTCGCCAGCCGCACCGTGACGATGGTGCACAAGTATTTCGGCGGCTCCGGCCCCGAAGGCTGGCATCCCGAGCGCTTCCAGGATCCGGCGGCGCGGGCAGGGCTCGATGCGCTGCTGGCCGCCGCCGACGTGGCGCACACCGACGTGCCCCGCCGCTACGAGGACCTCGAGATCCACGAGGCGCTCCAGCTCGCGTGGCAGCCCGTGGTGAAGGCCAACGAGTTCATCGAGCGGGTGAAACCGTGGGCGCTGGCCAAGGACGAATCACGCCGCGCTGAGCTCGCCACCGCGCTCGGCGCGTTGCTCGAGACGCTGCGTCTGGTGGCGATCTGGTCGTGGCCCGCGATCCCGGAGAAGAGCGAGGAGCTCTGGACTCTGCTGGGCCTCGAGGGCAAGCCGGGCGAGGTGCGGGGCGACGAGGCCAGGCCGCGCTTCGGGTCCGGCCTCTTCGCCGGCCGGGCGCTCGGTCAGGTGAAGAGCCTTTTCCCGCGTATCGAGCTGGGAGCCCTGGCCTAGCGGCCCGGCGAGGGGGAACGGGGTGAATCCGGAGGTGGAGCACCGCATGATCGGCCGGACCCTCTCTCACTACCGGATCGTGGCCGAGCTCGGCTCGGGGGGCATGGGGCGCGTATTCCGCGCCGAGGACACGCTCCTCGGCCGCCCGGTGGCGCTCAAGTTCCCACACCACCACCTGGTCCACGATTCGCCGGCGCGCGCCCGCTTCCTGCGCGAGGCGCGCATCTCCTCGGTGCTCGACCACCCCAACATCGTGGTGCTCTACGACGTCGGCGAAGTCGAGGGGGAGATCTTCCTCGCCATGCAGTGCGTGGAGGGCCGCTCGCTGCGCGAGCGGCTGCGCGACGGCCCCGTAGCGCCCGACGAAACGACCTCGATCGGGCGGGCGGTGGCGGACGCCCTGGCGCACGCCCACGCCCGCGGCGTCGTCCACCGCGACATCAAGCCCGAGAACATCCTGGTGTGCGGGGACGGGCGGGTGAAGGTGGCCGATTTCGGCCTGGCCCTGCGCTCGGACGCGACCGTTCTCACCGAGACCAACGCCATCCTCGGCACCGTCGGATACCTGGCGCCGGAGGTCCTCGCGGGGACCGTGGCCGACGCGCGCAGCGACCTGTTCGCGCTCGGGGCCGTGCTCTACGAGATGTGCGCGGGGTTCTCTCCGTTCCAGGCCGAGTCGCCCGCCGCGGTGCTGTACCGGATCGCCCACGAAGAGCCGCCGCCGCTGCCCTCCAGCGGGCCGGCCGCGCTGGCGCACCTGGTCACCCGGCTCCTTTCCAAGCGGCCCGCCGACCGACCCGCGAGCGCCGTCGAGGTCGCTGGCGCGCTCGCCTCGATCACGGAGCCCCGGCCCTCGACCGCCGCGACGCCATCACCGGCCCGCTCCATCGCCGTTCTCTACTTCGAGAACATGACGGGCGACCCGGCCGAGGACTACTTCTGCGCCGGGATCACGGAAGACCTGCTCACCGATCTGCTCAAGATCCCGGACCTCAACGTGGCCTCGCGAAACGCGGTCGCGGCGCTGCGCGGCAGGCCGGTGGACATGCGCCAGGCCGGCCGGGACCTCGGCGTCGCCACCATCCTCGAAGGCAGCGTGCGACGGGCGGGCCACCAGGTGCGCGTCACCGCCCAGCTGGTCCGCACCGACACCGGCTTTCACCTGTGGGGGGAGCGGTACGACCGCAAGCTCGAGGACATCTTCGAAGTTCAGGAAGACATCGCGCGCAACATCGCGGGGGCGCTGCGCGTGGTGCTGACCCCCGGAGACGGCCAAGGACATCTCGGCCGCCGCACCGCGAATCCGAGGGCCTACGACCTTCGCCTCCAGGCCCTGGCGCTTCACCGTCGCCAGGAAGAAGCCGACATGCGGCGGGCGATCGCGCTGCTCGAGGAGGCGCTCCGGCTCGATCCCGACTATGCGCTGGCCCGGGCCGACCTCGCCGAATGCTACGTGCAGCTCTTCTGCAAGGCCTGGGACGCGGACACCTCGTGGCTGGACCGCGCCGAGGCGGAGGTGCGCCGGGCGATGGACCTGGCCCCCTCGCTCCCCGAGGCGTTCCGCGCACGAGGCCACGTGTGGATGCACCGCCGTCTTCCCCGCCGCGCCTTGCGCGATTTCCAGTTGGCGGTCGACCTCGATCCGCGCTTCGCCGGCGCGGTCAACAATGTGGCGGTGGCGTACGTCGTGCTCAAGGATCCGGGACGGGCCGAGATCAGCGCCCGCAGAGCCCGGGAGCTCGATCCCCAGCTGGTGCCCGCGTACGTCAATCTGGGCGTCGCGCTGTTGCTTCAAGGCCGGTATTCCGAATGCAGCGAGGCGCTCGCGGCGGGGCTCGCCTTGGAGACCGGCCGGAACCAGCGCCTGGGGCTCCTGGAGACCCTGCTCGTCTGCCACATGGCGCAGGGCGACCGGGCGGCCGTCGAGCGCGTGGCCGAGCGCGTGCGTCGAGAGGACCCGGATCCCCTCTCCCGCTCCATGCTGGCACTGGCAACGGCGTTCCTAGGCGACGCCGACGGAGCCCGGCGAGGGCTCCTGGATCCGGAGCTCGGAATCAGCGCCTCGCCTCGCGTCCACATCAACGTCGCCGGCGTGCACGCCCTGCTCGACGACCAGGACGCCGCGCGGGCAGCCCTGGAGCGCGCGTTCCGGCTGGACGTCGTGCACCTGGCCGAAGCCCGGGCCCATCCCGAGCTCGCCGCCCTGCTCGAGGACCCGCGCTTCATCGACCCGGGCGTCTTCTGAAGGCGCTCGGCGTGATCGACACTCACTGTCACCTCTGCGACCAGCGGTTCGACAAGGACCGGCAGCAGGTCTTCGACCGCGCTCGCCACGCCGGCGTGACGCACGTGGTGGAGATCGTCTACGCCCCGGCGATCGTGCCGAAGGCGCACGACCTCGCCCGCGAGCACCCGAACCTGTTCCTGTGCGTGGGCGTGCACCCGAGCGAGTCGGCGAAGGTGCCGGACGATTACCTGGCCACCCTGCGCGATCACGCCCGGCATCCCCGGGTGGTGGCGATCGGAGAAACCGGGCTCGACTTCTACCGCGACCACGCGCCGCGGGCCGACCAGGAGCGCTGGTTCCGCGCCCAGGTGAGGCTCGCCGACGAGCTGGGGCTCCCGGTGGTGATCCACCAGCGGAGCGCGCTCGAGGATACGCTGGCGATCCTCGAGGAGATGAAGCCCGCGGCAGGTGGCGTGCTCCACTGCTTCGACGACGGCCCCGAAGTAATCGCGCGGGCGCGCGCCATCGACTTCAAGATCGGGATCGGCGGGTGCGTCACCTACGGCCACGCCGCGCTCGAGGAAGCGGTGCGGGTTGCTCCGGCCGACATGCTGGTGCTCGAGACCGATTCTCCCTACCTGGAGCCCGAGCCCCGCTCGCTGAGGCGCAACGAGCCCGGGCTGCTC
>Ga0247727_10004995_pt1 | contig 27435 bp, 24 predicted proteins | sample WisWelCaveWW1625_FD_202498 | JGI IMG/M metagenome (GOLD analysis project Ga0247727, IMG submission 202498) | Biofilm microbial communities from Wishing Well Cave, Virginia, United States - WW16-25 | ecosystem: Environmental > Aquatic > Deep subsurface > Groundwater > Cave microbial mat | place...
GATCACTAGCTTCCCGTTTACGGCCTGGTATGACCTCGGTGACGGAGGAGGCGAAAGGAAACTCACGGTCTTTCAAAGCGAGAGCGGCAATAACTATGCCTGCTCGACCGCTGACGGGCCCCAAGCAGGCGAGATGCGCATCCGCATGAGCTGCAGTAATAATCCATCGATCACTTGCAGCGGCAGCAATCAATGCGGCGCCGGCGGCCTGTGCGTCGGCACGGGGATGTGCGCGCAGCTTGCGAATCAGTCAGACCCTGATCAGGCAGCATATTTTAGAATACCCGCGGTAGAAAGGGTTGTGAGACTCTGGCTTTATGGCATTGACCACTTGACTATGAGAAAGAATCCGGGCGGCGGGTCGCTCTCAATACAGCGCGCGCTCAATTCTGGAATTCAGTTAGCCCAAAGCAATGAAGACATTACGCTTGATGGCCTCGATGTGAGCTGGGTGATGAATCGCGGCATTGAAATTGGAGGCGCGAGCGCCCCCTCAAGCCCGTCAGGAGTACGGATAATCAATAACCGCGTGCACCACGTGGGCCAGGAAGGCATTCGCCACGGCAGCGACACCTCTCCCCAGGGGCTTGTTGAGGGCAATGAGATCTTCGAGATTGGGGCGGAGCCGCTGTTTGAGGAGTGCGGAATGCCTATCGGATCTCCAATCGGCTGTCTGCAGGGGTTTTCGGATGGCGCGGTCGCCATCCGGTGGCTCTCACAAAACGGGGCGATCCGCAACAACACGATCCACGATATCGGCGAGTCCCCCGCCGGGCAGGGCGTGGCCATCAATCTGGAGCAGGCAGATCCGAATGTGGGTATCAACAATACAACTGTCGAAGGCAATCTCATTTACAACGTGAACGAGGCGTACAACAACGGCGGGTACGCCATCTCCATATCAGGGGCGGTGTTGGATTCCGTGGACGGGGTCGTGATCCGCAACAACCGCATGCACAACGTGGATGAGTGCATTCGGTTTAAGAGCGCAGCCGTTGTGAGGGGCAACGCCCGCGTGGAAAACAACACCTGCAGTGAACCCGAAGTGACCGGATTGAGGAAAACTGGGAATCAAGACTATGTAGGAAGCGTCGCGTTCACGAATAATCTTGTGACGGCAACCACCCGGACCCCGTCTCTGTCGCTCATCTCTATTGAGCCAGCATTTACTTCGGCATTCAATCTGCCTGTCTCGAACGCGTTGTACTGTCCGAGCTGCTCAAACGTCGTGCGCTGGAAAGGCACGAACTACACAAGCTCCCAGATTCCGTCATTTGGCACGGGCAACGTCTATGGTGATCCGAATATCGATCAGGCTGGGACTCCCCCAAGCTTGAAGATCCGCTCTGCCCTGGGCTCCGCACTCGACAGAGGGCTTTCGCTGACGGGGTTCAGCACGGACTTTGAAGGCGACGCGAGACCCCAGGGCGCGGGTTGGGACATCGGGGCGGATGAGCTGGCGGGCACGACGCACTACATCGCGCTCGCGGGGGATGACGCCAACCCCGGCACGCAGGCCGCTCCGTGGGCCTCGCTGGGACCGCATGTGGACGGCCAAGGGACGGATGACCTCCGGCCGGGCGATACGGTCTTGATCGAGCCCGGGGTCTACCGGCTCACCGGGCCGATCTACTTCAACCTCCTCGGCGATTTGGGCAGGACCACTCGGATCATCGGCCAGGGGCCGGGGAAGAGCATCTTCGACGGCCAGGGGCTGGTGCCGCGGCTCCTGAAGGACGTCCAGGTCCAGACCAAGGATAAGCACAACGTCCTCTTCCGGAACGTCGCGTTCCGGAACACATGCACGACGAACTGCACGGAGGGCCCGCGCGGGATTAGCGTGAACCGGACGCACGGCTGGACGTTCGACGACGTTGAGGTCTACAACATCGGGGTCGCCGAGGGGGTCGCGCACTCCGGCACGAGCTGCTACGTCGATCCGGGCGGATGGAGCCAGGCCATCGCCTTTGTCGGCGGCACCTACTCGGAGAATCTCACGATCACGAATTCGAAGTTCTACAACATCTGTGAGTGGAAGTACGGTCAGTCCGGCGGGTTTGGGTTCCGGTATACCGACAATAGCGTGAACCTCCGCATCGAGAACTCCGAGCTCTGGAACGTGGATGAAGCGTTCCACTTCCACGGCGGCTGGCGCCAGGGCCCCTCGTCGATCAGCCTCATCGGCAACCGCATCGGCGTCCATCCGGACCAGGCCATCCAGGTCCTGTGCGGTGGCTTCGCCTGCACGAACAATACCCCGCCCTACCCCGTCTACGATGGCGTGCTCGTGAAAGACAACGTCTGCGTCGGCCACGAGCCGGTGGTCCGGGGGGACGGCACGACGGCCTATCGGGGGTTCGCCTGGGGCGTGGGGAACCACCAGACCCCCTGCGAGGCGATCCGCAACGTGCGCTTTGAGGGCAACGTCGTCAAGCAATTCGCGACCGGGTTTCTCATCGGCCGGGATGTGAACAGCTACGGGGACGTGACGCTCGTCAACAACACGCTCATCGATATCCGCGACCAGTGGAGTGCAGGACACTTCAGCGGGGCGTTTGCGATCGATAACCCGCCGCTGGGGCCCACGGCGACCCTCCGGATGGAGCACAACACGATCTCCCGGAGCAAGAACGCCTTCTACCTTCAGGGGGCGAACACGGCGAACGTCGCGATCCGCAACAACCTCGTCGCGGGGACGGAGTTCGCCCACGTCCGGATCGCCCCGGACGCGATGGCCAACCTCGGCACCCTCGACATCGACTACAACCTCTACGACAAGGCGGGCAGCGGCCCGAGCGATCCGAGCTACGCGTTCGTCGTGGGTAACGTGGTCTATGGGCCGGGCGACTTCGGCACGTACCAGGCCGCGACTGGGCTGGATGCGAACTCCCTGGTGGGGACCGCGCAGCTCGCGGATCCGGATAACGGGGATGTCCATCTACAGCCCACCTCCCCGGCGATCGACCAAGGGATTGCGACGGCGACGGTTACGGAGGACTTTGAAGGCGACCCCCGCCCGCAGGGCGCTGGCTGGGACATCGGGGCGGATGAGCGGCGCTAGGCTCGCGTCAGGGAACGACCGCGTCTTGCGCGGGGTCTTGACGGGTGGGGGTCTTGAGAAGTTCCCTGTTGAGCAGGGGGACCTTATGAGGTGTGGTGCGGGCGCCTGGACGAGGGAGGATGGGATGCGGCGCAATCGGAGAGGATTCCTCTTGATCATGGGGTTGAGCGTGCTCTCGACGCTCTTGCTGCTGACGAGCGCGGGCCTCACCCGCTCCATGACCGAGTTGCGGGTTGCGAACCGTTTCGTCAATGTCAACGGCGCATTCCACATTGCGGAGGGCGCGCTCGATGAGGCCCTGCGACTCCTGGCCATTCCAGGCGCACACATGACCGTGAACGAGCTGCTGGATGACGGCTTCCAACCCGCCGCGATCGCCGGCGGGCGTTTTGCCATCGAAGATGATGGGAATCCAACCAACGACATCGTGCAGGTCCGCGCAGAGGGCAGCGTGGCGGGGGTCACGCAGCGACTCCGTGCGACCGTCCGTCTCGGCCAGAGCATTTTTGATCAAGGCGTCATGGCGTGGGAGATCGCCATGTCTGGCAACGCCGAAATCGGCGAGGATGGCATTCGGCCCATCGTCTCGGCGCACCAAAACTTCACCGTGGGCCCAGTGAACGACGTCTACGTGAGCGCGATCCGAATGGGGGTGCCCATCACGACGGGACCAGGAGGCAGTTGTCCCGAGTGCAATAACCCGATTAACTTCCACCCGACTCACCCGGGGCCTGGCGTACCGGGGGTGCTGTTGCCGGCCGCAGTGACCACGCTGAGTCTCGCACCATACTATGGCCAAGCCATCGCGGAATGCCAAGCTCAAGGGTACACTCCGGCGGCATGCGCGAATGGGACGGCCCCCTCCTACCACCACATCGTCAGCGATGCCACCATCAGCGCGGCCGCGTATCCGGGCGGTCTGGATGGCGTGATCTATGTGGAGAAAGGAGTCAATCTTGACATTGCGAGCGATGTCGAAATTCGGGGTACGATCGTCCATGAGGGCTACGACGACCGGCAGGGCGTCAAACGAGGGCATCTGCAGATCACGGGGGCAAACGTGGTGATCGACAGCACCGGCTCAAGTTTCGCCCCAGGGGTTGCCGTGGTGGGGGGGCCGCTGTTCATCTCAACCGACGGCTCGTCGGCAACGATTCGAGGATTCGTGATGGTGGGAAGCACCTACTCGGGCGACACCCCGAACACCTTCGCGGGAAACCTCGCGGTCGAAGGTAGCGTCATCTCCTCGTGCTGGTTTCCGAACCTCATCCCCCACAGCACGTTGGGCCCTGGGGTGGGGGCGGTGAACTGGGACACCGTGCTGCATCAAATCGAGCTGAAGGATGGGGTGATGGTCAAATACCGCACCCCTCCCCAAATGCCGCCAGGATTCGGCTTCATCAACCCCCAAGTCCTCTCGTGGCAGACCGAGTGATGGGTGATTTGGATGGTGTAGTATAATAGACATTAGTCTAGTGAAATAGGTGTTGACAGGTTGGCGATTAATTTCGTATAATAGACATACCAACTTCACTTTAAGGCCCGTCCTGAGAGGCGGGAAAGGGAGATGGACAAGAGACGCTGCGTTAGACAACATGCATGTCCCGGCCAAGCGGCTGGGCTTTTTTGTTGTGGAGCCCCCGCGTCGTCCGAACAGGGCGACATCCCGAGCGAGTCCCGAGCGAAAGCGAAGGGCGAGTCGAGGGACCGTTCATGAACAGCTTCCGCGAGAAGTCCAAGGTGATGGACGCGGAAGCGATCCGCCGGGCGCTAACCCGCACCGCCCATGAGATCCTGGAGCGGCACAAGGGCACCGCGCAGCTAGCCCTCATCGGCATCCGCACCCGCGGTGCCTTGCTCGCCCAGCGGCTGGCGCGCGAGATCGAAACGATCGAGAGCCGCCCATCGGATGATGCCCATGGCGGCCTGCCGAGCGAAGGCGAGGCACGCCATCCGGTCCAGGTGGGCATCCTCGACATTACCCTCTACCGCGACGACCTCTCCCGCATTGCGCCCAACCCCGTCGTCCATGCCACCGAGATTCCCTTCGACGTCACCGACCTGCACCTGGTCTTGGTGGACGACGTCCTCTTCACCGGCCGGACGATCCGGGCGGCGCTCAACGCGCTCAACGATCTCGGTCGGCCGAAAACCATCCAACTGGCGGTCCTCATTGACCGCGGCCACCGCGAGCTGCCGATTCGGGCGGACTACGTGGGGAAAAACATCCCCACGCACCCGAAAGAACACGTTGAGGTCCGGCTCAACGAGCTGGATGAGCAGGAGGAGGTTGTGCTCGAGGTGCCAGCTCCGGCGGAGGAACGGCCGACAGCCAGGTGATGGGATGACGACCACCATTGACCAGGCCGCCAAGACCGCCCAGTGGACGAAGAAGGACCTGCTGGGGCTGCGCGAGCTCTCGGCGGAAGAAATCCAGCTGATCCTACAGACCGCGGAGTCGTTCCGCGAGATCTCGCTGCGGCCGATCAAGAAAGTGCCGGCGCTGCGCGGGAAGACCGTCGTCAACCTCTTCTTTGAGCCCAGCACCCGCACCCGGACCTCGTTCGAGCTGGCGGCCAAGCGGCTTTCGGCCGACATCGTGAACATCTCGACGCAGGCCTCCAGCCTCTCGAAGGGGGAAACGGTGCTGGATACCGTCCGCAACCTCGAAGCCCTGAAGGTCGACGTCCTCGTCATCCGCCACGCCGCCGCCGGAGTACCGCACCTGATCGCCAAGCGCGCCACCGCCTCGGTCATCAACGCAGGCGACGGCGCGCACGAGCACCCCACGCAAGCCCTCTTGGATCTGTTCACCATCCAGGAGAAGAAGGGCCGGATCGAAGGGCTGACCGTGGCGATCCTGGGGGACATCGTGCACTCCCGCGTCGCCCGCTCCAATATCTGGGGCCTGACCAAGCTCGGCGCGCGGGTCATCGTCTGCGGGCCCCCAACGCTGCTGCCGCCGCACATCGAGGAGCTTGGCGTGACGGCCACGGTGCGGGCGGAGGAAGCGCTCCGGGCCGCGGACGTGCTGATGCTGCTGCGCATCCAGCATGAGCGGCAGGAGGCGCAGCTGGTGCCGAGCCTGCGCGAATACCGGCTGCGCTACGGCATCGACCGCGCGCGCCTCGCGCCCGCCAAGCCCGACCTCCTCATTATGCACCCCGGGCCGATCAACCGCGGCGTTGAGCTGGATTCGGACGTCGCCGACGGTCCCTTCTCGGTGATCCTGGACCAGGTGACGAACGGTCTTGCGGTGCGGATGGCCGTCCTGTACCTCGTCTGCGGCGCCCCGCGTGTCGATGAAGAAGAGTCCGGTTCGTGACCTCGTGATGTCGAGCATCCTCATCAAGAACGGCCATGTGATCGATCCGGCCAACAAGCGGGACGGCCGCTTCGATATCCTGCTCGATCGCGGGAAGATCGCCGACGTGCAGCCACGCCTCGCCACCAACGGGGCGAAGACGATCGATGCGACGGGCAAGCTGGTCGTTCCCGGGTTCGTCGATTTCCACACCCATCTGCGCGAGCCGGGGCGCGAGGATAAAGAGACCATTGAGACCGGCGCGCGCGCAGCGCTGCGGGGCGGGTTCACGACGGTCTGCGCGATGCCCAATACGACGCCGGCAGTCGACCACCGCGGAGTCGTGGACTTCATTCGGCAGGAAGCCCAGCGGCTCGGGCTGGCCGCCGTGGCCCCGATCGGGGCGATCACCAAGGGACGGCAGGGCAAGGAGCTGACCGACTTCGGCGAGCTCTTCGACGCAGGCTGCGTCGCCCTCTCCGACGACGGCCATCCGGTGGCCGACGGGCTGCTGATGCGTCGCGCACTCGAATACGCCACGGTGTTCGGCCGCCCGCTGATCCAGCACGCCGAGGATCTGGCGCTCTCGGCTGGCGGCGTGATGCACGAGGGATTCGTGTCAACGACCCTGGGGTTGCGCGGGATCCCCGGCGAATCGGAGTCGGTGATGGTTGCCCGCGACCTCGCCCTGGCGGAGTTGACCGGCGGCTGGGTGCACTTCGCGCATCTCTCCAGCGGCAAGTCCGTGGAGCTCATCCGGCAGGCCAAGCGCCAGGGGCTGCGGGTGACGTGCGAAGCGACACCGCATCATCTCGCGCTGACCCATGAGGCGGTTGAGGCATTTGATACGAGTGCCAAGGCGAATCCCCCGTTGCGGACCGAGGCCGATCGGCAGCAGCTGATCGAGGGGCTTCGAGACGGGACGATCGACTGCATCGCCACCGACCACGCGCCGCACACCGACTGGGAGAAGGACGCCGACTTCGACACCGCCCCCTTTGGGATCAGCGGGTTGGAAACGGCGCTGGGCGTCTGTGCGCAGACGCTGGTCCAATCCGGTCGGCTCTCCTGGTCGCAACTGATTGAGAAGCTCTCCGCCGCCCCGGCGCGCCTCGCGGGCCTTGAGGCGGGGACGCTCAGCATTGGGGTGGAAGCCGACGTCGTGCTCATTGATCCCGCGGCGCGGTGGACGGTCGAGCCTCGACGGTTCATCTCCAAGGGGCGTCACTCCCCGTTTGCCGGGTGCGAGCTCACCGGGGCCGTCAGCACGGTGTTGCGCCGCGGCGCGGAGGTGGTCGGTGCGTAGCGGGCCACGCGCCGCCTGGCTCGTCCTCGAGGATGGGACGGCGTTTCACGGCCGCGCGGTCGGCGCGGACGGCGAAGCGTTCGGCGAGGCGGTCTTCAACACCTCGATGACCGGCTATCAAGAGGTGCTGACCGACCCATCCTATAAAGGCCAGGTGGTCTGCATGACCTACCCCCACATCGGCAACTACGGCGTCAACGAGGAGGACGTCGAGTCGCGCCGTCCCTGGATCGAGGGGTTCGTCGTCCGGGAACTCTCCCCCACGGCCAGCAACTTCCGGGCGCAGGCGCCGTTAGCGGCCTATTTCACCCGCCACAAGATCGTCGCCATCGACAGCGTCGACACCCGGGCGTTGACGCTCACGCTGCGACGGCAGGGATCGATGAAGTGCGGCGTGTCAACGACCGAGCAGGATCCGCAGCGCCTGCTGAGCCGTGTGCGATCCTCGCCGGATATCGTCGGGGTGGACCTGGTCAAGGAGGTCACGTGCGCCGAACCGTATGAGTGGCCGGGACGCCCTGGCCAGCCGATTGCGAGCGCCGGGGCGGGCGGGGCGCGGGACGCGGGGCACGTGGTGGTGATGGATTTCGGCGTGAAGTACAACATCCTGCGCGAGCTCTCCGCGCTGGGCTGCCGCGTGACCGTGGTGCCCGGCACGACGAGGGCGCGGGAGCTGCTCGCCCGCAAGCCGGATGGCATCGTGCTCTCCAACGGGCCCGGCGATCCGGCGGCGGTCAGCTATGCGGTGGCGACGATCCGCGAGCTGCTGGGCCAGGTGCCGATGCTCGGCATCTGTCTGGGCCACCAGCTGCTGGGCTTGGCGTACGGCGGCGAAACGTTCAAGCTGAAGTTCGGCCACCACGGCGGCAACCACCCGGTCCAGGATCTGGCGACCCGCAAAGTCGAGATCACCACGCAGAACCACAACTTCGCGGTGCGGGTCGACTCCATCCCCGGCGGCCGGGTCGAGGTGACGCACACCAACCTTAACGACGGCACGGTTGAGGGGATGCGGCACAAGGACCTGCCGATCCTCAGCGTGCAGTACCACCCAGAGGCGGCTCCGGGGCCGCATGACGCGCGGTATTTCTTCCGGCGGTTCCTGGAGCTCGTGGCCCGGACGTAAGCATGCCGAGACTCGTTGCGGACTTTCACGTCCATTCGCGGTACAGCCGCGCGTGCTCCAAGGACCTGTCGGTGGCGGAGCTGGCCAAGTGGGCCAAGATCAAGGGCATCGGCGTGCTGGGCACGGGCGATTTCACGCACCCCCTCTGGATGCAGGAGCTCAAAGACGCGCTGCGCCCGACGGGCCGCGGGCTCTTCGAGTACGAAGGCGCGCGGTTCCTCCTCACCTCGGAGGTCAACACGCTCTTCTACAAGGCTGGCCGGGCCCACCAGATCCACCACCTCCTCTTCGCGCCGAGTTTCGAGGCGGTGGACCGGATGACCCGGGAGCTTGAGGCGTTCGGCAGCCTGAGCCTCGACGGGCGGCCGACGCTGCAGATGGAGGCCTGGCGGCTGGCCGAGATCGTCCTGGGCATTGAGCCGCGCTGCGCGATCGTGCCGGCGCACGCCTGGACGCCGTGGTTCTCGATCTTCGGATCCACCTCCGGCTTCGACGCGGTCGAGGAGTGTTTCGAGCACAGAGCTGGCGACATCTTCGCGCTGGAGACCGGCCTCTCCTCCGACCCGGCCATGAACTGGCGCGTCACCGCCCTCGATCGCTACGCGCTCATCTCCAACTCCGACTCCCACTCCGCCCGTCGGATCGGCCGCGAAGCGAACGTGTTCGACTGCGAACCGGACTATGACGCGCTCCTGGGAGCGCTGAAGAGGCGGGACCGCACGAAGTTTCTCTCCACCCTGGAATTCTTTCCGGAGGAAGGGAAGTATCACTTCGATGGCCACCGCCGCTGCAAGATCCGCTGGTCCCCGCAGGAAACCAAGCGGCACGGATTCCGCTGCACGGCCTGCGGCCGCAAGGTGACGGTCGGCGTGATGCACCGAGTCGAGGCGCTGGCCGATCGCGCGGAGGGGATGGCGCCGGATGGCGCGGCGCCGTTTCGGCACATCGTCGCGCTGGAGAAGATCATCGCCGACGCGCTGGGCATCGGCGTGGGCACACAGGCGGTCGACCGGGAGTACCAACAGCTCATCTACAAATGCGGGACGGAGTTCGACGTGCTGCTCGAGTCGCCTGAGGACGCGCTGCGCGCGGCGACAAGCGCCAAAATTACGGAAGGCATCCTTCGGGTGCGGCAGGGACAGGTCACGATCGAGCCGGGCTACGACGGCGAGTACGGCACGGTCCGCATCTTCGGCGAGGCCGACGCGGCTGCGCCAACAGGTGAGCAACAATTGACGTTGTTTTAGGAGCAAGGAGGACGTGGTTTGCAATCACCTAATCACTCAATTACTTAATCACAATAGAGATGCCCAAGCGCACCGACATCAAGAAGATCCTGATCATCGGCTCAGGGCCCATCGTCATCAGCCAGGCCTGCGAGTTCGACTACTCCGGCACCCAGGCGTGCAAGGCGCTGAAGGAGGAAGGCCTCAGCATCGTCCTGGTGAACTCCAACCCGGCGACGATCATGACCGATCCAGAGATGGCCGATCGGACGTACATCGAGCCCGTCACCGCGGACATCCTGGAGAAGGTCATCGAGGCCGAGCGGCCGGATGCGCTACTGCCGACGCTGGGCGGCCAGACCGCCCTCAACGTGACCGTGCAGCTGGCCGAGCGGGGGGTGCTGGCGCGCCACAAGGTCGAGCTCATCGGCGCGAGCGTCGAGGCGATCAAGCGGGCGGAGGACCGCGAGCTCTTTACGCGCACGATGGAATCGGTCGGCCTCGAGGTGCCGCGCGCCGGCTACGCCCGTACCCTCGAGGAGGCCCGGGCGATTGTCGAAGGGATTGGCTTTCCCTGCGTGATCCGGCCCAGCTTCACCCTCGGCGGGACCGGCGGAGGGGTCGCCTACAACACCGAGGAGTTCGAGCGCATCGCCAAGCTGGGGCTGGAGCTGTCCATGATCGCCGAGATTTCGGTCGAGGAATCGGTGATCGGCTGGAAGGAGTTCGAGCTGGAGGTCATGCGCGACGGGGCGGATAACGTCGTCATCGTCTGCTCCATCGAGAACGTGGATCCCATGGGTGTGCATACGGGCGATTCGATTACGGTGGCCCCGGCCCAGACGCTCACCGATCGCGAGTACCAGGAGATGCGCGACGCCGCCATCAAGGTCATCCGGGCCATCGGCGTGGAGACGGGCGGCTCCAACATCCAGTTCGCCGTCCACCCCGACTCCGGCCGGCAGCTGGTGATCGAGATGAACCCGCGGGTCTCGCGCTCCTCCGCGCTGGCCTCGAAAGCCACCGGGTTTCCCATCGCGAAGATCGCGGCCAAGCTCGCCGTCGGCTACACCCTGCATGAGCTGGCGAACGATATCACCAAGCAGACGCCCGCCTGCTTTGAGCCCACGATCGACTACGTGGTGGTCAAGATCCCCCGGTTTGCGTTTGAGAAGTTCCCCGGCGCCGACCCCACGCTGACGATCCAGATGAAGTCGATCGGCGAAACCATGGCGATCGGCCGCACGTTCACCGAAGCGCTCCAGAAGGGGCTGCGGGGGCTCGAGGTCCGCCAGGACGGCTGGGAAGCGGGGCCACCGCTGTCTCCCGACGTCTTGCGGCAGAAGCTGTCGGTGCCGACGGCGGATCGGCTCGCCCAGCTCAAGCAGGCGTGCGCCGCGGGGTTGGGCGTCGATGAGCTCTACCAGCTGACGAAGATCGACCGATGGTTCCTGCAGCAGCTCTACGCCATCCTGCACGAAGAGGAAGCGATTGCGGGCGCCGCGGAGCAGCTGCGGGCCTGCCTTGAAGCGCCGCTGGGCAGCCCCCTGCAGGCCAGCGGGGCCGAGCGGCTGCGGCGCGCCAAGCAGCGCGGTTTCAGCGACCGGCAGCTCGCGAAGCTGTGGGGCATGGACGAAGCCTCCGTGCGCGCGCTGCGCAGGCGATGGCAGGTCGACCCCGCCTACTATCTCGTGGACACCTGCGCGGCGGAGTTCGAAGCGAAGACGCCGTACTACTACTCAACGTATGAGAGCCCCGTGACGCAGCTCGGTTCAGGGGTGGGGGTGGAGAGCTCTGGGCCACCCCGGAATAAACGGCGGAAGGTGATGGTGCTGGGCGGAGGGCCGAACCGCATCGGCCAGGGCATCGAGTTTGATTATTGCTGCGTGCACGCAGCGTTCGCGTTGCGGGAGATGGGGATCGACGTCATCATGGTCAATTCCAACCCCGAGACCGTCTCCACCGACTACGACACGTCGGATACGTTGTACTTCGAGCCGGTGACGCTGGAGGACGTCCTGAACATCGTGCAGCGCGAGCAGCCCGACGGCGTGATCGTGCAGTTCGGCGGCCAGACGCCGCTCAACCTCGCGACGGGGCTGGCGAAGGCCGGCGTGCCGCTCTGGGGCTCCAAGGCCGAGGCGATCGACGCCGCAGAAGACCGGGAGAAGTTCAAGCGGCTGCTGGACGAGCTGGGCCTGCGGCAGCCCCCAAGCGGCACCGCCCTGACCTTCGACGAAGCGAAGCTCAGCGCCCGGACCATCGGCTATCCGTGCCTGGTGCGCCCATCGTACGTGCTGGGCGGTCGGGCGATGGAGATCGTCTACGACGACGAGCAGCTCAAGCGCTTCGCCCAGGCCGCCTTCGATGTCTCGCCCGGGTTTCCCGTCCTGATCGACAAGTTCCTGGAGGACGCCATCGAGGTCGACGTGGACTTAGTCGGCGACGGCGAGACGTTCGTCATCGGCGGGATCCTCGAGCACATCGAGGAGGCGGGCATCCATTCCGGAGACAGCGCGATGGTCCTGCCGCCCCACACGCTCACCGACGACACGCTGGCCGAGATCCGCCTGGCGACCACGACGCTCGCCCGGGCGCTGGGAGTCGTCGGGTTGATGAACGTGCAGTTCGCCATCAAGGACGACGCGGTCTACGTCCTCGAGGTCAACCCGCGGGCCTCGCGGACGGTGCCGTTTATCTCCAAGGCGATCGGTGTCCCGCTGGCCAAGGTGGCGACGCGGGCCATGGCGGGGATCAGCCTGCGCGAGCAGGGGGTGACGGAGGAGCTGGTCCCCCCGTTTCTCGCCGTGAAGGAGTCGGTCTTCCCGTTCTCGCGCTTCGCCGGCGTCGACATCATGCTGGGGCCTGAGATGCGCTCCACCGGCGAAGTCATGGGGATCGCGGAGGACTTCGGCACGGCGTTCATCAAGTCGCAGATCGCCGCCGGCCAGCTGCTGCCGCGTTCGGGCACCGTCTTCATCAGCGTCAAGAACCGGGACAAGCGCGCCATCATCCTGGTGGCCGAACGGCTGGAGGAGCTGGGGTTTCAGCTCATCGCCACGCAGGGGACGGCCAACGCGCTCCAGCGCTACGGCCTGCACGCGCAGCCGGTCAAGAAGATCCATGAGGGGCGCCCGAACATCCTCGACCTGATCAAAAGCGGCGGCGTGCAGCTGGTCGTCAACACCCCCTCGGGCCGCCTGCCGCGGGCCGACGAGGTGCAGATCCGCTCCGCGGCCGCGACGCTGGGCATCCCCTGTATTACGACGATCGCGGGGGCGCAGGCCTCGGTCAACGGCATTACCGCGCTGCTCAAGCACCAGTTCACCGTCCGGCCGATCCAGGAGTACCACGCCGCGCTGCGACGCTCGATGGGCGCTGCCGGAGGAGCCTCGGATGCGTGAGCGCCGGAAATTTCCCCGCGTCCCACAGCCGCTGGGCGTCCAATACCGGAAGATCGGCGAACTCCCCGCCATGTGGGTGACCGCCCAGATCCTGAATCTCAGCGCCGGCGGCCTGCGGTTCCGCGGCGAGGAGACGCTGGCGGCCGGCACGCTCCTGGAGATCCAAATGGCCCTCCCCGACGCGCGGGAACCGCTGCTCATCCAATGCCGCGTCATCTGGTGCCAGACCCAGGCCTCCGGGGTTACGGAGACCGGGGTGGGGTTTTCCGAGCTCTCCCCGGAGGTCCAGGTGCGCATCGATGAGATGGTCCAGTTTCTGAATAAGGGCGCCTAGCGCCCCGCCCGCCGTGCCGCCCCCCGATCTGCGCGTCAGCCTTGGGTCCCTGCGGCTTGCCAACCCGGTGCTCGTGGCCGCCGGCACCTTCGGCTACGGGCTGGAATTCGCCAGCGCCCTCCGGCTGGAGCGGCTGGGCGGGCTCATGACGAAGACCCTCACGCCCATGCCCCGCGCCGGCCATCCGCCGCCGCGTCTTGTGGAAACACCCTCCGGGATGCTCAATGCCGTGGGGCTGCAGAACATCGGCCTCGAGGCGTTCCTGGCGCAGAAGCTGCCGGCGCTGCGCTGCCACCAGGTGCCGGTGATCGTGAGCATCCTCGGCGAGTCGTCGGAGGACGCCGCGGCCATGGCCGGCCGGCTGGATCGCGCGGAGGGGGCTTCGGCGATCGAATTGAACCTCTCATGCCCCAACGTCAAGCGCCCGGCGTCCTCGCGGATGGTCGCACAGGATGCTGACGAGACCTTCGCGGTCGTGCAGGCGGTGCGCCGACAGACCCGCAAGCCGCTCATCGCCAAACTCAGCCCGGATGTGACGGACCTTGCCCCCATCGCGCAGGCGGCCGAGCGGGCTGGGGCCGACGCGCTGTCGCTCGTCAACACGTTTACGGGCATGAGCCTGGATCCCGCAACGCGGCGCTCCCGCTTGGGCGCGATGACCGGGGGTCTCAGCGGTCCCGCGATCCGCCCCATGGCCGTCTATCGAGTGTGGTATACTGCCACAACTGTTCGCATCCCGCTCATCGGATTGGGCGGCATCGTGCGGGCCGAGGACGCGCTGGAGTTCTTCCTGGCCGGTGCCAGCGCCGTGGCGGTGGGCACGGCGAATTTTGCGAATCCCCGCGCGCCCCTGTCGATTCTGCGGGGCATCGAACGGTACCTGATCCGGCACCGTCTGCCGTCGATCGACGCGCTGCGGGGCGCGGTCACGTCATGAACGCGGCCGACCGGCTGATCGTCGCCCTCGACGTGACCGCGATGCCCGCGGCCCTCGCCATGGCCCGGCGGCTTGCGGGGCTGATCCGGATCGTGAAGGTCGGCAGCGCCCTGTTTACCGCCGCAGGCCCCGAAGTGCTCGGGCGGCTGCGGCGGCTCGGGTTCGCCGTGATGCTGGATCTGAAATTCCATGATATCCCCTCGACCGTTGAGCTCAGTTGCCGCGCCGCCGCGCGCCACCGGGTGGCGTTCCTGACGGTCCATGCCTCGGGCGAGCGGGAGATGCTTGAGGCGGCGGTGCGTGGCGCTCGATCGGAGGCGGCCCGTCGGCGCAGCCGGCGGCCCCTGGTGCTCGGCGTGACGGTCTTAACGAGCGTCCGAGGGGTGGGCGGGACGGCGTCGCGCGTGGCGCAACTCGCCGCCAATGCCCTCGCAGCCGGATGTGACGGCGTGGTGGCATCTGCGCAGGAAGCGCCCGCGCTGCGGCGGCGGTTCGGACGGCGGCTCAAGATCCTCTGTCCTGGCATTCGGCCATTCGGGGCGCAGGCAGGGGATCAGCATCGGGTCGCGACGCCATCCGGCGCGCTGGCCGCCGGCGCGGATTGGCTGGTCATCGGGCGTCCCATCACCGGCGCGCAACACCCGCGGGAGGCCGCGGCGCACATCCTGAAGGAGATGGAGGGAAGCGACGCATGTTGACGAAGGACGACCTGCTGCGGATGTTCCGGACGAGCCATGCGCTGCTGCGCGGCCACTTCGAGCTCTCCTCCGGGCTCCACAGCGGGCACTATTTCCAGTGCGCGCAGGTGCTGCAGTATCCGAAACAAACCACCCTCATCGGGCGCGAGCTGGCCCGGCGCTTCCGCCCGGCCAGGCCGACCGTAGTCATCGGGCCGGCGGCTGGAGGGATCATCGTCGCCTTCGAGACCGCCCGGGCGCTGGGCGCGCGCGCGATCTACACGGAGCGCGTGGATGCGGAGATGCAGCTGCGCCGCGGCTTCAGCGTGACGAAGAAGGATCGTGTGCTCATCGTCGAGGACGCGATCACCACCGGCGAGTCAGCCCGGAAAGTGGCCGGGCTCATTGAGAGCCTGGGGGCCAAGGTGGTCGGGATCGGCGCCATCGTGGACCGCTCCCGCTCCGGCGGCAAGAAGCTCTTCCCGGGCCGCCGCTTCTTGCGCCTCTTCGCCTTGGCCTTCGAAACGTTTTCGCCGGAGGACTGCCCGCTCTGCAGCGAGCAGATCCCGGTGACGCGTCCCGGCCGGATTCCGCGACGGGTGTTATAATCATCCGCCGAGTGTGCGCGCCACGATGCACGCCGTCGTCTTCGCCGTCCTAGCCGCCCTCATCCTGGCGAGCGCCATCTGGGTGGTGGCGCTGCGCAACCTCTTCCGCGCCGCCCTGAGCTTGGGGCTGGTGCTGCTCGGGGTCGCAGGGCTCTTCATCCTGCTCGAAGCGGAGTTCCTGGCGTTTGTGCAGGTGCTCGTCTACGTCGGCGCCATCCTCACCCTCGTCGTCTTCGCCATCATGTTGACGGCCAAGCTGCAGACAGCCCCCGTCACGCCGCCCAGCCGGCCGGTCCTTCCGGCGGCGGTCGTGTCGTCGGCGCTGTTTGTCCTGCTCCTCCGGGCCACCCCGGCCTTCGTGCCGCCGTCGAGCGCGGCCAGTGCCCCGGTCCCGCTGGCGCGGCTCGGCCAGGAGCTCGTGGGGCCGCTGGTGCTGCCGTTTGAAGTCATCTCGCTGGTCTTCGTGGCCGCGATCGTCGGGGCCGTCGTCCTGGCCTCCGCCCGTCAGCCCAAGCGTCCCGCGTCCGGATGAGCCTCCAGCCGGTTCTCGTCCTGAGCCACGCGCTCTTCTGCCTCGGCGTCTACGGGATGCTCACACGGCGCAACGCCGTGGGGCTGCTCCTTGCGCTCGAGCTGATTCTCAATGCCGCGGGGCTGAACTTTGTGCTCTTCGGCCGTGCCTTCGGTAGTGCGCAAGCCCAGGCGTTTACGCTCTTCATCATCGCCCTGGCCGCCTGCGAGGCGGTCGTGGGCTTAGGCGTCATCCTCGGCCTGTCGCGCAGCGCGCACACCATCTTTGCCGACCAGGTCAACCTGCTCAAAGGGTAGATGGACCACGTCTCCGCGCTGCCGCAGCTGGCCCAGCTCGTCGAGCCGCGCCTGGTCTGGATCCCCGGCTTGCCGCTTGCCGCGTTTGCGCTGCTCATCCTGGTCGGCCGGCGGCTGGGGCGCGCCAGCGGCTGGCTGGCGGTGGGTTCGCTGGCCGGCTCCCTGATCGGGGTGGTGTTGATCGCCGGACCCATATGGGCGCACCGCACCCTCGTCGTGCAGTGGCCGTGGCTGTCGGCGAGCAACCCCGCCTGGTCCGTGGGCTTTTCGGTGGATGGCCTGAGCTGGATCATGCTCGCCGTCGTCACCACCATCGCCCCGCTCATCGCCGTCTACTCGATCGGGTACATGCGCGACGACCCGCGGTTCTCCCGCTACTTCGCCTACTTCGCGCTGTTTTGCGCCTCCATGCTCACCCTCGTCATGGCGGACGGCTTCGTCCTGCTCTACGCGGGCTGGGAGCTGGTCGGGCTCTGCTCCTATTTGCTCATCAGCTTCTGGTTTGAGAAGCCCGCCGCCGCCGCGGCCGGGCGCAAAGCCTTCCTCACGACGCGCCTTGGCGACACCGGCCTGCTGCTGGGCATCCTGCTCCTGGCGTGGCTGGGCGGCGGGCTGCACTTCAGCGCGCTCGGCGACATCCGCGCGCATCTGCTGGGCCATGGCTACGAGGGGCTGCTGACGCTGATCAGCGTGCTCGTCTTTCTGGGCGCGGTGGGCAAGTCCGCGCAGATCCCGTTGCACGTCTGGCTGCCGGATGCCATGGAGGGCCCCACCCCGGTCTCCGCGCTCATCCACGCCGCCACGATGGTCGCCGCGGGCGTCTATCTCGTGGCGCGGACCATCGAGCTGTTCACGCCGGCCAGCCTGGCGCTGGTGCTGGGCATCGGGCTCTCGACGCACCTCGTTGCCGGGACGGTCGCACTGGCCCAGACCGACATCAAGCGCATCCTGGCGTACTCGACGCTGAGCCAGCTCGGGCTCATGATGACGGCGCTGGGCTTGGGGGCGCGCTCCGCCGCGATGTTCCATCTGACGACGCACGCCTACTTCAAGGCGCTGCTTTTTTTGGGCGCGGGCAGCGTGATCCATGCGGCGCACACGCAGGAGCTCGCCCAGCTGGGCGGCCTGCGGCGGGCGATGCCGTGGACGTCGGCGCTCTTTCTCGTTGCCTCCTTGTCGATGAGCGGGCTGTTCCTCCTGAGCGGCTTCTGGAGCAAGGACGCGATCCTCCTGGCGGCCGCCGGCGCGAAGCCGTGGCTGTTGTGGGCGCTGTTGGCGGGTGCGGCGATGACGGCGAGCTACATTTTTCGGCTCTATTGGAGATGTTTCCATGGCGTCTCGCCGGCACACAGCCACCAGGAGTCGCCGGCGGTGATGGTCCTGCCGATGGCGGTGCTGGGCGTGGGGGCCGCGTGCGTGGGTCTGCTCGAATCGCCATGGCTCGGCCATCCGTTCCTGCGCCTGCTGCGCGATCCGCACGTCCACGACCACATCGACCCGGCCGTCGCCCTGCTCTCCACGGCAGCGCTGGCACTCGGGCTGTGGCTGGCCTGGACAGTCGGGGTCAGACGCCGCAGCCTGCTGCCCGCCGGGCTGCGCCCGATCGGACGGCTCCTCCACCGCTGGGCGGCGCACAAGTACTACGTCGATGAGTGCTATGATCGGTTCCTCATCCAGCCGGTGCTCTCGGCCGCGCGCGGGCTCTCCGGCTTTGACCAGCGCATCATCGACGGGGCGGTCAACGGCGCGGGGCGCGTTGGGGATCTGCTCGGGCGTGCCAAGGCGGCGTTCGACCGGATCGTGGTGGATGGGCTCGTCAACGGCATCGCCGCCGCCGCACGCGGAGGCGGCGCGCTGCTGCGCCTGCTCCAGACCGGCATCATCCAGCAGTATCTGCTCGTGGCCGCCGCCGCGGTCGTCGTGCTGTCCATCATGGGGCGCCGCTAATCATGCTGAGAGGTTGAGCGCATGGTCCCATCACCTGCCGTCGGCGGCGCTTCACAGATGAGCCGATTCAGATATGTGATTTCAGTCGTAGTCAGCGCCACCGTGGCCGGTGGGCGGATGTCATTGTGCGGCCATGGCCCGCTTCCAGCGGGCCCACGGCAGGTGATGGGATGGTCCTGACGTGGTTGCTGGCGATTCCGCTCGCGGGGATGCTCGCGGTGCTCCTGCTGCCGAGGACCGCTGTCCGGACGATCCGCCTGGTCGCCCTCGGGTCGACCGGCTCGGCGCTGATCGTGGCCCTGGAGCTGCTCAACCTGTTCCCCTTCGGGACGCCGGGCATCCAGTTTCAGGAGCGGCTGCCCTGGATCCCGCAGCTGGGCGTGTTCTATCAGCTCGGCGTCGATGGGATCAGCCTGCCGATGGTCCTCCTCACGGCGCTGCTGGGCTTCTTGGCGTGCATCGCCTCGTTCTCCATTACCGAGCGGCACAAGGAGTACTTCGCGCTCTACCTGCTCCTCGAAGTCGGCATGCTGGGGACCTTCCTGGCGCTGGACCTGTTCCTCTTCTACATCTTCTGGGAGGTGGTGCTGGTGCCGATGTATTTGCTCATCGGCATCTGGGGCGGCGGCCGCCGGGAATACTCAGCCTTCAAGTTCTTCGTCTACACCCTCGCGGGCAGCCTGGCGATGCTCGTGGGCATCCTGACGCTCTACGTCCATGCGCGCACCTTCGACATGGTGCGCCTCGCACAGCTCGGGCCATCGTTCGACCCGCACCTGCAGCAGCTGCTCTTCATCCTGTTCTTCCTGGGGTTTGCGGTCAAGGTGCCGGTGTTTCCGTTCCACACGTGGCTGCCCGACGCGCACGTCGACGCGCCCACGCCGGCCAGCGTGCTCCTGGCCGGGGTGCTGCTGAAGATGGGCGCCTACGGGTTCTTCCGGATCAGTTATCCGATGTTCCCGGCGGCGGCACAGCACTTCGCCTGGGCGATGGCCTTGCTGGGGGCGATCAACATCGTCTACGGGGCGTTCGTCGCCATGGCGCAGACCGACTTCAAGCGGCTGGTGGCCTACTCCTCGGTTTCGCACATGGGGTTTGTCCTGCTGGGGCTGGCGAGCCTCACGCTGGAAGGGCTGCACGGCGCGATGTTCCAGATGTTCAGCCACGGTGTCATTACCGGCGGGATGTTCTTGCTCGTCGGGGTGCTCTACGACCGGGCGCACACGCGCGATCTGGATGCGTTTGGAGGCTTGGGCACGCGCATGCCGGTCTACGCCGGCCTGCTGACGTTCTTCAGCCTCGCCTCGCTGGGCCTGCCGGGGTTGAGCGGGTTCGTGGCGGAGTTTCTGTCGCTGGTCGGGGCGTTTCAGATCCAGCCGCTGCAGACGCTGACCATGATCTCGGTGCTGGGCATCGTCATCGCAGCGGCCTACATGCTGAAGGTCATCCGGCAGGTGCTCCTCGGGCCGCTTACTGCGCGCTGGCAAGCGCTCTCCGACATCAACGCGCGGGAGCTCTTCAGCCTGGCCCCGCTGCTGGTGGTGATCCTGGCCTTGGGCGTGTTCCCCCTGCTCTTGCTCCACGTCCAAGACGGCGCGCTGCGCGCACTCCTCGCGCACGTGGTCGGCCGGTAGGAGGCGGCCCGGAGAGCTGATGGGAACGGTGCTGATGGAGAGTCTCAACGCGTGGTGGCCCGAGGCCATCGTGAGCGCCGGGGCGCTGCTCGTCATCCTCCTAGCCCCCGCACCAAAGAAATCTTTGGTATGGGGGGCCACGTGGGTCACGCTCGCAGCCGCCGGGGCGGCGTTGACGGCCAGCCCGGCGTCGTCGGTCGGACTCTTCTTTGGACTGATCACGTGCGATCCCTTCAGCCTCGTGTTCCGCTGGGTCGCCCTCGCCAGCACCGCGATCGTCATCCTGCTCAGCGCCGGTTCGCGAGAGACCGCCGCATCATCCAGCGGGGAGTCGCTGGGCCTCATCCTGCTCATCGGCGTCGGCCTGATGCTGATGGCCGAGGCCAGCCACCTGCTCATGGCGTACGTCGCGATGGAGCTGGTCAGCCTCAGCTCGTATGCCCTGGTCGGCTTTCTCCATGACCGGCGCTCCGCCGAAGCCTCCTTGAAGTACCTGCTCTTCGGCGCGCTGGCCTCGGGGCTCATGCTGGTCGGCATGTCGCTGCTCTTCGGATTGACCGGCGCGCTGGCGTTTCCCGATCTGCTCCGGGCGGTGTCCGGTCTGGGCGAACCGCAGGCCGGCGCCCTGGTGCTCTCGGCGACGTTGATGTTGGCTGGGCTGGCCTTCAAGATCTCCATGGTGCCGTTCCACATGTGGACGCCGGATGCGTACGAAGGCGCGCCGGTCGCGGTCACCGCCCTGTTGTCCGTCGGGCCGAAGGCGGCGGGCCTCGCACTGCTGATGCGGCTGTTGGAGGCGCTTGGGCCGTTGTGGTCATCGCTGGCGCCGCTGCTGTTGGGGTTGACCGTCGTCACCATGACCCTGGGCAACCTCGTCGCCCTGGTGCAGGCCAACGTGAAGCGGCTGCTGGCCTATTCGACGATCGGGCAGGTCGGCTACCTGCTCATCGGGCTGGCCGTCGCCACGCCCGCCGGCCGGGAGGCGCTCTTCGTCTATCTGGTCGCCTATCTGTTCATGAACCTCGGGGCGTTCGCCTGCGTGATTGCGGTGGTCAACGACACCGGCAGCGAATCGGTGGACGCCTTCCGCGGCCTCTCCCGGCGCGCCCCGGCGCTCGCACTCTCCTGCGCCCTGTTTCTCCTGTCGCTGGCGGGCATCCCGCCGCTGCTGGGGTTCCTCGGGAAGTTCCTGCTCTTCGGTTCCGCCATCGCCGCCGGCGAGCTGTGGCTGGCCATCGCGGCGGCGATCAACAGCGCTCTTGCGCTCTATTACTACGTGAACCTCATCCGGCTGATGTACTTCGTGGAGCCGGCCAACACCGGCCCCCTCCTCACCCACCCCCTCCTGCGGCTGGCAACGGTGATCTGCGCTGCGGCGACCGTGTGGCTGGGCCTCTTTCCCGGCGTGCTGTTGGAGCTGCTGGGCGTCCAGGCGTCCGCCAATCTTCTGTAACGGCCTCGCGTGCAGGTGTGATATAATTCCACCACCTTGGGGTGGTAAGATTGTGCGCGGCCGTGGTCAAGCGCTCTGATTCGTCCCGGTGGTTACAGCAAGCCGGGCTCCTGACGGCGATTCCCTTCGTGTTGCTGGTCGGCCCGGCGGTCGGGTACTATCTCGGCGCCGCCGTGGATGGGCGGTGGCCGTGTGCGCCGTGGGGCGTGGGGGTCGGCATCGTGCTGGGACTGCTCGCCAGCGCGCGCGTCACCATCCAGTTCATTCGCCAAGCCCAACACCTGACGGATTCGCATGATTGAACGCACGCTCCTCGCCGCTATGGCGACCACAGCGATTGCCACTCTCATCGCGTGGCGGTGGGATGCCCGTGCGGCGATCAGTGTGGTCGCCGGGGCGGCATGGAATCTCGCCAGCCTGTGGTGTTTGGCCCAGATGCTGGCCGCATGGCTGGGGTCTTCCCAGTCCGCCGATCGTGACAGCCGGGGCGGCCGTTCGTTGCGCCGGCGCGCCATCGGGTGGCTCCTCGTGAAATTCCCGCTGCTCTATGTGCTCATCGTCTTCCTGTTCCGTTCGCCCGCCATCTCCCTCGTCGCCTTCAGCATCGGCTTCAGCGTGGTCCTGATGACCGCGGTGATCGGGTTGGCGCTGCCCAGCCGCCGCCTCGTCCATGGCCGCTGACGCCGCGCACCATGTCGAGCAGGCAATCCAGCACGCGGCTGCCTCGGCCGGCCACGCCGCCGAGCAGGCCGGCAGCATCCCGGAGCTGCCAAACGTCATCACGCTGCTGAGCCGGCTCTTTCACGACAATCCGGTCGTCGCAGCGCTCCACCACTGGGAGAACCTCGTCTTTGCGCTCGCCGTCGGCTTCTTGTTGAGCCTGCTCGCCTGGCGCTACGCCCGGCGCCCTTCGACGATTCCCTCCGGGTGGCAGAACCTCTTCGAGCTGCTCGTGGAAGGCATCGACGCCCTCGTGCGCAGCATCATCGGCCCGGCGGGACGGCTCCACACGCCGTTCATCGGCACGCTCTTCCTCTACATCTGGCTCATGAACCTCTCCTCGCTGATCCCCGGGATGAAGCCGGCGACCTCGAGCCTCAACACGACCGTCGCCCTTGCCGTGGTGGTCTTCTGCTACGTCCAGTGGACCGGGCTGCGCGCGCAGGGGCCGGTCAAGTACCTCGACCACCTGGCCGGTTCGCCGCGCGATCTCGTCGGGTGGCTGCTCGTGCCGCTCATGCTGCCGATCCACGTCATCGGGGAGTTCGTGAAGCCCCTGAGCCTGAGCCTGCGTCTGGGCTTCAACGTCTTCGCGGAGGACGTCTTGCTGGCGGTCCTGGTCGGCCTGGGGATTACCGCCGGGATGGCGCTGCATCTGCCCGTCGGCGTACCGCTGCAGGCGTTCGTCGTGCCCCTCGTGTTGATCTTCAGCACGGTGCAGGCGCTGGTGTTCAGCCTGCTGAGCTCGGTGTACATCGGGTTGATGTTGCCGCACACGGAGCACGGACACCACTAACCCTGCGGAGAGCAGAGAAGGAGGCACCATGCCACAGTCGTATCAGGCGATGCTCGCGTTGACGGTCCCGCTGGCGCTGGGCTTGGCGGCCCTGGCCTCGGCGTTCGGCCTCGGCCGGGCGGTCAGCGCGGCAATGGACGCGATCGCGCGCCAGCCGGAAGCCGGCGGCCAGATCCAAACCGCCATGATCATCGGCTGCGCCCTCATCGAGGCGCTGACGATCTACGTCCTGGTCATCGCGTTCGTCCTCCAGGCGAAGATCTCCGGCTAACGTCCGTCCCGGATGCCGTCGATCCTCCAGCTCGACGTCCAGCAAATCGTCTCGCAGGCGCTCAGCTTCCTGCTGTTGCTGTGGATCCTGCGGCGCTTCGCCTGGAAGCCGCTGCTGACGATGCTGGATCAGCGGCGCGCGCACATCGAGAACGAGCTGCGGCAGGTGGCGCAGAGCAAGATCGAGCTGGCCCGCCTGCAGGAGGACTACGGCCGCCGGATCGCTAAGATCGACGAGGAGGCGCGCGCGAAGATCCAGCAGGCGGTCATCGACGGCAAGCGGGTGGCGATGGAGGTCCAGGAGCAGGCCCGCGCGCAGGCGCTGGCCCTCATGACGAAGTCGAAGGAGGCGATCGAGCTGGAGCTGGCGAAGGCGAAAGTCACGCTGCGGGACGCCGTCGCCGGCATGACGGTGGACGCCGTCGAGCGGATCATCAGACAGAAGCTGGATGAGCCGGCGGACCGGCGGCTGGTCGACGCTGTCTTGGACGATTTGGAGAAGGAGCGCGCGCGGGCCTAGAGAGGTATTGTGCTGCCCGGGCGTGTGAAATCTTTCACGAATTCATGGCTGACGACCCCGTTGCGACACGCTACGCGCAGGCTGTCTTTGAATCGGCCAAGGCCGAGGGCGGCCTGGATGAGGTGCTGGAGCAGCTGACCCTGCTGGGCTCGCTGATCAGCCAGCATCCGGATCTGCGCCAGCTGGTCGGCAACCCGGACGTGGATCCGGATGAGAAGGTCGGCGTCCTGGATCGGATCGTCCAGGGCAGCTGGTCCGGCCTCGTGCGCGCGTTCGTGCGCATGGTGGTGTCGATGGGGCGCGCCGAGCTGCTGCCCGACGTGGCACAGGCGTTTCAGGCCATGGTGGACGCCGAGCGGGGACGGTTGAAGGTCGTCGTCCGCTCGGCCTATCCGATACCCGAGGCGACGCTGAAGCGGCTGCGGGCGCGCCTTGAGCAGCGTGAGCGCAAGCACGTCGAGCTGCGCGCGGAAGTGGCCCCGGAGCTCATCGGCGGCATGCAGGTCATCCTGGGCCATCGCGTCGTCGACGGCTCGGTGCAGCGGCAGTTGGTGGATTTGAGGGAACGGCTGGCAGCCGTCCGAGTGCATTGATGGCGCGTCTTCGTCCCGAGGAAGTCTCACTCGCCCTGCAGCAGGAGCTGGAGCGCTACCGCAGCCAGGTCAAGCTGGATTCGGTGGGGCGCGTCATCCAGGTCGGCGACGGCATCGCCCGGCTCTACGGTCTCGACGACGCCATGGCCGGCGAGCTGCTGGAATTCCCCGGCCCCGGCCATGGAGAACCTGGTGCCGGGGTAGGCCATACGATCGGCATGGTCTTCAACCTGGAAGAGCACCACGTCGGCGCGGTGATCCTCGGCGCGGACTCGCACATCAAGGACGGCGACGTGGTCAAGCGCACCGGCCGCATCGCCTCGGTGCCGGTGGGCAAGGCGCTGCTGGGCCGCGTGGTGGACGCGTTGGGCCGGCCCATCGATGGCAAGGGTCCCATCGTCACGGACCACTTCCGCCCGATCGAGGCGCGCCCGCCGAACGTCGTGCAGCGCCAGCCGGTGAAGGAGCCGCTGCAGACGGGCTTGAAAGCCATCGACAGCATGATCCCCATCGGCCGCGGCCAGCGCGAGCTCATCCTGGGCGACCGGCAGATCGGCAAGACCGCCATTATCGTCGACACCATCATCAACCAGAAGGGCAAGGACCTCACCTGCATCTACGTGGCGATCGGCCAGAAGCTCTCCAGCGTCGTGGCGGTCGTCGAGACGCTGGAGCAGCACGGCGCGATGGACTACTCGATCGTCGTCGTCGCCTCCGCGGAGGACCCGGCCCCGCTGCAGTATCTGGCGCCGTACGCCGGCTGCGCGATGGGCGAGGAGTTCATGCACGCGGGCCAGCACACCGTCTGCTTCTACGACGACCTCTCGAAGCACGCGGTGGCCTACCGGCAGCTCTCGCTGCTGCTGCGCCGCCCGCCCGGGCGCGAGGCCTATCCGGGCGACGTCTTCTACCTCCATTCGCGCCTGCTGGAGCGCGCCGCCAAGATGCGCAAGGACCTCGGCGGCGGCAGCCTCTCCGCGATCCCGGTGATCGAGACCCAGGCGGGCGACGTCTCCGCCTACATCCCCACCAATGTCATCTCGATCACCGACGGCCAAATCTACCTGGAAGGCGACCTCTTCTACGCCGGCGTGCGGCCGGCCATCAACGTGGGGCTGTCGGTCTCCCGCGTCGGCGGCAACGCCCAGACCAAAGCGATGAAGAAGGTGGCCGGGCGGCTGCGGCTCGACCTGGCACAGTACCGCGAGCTGGTCGCCTTCACGCAGTTCGGCTCCGAGCTCGATAAGGCTACGCAGGCCCAACTGACGCGCGGGGAGCGGTGGGTGGAGGTCCTCAAGCAGGAGCAGTTCGCGCCGATGAGCCTCGCCCATCAGGTGGCGATCTTCTACGTCGTGGGACAGGGGATGTTGGATGACGTGCCGCTGGAGCGAATCAAGCCCTTCGAGCAGGGCTTCCACGCGTTTCTGGATGCGCGCTTCCCGGATGCCATCCACGACATCGACACCACGAAGGAGCTCTCCGACGCCGTTGCCAAGAAGCTGAGCGACGCGGCCTCGCAGTTCAAGCAGCGCTTCACCGCCCCGGCACCGGCTGCCGTGTAACGCCTGATGGTCTCGCTTCGCGACATCCGCCGGCGGATCCGCAGCACCCAGAGCACCAAGCAGATCATGCACGCCATGCAGTTGGTCTCGGGCTCGAAGTTCAAGCGCGCCCAGAGCCGCCTGCTGCAGGGCCGGCAGATGCTCGAGTTCCTGGACGGGCTGCTCCAGCGCCTGCTGGCGGCCGAAGGCCGTCCCGAGCGAAGCCGAGGGAAGACGGCGCCCCTGCTGCAGCATCCGCTGATGCGGCGCGATGAAGGCGCGCCGGACGCGCTGGTCATTGTCACGTCGGACACCGGACTGGCCGGTTCCTATAACAACAACCTGATCCAGCTCGCCGAAGCGGAATTGCGCAAGGAGACCGCCCAACGCACTCGCGTCAGCTTCATCGGCAAGCGCGGCCACCGCTACTTCACCAAGCGGGGCTATCGGGCAGCCGAGAGCTACCTCGACCTCGCGGGCCGGCCGGACCTCAAGAGGATCACTGCCATCGGCGAGGCGCTCTTGACGCGATTCCTCAGCGGCGAGGTGGGCTCGGTGCGGCTGCTCTACGCCAAGTTCGTCTCGCCTACCGTGTCCCGTCCAACGATCAAGCAGTGGCTCCCCATTTCGTTAGTCGGCAGTCGGCAGTCGGCAGTCGGCAGAGAGCGGCGGCCGAAAGGGTTCATCGTGCATCCTCCCGACTATCTCTTCGAGCCGTCGGCTCGGCGGGTCTTCGAGGATCTGCTGCCGCGCTGGACGGTGGCGGTCTTCCAGCTGGTCCTGCTGGAGGCCTTCACCTCGGAGCACGGGGCGCGCATGATCGCCATGAAGAACGCTACCGACAACGCCCAGGAGATGATGGAAGGCCTCACTCAACAGCGCAACAAGATCCGCCAAGCGACGATCACGAAGGAACTCAGCGAGATCGTCGGCACCGCGGAAGCGCTCAAGTAAGGAGCCGGCATGGCTGACAATTACGGCGAGATCGTGCAGGTCATCGGGCCCAGCGTGGACATCCGCTTCGCCGCGGATCAGCTGCCGCAAATCCTCCACGCGATTACGATCACCGAGGAGAGCCGCAAAATCCATCTGACCCTCGAGGTGGCCCAGCACGTCGGCAATAATACCGTCCGCTGCATCGCGCTCGACT